>Ga0209991_10001364_pt1 | contig 11046 bp, 7 predicted proteins | sample ChitaG_FD_183167 | JGI IMG/M metagenome (GOLD analysis project Ga0209991, IMG submission 183167) | Deep subsurface microbial communities from South Pacific Ocean to uncover new lineages of life (NeLLi) - Chile_00310 metaG (SPAdes)... | ecosystem: Environmental > Aquatic > Marine > Oceanic >...
CGATTATAAACTAAACTAAATCGCCAGTAATCAAGTGGAGCAACTTCTAGTGCCTCATCAATCCAGATTCCTATTCCTCTCGATTTAGAAAATTTCTCGTTTTCAAACATTAACCATTCTGTAGAAGAAACGTTGTAAGGGAGTATTAATTTCTCTTCATTACTTTTATTCTCGTTAAAGGATAACAACAGAATCGGAAATATAATCAAATGAAATATTATATTGTCTTTCCCAATAAAAAAGACTGTTTTAGTTTCTGGATCTTTCCAAAAATAATCAAATTTTTTTGGATCTTTAATAATTTTTTCTGCCCATTCTTTTACGGCGGAAACATAGCCCAAGACGGCTTCAAACCAAACATAGATAGTCTTTTCTTCAGCTCCTTTAAAAGGGGCGGGAATTCCCCATTCTAAATCTCTAGTGATGGCTCTTTGTGGAATGCCTTCTGAGATACTATTCAAACACATCTGTCGAGCATTCTGTGGAATTAATTGATTTTGTTTTATAAAATTACTCAACTGATCTTGTAATTTGGGCAAATCTAAATACCAATGCTTCGTTTTACGGAGTACAGGGGTATTACCACATATTGCACAGCGAGGTTTTATTAATTCTAACGGTGTCAGTAATTTTTGGCATTTATCACATTGATCTCCCCTCGCACTTTCATCTTTACAGTGCGGGCAAATTCCTTCAACAAATCTATCTGGAAGAAATAATTTGTCGTTCTCACAATACAGCGATTCTGATTCCTTTTCTAAAATGTATCCATTTTTTTGAACATCCAAGTAAAACTTCTGCACGAAATCAATATGAGTTGGGTTGTGAGTAATCGTATAGTTATCGTACGAGATTTGCCACTTTTCAAATAACTCTTTGATTATTTTATGATTTTTTTTAGCTAAATCCTCAATAGGTACATTCTGCTGTTTAGCTGCTACTGCAACGGGAGTTCCGTGGGAATCAGATCCCGAAACAAATACTACTTCGTCTCCCTTTAATCTACAAAACCTTGCAAATACATCAGAGGATAAGACACTTCCAATCATGTTACCTAAATGAGGTATAGCATTTACGTAAGGCCATGCTGAAGTTATTACCCATTTAGTAACTTCTTTGTTTGACATCTTGCATTACCTCCGTTTTTTGATTAGGTTAAGGTGAGTTTTCGTTCATATTTGTTATAACTTATAATGATTGTTAACATAATTTACTTTATTATTTCAACTTTATGAGAGAGAGAGAAATTTGTGTCCTATTATAAATTTCTTTTAAGTATTGTAAAAACTTTTGCTACATTTCACTATTCATTAAAAGGTGATTTGGGCTCCACAATTTCTACAAGCATTGATTTCAGAGTACATCTTCTTTAAACAAGGTTCGTGGTAATAAGCTCCGCATTTTTCGCATTGAAATACTTTGTAATCTCCTAAAAAAATACTATGACAAAACGTACAAGACGCATCGATCTCATCGATCTCAAATTCAGGAATTTGAGTCATTTTAGTAACATTTATGCCGCTTTCATCAATTAATTTTATTTTGGGCTCATTTTCGTCTTTTTTTTCTACCAGTTTTAACGCCGATGGGGGGAGCTCTAATAAAAAAAAACAGAACGGGCATCTGAAAACATTTTCCTTATATTCCGTTTTCTTTGCCCACATCGCAGCACAAGAAAGATGCATCGGTCGTTCGCAGGATGGGCAGTATCGTCCTTCGCTATAAAAATCGGCTCCTGTTATTTGAGCTTTCACGGAATGACAAATTTGACACTTTTCCTGACCTCGTTCTTTACTACCTATCATTAAACGAATATCAAGAACATTTGGTCTTCTCAATTGTAAAGCAATCTCGCTGATTAATGGAGCTATATCGCTTTTTTTATCTGGTGAGAAATAATCTGTAGTGGTTTTTAGTTCTTTTTTCGAAGCGTATGAAGCTCCAGCATTTAATAAAGCTTTTGAATTGCTAAAAGATCCGAATTGTCCTCCAGTAAGTTTGGCGATTTTTTTTAAAACGCTTTGAGAATGATCTTGAGTTTTACCTATTTGACATGCGTCTATATAAATCCCCAACCCTTTAGCAATATCTATTATTTTCTGAATTTTAACGTCAGACTCTAGTTTATTGTCCGAAACGATAAAAATCCTGTTTGTTTTACCTCCGAGTTTTCGCATTTCTCCAACTAAAAATTGAACTGAAAATGCGAGCCCATCATAAAGTTGACCGTCTCCAGAAATTTGAATTTTGCTTAAAGATTTAATTAACTTTTCTTCGTTATAACTAAACGAACTCAATTTACTAACATTAGCCCCGAAGGAGAGTAATGCTATTCGATCCTTAGGATCAATTAGGAATTTCGCCTGAATAAACTTTTTAACGGCTTCTAATGCGACTATTAATCGATTAGGCTTGAAATCTTTCCTTACCATAGATCTTGAAGAATCTATGAGAACAACGCAGTCTTCGATTTTTATTAAATCTTGCAAGGTCTTAAATAAATTTCTATTCCAATTATTTTTGTCAATTACTATACAATTACATATTTCTCTATTTCTTATTTAAAAATCTATAAGCAAAGATTGTATAAACTTTAATAGCTCGGATAAAATCTAGGATTTCTATATACTCATTAACTGCGTGGGCAGTTCTTCCTTTACCGGGCCCAAATATGATGGTTTGTGGGCAAAAACCGTTGTTTCGTAAATAATGAGCGTCAGCAGAAGCGGGTAATAGAAAGTAAAAAGGCTTTTTTTCGTAAGTTGATTCGACAAGATCGTAAAATTCTTGTAGATCAACAGAATCCTCCCATTGATCCCAATAAGAACCTTCAGAGTCGTTAATTACTACTAACTCAACGAAGACTTCATTAGAAGTAGCATTTGATTGATCTTTAACTACATAGCCCAAGTCTTCCTCGATTAGTTTTTGTAACGCCTTTATAATGGTTTCACTTTTTTGTTTAGGCAAAAGCCTGACATCAAGTACTGCCTCACAGTTATCGGGAATTACATTTACTTTAATTCCACCTTTTATCATCGTTAACGCTTTAGAAAAGGTTGTCAGGGATTGTATAATACTTTGTAGATCAGGTTGTTCCTTTAGAATTCTTTCAAAAACCTCCTCGCTTGGAAAGACTACGCTAACTAATTTTTTGAGTTTATCCATACTCATTGGGGGTTCGGTTTTAGGGATGTAGTCATTAAGTTTATCTAACTTCTCAATAATCTCACTCATCATGTAAATTGCATTTTTACTCATTGACGGCATTCCAGAATGACCAGAAATACCATTTGTAATAATTTTTACCTGAAGATGGCCTTTTTCTCCTACAAAAATTCCTTTTGGAAGGGGATTAAGAGCTGTAGCTTCCCCAATAATTGCAAAATCACATTTTATCTCCTTTAGGGGATTTTTTACACACCAACCAGTCCCAAATTTTCCCGCTGTTTCCTCGTCAGCCACGGCGTTTAAAATTAAATTTCCCGATACATCTAATTTTAACTCTTTTAAAATTTTTAACGCAATGACCATGGCGGCTAAACCACCTTTCATATCAGTTGTTCCTCTGCCAAAAATTAGTTTATTTCGCTTAATCATCCCAGATAATGGGGGGTATTTCCAATCTTGTTCTGAACCGGGAGGAACGGTGTCCATGTGACCATTAAATAACAAATTTCTTCTGTCAAAAGTGTCGTTTAAATATGCTACTAAATTAGCTCGATTATTCCCAAATGGAAATATCTCGGTTTTAATTCCTAAGCCTTTCAAATATTCTTCGATTATTAAAGCTACATTTTTTTCATTTCCAGGTGGATTAATTGAGTCGCTTTGCACAAGTTTCCTCAAGAATTCGACATATTGTTCTTGTTCTTGCTCAATTTTGTTTATAATTAATTCTTCACTCATACTGTCTATTCAACCATCTTCACATTAATTTTTTATCGTATCATATTACTGAATATTTTGATATTTACTAATCTATCGCATAAATTTAAAATAAATTGGCAAATTTTAATATTCTTAAATTATTTAATAAAACTAAAATATTGACAATTACGGTTGGTTTTTTTGATTAAACAACGAAAAAAGAATGTTAAAAGAATTATAGTGGCAAGCATATTTATGATCTCTATGCTGTTAGTAAATACGCAGATTTTTAGTAATATTAATTTTGACAAAAATAATAACCAAGAACAAAATTGGTTAAATGATGATACAAATCTTGAAACTTCTGATATTGACCCGTATCTAACAGATTACTACATAACGGGTTCAGGAGACAATCAGGATGTCAGAATTTACGCGCTAAATAGTTCTTATTCGAACGATAATAATCAAGAATCTTTTGACATTCCTTCTATGTCAACTACAGATACAACGTACTTGACATACGGAAATCTTAATTTCACTTTCCAGAATAACTTCACGACAGATTATGTAATTGAAGACACTAACGCGTTGTATGCAGATGATTTTATAAAATTTATTTATGATGAAGATACTTCTTCTATGAGTATTAATACTGGAAATAACCTTGATGCAATAAACTTTAATAATTTAGTCGATGGAAATCCCTCTACTTATATACGATTAGAATCTTCAAGTGGTATACTGAATTTTACAATTTCCTCAAATTTTACTAGTACTATCTACGATGGATCTTTATTCGATGTTAATTTCAATAAATCCTTGATATTAGGTTTAATTTCAACATTTTCGAGTAGCCTTAATAATAGCGCCTTTTTAACCTTAAAAATGCTTGATGTTTCTGACTCCACTTGGATAAATGTAACTGATAGACTTTTTATAAATAGCAGTTTTGGCACTCAACTCTTTGAAGACCGGTTCGTTAACGAAAATCTAAACTACATTAACGCCTCTGATATTAGCCAAATACAATTTTACCTCCAAAAATACGATTCTCCTGATTTTATCCTTACATTAAGAGAATTCGAATTAGCGTCTACTTATGGTTTTGAATTACCAATTACTGAAAGCAAGCAAGTTGCTTTAGAGTTCGATCTAAAGGGAGAGAGTTCGACGATTAACGGTTTTTCCGCCTGGATTAGAACTTTAAACCTCACCGAAGCCGTAAACGCAGAATTAAACATATCATTATATGAAGCTAATGCTACAATAGAACGAACTCAGTCTAATTTAGCTTCAAACAATCTTAAACCTGATAGCGCTAAACTTATTGATTCGATGATTGTTGGTTTTAACGAATACCATGGAGATTCATTAACATACTTCGAATTTAATCCCGCAAATACTCAAAACCTAAAACTTTACAACTATTTCGTAGTGATCAAATCAAACCGTACAGATGAGATTTACAGCTTAGTAACACTTCCCCGGCAAACCTATGGTGATCCAGATTCTCAATTAGATCATCAGTTAAGATCTTCTACTAACACTGGAGCTACATGGAATATCGCTACAAAACAAGTACCTTCAACTCCATCGTATCTCTCCGAACAATTAGACGCAGCAGCATTTAAATTGAACGTAACCAGAGCATACATGCCTTCAGACTTTACTAACCCTTACAATAGTTCAGATACCTTAAAAATTCAAGATATATCAATTAGTGATCGAATTGTTAGCGAGCCTCCTTACGACACAAGTTCATCTTTAACTTGGGGATTAGGTCAATGGATTAATAACTTCACAACTGAAATTGTCAACGATGGTTCATTTAATTTTCCAATAGACCTTTCTTGGAATACAAGCATTATTCAAGGATTTAAATTCAACGTTAGTTATGCGGTAAAGGGCTATTGGATAGAAAACGCGAATAGCTACTACAATATATCGTATGACACAACTCCTAAATGGCAGTTAAATTTCACGTTAAATCTTGCTGATCCTAACCTTAACGATTGGAACTTCAAAGAATTTTGGTTTGTATATCCCACCGATTATACTGCTCAAAATCTAACAAATCCGGATTATGATGATATTTACGGAGAAGTTTTGAACAAAACAGGAGGGGAACAAAATTTACTCTCCAGACCCTCATACGATTTTACAGCAGTTTCTAGTGATGTAATTATTGGACTCAGTGGTTTATATTCTCTAGCTTTAACTAGTAGTAATGTTATACATAATACGCATAGTTACATCAATTATAACGATATTTTATGGGAAACCAATGGATTTATGTACGGAGATAATATCTCTGTAAGAGTTGATGTTCAAGGACCTAATGGTAATCCACCAACCAATGGTAATGCGAATGTGATTCTATTTTATCCAGAAAATAGCACTAAATTTCCAGGAGCGGAAATGAATTCTGGAGTTGGAGTTATCAAAGAAGATTATCTTATGTATGAGTTTAACAACCAAACAATTCTAGATGTTACTCAAGATACCCCACTTCTTGGAAACTATTATTTAGGCTTCTTCTGGGAGAATGGCTCTGCAATTGGATGCCAAAAGCTTAAATTATACATTGATACTTACGATATTTCTATGAACGATTTCTTCTATGAACCGACCTTAGATCAAAACATTCTCGATGGAATTGTAGACAGAGTTTACGAAGAATATTCAATGTTAATTGGCACGGTCAATGTTACGGATGATAAGTATTACCCCAATTTTTACGCTGTTAATAATTCAGATGTTAATCAAGAATTTATTTACGAAATAAACGAAGAGCAAATACCCATAGTAGTAGAAACTTTTCTGCAAAATGAAACAATCCTAAATCCTAACGAAGATATTAGAATTACTACAAGAATTCGTAATTTACACGGATTTCTTGAATTGAAAGTGAAAATAAAAGTTCAATTAGTATCATTAGTTAATGAAGAATGGATTATTGCTGAACAAACTACAGGGATTAAAACATTAAAGCCTAGTATCGATCCCAATGGTGACGATACGCAAGAATTTTCTGTAGATCTTACGATGCCTACCCTTCTTGGTAATGGTATTTGGCAAGGAGTCAACGCACCTATAAGAAAAGGAGGTGCTAAAACTAAGTTTACCATTTTCTTTGAATACAGTGGAGAAAACCATGAAGTTGATACTTTTGAAAGTAACGAATATTCATTAATCATTAATAGCACCCAGGCCGAGTTTGAAGGCTACATAATTGCGCTGAAATCTGACAATGAAATTACAGGAGCCTCAATACTTAAAACTTTCGAGAGAGACGAATGTTTATACCTTCCAAACCAAACTACATTCGTAATTAATATATATGATAAGAATTTCGTGAGCAGCTACAACCAATTTAATAACTCGTTCTCCTTGAAAATAAATAGTAGATTTTCTGATATTCAAACTCAACCCCAAACGCCAATCTACGGTCAAATCTTCAACATTAGTTCTGTTTTGACGACTGAATTCGGCGATGAAATCCCAGATAAAAATATCACTCTCCAATTTTTAGATAATGATTTATGGGAGAACATTTCGACTCAGATCACAGGAATTAACGGAACTATGAATTTTGAAATCGATACATTATTGTTTCCAAGTGAAGATCAGTTTAAATTTCGGTTAACTTGGCAGGGGGATCAATATACTTTAGCAAATTCGCAGAATATTACGGTTTCCTTATATCGAGAATTTAACAACATAACGGTACGGATAACATCGAATGTAGGTCAGTTGTTTAAAAATGGGCAATCGACGATACAAATTACCTTAAATAACATTGGTGATTCTGAACTTAACGTACTAATTCCTAATATTTCTATACAAATTTCTCCCTCTTTAATTTATAGTATTGTACAGATTGATCATCTAGCGCTATCTCAGTTTAAACCGGGAGATTTTACGGAAATATTAATAAGAATTGACATACCAGCTTTCGACCAAATAAACATTTCAGTATCGATCTTAGCAAAAAACGAAATAACAGAGGAGGAAGTAATATTTCAAGCTTCAGAATTGTTTGACATTTACGATGCTATTCTTGAAGATCTTTTCATGGGTTTCTTTACGCTAATAATGATTAGTATCTTCGTTATTGTGTGGGCGGCTATGTATATCTATGTCAGAAAAACTATAAAGAGAATCGAAACTCCTTTTGAAGAACCTACTAAAGTTAGACCAAGGAGAGGAAAATATGTATCGGTAACCGAATTACCTCCAGAAGAAACGGAAGAAAAAATAGAAGAAACCTCTACGAAAAAACCTAAAAAACCTAAAAAACCGAAGAAAAAGAAACTTAAAGAACAAAAAGTCGAGGAAAAAGAAATTGAAAAACCCACGACAGATTTAGATTCTTTATTAGAAGAAAAAGGTCTTAAGGATAACGAATAAATCTTAACTTTTTTTAATTTTTATTTTAAAAAAGAGGAAATAAAATTATAAGTTTGAAATCGAAACTAAATTTCTTTTAAGAAGAGTTAGAGACGCTTTTCCGTCTAAACCGGCTAACGCAATTAGTATCCCCGTATCAGAACCGGCTATTACTGCAAATCCGCTTTCTAATTCGATAGTGGCAGACTTTAAAGCTCCTTTTCCTGTATTGGTACCTAAACCATTAATTTCTTTTATTATTGCGCTGCATTTCTTCGCTATTCCGTTATGATCCATATCGGTTAAAGTTTGTCCTACGATAACCTTGCCTTCAAGATCACAGGCAATTAATCCCTCGGTCTCAGGTACGATATCAAATAATTCGGCTAATTTCTTTTCAATAACTCCTTTGTCAACCATAGTAACACAACTCTTTATTTTTTTATTATCGGTTTGTTCTGAATTAGCTTATCTAAATTAGTACAAATAAATTCTTAAATATATATTATTTTAAAGTAATTTAAATTTATTTTAGTATAATTAGTCCAGATGATGTTTTCCAAAATACTCTTAAATTATTTATATCTTATTAAAAGAATTAAAAGAAGATGATAATTTTTTAAATACTGAATATATTATATTTATATCATAGAATTTAAAATTTAATCTATTTAATCTCTAAATGGTGAAAATTAGAATTTGATTAATCGACAAGAAGTTAAAAACATTATACGGCGTTTTGAGGAAAGAGAAGGTATTCGCGGTGTAATAATTTGCGACTCAAGTGGGTTACCAATAGATTCCAACATGGATATAGAAATTAGTGAAGAAATTTCCGCTTATGTAACATCGCTAATCGGAAAGGGTAAACAAGTAGTCAAGGCTTTGAAAGAAGGTGGCTTGAAATTTATACGCTTGGAGACGTCGAAAGGAGAAACTATGATTGCCTTAGAGGAATCACTTATTCTAATTATCCTAAAATAAAGCTCTCTTTTATATCTTTAACTTTACTTAACTTATTATTTATAACGGAAATCAAATAGTTATATCTTAAATCATTAAAGGAAATATTTTCTAAACATATTATGGGCTCTTTCTTCTCCTATAGTCGTCAAGCCCATGTGCCCGGAGCAAACTATAAAGTTATCTGTTATGTTTTTATTACGCATTAATTTGTTTTTGATGCTTGCAAACAGAAGATTTTGATTACCACCTGGAAAATCCGATCGACCAATGCTCCCTCTAAAAATTAAATCCCCCGAAAACAATATTCCGTCCATCTTTTTTCCATTAAATTCTTTGACATCGGAAGAATAAAAACATAGGGAGCCTGGACTATGCCCTGGGGTTTCTAAAGTGTGAAGAGCTATTTCTCCAACATCGATTATATCTCCTTCAACTAACCATCTGGTAGCCTCTTTTTGAGTGAAAGTTCCAGATTCGTATTCTTTTTTACTATACATCAATGGAATTTGAAAGTGGCGCATGATTTTTCCGACTTTCGTGGTATGATCGAAATGTCCATGAGTTAACAATACAGCTATGGGGTTTCCCCCTAATTCCTCGATAGATTTAATAATAGTATCAGCATTTCCTCCGGGGTCTATTACAACAAGTTCACTCGTCTTTTTAGAGCCAAAAATGTAGCAATTTGTAGCCAAAGATCCAACAACAAGCTTTTTAAAAATCAAGATATCCTAACTCCTAATTAATAGATAAGAAATTCTTTAGGTTAAAAAAAGAAGAAAGATTAAAAAAATTTTCTAAGTTTTGAGATTTGCGTACGAAGCGTTATCTACTTATTAGTAATTAAGTTATTAATTTCTACCAGCTTATTATACACATCTAAACCCTTAGATGTCAGTTTTACGTATTTCTTTTTGTTATTCTGTTCAATAGTAATCAAGCCTCGCTCAATTAAGTCCTCCTTAACTCGGAAATAAGAATTATAGTAGCTAAATTTGTTTAATTCGTTATAAAAGGAGTGCTTGTCAATTTTATGTCCCTTAGAATTCATTAAGACTTCTAAAGTATCTCTAAAACCTTTCTTTTTTAAAAAACTTATCAAATCGTCAATAGTCAACCTTATCCCATACCTCAATTAAATGGTAACATAAACATTTACTAAATTGTAATAAATAAAAATTAACAAATTTAAAAAACATTATGATAATAATTATTAAGTCAATAATGATTCGTTATTCTATCCTAATTAGAAAGCTCAAAATATTTACCAACAAAACATTGTTCGAAGTTATTTAATTTAAAAAAACTTTAATCTGACTATGCTTATCATCTTCAGCGTATTTATTAAACTTTATAATTCGATATTAATTTCTTATCATGAATGGACTTTCGCAAATATTTTGAATTCGCTAAAGGCAGCGTGCCAGTGATTTTATCCTGTCCCCACGGGGGACATAAAAAGCCCAAAAGGATACCCGATAAAATTAACGGGCCTATGATAGCCGATAAGAACACATATTTTATCGCAAAATTAATAATTAATCTACTTAAAAAAAAGGGAGTCGATATATATTATATCCTCAATAAGATCCACAGAAGTAAAGTCGATTTGAACAGACCGCCTCATTCTTCCTCGGCTTTTAATAAAACCTCTACAGAAGCGAATAACGTTTTTCATGCTTTTCACGACCAATTAAATAAAGTCTCTCAAGAGTGTCTTGTTCAGTTTGGCAAAGCCTTAGTGATAGACTTCCATGGATTTACTCGTCCGTATAAGAAATATCCTGACATTATTTTTGGTCACATCTTTGGTAAAAC
>Ga0209991_10001366_pt1 | contig 11031 bp, 11 predicted proteins | sample ChitaG_FD_183167 | JGI IMG/M metagenome (GOLD analysis project Ga0209991, IMG submission 183167) | Deep subsurface microbial communities from South Pacific Ocean to uncover new lineages of life (NeLLi) - Chile_00310 metaG (SPAdes)... | ecosystem: Environmental > Aquatic > Marine > Oceanic >...
TTTCTCTAAACTTATGCAGTGGGCCGACAGCATCCGCAGGCTGGGAGTGAGAACCAATGCCGATACACCTAAAGATTCTAAGGCGGCTCGCAATTTTGGTGCTGAGGGGATTGGACTCTGCCGTACGGAACATATGTTCTTTGAAGGAGATAGAATAGATGCTATGCGGGAGATGATTGTAGCAGATGACATTGAAGGAAGAAGGAAAGCACTGGCAAAACTTCTACCCATGCAAAGGCATGATTTTACCGAGATTTTCAAGGCAATGCACGATTTGCCTGTAATTATAAGAACGCTCGACCCTCCTTTACACGAGTTCCTGCCTCATACGGATAAAGAGATAAAGAATCTCGCTAATAAAATGAATGTTCCCTATGAAAAACTCCAGGCCAAAGTCATCAGCCTTCACGAGATGAATCCTATGTTGGGACACCGCGGCTGTAGATTGGGGATTACTTATCCGGAGATTACTGAAATGCAGGCACGGGCAATATTTGAAGCAGCCTGTGAAGTGGATAAACAAGGGATAAAGGTTATTCCTGAAGTGATGATTCCTCTGGTAGGAGATGTGAATGAATTTGTTCATCAGAAGAGAGTGGTGATGAAGGTAGCCGAAGAGGTAATGGACAAGTATGGAGTTAAACTTAAATTTTTGGTGGGGACGATGATTGAGATTCCCCGGGCCTGCCTCACTGCTGATGAAATTTCTAAAGAAGCAGAGTTCTTTTCCTTCGGAACAAACGATCTCACTCAGCTGTGTTTTGGATTTAGCCGAGACGATGCGGAGAAATTCCTTGCAGAATATATGGAACGGGGAATTTTGAAAGACCCTCCTTTCCACACGCTTGACCAGAAAGGCGTGGGAGAGCTGATGAAGGTGGCGATTGAGAAAGGAAGAAAGGGCCGACCAGATTTAGAAATAGGCATTTGCGGTGAGCACGGAGGAGACCCCCAATCAGTAAAGTTCTGCCATCGGGCAGGAATGGATTACGTCAGCTGTTCACCTTACAGAGTTCCCGTTGCCCGCCTCGCCAGCGCCCAGGCAGTCCTGGAAGAAAAGTAATTCTGGGGACACAATACTTAATTATTTCGACCATTAACTGATGTGACATTCCTTAGCGAAGTTGAGGAAACAATCAGAAAGGTATTGAAGAGAAAAAAGGGAACCCCAGAAGAGTAATCGGGTCTTGTGTCCCCAGAATTGTCATATTAAGCTATTCTGTATTGCCTTTGGCTTCAGGTTTGCCTGGAACTCCCTGGTCAATGAGGTCACCAAGTGGGGAGAGAAATCCAAATAAAGGGAAGCAGTTTCCCTGTTTGGAGAGACCGGAAATCTCCCCAGGAAAAGTTAGAAAAGGGCACGTATAAAAATAAAACCTTTACTACCTCAGGAGAATGTAGTAATATGCCATATAATATTGCTTTCAATTCAAATACCGAGGTACTCATATGAAAGACAAATTAGTTCCATGGCCTAAAAAGGGTGATCAATTATTTAAATCAGATGTAGATTGGTGGCATAACGCGTGCTTGAATTTTCTTCCCGATCAATGGAATTTATATGCAGTAGGTTATAAACGGGCAGCAGATTTACTTGTTGAATGTGTTGGACAAACTCGACGACACCAAGATACATTAGTTTATCCCATAGTTTTTTTATATAGACAATATCTTGAACTTCGATTGAAAGAACTCATTAGGAATGGCAGTTTACTTTTTGACATTCATAGAAAAATTCTCAGGCATCACAAGATTAAAGAACTTTGGATGCAATGCAGAAAAATTTTGGAGAAAGAAGAGTTCGGCTGTTCTTCCAATGATTTAGATGCAATAGAGGAATGTATTCATCATTTTTCAGAAAAGGACCCTTATTCAATGGCTTTTCGATATCCTACAGATAAAAACGGTAATAGAACCCTTCCTGGATTGACTAATATTAATTTAAGAAATATAGCAGAAGTTGTGGAAAGAATAGCTTCATTACTTGATGCTGCAAGTACGTGTATTTCCTACTATCTGGATATTTAGAGATGGAAGAAAATATGTACCGATGAATAGAAAATGCCTAAATATAACTTAGTGAGGATATGAAAAAAGCGACAAGGGGGCTCTCCAAAAGTTCTAGAGATTGCAACAGAATTGTTATTACAGATATGATGACAGTTTGAGAACGCTACCAAAACGAGTATAAGGAGATAAATCAATGGTAGAAACACACAAAGGACAAAAGATGATGGAGAAAGCAAAAGAGATTCAAGAATTCTGGGCTTATGATCTAGGGCATCCTCTAGAGTCAGATATAACATTGCTTGACAATGTCCAGTTTATATACGAGTTATCCTTAGCCCAGTTAGAATTAAAATCCTTAGGCATTGACTTTGAGGCAACAAATGGGCTAAGAGAATTTAAAATCGCTAATAAGTCAGCCGAATTGGAAAAAAAAGTAAGAAAACGGACCGCTTATTGTAAATCCATCAATAAAAATTACACCGACTACTTCCACATAATACAAAAGAATAGAACACGGTCAGTAAATCAATATTTGACTCATTGGATTTATCCTTATAAAGGTAAGTTCCATCCCCAGATGATTCGGGCACTCTTAAATATAATCGGACTTGGTCAAGGGAGTAATGTTCTTGATCCTTTTATAGGAAGTGGAACAACAGCTATTGAAGCGCAATTGCTAGGTATAAATTGTGTTGGTATCGACATATCTCCTCTTTGCGTACTTCAAAGCAAGGTTAAAACCGAGTCTATAGATGTTTCGAGAGAGATTATAAATTGGAGAAGAAGGATAAGAGACAGGGTGGGAATACCTTTATTTAGTACTGAAAATAAAACACTTGATGAACTTATTGAGTCGATATCTGACGAGAAAACAAGAAATTTTTATCGGATGGCAAAACTAGTTGCTATAAGTGATAATGTCAGACGGGGAAGAAATTTCTCTAATGCCCTCCTCAAGAATTTAGAATTGATGCTTTCTTCTGTTGTTGATTATCATCAAATAGCCGAAAAACTCAATTTGAGGTTGGGTAAAATGGATATAAAAACTGGAGACTCAAGAGCATTGCCATTATCTCCAAATAGTATTGATGGGATAGTTACCTCCCCTCCATATTCGATTGCTTTAGATTATGTTGTAAATGATGCTCATGCCTTGAAGGCTTTGGGCTATAATCTTCCTGATATTAGAGAAGAGTTTATTGGAGTCAGAGGAAAGGGAAAGGATAGAGTCGAGCTTTATAATGAAGATATAAAACTGTCTTATAGTGAAATGTACAGGGTGCTGAAACCCGGCAGGTATGCAGTTATAGTTATCGGAAACGCAACTTATCAAGGGCAAGAAGTCAAAACAGTAGAGTTCACAATCGAGTATATGGAAGTCATTGGATTTAAGTTGGTTAAGAATATAGACAAGATCATTTTTGGGCTTTACAATATTATGAAGAAAGAAAATATCCTTATTTTTCAAAAGATCGGAGAAACACAACCATGAAAGATGAAAAATACATTTCCAAACTTGAAAATGTAATCAAACAAATGCTTACACCCCTAAAAGATATTCCATTTAATCTGGTTATCGAATCTTTAACAGGTAAAAAGGTAATTCCTTTCGATTTTGATGATCTTACGGACAACGAACTTTTGGATATTTTGAAAAATGTTGCATTAAAGGGAGCCAAAAAGATCAACAAAAGAGGAATAATCAGGGCAAGGGCAAATGAAGTAGGAAACGATATCGAAGCTTTTGTAAAGTTAGCTATGCAAGATTATAATCTGAATCCTGATATTCCAATGGGTGCGAGCGGAAGAAAGAGAGCAATGGGCTATCCAGATATTATTTTCTATCACAGCGATAGACCTTATTATTTGGAGTGTAAAACGTATAATCTTGAAAATATTGGAACAAGTCAGCGAAGTTTTTATTTTTCTCCATCTGAGGATTTTAAGGTTATTTACGACACTCACCATTTTATTATTTCTTATGAAATGTATGTTGCAGGTAGAAAGGGCAATAGAAATATTTACAAGTGTAAACATTGGAAACTGCTCTCAATAGAATCATTATCACTTGATGTAAAATATGAATTCAACTCAGACAATCGAAGGATGTATTCTGGAAAAGATGGAACGATCCTTTTAGCAGAGGGTAAAATTACGCAAAAGTAAGGAGGACGATATGATACGTTGTAAAGCATTTGAATTTAAACAAGGGAAAAATATTTTTTATCTAGGTTCAATTAAAGCAAAGGAAATACTGTCTGATTGCGAAGTTGATGTTTACGACGCAAAAGAAAATCCTGATGGTTATCAAAGACGCCCTCAACTACAAAGGGCAAGACGATTTTCAGACTATTTAATTAAATGCAAAGGATCTTTTGATTCAACTTGTTTTTTAAATGTGCGTGATGCTAAAGAAGCACACTTTAAAGACAAGAAAAAAATATCTCCTATTTTGTGTTTGGGTATGTTAGAAATAAATAAATCTTTATATATAGTGGATGGTCAGCATAGGATAAAAGGACTTGAATTAGCTTTGAAAGGAGGATTTAATAAAGATTTTCTTGTTCCAGTCTTAATAACTATTGGCAATAAAAAGCCAGACGAGGCTTTATCTTTTCTTGTTATAAATCGTACAGCTAAAGGAATACGAGCAGATTTAACCGATGAATTAATTTATAAAACAATTGAACCAAAAAAATTAACTGATGATCTAAAAAGCGTATTAGGATTAATAACGCAAAGAAACATTGGAGAGTTCGCCTTAAGTGTGGCAAAAAGAATGAATGAAGATAAAAACAGCTTTTGGGCTGGTAAAATGATAAGGCCTAATGAGGGAAAAACTGCAGACAGAACAGTTAATCAGAGAGTATTTACTCAGTCTCTTTCAGATGCTATTAAAAGTTGTAGTACACTAAAGAGAGCTGCCAATATTGGTGAAATCGATTTTGTTACCAGGTGGTTAAAAAATTATTGGCAGGCAATAGCGAGAGTATGTCCACAGGCCTGTTCTACAAAGCATTGGCGGAATTATTCACTTCTTAAGAGATCTGGGGTTACAGTGATGAATCGGCTTTTTGGAAGAATTTTAGATGATACGGGAAAAGAACCTACTATAGAAAATATATGTAAATCCTTTAAAAAGATTAATTCTTTAAGTGATGAAAACTGGCATAAAGATGGCAGTTTTGGTAAGTTAGGCACAAGCTTTACCGCATTAAAATATATATATTCTGTGTTAGAATTGGAACTTGATACTGCCTCAGTGCTTTTATAGGGTGTTACATGGCTCACTCTAAATTTTTTAAAGAAAAATTAAAAAGAAAACTAACTAAAGATTTAAAAAAATTTGATATCGCAGAAATTAGTCCTGATTACGAAGCAACTATATTTAATTATAGCCAGATATTTTGGGATTTCAGAATTGAGTTAAGAATCCGCAATATCATTGTAATTCTAGAAATAGAAACGAAACGCACAGACCCTGTTAATAATTTGATTAAAACATTAGTTTGGTTAGATGAGAATATTACAAATAGTTTTTTTATATTCTTACATTTTTTTGATTCTTCATATAGCGAAATTGATACACCAGCGAATGATATTTGTACCAAATTATGGAGCAACTTTCTATCTTCATTCTGTAAAAAAAGACTGGTATACAGCTCGCACATTGTAGGAGATCTTGCGAAGGTAGCAGAGTCAAAAAGAAAAACAAACGAATTATTTTCTGTGCGTAACAGGATTTCTCAGATTACTGAGAGAGTTGTTAGTACAACAATAAAAAAGATAGAGGGAAGCAGAAGATAACTCGGTAAACTCTCCTTTGAATGTCCCGAAAAACTCCACCTTCAGAGATCCATTTCCTAGGTCCAAAAATGGGCTCTTTAACGAGTATTTTTGTTAATTAAAACAAAAAAATCGTGCAAAATTTTTGTCTTTGTCATAAAATACTAAAAGATAGTAAAGTGCTGACAATCAAAATTTACCCTCCTTTCCACACGCTCGACCAGAAAGGCGTGGGAGAGCTGATGAAGGTGGCGATTGAGAAAGGAAGAAAGGGCCGACCAGATTTAGAAGTAGGCATTTGCGGTGAGCACGGAGGAGATCCCCAATCAGTAAAGTTCTGCCATCGGGCAGGAATGGATTACGTCAGCTGTTCACCATATAGAGTTCCCGTCGCCCGCCTCGCCAGCGCCCAAGCAGTTTTAGAAGAAAAAAAGAAAAATTAGGGGGACACAATACTTAATTACTCTTCTGGGGTTCCCTTTCTTCTCTTCAATACCTTTCTGAACAGCCCTATAGGGTCGACCCGATATAATAGAAATCCACGAAAATACTCCTCTTTTGGACGCTATTTGGGCACTCATATAGAAAATCATTTATAAAACAGGAACGATGCAAATAGAGGAATTTGAAAAAATGGTTCAGGAAGCCCTTGAGGGTATTCCTGACAAATACAGAAAAATTCTGAGAGAAGAAAAAATAGAAATCCTTCCGCGAGAAAATGCTCCCCCAGGAATGAAGGAAAAATTCCCGAATAAAACCGTTTTTGGTATTTTTATTGGCATGTCCTTGAAACACAAAACGGTCTTTTCCATTCAAACTGAGCCGACAAGAATAGAACTCTATAAAGAAAGTTTTGAAAAAGTATTTGGTACAAAGGTGAGCGAAGCAATAAAAGAGCAGATTAGTCGCACGGTAATTCACGAAATAGCCCATTATTTAGGTTTCACTGAGGAAGAGATTCATAAAAGGGGTTACTAATGTCTGACCTGATAACCATTAGAAAAGGGGTCAGAGTGATTTTTAACTATGATAATTGATTTAGGGCTTGATTTTTGAAGTTTTGAAATGGAGATCCATCCGCCTCAGGAGGATAAATAGTCGCTGTCCCTGTTTTCTGTTTTTCAAGGCATAAAAATGGCCGTTAAAACGCAAGCAATAAATCTTAAATATGCTCTAAAAGAAAAAAATAATGGAAAGACTAAAAGAATTTCGAAAACGTCAATATATTACTATAAAAGGAGAATAAGATGGATTGGATTGGTAGTCTGTTACTTTTAGTGGGAATGTGTTTTTTGAGCTCAAGGAAAAGATTTGGCTGGGTATTAGGTATTACTGGTAATGGTTTTTGGATAGCTTGGGCACTTCCGAGAGAACTTTGGAGTGTAATCGCAATTAACTTAGCATTTACAGTAATTAGCTTTAGAGGTCTGATTTTATGGGGAAGAAGGTGAGTAAGGATGGCGAAACAAGAGAAGGGATTGCCCAAGAGGCTCTCATCAAACTTTTGGTTGAAAGGGGTGTAATTACAGAAGAAGAATTATTAGAAGAAATCAAGAAGATAAAGAACAAAAAAGGTGTTCGTTTAGGGTAAAACGGGAGTTATTCAAAATGGATTGGGTTTCTCCCGCTTTTTTGTTTTGGAAGCATAAACGAAGTTTTTCGCTTATTTTAAGTTATCTGAAATTTTAACTGATGACTTGAAGGAAACATTATTTTTTGGACTTTTGAATAAATTTAGGAGGAGACAATGGCTATTTTTAAGGATCGTATTATTCGCGCCGCTAAGCTAGATGTTCATCTGTATGAAGAGGTTGAGGCTGACACAGGGGCAATGGGTCAGGCAATGGGGGTTGTTGTTCTCTCCAGTATAGCAGCTGGAGTAGGAAACATTGCAAGAGGAGGTCTTGGCGGGATTTTTACAGGGACGATCCTAGCCCTTATTGGGTGGTATGTCTGGGCCTATATCACTTACTTTATTGGCACGAAATTTCTTCCAGAACCAGAGACTAGAGCAAATCCGGGTGAGTTGTTGCGCACTATCGGCTTTTCGAGCTCCCCAGGATTGATTCGAGTATTAGGTATCATCCCTGGGATGGCAGGAGTGGTTTTTCTAGTGGCCTCAATTTGGATGCTGGTGGCAATGGTGATTGCCGTCAGACAAGCTCTTGATTATAAAAGCACCTTACGCGCTGTAGGGGTTTGCGCGATTGGCTGGATCATTCAAATGTTAATCCTTGTGTTATTGTTTACTATTTTGGCTGGTGCCGCAAAATCAGGCTAATGCTTTTTCGTATAGCCGTCAAAATATCGGATAACAAAACATTTAGAAAAGGGATCAGAGTGATTTTTAACCATGATAATTGATTTAGGACTTGATTTTTGAAGTTTTGAAATGGAGATCCGTCCACCTCAGGAGGATAAATAGTCGCTGTCCCTATTTTTCACTCAAAAATCGTTTATCGGCGGATTTCTTTTATCCGTAAGACGTTTTGCTTAAAGAGGTAAAAACATGAATAAAAAATTGTGTATTTGTCTGATTTGCTTGGTAGGACTATCTTTTACTATCGCAGTTCCTGCTCAGAATGCAGAAACTCAGAAGGCAAATTGGATATTGGGAGTGATTTTTAAGCTTGAGGGAATGCATGATAAGGCAATGGAAAAGATAAGGCATGCAGATGCTCAAATTAAAGACATTGAGAGTACCATCCAAAAGAGCCAGGCTGTGCTTGCTCTCTCAATAAAGAATGGAGATTCTGAAGCAGAACGCATAATACGCCAAGCATTAGCCATCGCCCAGAAGGCCAAGACCAAAGCCCAGGAAACAAAGCGCCTTGCCACCCTAAAGAAGCTAAGGATAGAAGAGAGCATCGCCAGAGTGAGAAATGCAGCGGCCAAGTTGGTGGGAGTTGAGGAAGAGGTAAAATCGATAGTTAGCAACTATTCAGGGCGAGTCGAGTATTACTCAGAAAGAGCTGCAAGATGGTACCCTTTAGAAAAGAACCGAGTGGGATATTTAGAGAACGGCGATAAAATCCATACAGGCCACGATGGAAAAGCAGAGCTCTATTTCTTGGATGGAGAAGGAACCATCACACTCGGACCAAACTCTACCCTCACGATAAAGGAGGATAGCACAGGATACCAGACTATTAACTTGTTTAGGGGAAGTGCCTGGTTCAAGGCAGAAAGAGAGTTCGAGGCCCAAACGCCTACTGTCATTGTCGCAATAAGAGGCACTGAGTTCCTGTTATTAGAAACTGAAGGCTTTGGTACCGAGGTTATTATCTTTAAGGGAACTGTTGAGGTGTACAGTCCCAAGAAAAATAAGACAGTGGTAATAGGGCCAGGCTACAAAGTTGAGGTGATGTCTGATGGCCTTTTCTTAGAGCCACATAAGGTAGATTTATCAAAATGGGGAGGTTGATATGAAGAATCGAGTTTTTCTGTTAGGCATCTTTCTATTGTTCGTATGCTTTCTGGGTGGAAAAGCTTTTGGACAACCGATGGCTGAGTGTCAGTCCACACTGAAATGCTGGCTTATGGATCCCAGATACCGAGACATTGCAAGCAAATATTACTGTCCAAATCCGCGTGCTCACACTTTGCCTATACTTAAGCCGGAGTACCGACAAAAGTCGCGGTCTGCTCCACAAAGGAGAGCGCCACGGAGGAGAACCGCTCGGCCAAAAAAGAGGCAACTGAGTGCTTCCGAACAAGCTGCTCTCGGAATATTTGGTAGCATCTTCAGTAGTATAGGGCAAGATATAGCCAATGACATGATGAGGTGGTTTGAGGGTGAGCCACAGCAGCAAGCAATACCAGAGCCCCGGAAGCCAATAGAGTTGACTCCCGAAGAGAAGGCTGCGAGGAAGGCGCGTAGGGAGAAGGCTTTGTCTCTGCGAAGGCAACGTTATGAGAAGGAGGAACCAGTATGGGATAAATCTCTTGGGGGATTGGAAGCTTTTAGGTGGGATAAGACCCGGCTAGTTACAGGATGTCCATCCACAAAGACAGGTAAGTTTGATAATTCAGGCTTATCTTCGTGGCAAAGGCTTCTCTGTGCAAATCAGTTTTCAGTCCAGGCTCTGAGCGCATTAAATGATGGAGATGAGGAGAGAGCAAAATACCTCAATGAGCAAGCTGAAATGGTAAGCTCAGGTCAGCCAACCGAGCTTAAATGTGAATTCCCTGCGCTATATACGTATCGGGATCCCACAACAAAAGTGGATAATTATGTTGATATTCTGGATCAAACTCAAGAGAATATGAAAGCTCTCGAAGAGATAGAGATTAAGGCGCAGGAATTAAAGGAACAGAAGAAGCAAGCTGAAGGCAAGAAAGAGCGGGCCAAAAAGGCACTTGAAGAATTACGTGCCCTTGATGCAGTTAAGCCTGAGGACAAAGAGACGAAAAGGAGTCTTGAGGATGTGGCTCGGAGACTTCTTCAGGAAGCCGAGACTGAGCTTGAATCAGTAAACGAGAGATGGGAGAGTCTGGCAAGGGAGAATACTAGGATACAGGAGGAAATAAAGCAGGCAAACAGAGAGGTTCGAGAGCGTTATCGATCTAAATAGCCCCCTTCTGCGAACGGAAGATGACTTGAAGGCTGAGAAAAAGCAATGTAAAAGAAAAGATAGGTAGGTAAACTCCCTTCTGAAAATGCCGAATAACCCCGCCTTCAGACCCTCATTTTCTAGGCCCAAAACTAGCCTTCCAAGTAGCATTTTTGTCAATTAGAGCCGAAAAATCTGTCAAAATTTTAATTTTTGTGCTATATCACTTAAAAATGAGCAATCTCTGGAGTGTGAGGTCGCCCCGCTTTTTGTTTTGGATGCGTAAACGAAGTGCTTCGCTTATTTTAAGTTATACGAAATCGGCCACAAGTCACACAAGGAGTATATCCCATGTCAGCAGAAGAAAACAAGATCCTAAAGGTTGAAACCAAGCTACAGAAACTTGGCCTCATCCTCTCAGAACCACTAAAAACCCCGCCAGGGGTGAAGTTACCCTTCCCGTGGGTGAGGGTGCGCGGCAATCGGGCCTACATCTCGGGACACGGTCCTCAGAACCCCGATGGCTCAATCGCACATCCGCTGGGCAAAGTGGGCGCGGACTTGTCACTAAAGGAAGCCTACCAGGCAGCACGGCTAACCGCACTGTCTATCCTGGGGAGCCTCAAGCGTGAACTAGGCGACCTGGACCAGGTAGTGGCCTGGCTGAGGGTCTTTGGTATGG
>Ga0209991_10001367_pt1 | contig 11029 bp, 13 predicted proteins | sample ChitaG_FD_183167 | JGI IMG/M metagenome (GOLD analysis project Ga0209991, IMG submission 183167) | Deep subsurface microbial communities from South Pacific Ocean to uncover new lineages of life (NeLLi) - Chile_00310 metaG (SPAdes)... | ecosystem: Environmental > Aquatic > Marine > Oceanic >...
ATGAATATAAGAAAAGCAGTAATACATACCGATGGTGCCGCTGAGCCTAACCCAGGACCAGCGGCTATAGGTGCCACCATAAAGGATGAGCAGGGTAGGCTCATTGCCCGCATTTCGCAGCGCATCGGCATAACAACCAATAACCAGGCGGAATATAGAGCTATCATTGCCGCCTTGGAACATGCCATCAGTTTAGGTATCAACCGAGTCGAGATGCGTTCGGACTCAGAGCTGGTAGTGAAACAAATCAATGGTAAATACCGGGTAAAGAAGGCAGCTCTTAAACCCTTGTATCAGAAGGTAAAGCAACTTCAGCGCCAGCTCAAAGGCTTCTCTATTACTCATATCCCACGCGAGCAAAATATTGAGGCTGATGAACTGGCAAACATAGCATTAAAGTGACCCAGGTTACCATCCTCGCCTGTTGACTTATAGTGTCTGCTATATTACAGTGTAATTAGGTCAAGTAAACCGGGTGACCGCCCTTCTTTGAAGGGAGGAAAGTCCGAGCTCCACCGGGCAGGATGCTGGGTAACGCCCAGGAGGGGTGACCCTACGGAAAGTGCCACAGAAACATACCGCCCTTCCCTCTGGGAAGGGTAAGGGTGAAATGGTGAGGTAAGAGCTCACCAGCGGCTGGGTGACCAGTCGCTGGGTAAACCCCATCCGGAGCAAGACCAAATAGAGGGACAAAGGGACGCCCGGCCTGTCCCCGGGTTGGTCGCTTGACCCTGATGGTAACATCAGGGCTAGATAGATGGTCGCTGTCCTTCAGCTGAAGGATACAGAACTCGGCTTACAGGTTTACTTGACCTGTTCACCACAATTTCTCCCTCTTCCAGCGTGGAGTTGAGAAAGGGGGAGTAAAATCCCATAACCGGGGGCTACCAAGCATAATCAAGGCTAAAAATATAATGCCAACAGCCCTCAGCGAGCTTGTCAACTAAGTCGGTTAGGCATATAGTGGAATGTCAGGGGGTCAATTTCCAGAGACAGCTGGTAAGGCAATTGATGGAACAAGTCAAAACAGCACAAGAGCTAGGCTTAGGCAAGCCCAAAGTCGGCTACCGATGGGATGCCGGCAGCACTCCTCCGGGAGATGAAGAACCGGGGCGGTGGGCGGTGAGGAGAGACCCCAGAGCCTGGGTGGTTTTATTCCATTCCTTTGAGGGGACTGAGTATATTATCCAAACATTCTCACCAACCGAGGAGGGCGAGAGGGCAGCCAAAATTATGGCAGTCAAACTTGTAAAGATAGCACGTGAAGTAGTTCAGACTACGAGAGGAATGAGATTAAATAACGAGTATGAAAAAGCCAACCCCAGAGACAGCTAGTATGGAAGTGGTCGATCCAGTAGTTCGTGATTTTATCCTCTTCTGCATTCAGCGTCAGGGGGAGGAGTGGCCAGCCCTCTATGATGAGATGTGTTGGGTGGCTGGGCGCCGGCTGTTCAGGGGGCTGGGCTATGCCGATTTAAGAAAGCTGGGGCTATCCTTCAGTCTCACCAATATAGAAGATACCATTAGGATGGTAGACACTGTCGCAGCTCAAAAGTAGGATTGCTACCACTTGATGTGCAATCGATGTGACCTAAATCTTGCTTTTCTTTTCCTACCCCTCTTTGATAGATAGCCCGTTTACCTACTTAAAGCGCTTTAAGGGAGAGTGAGTCCGATGTCAAAAACAATAAAAATTATAGCGGTAAGCCTATTATTGGCGGCTATTATCGTCCTGTCTTTCGGGGCTGGCTGTGCTTTAGGCGCCAGGACCTCCACGGAGCCGGGCTTGGATGTTGTGGAGCAGGCGTGGGAGATAATTCTCCAGAACTATGTGGATAAAGACGAGCTTGACATTGACGCATTGGCTCAGGGGGCTATCAGGGGTATGGTGGAGGCGCTGGGTGACCCCTACACCTCCTACCTGGATGCTGAAACCTACCAGCTGAGCTTGAAGAACCTGGAAGGCAGGTTTGAGGGTATCGGCGCCTATGTGGCAGTTAAGGACGAGCAGATAATAATTGTTGCTCCCATTGCTGATTCACCGGCGGAAAGGGCGGGCATCAGGGCTGGTGATATAATTCTGGAAATCGATGGCAGGTCTACCTCAGGGATGAGCCTGGCTGAGGCTGTGCTCAGCATCCAAGGTCCTAAGGGGACGACTGTCACCCTCCTCGTCCTTCACCAGGGCGAGACCGAACCAGAGGTGATTGAGATAGTTAGAGCTGAGATTGAGCTGCCCAGCGTCCGCTTTGAGATGAGGGAGGACATCGCTTACATCGATATCACCCATTTTTCTGAGCGCACCGCTCAAGAGCTATCCCTGGCGCTAGAGAGTATAGCCCAGCAAGCGGCTGCTGGCATTATCCTTGACCTGCGCAGCAATCCCGGTGGCTTACTGGAGACAGTGATTGATGTAGCTGGCTTCTTCCTGAGGGAGGGCGTGGTGGTCGATGTGGTGGATAATGAAGGAAAGCATACTGCTTCCTCAGTCAAGCCCAGCGAAATAGCCACTGACTTGCCTTTGGTTGTTCTGGTGGATGGCTATAGTGCTAGCGGCAGTGAGGTACTGGCTGGAGCACTACAAGACTACGGTCGCGCCACCATTGCTGGCACCAGAACCTATGGCAAGGGCAGTGTCAATATCCTGTGTCAGCTTAAAGATGGCTCAGGGTTATATATCACCACTGCTCGCTGGCTCACTCCCAATGGTCGTCTGATAGAGGGTGAAGGGTTATACCCAGACTATGAGCTTGAGGGCGAGGATGCAATTCAATGGGCTATAGACTACCTGAGGAGCAATGAATGATATGAATCGCTTGCCTCTCAGGATATGGTTCATAGCGAGTATTACGCTCGCTCTTAGTGCTGTAATTGTCCGTCTAGTATGGGGAGGTCACTATCACCACCTCAGTGGGCAGTCTGGTCGTAATAATCCTGCTCATACTCGCCATTCTTGGAACCTGTGCCCTTCTCTTCTACCTCACTATCAAGCCCAGACTGAAAAAGCTAAAAAGCCTGCCTGTGGCAATATTGGTTACGGTAATAGCTACAGGTGTTCTCATTGATGGCATCATTCACTTTGTCCGCTTTGTTCCCTCACCTGAGACCGTTTCGCCCCTTGGCGTAATAATAGCCACCCTGCTCCTTACGGCTGGTATTAGTGCCTATCTACTGGTGCTCTGGGTCATTTGGTCTGTTCGGAAGACCAGGTAAGACTGATTCTAGTGGAATGTCAAAATCCTTCCAGTGGTGGTAGAATATGTTGAGCAAGGTAACTGGCTAGCGGATGGATATTACGTCCAGATTGGAAACGGGCTGGTAGAGACAAGGCTATGGACAGAGAAAGATTTGAGTGGCTGGTGGCAAGGGCGGTTGATAGCTTACCTGAGGAGTTTCGCACCAGGCTGGAAAACATTGATGTGGTGGTGGAGGATTGGCCGACTCATAGTCAACTGGCTGAGGTTGGGCTGAGGTATGGTCAAACCCTGCTTGGTCTTTACCAAGGTGTGCCCCTAACCAAGCGAGGCAGACATTACGGGCTGGTGCCACCAGATAAAATAACTATTTTTCAGAAGCCGATTGAGGCTAAATGTAGGGATGACGCCCAGATTACGGCTGAGATACAGAGGGTGGTCCGACATGAAATAGCCCATCACTTTGGCATCGGGGATGCCAGGCTGAGACAACTGCAAAGGGGTGAAGACTAACCTTTGAACTATGAGCTTAAATCCCTGACCATATAGTCTCCCTGTAAGCTGTAGCCAAATTCAGTGCGGTAATATTCTCTAGCTCCAACGCCACTCAGAATTATCATTCTCCGCGCCTGAAATTCCTCACCGGCAATTCGCTCTGCCTCTCGGAGCAATGCTTTACCCAAACCCTTATGCTGAGCCGTCCCTTCCTTCTGCTCACTGAGGGGAACCTCAGCTCCGTAAACATGCAGTTCCCGTATCAAGGCTGAGTTTCCTTCAGTCTCTGGTTCCAGCTTACTTACTGGCTTGGGTTGAATCCTCATCCGCAATAAGCCAAACAGAGTTTCAGCCTCATCCTCAAAGGATAGGAAGATTTCCTTACCCCCTGATGCTTCATAATCCATTCTCACCATCTGGGGTTCACCTATTTCCCAGCCATCTCGCGCCCGATGACCATACTCTCGACACCGGATGCACTTACATTCAATTGCCCGTTGCTTCATTCGCTGCTTAATCACTCCCCGCAGCGAATCCTTGCAGCCAGCGGTGATAAACTTGGCCGGGATATCACGCAGCACCCGTGATATCCTGACATACTTGGGCACAATGGACTTAATATCAACCATCAGGTTGACCATAGTGTTGACATCGTATGGCTGGTAGCGGTTTTCCTGATACCATCTCTCCAGCTCAGTGCCCTCAACCACCATTGTGGGATATAGCTTCAAGCCATCTGGTTTAAAGCGGGCATCATTGAATAGCTCTCTGGATAGCTCTAAATCCTCCTCTGGGGTTGAGCCGGGCAGTCCTGGCATCCAGTGATAGTGCACCTTGAAGCCGTGCTCCCTGAGCAAAGCAGTAGCTTGGACTACATCTTCAACCTTATGCCCTCTTCTTACCAGCCGGTAGATTTCATCATCTAAGGTCTGAACCCCCAGTTCCACCCTGGTGGTGCCAAACTCAAGCATCCTGTCTATTTCCTCCTGCCGACACCAATCTGGTCTGGTCTCTATGCACAGCCCGGTGCAGCGATGCTTGGCTGTTTCGTTAACTCGCTTTGCCTCTTCCAGGTCCGCCGATTCCTCACCGTTTAGGGCATCAAAGCAGTCCTTGATAAACTGGTATTGATAATCTTTGGGGTAAGCCAGGAAGGTGCCCCCCATCACTATCAGCTCAACCTTATCCGTAGGGTGCCCCATTTCAGTCAGAACCCTTAGCCTTAACTGGATTTGCTTCTTGGCATCAAAGCCGCACTTTATAGCTCGTAGCACTGCCGGCGACTCCGGGGTATAGCTTTGGGGCGTAGCTTGGTAAGTAGGGCAATATATGCACTGCCCCGGGCATTTCAACGGCAGGGTCATTACCGCCACCGGGGTAACCCCGGATATAGTCCTTGCAAATTTCCTCATATTATGCCATAAACAGTTTAGCAGATTGAAACTCATGATAACAACTTGATATTCTCTCAAACAGGGGTGTCTAAGAGGGACGAAGCCCCCAAGAGATAGCCTGCCTTGAAAATAGGGTGTTTAAGAGGGGCGTTAGCCCCTCTTCTAAAAAACTCTTCCCCCTTCCCCTTGAGGGGAAGGGGATAAAGCGGGTTCCCAGGAAAATCGAAGATTTTTCTGGGTGCTTAAAGGGGATAGGGTGACCAGAGACGTATTCAATCAGATAGCCCCTGGCTGGTATAACTTCAGGCACTGGTCTATATTCCGCAGTGAGCTGGAGGCGCTGGCACAGCGGTGGCAGAAAGGGAAGCTACTAAACATTGGCTGTGCCCACGGACCTGACTTCTTGCCCTTCAAGCAGGGCTTTGACCTATATGGGGTGGACTTCTCCACTGAGATGCTGAAGTTCGCCCGAAAATACTCCCAAAAATTTGGCTTTGCTGTCAATCTGTCTCTGGCTGATGCTTGCCACCTTCCCTATCCTGATGAGACCTTTGACTGGGCAATCTCAGTAGCTACCTATCACCATTTAACGGGCAGGCAGGAGCAGCAAGCAGCGCTAAAGGAACTAAAGCGGGTATTAAAGCCGGGTGGTGAAGCCTTTATCACGGTATGGAACCGGTGGCAACCCAGGTTCTGGTTCAAGCCAAGGGAGGTAGCTGTCCCCTGGCGGAAGAAGGGTAAGACCCTATATCGCTACTACTACCTGTTCTCCTACCCCGAACTGGGGAGGCTGGTAAAGAAAGCCGGTTTTCAGGTAATAAAATCCTTCCCCGAAAGCTCCTACCGCTTCCCGCTCAAGCTATTCTCCCGGAATATATGCCTACTGGTGAGGAAGAGCGGTTAGCTTGTTATGAGATAATTTACCAACCTCACCCCCTTTATCCCCCTCTCCATAATAGGGAGATGTATTCTTAGCATGAGGGGGAAGAGTTTTTTAGAGAGGGGCTTTGCCCCTCTCTCACCTCATCTCCCCCCTTCCCTTATTAAGGGAAGGGGGTCAGGGGGATAGGTTGCTGAACAGTCTATTTATAGCTATACTGACAAAGTCAAAACTCAAAGCTATGATGGGTCTACCGCAAGAGTATAGAAAAATTAAACGGACGAATCAGATGAGTAAAAACAGGAGGTTCTCGAGAATGCTTATCCCAACAATAATAATGGGCGTGATTGCCGTTGCCCTTCTCTTTATCGGCTATCAAAAGGGAGGAGGGGAACATATTCTGGGATTAAAATCAGCAGGCAGCCTGCTGATACAAATACTCCCCTTACTAATTTTTGCCTTCATAATAGCTGGTATGGTTCAACATCTTGTTCCCACTGAAATGATATCTAAGTGGGTAGGTGCCGAATCCGGCTTTCGAGGTATCCTAATCGGTACCGTAGTTGGTGGTTTTATGCCCGGTGGTCCCTATGTTAGTTTACCCCTTGCCGCCGGACTATTGCGTGCTGGAGCCAGTGTGGGAACCATGGTAGCATTGCTGACAGGATGGTCATTATGGGCATTTACTCGGCTGCCATTAGAGGTAGGTATACTGGGATGGCAATTCACGCTAATTCGTCTGGCATGCACCTTTATCTTCCCTCCAATTGCTGGGCTAATAGCCAACGCATTCTTTTCGCATATCAGTGTTGCTTGAGTAAGCTTTTTATAAGTTTGCTAACTTTCAAAGGTCCTGGTGTAATTGATGAGCTCGCTACGGCGGAAGCCTAGGCGCTGGAAGAAATGCTTTAGCTCAGTATTGCGTTCATCAAGGACTGCGCGTATCGTGTTAATCCCTTCAGCGTGACAGTGGCCCAGTAGAGCATTAACTAATCTGCTGGCCATACCGCGCCGCTGATAGTCAGGGTCAACAACTACAGCCTGAATAATAGCCAATTCAATAAACGGTACGCCCGCATACGTCAGCCGAGCCAGGATAAAGCCAACTACCTGACCATCGACTTCAGAGACAAAACTCAAGTCAAGTGCTCCTCCTGGGTCAGCGGCGACCATATCTCTATAGGTGATAAGACCCTGCCCCCCCGCTGACTTTCCTGTCAATAGCTAAACGGCATCAATATCGCTACGCCCCATACGCCGGATATTTACTGTACCCTTTTCCATAGCACTCATTATAAGCACCTCCTACCTAACTCTACAAGGTCTTGGTGTAGTCTATAAGCTGTCCCCGGCGGAAGCCCATATGTGCGAACAAGCCCTGTAGCTGGCTATCACGTTCGTTAACCATTATCCGCACTGCGTTAAGCTTCTTGGACTGGCAGGTATCTAACAATGCATTGACCAGTTTGCTGGCAATACCCTGGCGCCAGTAGTCAGGGTCAACGCCCAGAATTTGAATCAATCCCACTTCAGTAACCGGTTCCCCAACATACGCTCGCCGAGCCAGGATAAAGCCTGCCACCTGACCATCGACTTCAGCTACAAAACTGAGGTCAAGCACCCCTCCCAGGTCTCCGGTAATCAAATCTGTATAGGTAACAGCCCTTCGCACCCCACTAATTTTCCGGTCAATAGCTAGAACACTGTCGATATCCTCAGGTTCCATGGGTCGGATTCTAACTTTACCCTCCTCTCTTTCTATAGCACTCATGTAATCGCCTCCTTCTCTAAATTATGGGGTGCTTGGTTTTAACTTGTTCCCATTTTTATGTATTGCATCGTATTATCCGCTTTTTTAAACTTTTGTCAATAGGCTATTGATTTAATGCTTGACCCATTTTTTAAGCCAAGTTATTATCATCATAGGGGTTTAATGAAAAGGACGGGAATCTTCTTTACCTATTTCCAGGGGGAGAGGCTGAGGGATTTCCCCCAGGCATTGGATGGCATCTTAGATAAGGAAAATGTATCATATTATGACGCCGTTTATGACTCTGGCGACGGGCTTTACTATTTAGAACCGGTGCCTGAGGAATTGCTGCTCAAGGTGCATTCCCCAAATATGGTGCGGATGGTGAAGCTGACCGGCGACTATGAATCGGCTTTATACTCAGCCGGGGGCACAGTTCAGGCAGCTAGGGAAATCTATCGGGGGAAGATAGATAACGCCTTTGTTTTTACCAGCTTTGGTGACCATCATGCCGGCAGAAATTTTTATGGCGGGATGTGTTATTTCAATGGTGCTGCCTTGGCTATAGCCGCTCTCAGGGAGAAGGGGGTGGGGCGGTTTGCTATCGTGGATACCGATAGCCATCACGCCAACGGTACCAGGGATATCTTTGCCGCTGATGATGATGTGCTTCATGTATGCCTTTGCTATCAGGATTACCTTGATGAACATAACAATGTGGATGTTATAATTCCATATCACACCTCAGACGAGGAGTATCTTGCCAAGGTGAGGCAGGACTTTGTCCCCAGAGCGATGGCGTTTAAGCCAGAGTATATTTTCTGGGAATTTGGCTATGATGCTACCCGGGGGGAGTATGGAGACAAGGGTTTGACTAGGGATTGCCACCTCAAGCTGGCAAGGCTCATCAAGGGGGTGGCGGATGAGGTTTGTCACGGCAGAATGATTACTATCCTGTGCGGTGGCTCAGGTCGAGCTATAGCTACCTATACTATACCCAGGATTATTGATTGTTTGGCTGAGCTGGGGAGGTTCTAGCGGCTATTTCCCATTTTTGAGAGTGAGCCTGCTTCAACCGCTGAAGGTTTGCCTGAACCGGGGCTGAGGCGATATTTTCCAGGGACATCAATACCCCATCCTCTCTGTTATCTGTGTAGTAGCCACGGCGCACACCTACCTGGGTGAAGCCATACTTAGAATAGAGACTCTGGGCGGCGGTGTTGGAGGCGCGTACCTCCAGGGTAATAAGGCGGGCGTCTAACTCTGTGGCTAGGTCTATAAGGGCTATGAGCAGCGATTCTCCTATCCCCTGGCGGCGATTCTTCTCCCGCACGGCAATGTTAGTTATGTGAGCTTTCCCAGCCATAATCCAGAAGCCAGTGAAACCGAAAATATATTGCCTTGCCGATGAGTCAAATTCATTACCGAAGAAACGGTCGTGGTTGAAGAACTGCCTCAGCCTGGATACCAGCCCAGAGAAGCCTTTCTGTGGGACGGCTTTCATCTCGGGCTGCTCAACCCTTTCCTCCTCGTCGTAGGCTACAATATAGTGGGCTAACCAGTTTCCCAGCTCATGCCGATAGTTGGCCGGCGGCCACAGGGTGGGGAAGGCTTCACGGTCAATCTCGGTGACCTGGGGGATGTCCTCTTTACGCATCAAACGCAGATAGCAAGTCAAGTTCGCATCCTGGAAAAAGTCTTTAATTTAATAATTATTGTAACATATTCCATTTCTTGATGGCATCTAAAACCTATGAGGTCGTTTAGCAACCTCTTTCTTCCCACCCTCCCACCCTAGACTGGTATTTGGGGGCGCAGCCCCCAATCCCTCGCTTTCTATTTAGGCGTAAAACACGGTAGCGTTTTTAAACAACCTCAACCTATCTTTTCACCGTTTCCTTCGTTATACTATATGCACAGGATAACGCCATAATTGCCGCTAAGCGGTAGGGGGTTGTCAGGTGCAGAGTGAAGAAAGCCTGGTTCGGCGAGCACAGCAGCATAACCAGGAGGCTTTTGCCCAGCTATATGAGGAGCATTTCGATAAGATTTATCGCTATGTAACCCTCAGGATAGGAAATGAGACGGAGGCGGAGGATATGACTCAGCAGGTCTTTCTAAACGCACTCCAGTCCATCTCTTCCTTCAGGTGGAAGGGTATACCCTTCTCAGCCTGGCTATTCCGCATTGCCCACAATCAGGTAGTTGACCACTTGAGAAGGAAAAAGCACACCGCTGTGCCCCTGGATGAATCAGTGGCAAGCAGCGATAGTAGCCCGCAGTTGTTAACTGAGCATAAGCTAGATATTGAGCAGCTACTTTTGGCTACCAAACAGCTAACCGAGGCACAGCGTGAGGTGATTTCCCTCCGTTTTACTAGCGAGCTATCAATTGCTCAGGTAGCCAGGGTTATGGGCAAAAGTCAGGGAGCGGTGAAGGCACTGCAGCATAGTGCCATAGTAGCCCTGCGCAGGGCACTATCGGTGACGGACAATGAAAACAGGTAAAGAATTCGACAATATCTTGGATGAATGCCTGGAGCGACTGCTGGTCAAGGGCGAGACTATAGAGCAGTGTCTTCAGAGCTATCCTGGGCAGGCAGCCGAACTCAAGCCATTGCTTCAGACGGCTCTAGTTGTCAAGAAGGCATCAGCTATTCAGCCCCGAGCCGAGTTTAAAGCCAGAGCCAGATACCAGTTTCGCTCGGCGCTCCAGGAAGTAGCCTCCGGGAGAAGTCGCCCCTTCTTTGGCTGGCTTCCACGATGGGCAACTGTGGCCACTATAGCTCTCGTCCTGCTGCTGGCTGGGGGAGGCACAGTGGCCGCCGCTGGCAACAGTATGCCCGATAGCCTCCTCTATCCGGTAAAGCTAGCCACAGAGCAAGTGAGGCTAACACTAACCCTTTCTCAGATAGGTAAGGCAAGGCTGTGTGCCCAGTTGGCTGATAGGCGAGTGGCAGAAATAATCTACATGGCGAATGAGGGCGATGCCCAGCGTGTAGAGTCGATCACCCGGCGTTTGGACAAGCGTCTGGTAATGCTAGCCGTTCTGGTCTCAGCCCAGAAAGTGGGTGAGGCGCCTAGGGCACTGGCACCAGCACCTGCTGAAGAGGCTCCGCCACCAGGGGAGGCAAGGCGTGGTAGGGATGTCTATTCCCAGGCTGATAGCCGGGCTCAACTCAGGATGGCTGTAGCGCGTTCTGCTGCCAATCATCAAGTGGCTCTACGAGCTGCACTGGAGGAAGCGCCGGAGTTGGCGCCTGCCCTGCGCCGGGCAATTGCTGTATCGGTAGCTGGCTATAAAAGAGCCCTCGAGG
>Ga0209991_10001368_pt1 | contig 11028 bp, 8 predicted proteins | sample ChitaG_FD_183167 | JGI IMG/M metagenome (GOLD analysis project Ga0209991, IMG submission 183167) | Deep subsurface microbial communities from South Pacific Ocean to uncover new lineages of life (NeLLi) - Chile_00310 metaG (SPAdes)... | ecosystem: Environmental > Aquatic > Marine > Oceanic >...
GGCTTGAGGAAAGAGAAGAGAAGCTTCATTTTATTTCTCATATGGGAGGAAGAGAGCCTGAACGCTGTAGGACTCGGGCAGCGAAACAACGACAGTGGTGGTCCTTGGCAGGAAGGCATCACTCCAACCGGTAAATTTATAACCTGGCGCGGGTTCGGCCCGTAGTGTTACCGGGATACCTTGGAAATATGTGCCCTGCCAAGGATAGCTCGTTGGTAAGATCGTGTTTACCCTAACGGAGCCTTCACCTGATGGCGGTTCGATGGTCAGAAGCGCTGTGCCCATAAGCCCGAACTTCTCGATGATGTGCTGCCGGATATAGTAGGGGCGCTGGCGGGCGAAATTACGTAGCTTCTCTACATTAGCTTCCCATTCGTCAAGGGATCCTCCCCACTCGCTACTCCAACGGGCCATCTCCAGAGGGATGTCCGGCTCGATGATCGAGGCCAGCGCATCAATTTTGGCGATGACATTCGCTTGGTGCAGCGTGGTATTCAGCAAGTCCGCAAACCGATTGATGAAATAGGCGCAGTATTCCTCGTTTTCCAGCAGCTTCCTGAGCATTAACGGTATCCACAAATCGCCGTCAGCCCAGTCGTGTCCAAAATCAGGTCTGAGTCTATCTCTTGTATACCAGACAAGCGTATTGTGGGAAACCGGCGTCTCTGGTTCCAGACCGAAGGCCAGGTCCGTATCCCACATGATCCACTTCCATTTGCCCTGCGGCGACTTCGGTCGAAATCTCATATAATTCCCCCATACATCAATATTCCCACCGTATATTTGGAAAATCTGGAAATCTGTGAAATTCTTGATATCAATGAGCTCTTGTGCTTGAGTGTAATTATCATCTAGACTTAGATCATGGTTTTCGAAAAACGAGAGCATGACGTCCCAGTGAACCGCATCACCTGCCGTAATGGTTCTTTCCTTAGTGATCAAATCAAAGTCTTTAATGCCGAAGTTTGTGGCAATATAATCCGTGTCGATGTGCTCACGCAGGTTGTAGATGCCCCACGGCTCTCCGTTGAGATAGACGAAGACAGACCTTTTAGCAGAGATCAACCCGTCTTCCTCTGACCATAGAGTATGCATTAGAGGATCGCGGATCCGTGAATTGCTCCCATAGCCATCGTCCCCCATGTTTCTTACTACAAGAGTCTTGAAACCTTGCAGCCCAGGCTTTCCTAGTATATCGCCGGTGAAGACCGGGCAGTTAAGGCGACCTTGAAAATGTAAGGCAAAGCTCTTCTTGGGGTACCTTCTGCTATAGCCTCCGTGGATGCGGATGCCAGCGTCCAACGCGAACTCTAGGGAATCATCTGCGTCAAAGAATTCCACCGACACCGACCGCTCCGATTCTCGTCCGCGCTCCAAGTAGTTTGGATAGGCTGGATAACGTCCCTCTGCGTAGATCCCGATTTCCTCATCCCACAGATTTGCCGGATTGGTCACCAAAGAGAGGACTGGCAACTGAACATGCTCATCTATGAAAAAAGTATTGGTTATGGTTCTGCTTGAAATCAGGCCATCCTTGAAGGACCTAGCTCGGACGGCCTGTGTCTCTTCAATGGTTAAAGGTTCAACATATAGTGGACTAGCTTGCGTGGGGATCGAACCATCTAAGGTGAAGTGAATCTCTGCTTCACCCAATCCCATAAGCGCCACTGTAATTGGTCCCTCATAGAATCCACCGCTCACGGAAGACTGGGGGGGCTCGGCTATCCCCTTGGCGCAGCTTGTATCATTCGGACCATTCGGTGTCGGCTCCGAAAAGAAGCACCAACTTTCACCTCCGTCAGATTGGCAGCCGAAGGAGACATCACGCACCTGACTAACGAACTTCCCAGAGTCGATTTCAGTCCCATCGGGGGCGTAAAGGCCCAAAAACTCACCATCCTTGTTGATCTTGAAATTAGTGTGCAAGGTCATTTTGCTTGCAAGCTTGGCCATAGCAGGGCCCTCACTGCTAGGCTGATAGTCTTCTGCGAGCTTCCCCTGCCCCACTACGCTAATCATGCCCCAAGAATCCTGATGCCCTAATTGCCCTATATATTCACTGCCTAAAGCTTCTAAGGCTGATCTCGCCCGTGAATTCAAGCTGCCGGACGCTTCATCTCTGATCGCAAAGATGACGATCTCTCCGTTCGATAAGTTCTCTAAATAGCGAGCCAGACTATCAGCAGCGTCCTGGGATTCATAAGTGTCATAGACTGTGCTTTCTATATAGTCGCCTTGCTCATCGAGTCTCACAATGTTTATCCCTCTAAGATTCAAGGATTTTTCCTCTCCATTGACCAATATGCTCGCAAAATCACCGTCATAGTATCCTGCACTTTCGAAATCTAGGATGAGTGGTCTTGCGAAATCCCAGTTGCCCGGTGTGCGGCGATCCTTGCCGGAGGCCCAGACGAGGAGAAACCCCTTCGGTTGGATCATGACCGCTGGGAACGTCCACTTATTAGGGATATCCAGCTTGTCCGTCAGGGTATAGCCATCCAGGTTGATTGGCTCGGTTGTCGGGTTATAAAACTCGATCCAATCTTCATAGTCTCCATCTTCATCCGCCAGTATTGCGCCGTTAGAGGCCAAGAACTCATTTATGACGACCGATTGCGTCTGGGCAGGGACGACGGTAGCTGCCAGAAAAAGGCTCAAAAGTGCGCCTACTATGCACCATCTCAGTTGCAAGTTTCCAACGCTCAATGAAGAGTTCATCTTACCCTCCTTTGTAGCCATTAAAAGATATTCTGAGTCAGCTCCTCATCTTCACTAACTATTACGGATACCTTCTCGATCTGCGGTATGGAAGAGAGCGCCTGGGAGAACTTGATCATGTCCGTCGCCTTCTGAGGTTTGACAAGAAATGTGAGCTCCAGTCTCTCGCTTTCATGCAAAGACCGGGCATTTATGAGCTTGTACTCTCGAAGGAAGCGTTCAAAAATCCCCCTGTGATAAAGAGAAGTCTCTTCGCCGTTAAGGGGTACGGTGAACTTGACCAGAGTCTCTCTCTTCGCGCGCAAGCCGAATTTTGCGTAATGTATCAGCAACATGAAGACGCCGATAAGAATTGTACCCAAGGCTGTCTCTAGATACATGCCTACCCCTGCCCCCATGCCTGCGGCAAGGGCGAGAAATATGAACGCCGCATCCTTGGCATCCTTAATCGGCGTCCTAAAGCGGATGACGGCAAGCGCCCCGACAAGGGTGAATGCGCGTGCGATTTGATTTGAGATTATCAGCATCACTAGGGAAACAATCATGGAAAGGTACAGAAGAGTATGCAAAATGGAGACTGAGTAGTTAAATCCAGGAGTCACTGTTCTATATACGAAAGCTACATAAATTCCAAGCAGCAGACTCAGCGATATGGTGCTGAGTACGTCAATCCAGGCAACTACGATAGGTTCAGATTCTCCGAACATAGGCCAAACCATCCTTGAAAGAGGGGATTTCACCGATGAAATGAGCCACAGATGTGCAGTATTTGGAGCAAGCTTGTCGCTTCAGATAAAAGAGGGAGGTCAGCGGCATCATCCATCGCGGCAAAATATCGGTAAACTTAATCTCCAAAATGATCCAATGGTAAAGTAGATACTCTAATCTCTCTTCATCATATATCTGTGCCAAATTGGGAAACATCCTCGCCCTGAGATTTTTATCCAATGTTACTCTAATCGTATCTTGCCCCGGATAGACATACGCCTCTCGGTCATATACTACTAGCACGACAGGAGAGTAGGCCATGCGATAAATATAGAAAAAGAACTTGTCAAGGATCCGCTTATCTTTGTCATGCCTATCCACCTCGCTTAAACTGTCATAGTCCAGGTTCTTTATTGCTTTCAGGGTATCCGCATTGAGAGTGACTTTGTCTTTTACGTAGGATAAACCGTCCTTTATCTTATTCTCCAAAAAGAGGGGTCCAGAGCCCGGATTGTTGTAAGTTCTGATTCTAAATTTCTCCCTGTGTTTCTGCCCTCCAAGCTTTTCGTGAAAACACTCAAAATCAGGGCTATCGAAATATATACTTCTCACGGTATAGGTATTGGTATCACTTCCGCGACAATGCTCATCCATCTCAAGGTAGGGGGCTAGGAAATTGACCACTCTTTCAGCAAGTTCAGGCCTGAGCAGATATTTGAATTCATATCTGCGACCGGACATGTAGCAGTATCTATCCAAGCGGTCTATTGCAGTTGTCCTCATCGCCTCACCTACTGCAATTCCTTCTTAAGACGTTTCCCGCCGGCTTCTCCAGCACGTTGTAACCGACGGGGTTCGGCGGCAGCCCTACTTGCTCGGCATAGACCCCATATCCCTTGAACCACTCGATCCCTTGAAATGCATTCAGAAATGCAGCCCAACAGTCCGCCTGCTCACCCTCATTCACCTCGCCAGGGCGGGGGTAGTTCCAGGGATAAATGTTGGTCCCGTCCTTGCTAAAGTAGCCAATCTCCCAAAAGATGACCGTCTTGCCATATCTGTTGCTCAATTCTTCCAAATCGGCCAAGACATCTTGGCCGTTGCGGTCGTTATGCCAGGCAGCCTCAAGTTCTTCTACGGAAGGATCGTTCTTGTCGGTAAGTTCGAAGTAGCCTGTCACCCCAATGTAATCCATGTGCTTCCATTGGTCCATCTCCAGGACTTGCTGATACCCGTCGCGATCAAACCAGTAGTTGACTGAGTAACTGAGCTTGCCATGATAGCGGTCCCGAATGGCGTCTATCAAACTGTTCCATTCATCTGTTTGGTCCCGCAGGGTGACCAACTCCGAGCCGAGGAGCAGGATCTCCACGCCGGTCTCTTCGGCCAGCTCGGCGTAATGCAGGAGGATCTCCCGCCAGTGCTCGAACCATGCGCCGACATCTTCAGGCATGATTGCCCCCTCCCATGTTCTGTCGTCGGGCAATAGGGGAGTGAGAAGGATTACCCCCATCCCCAGGCGATGGATCTGGGAGATCACGTAGCGGAGGGCCTCATCGCTCGCTGTCCTTTCCGGATCGCGATGTGGATCCGAGGAGGTCTTCCCGTCCTGGTAGATGATGGCGAAGAGGCCGATGTAGTTTGGACAGAGCCTTGATTGGATCTGCCTTAGATCATCTACTACACTGGGTTGAAGATAGCTTTCCTTTTGCCAACCAAGATACCATACAGCATGAATGGGCTCCTGCTCTGTCACAGCCGCAGGACCGCCACGGGTCACTAGGGCCAGGAGAGCCTCGAGTGTCTCCGAGGCATAGGCATCGTCAAATCCGGTAGTAAACGCACCCTGGACAGGGGATCGCGGATGCAGCTGTTGGTAAGGTAGGAGCTCCTCTGAGATGATCGTCTCACCAAATGAAGAGTCCTCAAGCTCTAGAGCAACTTGGGCAATCATGGCATAGACGGCAATGTTCTCCCAGGTCACCAGCGGTGCGCCAGTTTCAGGATCGTATCGCCCGAATATCTTGCCTCTCGCTCTGTATTCTCCTTTAACGAAGCTAAGGAAGTTCTGCGCTGCGTCTGACGCGGCAGGATCACCAAGACTTCGACCATAGACGGCAAGATGATATGCAACCCGGGCCATCTCGATCATGCTACCGTTGCCTGTTTCATACTTCTGCTGCTCAGGAAGATAGTCTTGATAGTATAGTCCTCTATCCGTCATCCCCGAAAGGGCTATCCCAAGATTTGTGGTAATGAGCTCTTCCCAATCTCTGTCCTCCTGAGCCAATCTGGCCATAGCCCCAAGGTCAAGCTGAGCCAGGACGACTCTATCGCCATATCCCGCTGACTCGAGCGCCGGGGTCCAGGAAGCATAATAGCGCAGCGTCTTATCCGGCGCGATGTTATATTTTTTGAGCCCCTCGCCGATCTTGAGGGCTAGTTCTTCATAGGTCTCATCTTCCCAATACTCATAGGCCAGGAGGAGAACCTCCGCCACCCGCAGGCTGTCTCCGGGAGAGTTAGAATAAGTCCCCCAGGAACTCTCCGAGGGCTGCATCTCGACGTCCAACTTCCAGTGGAGCAGCCCCAGACGCTCTTCCAGGAAGTAATCCTTGATTACCTCCACTTGTTGATCGAGGAGTTGCTGGTCTCCTGTTCGAGCGGCGTAGAGCATCAACAGGCTATTGTTCTGGAGCAAAACATCATGGCCTGCGGCTGCTCCTTCTTCAGAACTGGGGAGAGCCCGATATTGAGTATAGATGCCCCCTTCTTCGTTCATCATCCCGGTCAGGATGAAGGAGAGGGCCAGGTGTTGAGGCGAGACAGAAGCCACTGCGCTGAAGGGCATCAATCCCAGGCCGAGTAGTAGGGAAACGACGATGAGCACTTTTTCGGATCTCACTTTGCTATTACCTCCACTGCGATCGTTTCCTTTTCTGTGCTCATTTCCACAACCGCGTAGCGTTTGGTCTTCACCCAATGCGGCTTCCGATTTATAAGTATACTCATGCACCCTAGGATGACCGCCGGGATCCAGTGATAGGCATAGATCACCGCCAATGGAACCAGATACAATGTCTTATAGATGGGCACCTTTGCCCACAGCAATCCTAGAATGATCAGCGGGACGAAGGAGAAGGAGTTGATCAGCAGTAAGGCTGGACCGAAGTTGTTGGCGATCCTAATTACCCCAGTAAGGTTAAGGAGGGAAAGGAAGAAGCAGACGAGGACAACGAAGGGCACGATCCAGAAGCTCAGGTAATAGTGCAGGTCTAGCTTCTTGACTAAGGAGATCTTGGCGGTCATGATTCTCCCACTTAGCAGATATTTCAAGAAGACCTGCAACGTGCCCCAGGCCCAGCGATGGCGCTGCCTAAGTAGTGCTTTAAAGGACTCCACCCCCTCCTGCTCAATCCATCTATTGATAAATCTGATCCGCCCACCATCTAGAAGGATCCGGACCCCAATATCCAAGTCTTCAGTGAGGGACATCGCATCCCAGCCGCTTCCCTCTTGGCTCAGTTGATTGAGGACGGAGGCGCGGATGAACTGTCCGTTGCCTCCAAGGCCCACTGCTCCAGAGATCCGGTTGCGGACGGTTTGGGCGATAAACGACCAGGCCAAGAATTCAACATCCTGAAGGGCAGCAAGCAGATGATAGCCGTTCCTGATCCGTACCCCGCACTGGGTGGCTGCAACCGAATCGTCTCCGAATACTCTCCCAACCTCGATGAGAAAGTCGTCCTCCATCGGCCTCCCATCGGCATCGAAGACCCCGATCACCCAGTTTTCCAAGTCTCTATCGAGGAAGCGGTTGCGCAGGTGGGAGAAGCCATGATTTAAGGCATCGGCCTTCCCGCGTCGCGAACGGTAGGGTCCCCTCCGCAAGAGATGAACGTTCTCATGCGCAGCGCTCAGCCGTTCGGCGATGGCTACAGTCTTATCATCGCTGTAGTCATCGATAATCAAGACCTCCAACCGGCTGGGATAGGGGAGGGCGAGCAATCTTTGGACCGTCTCTTTCAACACCTGCTCCTCATTCAGTGCGGGGATCATCACTGTGATTACGGAAGGCTCCTTAGCCGGGTTTGCTGCCATACCTTTGCCACTCCCACTCCTCCTTGAGGAGTAGAATTGGATGATCAGGAATAGAGGGCAAAGGGAGAGGTTGTAAAAGACACAGAAAGAGAGGAAGAAGAAGGTGAGAAAATCAGTCGAGATGGTCATTGCCTCGACTCCTTTGCAAAGGAGTGAGCACCGGGAATAGCGATGGTCTCCGATATCTTATCATCCCCTACCGCCGCGATCTCCTCACCTTTTGCCCGGTGTGTCATCGCCCAATGCAAAACCTCAATGGCAATCTTCAACACCTCGGTCCGCGAGGAGGCACCAAGCTGCTTCTTCAGCCGGTCAAGCTCCTCGACGGTCTGGTCGGGCAAGATGAACTGGACTCTTCTCTTCGTCATGATCTCCATTTCCTTCATCGCCTCCCCTGCTAGCCGTTATTCCTCGCCTAGGGACGACACTGGTCTGAAGGTCCATCCCTGCTCCTTCAGGCCCCAGATGATCCTTTGCAGCCTCTCGAGCCCCTTTTCCTTTTGGGGGTGGTAGAAGAATGAAGCGAGTGCTCCGTGTTGTAAGCCGGCGAGCAGTCGAGCTTCTTCCAAAATCCTGGCTACATCAGCATCTGGCGAGTCCTCGCTCACGTAGCCCAGGTCTGTCGGGACGTAGAGGTTGTTCTTGAGCTCTACCGGATAGGGGGTGAGTCTCAAGTCATGTCCCCAGTGGGGGTCTTCATAAAGCAGCTCAAAGTATCTGCCAAACACGGTATAGGCCTCTTCACCAGCTTTATAATGCGGGGTCTCCCAGCCAGCAAGATAGGGTCTAAGTCCGGAGAACTCGATCTCCATCAGCGCATCTGCCACGCGCTGTTCGGCATATTCCGTGCCGCCTATGGGAGTGCCGGTTTTCTCATCCCAGAACTCGTAGTCCACAGCCGTCACTCCATCATATTGGTGGGTAGCTCCATGGAGGACGATCTCTCCTCCATCCAAGAGGGCGTTCTTAACCTTGATTCTGAAGTCCCTATCCTGGCTTAAGCGGATCTCTATCTCATCTCCACCCACGTATACCGGGATCAAGGCCAGGGTGAAGGGGACGCCTTCGCTCCTCAAGAAGCCGGTAATGGAGAGTAACTGTTGAGAATCGGTAAAGGCATGAATATCCTCCAGCCTCACTAAGGCTATCTTCCCTCGCTCGATCCCATAGACCTCATTTAGGATATCTAAGAAGACGAGATTGGCTCCGAAGCGACCAATGTATGAGGTGGGATGGAAGCCGACGAAGTAGAAGCACTCACCGTCCTCCGGATAATAGGTCTGCTTGGCGCTGACGATGATTGGGGCATCATCCACGGTGGCACGGACGCGAGCGAGGTCGTCGTTGATCACCTCAACGGAGATGCAATCAGGGTTGTGCAGGTCGTAGCTCACTCCGGAATCGAGGTAGAGCAGTTTCCCCGGCTCATTCCCCCCAGAGAGCGTTCCATAACTTAAGCCATACAGCTGAAGGTAGGCCTGAACCTTATCCAAGTGGTAACCGATCCAGACCACCTTCTTCTTGGTGATCCCGTCTCCTTCGAAGATGTCCTTGATCAACTCCGGGGGCGGGGACTGCTGATAGTCCGTCGCGTAATAGATGAGCACATCAAAGTCCCGATAGAGCCCGCTCTGATAGGCTTCATAGACTCCTTCCTGATAGAGTACCTGGACCTTGGTTTGGTAAGCTGCTTCAAGCCAGACAGCCAATTTGGATACGAACGGCTCCGTCAGCTCCGTCCTTCTTGAGGTGACGATGAGCGTCCGCGTACCGGGCATCCTCCCAAAGATACTTTCAATAGTGAAGACAGTATAGGCCTCGCAATAGATCTCACCGGCCTGCGAGAGGAGCACCGCATGGGCTTCATAGTTGCCCATGTTTCGGAAGGGTTCTCCGGTTATGGGAAGGGAGAGCAACTGCTCCTCCCACTCCGCTCCCTTGCGCAGGGAGATGCCTCCTCGATGGGTTAGGGTTACAAAGGTCCCGAACGGCTGCTTTAATTCCACCTCCAGGCGTGCATTCTCTATTTTTGGTAGGTCTAGATTGGCATTTACCTTAATCCACATATTGAGCTGAACGGGCTCATCTGGATGGTATACGGACTTGTCCGTCGCTATCTCCATGACGCACAGAGGCGTTGCCGCATGCACACGCTGGGCCGGTGCCTGTGAGAAGAGGAGAAGCAGCGCGATTCCAACTAGCAGAACCAACCGCCTTCTGTGCTGTCCCTTCCCCTGTCCAGACTCCGTTTGACTTGCGATTCTCCAGATCAATTCCTTCATTCTTGATACCTCCTTTTTTCTCTTTCTGCTGTTGTAACTGCCATTACGGCAAAACGATGGCTTTTGTGGTATAATGCAGAAAGACGCACAGCGCATGACGCGAATGAGTTATCTGGGTGGCGAACCCTGGATCTTCGGTTATCACTGTGCGTCTTCTCCTTTACTGGGTCTAAATCAACCCTAAAATGCCTCCCATAGCCTGTTTTTTAGCTTCTTGATCGGTTGACCATGCGGCCAAGGTAATCGACATTACTTCACCGAAGGGGGTAAACGTGGTATAATGCGAAAAGACGCACAGGGCATGACGCGAATGAGTTATCTGGGTGGCGAACCCTGGATCTTCGGTTATCACTGTGCGTCTTCTCCTTTACGCGTACGCGCTAAATCTCCTGTTTTCTCCTAAAGGTGCACTTCAGAACCGTTCTCCGAGCGCGATCAGACTCCTCGTTGCGATAGCAGAATAATCGTGCAAAGAAGAAGTATTGAAGGGATATGAGATCGTCATAAGAACGTCTTTCACCACGAGTTCCTACCTCCAGCCCCGCTCTTTGGCAACCCGGCTGTCTACAAGAGACCCGTGGCTTTGCGCTGCCACCTCGCGATGGCGATGCCTTTTTTCAGAATGTGCGCATTATAATACAAGCCTCAACCCGTGTCTGTAATATATATCACATTCAGCATGGTTTTTCAAGCAAATTCGACATCAATAATCCCTCATGCCGCGATACCGCAGGGAAAGCAAGTCCCAAGGGCCGATCGACTCCACTACTTAAAGGAAAGGGGCAAAGGGCTACACCGATAAACAGGAGGGGATCAGGATGAGAACGCAAGTCCCATCGAAGAGAATCAGCGCCACCAACGTGATATGGAAAGGACACCTCACGATAAGAGGAGTCTATTTCGCCATCAACCTCGGGAAGACCCCTTTAACAGGGCCTTTGCTATATCCTCCCGCAAAAGGCCATAAGAACGCGCGCTTCCCTGTCCGAGGAAGGCCTTCAATCTAAGATTGCAAGAATAGCGAGTGATAAGGCGGGCATCCGATTATTCAAACTTTTCGACGAGCGCGGCCAAGGCGCTCGCGTCATTGAAGTCGACCCTTCCATCGCCATTGAAATCGAACAGAGCCGGGTTTCCCTGGATCACCTCGCTACCAAGATTGAAGGCCAATAAAAGCGGATCGGCAAAGGTCAATCTCCCATCTCCATTCACATCCTCG
>Ga0209991_10001369_pt1 | contig 11023 bp, 10 predicted proteins | sample ChitaG_FD_183167 | JGI IMG/M metagenome (GOLD analysis project Ga0209991, IMG submission 183167) | Deep subsurface microbial communities from South Pacific Ocean to uncover new lineages of life (NeLLi) - Chile_00310 metaG (SPAdes)... | ecosystem: Environmental > Aquatic > Marine > Oceanic >...
GTGGGGTGAGGTGCAAAAAGTAATAGAGCGGGCGGCGGCGGCAAAATGCTGTGAGATGGTCGGTTGTATTCAGCGGGCATTGGATATGACCATTGATTATGCCAAGGAAAGAAAGCAGTTTGACCGCCCCATTGGTAGCTTCCAGGTTATCCAGCATTATTGCGCTGATATGGCAACTGATGTGGATGGCACCAGGCTGTCAACCTACCAAGCGGCGTGGATGGTGAGTGAAGGTCTCCCCTGCAGCCAAGAGGTAGCCATAGCTAAGGCATGGGCTGGTGAAGCTTGCCACCGTGTTATGGCTCTGGCACACCAAATCCACGGTGCCATCGGTGTTACTATAGACCACGATTTACAATATTACACCCGGCGAGCTAAAGCGGCTGAGGTCACCTTCGGCGATGCCAATTTCTACCGAGAGATAGTAGCCCGAGAGATGGGGCTATAATAGATTATTTATTAACCCTATCCCCTTTAAGCACCCAGAAAAATCTTCGATTTTCCTGGGAACCCGCTTTATCCCCTTCCCCTTATCAAGGGGAAGGGGAAGATAATTATGATATGAATGTATCTTCCTATCATGGGCTGCGCCCCTCTAAAACTCCCTTAACTTCTACTGCGGGGTGAGGAGAGTCAAAGAGAGGCGAATACGGGGTCCCCACAAAAACAAAGTTTTTGTAGGGTAAAAATCCTCTCTTACACAACCAATTCCCCCTCTCCTTTGGCCGAGGTGTACGAAAGGTAAAGCTTTTGTGCACTCTTTCGCTCTTGGTCGGCTACAATGATAGCTTAGGCTTTCAGCTCGAACCTGACAGGCGACAGGGCTTCGTCAGAAGATAATTGTAGCAACATATCTTGTTATGTGCAACGGAGATATGGTGACAGCAATAGCTTCGATGTCACAATCTAAGCAATAGTGCGTTATTAATAAAGGGAAGATGGATTTAGAGCAAGAAGAAGAGGAGCGGTTTTTGCGGTACTTAAGTAGACTTCCGGGCGCTTTCTGACTCAGTCGGATAAATACCATATTTCTCAAGGATTCTCTTAGCGTCCTTTTCGTCTATCTTTTCAAGACCGTCATCTAAGGCATCCTCAAGAAGGATTCCACAGTACTGAATAACATTTCCCGGTCTATAAAGTGACACGCTGTGAACATGTTCTATAGCCCCCGTTGTAAACGGAAATAGTGGGTCTTTCAGTTCTTTCGTCCGGGCCTCTAAAAGTCTGATCTCGACTAGCTCCAAGGTTTTCTCCTTCGTGAACGCCTCCAGAGTTATCATATTACGCTTGCTGAGTCTCCTCATAAACGGGGCAATCCCAGCACCGCCTATCTTCTTTGTCAAAGCAGTTTCAAGCTCAGTAAGCCTCTCCCACCCGCCGGGCGAGGTAGCGAACATGAAGTGAGGCTTGGCGACCGCTCCAGCACAGCTCTTGCTATAACCACCGAAATCATCAAATATTTTCCTGAAAGTGTTGAGGATTTGTATGATCTTTTTCTCCCCTTGGGCAGCCAGATATTCAAATTCATCGACCAAGACTAAGAAGTTGTTGTAGCCTGCTTGGCTGATCACTCTAAGGAAATCAAAAAATAGAGCTAAGCTGGTCGGAGAATCCGTAATTGCGTAATCAACACCCAATTGCTGGAAATCCTTTGCTCCCAATTTTTCACCCCAGATATACCTGAAACCAATCTCCTTGTCCCCCTTTAAAGCTTCGAAGACTTTTATGAACTTTGACTTGAAGTCCTTTAGATTCACCTTCCTTAGAACATCAACCAATTTTTCCCGGTCGATATTGGCGAAAATCCGCATTATGAGGTCCAGCCCGAACTTCGACCATTTAGGCTCGCTCTCCATCAAGGCGAGCCGTCTTTCGTATAAAACATCACCCTTGGTATAGATAACAAAGACACCGCGTTTTTCTTTTCCCTCCGATAACCAGTTATAAATCTGCTCAAGCATATAGGTCTTACCCATACCATAATCTCCCAGGAGAACAAAATATACCGGTTCGCGGCCTTCAAAAGCAGAGACAAGAGAGGTCGTTATGTGTTTCCATTCTTTTTCCCTGTTTGCCATCTTGTGCTCATAGGAGAATATGTCGAATGGATTCTCCTTCAAAGCGTACTTCCCAAATTTACTCATTTCCTTGCCTCTTTTTATTTTTTATATACAGCGATATAGTATAAATATTTGTCCGCTAACCGAATACCGCCAGGCTTCCGTTGCATTGGCTCTGTTAAATGAATCAAATACTGAGATGTCTCCTTTGGTATATTCTTAAGCTTCTCATTGAAATAGTCCAGGGATATGCCAGTCACTTCGCAAACACTGTCTCTAATGTCTGGTATTGCTACATAGGGACTGCCGTGTATTCCAGACCTAAGCTTATCATACTCTCTCGTTAAGGTATCTATGAATTCGCCCGGTGATAATTTTACATCTATGCCGTGGAGGTAATTCTCAAATTGAGATTTGCGAAGTTCGACTTTTCCATCTCCCAATTTAACAAGACTGAGATAATTGCAGTAGAGAAGGAACTTTCGGAGTCTATCTTCAGTTATCTGAGAGTCTGGGTTCTTTACTCTCAAGTGCTTCAGTAGGAATTCAACAGAAACCGGCTCTCTTAATTCTTGAAGCTCGAAGAGAACACCTATACTTTCGTCTCTATCCAACCTTATGAAATGCTGTGCAAAGTATTTCTTAAACCCCCCCTCGCCTTCACTTTCATACTTATCCAGTAGTTTTTTCCCAGCAGGCATTAGAATCACGTTATCTCCTTCCCCTCTAATTAGCTGCAAGTGTCTAAACGAGGGACCAACAACAGCTCTAAATGAGTTCCTTAGAGTAGGTAGCTTAATCCTTTGACTCTTCTCCTGCAAGAGCGCTGCGACCTCCCGTTCCATCTTTTTGTAATTTCCTATGTTATCTCTTATGCGTTGTAGAACAAGTGGAATTAACTCAGGTTTGGCTTTCAGCGAGGGTAAATGCTTACTTGTCATCTTCCCCCCCAGCAATGTGAAAGAAATGGGCAGCCTGGGTCACATTTATCCTTGCTATCTGGCTTATCTGGATCTTTTTTATCATGGATAATCTGGAGCTTTCTGTCACGAACAGCCTTGAACGCTAGCCTCATGGGGTCGCTTAGGAATTCAATACTGGTGCGGTGGTAAACCGGTATCCTCTGGTTTCTTGGGAACTCTGGATATAGTATAGTGCCATAATTCATGTCTCTTCTAGTATGCTCCTCATAGGCCAAAGCATAAGCGATAGCCGTGTACAAAAAGAACTCCTGCCATGTACCAGTCTTAATATCGCCGATGACCTCGTGTCTATAAATGAAATCTGGCGACACCTTCCCGGTGAAACCCAAGTGAGGGCTCCGCAAGACAACATTGGTGTTGAAACCTAGATACTCATCAAATATTCCCTTCGGGGTTGCACCCTCGACCCTGCCAATCTCGAAATCAATTAACGCTGAGGCGATCCTCCCCTCGGATCTAATTATTTTCCGTAGAGTGCCATCGAAACTTCGCATGAGACTCTGGTTGGGTTGTGGGCTTATCTTACTCAAGACGGGCGAATGCTCCTCCTTCGCTCGATTTATTATCTTATTCTGATTCTTCACAAGGTATGACTCTAAGTTGGACTTGATATTTGTTTGCCTCAAGACATAGGCTTCACACAATTCATGCGATAGCTTGTATACCGAATCAATTACCCTCCCGGTATACCGCTCCCACGTTTCTGGACTTTTGAATCCTTTTATTCTTTCGAGATAGAGGTCTCGGCCTGTGATACAAAGGTTATATGCGATTGCGTTAACAGGTAACTTGACATCCATCAACTCAGGACCAACCCGCATCTTAGGGTTATATCCTCTCAGAACTATGGTGTTAGCCTTCCTACCCTGTTCTCTAATATTTTCCTGCTCCTCCTTATATACCTGAGCAACAAAATGCATATCAACTACCTCTTCTGGAGTATGATAACCCAATCATCCAAAACCATACCACCAGTCTCGTGCCGCTTTGTTATCATGCCTCGTGACCGAATCTTATCCACGAGCACGGTTTCTACTTCAAATCCTGAGTCCTGGGTAGCAATATCGGCTAGGATTCGGTGGCTCTCCACCGTGAGGCCACAAATCGTGTTGTCACCGACCACAAGCACAAATCTACCACCCTTCTTGAGAACACGATGGGTTTCTCCGATAACTTGTCGCATGTCGTTGAAGTACCTTGATACAATACTGGCTCTTTCTTTGTTCCTTTCATATATGCGCTGAATGACACTGTCGGCTGATTGAACACCGGTCAAGCATAGTTCCCCATACTCGTTTGAGAATACTCTTTCGGTGCCAACAAACATCCTGTCCAGAGCGGGCAGTTCCTCCTCAGTTACCAGCCCCAGCCAAAAGAGCTCAAACTTTGTAGTTCTAATGTACTTCTGGGCGTTTATGTAAGGCGGGGATGTTATAACTAAACCTATGCATCCGTTCCGGAGAGGTTCAGCGTTGGATTTGTCAATTTTCCCGTTTGCAATGAGCCTACCTCTTTTGAGTTCCCTTGCATCATCCCAGATGATCTCAGCCTCGACCTTCTTAGAGCGCAGCTCGTCAACTGAGTTGAGGGTTTCGACTCTTTTCATATTCCTTGCTACAGCCCGCACAAAATATGACAGTGGCCTTGCCCATTTTTTCCTTCTTAGAAGAGCCGCCATTTCATGTTGTCGTTCCGGGTTTTTTGAAAAATGTTCAGGCTTCAGAATAACAGGAGGAGCTATCTTGGGATCGGCGAATGATACTTCTCTAATTATGTTGGAGAAACAGACCAGAAAGAAATCTCTGAAATCTGAATCTTCAACATCCTCTATGCACCTACGTATCTTAGCTAGCTCAGCTTGTATTCGCTTGGAAAACCACAAGTCCCGGTTAGGAAACTTAGGTATTTCAGCATCGCCAGAAAAGGACTCGGCCCTGGAAATTAAGCTCTTCGTCTCTCCCCTTAGCTTGTCCATACGGAGTGGGGTCGTTTTCACCTTCGCAATGAGCCTAGCGAGAGGGTTAATCTCTACCCCAATGGCATTTCGCTTCAAATGGGGGTGAATGATTGATTCCAGAAGGACCGTGCCTGTCCCTGCAAAGTTATCCAGCACAAGCTCATCTTGCCCAGCGTAGGTTTCTGAGGAAAGGAAGAAGATGGGTATATAGGGCAATATCTTCGCAGGATACTTGTGCATAAGGTGGGTGTAGGCCTCAGATCTCTTTGCCCATGAATACTCTGAGCAAAGCGACCGAAAACTGACCCGTAGTGGTTCCCCGGAGTCTTCAAACCTTTTTCTAAACTCCGCCAGACGGCTGCTAATTAAGTCCATATCCGATACATGACCTCTAGTTGGTATAAAGAATACATCATGTGGGGGCGGAATTCAATCCGGGAGAAAGTTTCAGCCGGAGTGCCCCCTCAAAACGGTATATCCTCTTCTTCCCCAGCTTCTTCAGGATTTTCCATGATTGCCTTATAATGGCACTCACCATCCCGCTCAAAGTAGCAATTTTGACAATACACTTGGTTAAGTCCGAGTGGACACTCAATTTCCACGACTGACCTCTCCTAACAACTACTCCTCAAGTGCGTATAAGTGTTATTATACGCTAGGGAAGAGAATGGCCCCGGCAGAGCGACCATTCCCTATAGTGCTCCAGTGAATCGCACCCGTGCCCAAGTTCTTGCCATTCCCTAGCATGCTTTGGACACAAGCCCCATTGCCCGCCAATCACGATTGCACCACAGAGTTCCAGAATGCCATGCCCGTTCCTCAAGTCCTTTGTAGAAAGGATTGAGGTGGATGAATTAAAAGCAAAAGTGTATTATACTATTCCTATGCCTCCGTATAGCGTCTCCGAGGAAACCGTGGGAGTTTTACCTTTCGTACACCACGGTTGAAGGAGAGGGGGATAAAGGGGGTGAGGTAGATAAATAACCCCTTAGACTTGAGCCACAGCCTCTAGCTTCATTTGTACTTCATTTATAGTCTCTATAGCAGTAGAAGCACCAGCAGTTATACCTATATGGCGCTGACCTTGGAGCCAGGAGGGTTGAATTTCCTCTACCGTTTCAACCAGATATGTTTTAGTCACTACAGAGCATAACTGGGCAAGACAATTAGTATTAGCACTGTTATGACCACCAATAACGAGCATCAAGTCCACTCTATTAGCTAGGTCGAGGGCGGCTGCCTGCCGTTTTCTAATATCATGACATATGGTATCAATAATGCGTAGCTCAGAGTCTTTAGCCAAGGTAGAATCAATAAGCCTCTTTACAAATTGGTTAAAATGAGCTGGTATTTGAGTCGTCTGGCATAGAACACCTAACCGGCGAGGTAGATTGTCAAACTTGGCAATAAACCTCTCATCTAGAGTAGCCACTCCCCTATTCTTAGCCCAGCCAAGAACACCATTGACCTCAGGGTGGTCAGCATCACCATATATAATAACAAAAAAGCCAGACGCAGCTAATCTCCGAGCCGCAATCTGGGCTCGGTGGACAAAGGGACAAGTAGTATTAATTACATCAATATGTTGCCCCCGAATCTCCGCCTCTACTTCGGGGCTGACTCCGTGGGCACCAATTACCACGACATTACCCTGTATATCATCCACACCCCTGGCTTGTCTAACCCCAATTCCAGCTAGTCTTTGTAGCACCTGTTGATTATGTACTGCTGCCCCCAGTGTTTCCACCCGACCACGCTCACCGGCAACCCTTTCTAAGATATTAATGGTTCGGCTAACCCCAAAACAAAGCCCTATTTCACCCGCTTTTTCAATTCTCATGCCGTCTAATTTCCCGGGCATAATTTCCCCGATATTCTGGGGGGAGGAGTTCAGCAATTCGCCCCATTATGAAATTAGTAAGTTCAGCCAGCTCCAGCTTGGTCAATTTACTACTAACCGGTGGTAGATGGAAAGGGTGACCAATATTAACCGTTATCACCGGGCGACGCAGCATCCAGGCTACCCCCTCAATCTTTTCGGTGCCAGTAATACCTACCGGAAGAATAGGGGCACCACTACGCAAGGCAATTAGCGCCGAACCAGAAGCGGCAGGCTGAAGCTGACCACTCTTGCTCCTCTTTCCCTCGGGGAACGTAACTAAAACCAGACCCTGCGCCAACAACTGGTCTGCTTGGCGAAATGCCTCCCTATCCAGTTGCCCCCGGTGCACCGGAAAGGCGCCAAAGCCGCCGACAAAGTAGCTTGACAATCGGGAACGAAATAGCTCCTGTTTAGCCATAAATACCACTTTTCGGCTAAGGCTAACACCCAGTAGAGGTGGGTCAACGTTATTAAGGTGATTAGCTATAACTAACAGCGCTCCTTGGGCAGGGATATTCTCTCTACCCCTCACCCGCCAACGAGTCAGGAGAAGCAGCAGCAGCCTCATTAATACCCTGCCCACATAATAGAACCAAGGCACTACCTTGCCTCCACAAAGCCGATACTTGTCGATTATAACCCATAGCTGGGAGCAAAGACAAACCTTGATTAAACCCGCCTTTTACTCCATAATACCCAGGGAAGATATGAAAAGGCTACGCATCGGTAAAATAAGAGGGCTACAACAGATTGCAAACCCGGATGGCATCTTTACTATGTGTGCTATGGACCACCGTGGCTCGCTACGCAGCATGATAAACGAAGAGCAACCAGAGGAAGTCAACTATGAAGAAATGGTTAAGCGCAAGCTGGAGCTGTGCTCTAGCCTGGCTAAATACGCCAGTGCCGTGCTGCTTGACCCTATATTTGGTGCTGCCCAGTGCATCAGCCACGGCGTCTTACCTAATAATACCGGCCTCCTGGTTAGTATAGAAGCCTCTGGCTACCGCGGCGAAAAAGAGCATCGCCTAACCAAGTTACTAGACGGATGGAATGTTGAGAAGATTAAGCGAATGGGTGCCTCAGCAGTAAAGATTCTAGTCTATTATCGACCGGATTTAACGGAGCTGGCAAGCAAGCAATTGAACACAGTTAATACGGTAGCCATAGAATGTATAAAATATGACCTCCCCTTCTTGGTGGAACCAATGGGCTATCCTATAGGTAATGAAATTAATAATCCACCGCAGTTTGCTGCCGTAAAAGAACAGCTAGTGATAAAAACTGCCCGAGATATCACCGCCCTACCCATAGATGTGCTAAAGGCCGAGTTCCCGGCTGACCTGCGCTACAAAAAGGATGAGCCTGAACTCATCAACCTGTGTCACCAGTTGGATATGTCATCCCAGGTTCCGTGGGTCATCCTAAGTGCCGGTGTAGACTTTGAAGCTTTCTGCCAGCAGGTTGAAATTGCCTGCCGGGCTGGAGCCTCAGGCTTTCTCGGTGGTCGTGCTGTCTGGCAAGAGGCAATGTATATTGATGATGCCCAAGAAAGGCGTCGATATCTATTAACGGTAGGGGCAGACAGGCTAAAAAGACTAACTGAAATAGCTAACAAATACGCTGTGCCCTGGCACAAGAAGCTTGGGTTATCCACCCACGAGCTGGGGCACACATCAAAAAGGTGGTTTGAGGAATACTAAAATTGGAGGGGTGCTATGATTGCCACTATAACCCTCAATCCCTGCCTGGATAGAACTATTACTGTTCACGGACTTAAAGTAGATGAGACTAACCGATGGACCAACGCACGTCTCTATGCCGGAGGGAAAGGCATAGCTGTGTCACGGGCTATTCACGAGATGGATGGCAGAACCATGGCTTACGGATTTATAGGTGGTCCTGATGGTAGACAAGTGGAAATATTGCTCGATGAAGAAGGGGTGCCCTATAGCTTCACCCCTATTGAGCAGGAAACACGCACCAATTTTATTATTACTGATACCAAAACCTCTCGCCAGACAAGGATTGATGCCCCCGGTCCACATATCTCAAAAAAAGAACTGGAAAGGTTCACCAGGAAGATGAGGCAAATTTATCCCAGACCAGATTTAGTAGTGGCTGGCGGCAGTATACCACCTGGTGTTCCGGTTAATATCTATTATGATATAGTCATGGAAACTAAAGGCTTCGGGATAAGAAGTATTCTGGACTCTGAAGGTCAATGGTTGGAGAAGGGTATAAAAGCTAAGCCCTACCTCATCAAACCTAATGTCCATGAGGCTGAGGAGCTACTTAGATTAGAACTCCCCACTGAAGAGGCAATCACCCAGGCAGCCCTTAATCTGGTTGAGATGGATATTGAGGTAGTAGTCATCTCCAGAGGAAAAGATGGCATTATTGCTGCCACCAAGGAGAGGGTTTTTAAGGCGGTTCCACCCCCGGTAAAGGTGCGAAGTGCTGTCGGCGCCGGTGATTGCACTATAGCTGGGCTTGCCTTAAAGCTAGCTAAAAGAGAGCCACTGATAGAAGCCTGCCGATTGGCGGTAGCTATGGGTACTGCCGCCGTATTAACCCCCGGCACCGAACTATGCCATAGAGCTGATGTGGAAAGGCTACTGACGCAAATCAAAGTCTGGGAGATGGCAACTAAAGAGCGGGCTAAAACATTCTTCATTGCCAGTAAGTAACGCCCAGACCTAGCCGACTCCTATCTTCCCCTTGACCGCCATAAGCCGAAGCGTCGTGCTAGTCCGCCCTTTCCCCATCTGTGCCTATGTGGTGGCTCCTCCCTGGTGCTGGTCTCCTCCACCAAGCGTATATAGATGGCGTCGGCTATTTCTTTGTCTACGGTAAACTGTGTTTGGCGAACTTGAAAGAGATAGGAGGGAAAGCTCTGGATAAGGCTTATGGGTGCTCCGGGGAGGACGCCCATAGCCATCAGTTTCTGAAGTTGGCTTGACTCTGGCGCATAGATATAGGCTACCTTGCCTTTTTGTCCCTGAGCTAGCTGCGAAAGGGGAGCAACAACTTTTTGCGCTTGCGTTCGTTCCTCTTGGCAACACCTTCCTGGTGGTATCGGCTTGCCATGGGGGCAGACCTTAGGATGCCCCAACAAACTACAGATACTTTCATCCAGCCCTCGGTCAAGCAAATGCTCAAATTTGCACGCCTTCTCATGAATAAGCACATCCCTGGTGCCCAGAACATCTGCCAGTAGACGCTCGGCTAGTCGGTGTCTCCTAACCACACTTCTCGCCTCAGGTCGTCCCTTGCTGGTTAATACAACCCGGTCGTTAGAGATGGAAATATAGCCAGCCTTGAGTAATTGCTCTATGGGCTTCTTCATCCCCCTCAAATCGTCTAAGGAGAGGATATCTTCCTTCTCCTCCTCAGTGCAAATCCACAGTGTCTCCAGGAGTTCTTCAGCTTTTTCCTCTGGTTCCATTGCCTCGCCTCCTCCAGGCCTTTAAGACCTTTATTAGTTTCGGTTCTGTAGGCACATCATAGCCACAGTTAGGACACCTCACCATGTGGCAAGCTCCAGCCAGTGGGCACCCCTTACATGCGGCCTTACCGTTCTCTTCCCGGAATTGGTAGCCACAAAGAGGGCACTTCATAGTGACACCCCCAGGGTGGTGAGGACCAAATTAAGGATGAATCCCACCAAGAAGGCGAAGGGGAAGATAAACAGGGCAATGGCCAGCGCCGTTTTTATTCCCCTTTCTTTCAACATCACCGAGAACTGAGCAATGCAGGGGATGAAAAGGGTGAGGGTAACCGCCGCCACCACCAGTGGTATCCCTAATATCACCCCTGAGCTATGCAGGTCATATAGTCCGGCAGCTCCAAAATCTCGCCTGAAGAAGCCGTAGAGAAAGACAAGAGCAGTTTCTGAAGGCAGCCCGATGAACCTAACCACGGGCTCAAGTCCATTGGTGGCAAGGGCAAGCAACCCTGTCTTGTCCCCAGCCCAGAGCAAGAGGCTAGCCAGGATGAAAATAGGGAAAACCTCAAAAAAGTACCATTGCAGCCGGGTATAGGTTTTGACCAGCACATTGGATATTTTTGGCAGCCTAAGTGGCGGCACTTCCATATAGAAGCTGGCTCTCTCCCCAGGGATAACCTTAGATGCCAGGTA
>Ga0209991_10001370_pt1 | contig 11023 bp, 12 predicted proteins | sample ChitaG_FD_183167 | JGI IMG/M metagenome (GOLD analysis project Ga0209991, IMG submission 183167) | Deep subsurface microbial communities from South Pacific Ocean to uncover new lineages of life (NeLLi) - Chile_00310 metaG (SPAdes)... | ecosystem: Environmental > Aquatic > Marine > Oceanic >...
GAGCCGCTTCGCCTGGCTATCTCGCCCCAACCTTGTGCTGCCGCCACCCTTTTTGTGCGCCATTTCAAATCACCCCTCTATGTCTATACTAGCACACTATCTCTTTTGCACATAACAAGTATAGCAAAAAGGGGGGAATAAAGCAAGAGCGGGAGACCATTGGCCGACGGTCAGGCAGCGTGGCTGAAGCTTGCCCTTCGGCGGAAGCTACCCTAGAAAGGAGGATGTAGAGATGGCGCTAATCGAACTCAAGTGTGAAAACTGCGGTCGCAGGGTCATCATCGATGACCGAGAGCTGGACTATGGCGAAGACGAAGTGTTTTGCCCGCACTGCGAGGAGCCGATAGAAGTCCCGCAAGAAGAGTAGCGGGTTGCACAGGCATCCATATGGCTCCAAAGCGGGCAGGCAGCGGTCACCTTTGTTTTTGGAGGGCTTGGCTGGTCTCACTTTCGCTCTTCGAATTGCATCCCTGTAGCTATGACCTTTAGGTCAACGCCTTTGTTCTCAAAGGCTATTCTTAAAAAGGAGCGAATATGTCGATGTTTTTGAGGAAAAAGAAGACAAATCGCCAGGTCTTCGGGTTTTTGTGTGACAAGACCCTGGCCTCGCACGTCAAAATGGTGGCCGGTGTCATCAAAGTGCCCATCTACACCCTTTGTGAGCACCTGCTGCAGCTCGGCCTGGCGCATATCAGCGCCGAAATCGGCACGGATGTCCAAAACTTGGAGACGGTGATAGGGAGGCTCCGGGCGCATTTGGTTAACGAACACCTTTTGGTAAAGGAATTGGCCCGCGAGGAATACGAGCGAGACCTTGTTGCCAGACACCTGGATCTCACCCCGGAGCAGGAAGAAAAGGTCAAAGCTGTGCTCAACCTGGTTGAAAAGTTCGAGGACGAGGGAATCCCACACGGTCTGGCTATCGAGATTATAGAGGAACTGGTAACACGGCTCGAGAGGCAGCGCAAGGTGCAGCAAATGGAGCGAGAGTTCCGGCGGCAGATCGACTTCGAGACGCTGCGACAGGTCAACAAGAGATTTCCAAGATTAATACCTGGGCTGCTGGAGCTGATGGCTAAATATACAGCGGAGGACCTGGAACGCGCCGCGTCTCCGATCAAGCAATAGCCCATCGTCATGTTCGCAGGCTCAGGCTCGGTGCCCGGTTGTTGGCCATCTTGCGGCCGACGCTGAGGAATTTTATCGAATTCGGTAATGTATGGGTGGCAACTGTGGAGCTGCCCATAAACTGGCATACCATTCGGCGTCCTGACACCAGGCCCGTTCAGATCTGCTAGAGAGAAACATTAGCAAAGAACAGATGAAGACTTATCTTGACCCAGAAGACGTAGAATTGATGGAGGAGGCGGCTAGTTGCCTCCGCGACAGGTTGCTCATCAGGCTCCTGTTCAGACTGGGCTGCCGCGTCTCCGAGGCCCTGGCCCTCAGGGTGGATGACATAGACTTCGCCCGCGGCAGAGTCACCATCGAGCACCTGAAGACACGAATCAGGGCATCCTGCCCAAAGTGCCGGGCAAGGCTGGGCAAAATGCATCGGTTCTGCCCTCGCTGTGGTGAGGAAGTGGATAAAGCGGCAATGCGGGAGCAGCAGCACCGCCGGATGAGGACACTACCCATCGATGATAACACCCTGGAAATGTTGAGGGACTATATCAAAGGGGATAGGCCGGTATTTCGAAATGGCCCCGTGCTTATCTTTGGCATCAATCGGCATCGAGCCTGGCAGATAGTGAGAGAGTGCGCCAGGAGAGCTGGCCTCCTCAACCTGATTAACCCTGAAACCGGGAGAGTAAGAGGCGTGAGCCCCCACCGACTTAGGGATGCCTTTGCCGTGCACGCGATGAAAATGGATGACTCTGGCGACGGGCTGAGGCTTCTCCAAGAGCATCTAGGGCATGCCAGCTTCAACACCACAGCAAAGTATAGAAAAGTAGCCGGGGAGGAGCACCGCGAGTGGTACCAAAAGCTGTGGAGTAAGTACGTTTTCTAAAGACTGAGTGTATTGGTCAAAAACGCGTCAGTGGTCGAACTTGGAGAGTAACCTGAAGTTTTGGGCCTAATTCTCATATTAGTGAGTATTAAGGGGAAGGGACGGGGATATTGATGCTTACACCAAACACAGCCAACCAAGAATCACATAAGGACTCGCCAAAACGGGCCATGGCCGACAGATCAATGCGCCAGCAGGCGTTCATGCTCTTCGATCTAGGTATGAGACCGACTGATGTCACCGAGATAATAGATTTAAGCCAGACCACTGCCTTCCGCTACTTTCAACAGTGGGGAAAATTACCGCCCTTTCTTGAAACGAAGTACAAACTGGCCAGAAGATGCTTTCGTAAACTCAATCACAAGGATCGCAGGAAAATAGCCCAAATCTTGGCACAGGAGCTCGGTACCTGGGAAGGAGAAGTCTCTGCACAGATGAGAAAGCCATGGGCCATAAAACAGATTGTTACTGGTGAATGGCGGCAATGGCGAGTAAACAGCACAGATGGCCGAGCCAGAACCGTTTTGAATAAAGCGGTACAAGTACTGGTGTCACTAAGATTCTCTCAGGAAGTCAAGTTTATTCTGGAGATGGCTATGAACCAGAATATCAATCCTTCTGAAGACTAGCCCCGTCCCTAGGCTATGCAACAAGACCACTAGATCCGTTGACTGAACATTATGGACAAGTGTGCAATGTCACCCGTAGCTCTCAGGTGGACGAAGGCGTCTTTGAACGCCTCGCTGGACTTGGATCGGCATGGCTCCCTGCACTACTCAGATTGGTGCACAGCGAAGCTCGGTGTACCCGTTGCGGTCGACTGGAAGGAGCGGAGGGCCACCAGAGGCTGAAGTCCCCCACTACAAGCTGGGCTAAACGGTGAGGTATCTGGGGGTGGGAAAGGGTTCTGCCGCGGCTGGAAGCCATAGTCATGCCGATGAGTTTAGGCACCTGAGGGAAGGTGAATTAGGCTGCGAACAGAGTTGCCTTGGAACTGAGAGCAGTTTGAAGGAGATCTACAAAGGAACGGAGAAGTGAGATGAGAGAAGTAGTCATACTGGGAGTAGGGCTGCATTCGTTTGGTCGATGCCCCGAGAAGACATTTGAGGAACTTGGGCGAGAGGCAATCTCAAACGCCCTTGATGAGGCGTGGGTCCCCTTTAATGACGTTGAAGCTGCCTACGTAGGTCATCTCTACGCACCGTGTGGCACCGGGGCACGCGTCGTCACCCAGTTTGGCCTGACAGGAATACCCATAGTGAACATGGAAGTAGCATGCACCAGTAGTACCCAGGCACTGGTCCGGGGGGCCTGGGAAATAGCTTCAGGCCTATATGATGTGGTCCTGGCCGTAGGTGTTGAAAAGACACAGAGGGGGACTACCTGCTGCCGTATTTGGAACAAAGATACGGCCTTTAGCGCCAACAGGTTATATACCTAGCCCAATTTACGCCGTGGCTGTTTTGATATTATCCCTGATGAAATTGACGATATTGTCAAGGGGTGTTTCAGCAGGGAAAATCTCTGCCACCCCCATCGCCTTTAGTTCAGATATATCCTCTACTAGTATGCAACCTCCAATGACAAATAGTAGGTTAGCATTTCTTACCTTGAGGAGTTGCAATACCGTGCTGCATGTCTCCTCATAAACGGGGGAATGAAAGCTGATCCCAAGAACGTCAACATCCTCCTCAATGGCGGCCTCGACTACTCGCTCCGGAGCCTGCCGCGTCCCCAGGTAAATAACCTCCATCCCCGCATCTCTCAGCGCGCTCGCTACTACCTTTACGCCGATATCATGTGTTTCTAGCCCGGTTTTAGCCAGCAATACCCTTATACGCTGCCCAGGTAAGGTCATAATCCTCACCCCTTTCTATCTAAAATACCGTTACCTCTTGCCATTCACCAAAAACATCCTTCACAGCTCCTATGATCTCTCCTTGGGTGACATGGGCTTTTACTGCCTCAAGGATTATGGGCACCAAGTTCTCTTTGTCGCTTGCCGCCTCCCTTATCCTCTGCAATAAGGCTTGAGTCTTGACATTATCACGCTCTGCCTTCACCCTCTTTGTCCGCTCTATTTGCCTGCGCTCCACTTCAGGATCAACCTTCATAATCTCTATAGGTCTCTCCTCTTCCTCGGTGACAAACATGTTCACCCCTATCACAGGCCTCTCTCCGGTGTATTTCTCCTTCTCTCTGCGGTAGTTGGCATCGGCTATCAGCTTTTGAGTATACCCCTTCTCAATGGCAGCCACAGCACCCCCTTGATCCTCTATCCTCTTTATAATCCGTTTGAGTTCTTCCTCTATCTGGGAAGTGAGAGCCTCCACATAGTAGGAACCTCCCAAAGGATCAACAACATCCCCTACTCCACTCTCGTAGGCTATGACTTGCTGTGTCCTTAAACACAGGAGCTTGGAATGCTCCGTGGGGATGGCGAAGGGCTCATCGTAGGCGGCAAGGTCAATAGCATTGGCACCCCCAAGAACCGAAGCTATGGTAGCAATAGTCCCCCGAATAATATTGTTCAACGGCTCCTTAGCATAAGTGTCAATGCCCAAGCTGGGTCCGTAGAAACGAAACCTCATAGATTCCGGTCTCTTCGCCCCATACTTTTCCTTGATTATCCTTGCCCAGAGCCTGCGGATTGCTCGAAGCCTAGATACCTCTTCGAAAAGGTCAAGTCTAACCCCAGTAAGAAAGGAGAATCGAGGGGCAAACTCATCTACATCCATGCCAGCCTCAACCAATGCGTCCGCATAAGTCATCGCTGTTGCCAATCCAATGCCTGAGTTTAATACAGGTGAGCCACAACCAGCCTCTAACCATATGCTGGTCGTGTTCCATCGCGGGGTGTGTTTAGCTGCAAACGTCACGAGGTCAGTAAATAACCTCATTGCTCCCCGGGGGCTGAGCACATTGTATCTATGGCCATAATAGGCACAGAGTGGCTCATTTTGGATTGTCCCTCCCAGCTTCTCCCAGGGAATGCCGTGTTTTTCGGCTAGAGCAAGATACATAGCATAGATTACTGATGAGCCATGGTTAGCATTACTTAATGAGGTGGTCACTTGGTCTAGGGGAATGCCATCAAATAGTGCCTCCATATCCACCAGGGAATCTATCGAAACCCCCAGCCTGCCCACCTCTCCTGCCGCTCGGGGATCATCGGAATCAACACATATGGTAGTAGGGACATCCATATCAATGCTGAGCCCGGTCATCCCCTGTTTGATAAGACGCTTTATCAGGGCATTAGTGTCCTCCCCCGGGCCAAAGCCAGTCTGAGCCCGCATGGTCCAAAGCTTGCTCCGATACATAGTCGCCTGTACTCCCCTGGTAAAGGGATACTTTCCAGGCATGCCAATATCCCCTAAGTAATCAATGTCCTTAACATCCAGCGGGGTATATACCCTCTTGATGGGAAGCCAGGATTCCCGTGTCAGGAACTCTTCCTTCCTCTCCGGCATCTTTTGAAGGGAAGGTTTTAACACATTCTCTTCCCATTCCTTTACATGCCTTTCAATTTCCTCCAGCTTCTCCTTGTCGAATTCAGTAGTCATTGGTTATAGCTCCTTTTTTGATATAAGCTATGGGACAAGCTTTACTTTGGTGGGACTGGAGGGGACGGATTCACTAAGTCCTTCGCCACCGTCCTGGGCATAATGTCCACCAGCTCATCCACGGTCCATCGCCCCTCTTTATAGAGGGTTCTTGTGAGAACAGGATCGGGGTATATGCCTATATCACCTCCCTGTACCGAAAAAACACACCCATTTATGTTGGCTGCCTCGTCTGTTGCCAGATACACTACAAAAGGTGATACATCCTCCGGCGTCAGATGTTCTATTCTTTGCCACACCTCAAGCATAAATGTATCGCCTTTTTCCGCAGCCTTCTTGGCAGCTTCAAGCTGCTCAGGCCTCAGACCAAGCCTAGTCTTAGCCAGGGGACAAATGGCATTGCATGTTACCCCATATCTGCCCATGTCCCGAGCTACCGTTCTAGTGAAGCCAATAATCCCTGCCTTGGCAGCGCTGTAGTTTGCCTGACTTACGTTTCCCAGCCAAGCCTCAGAGGAGGTGTTTATGATGCGGCCACTCCTCTGCTGCCTGAATATGACGCAGGCGGGTTTGGTGCAGTTAAAGTGGCCATAGAGGTGAACCTTCATCACCGCATCCCATTCCTCCTCGGTCATATTGAATATCATGCGGTCCCTGAGGATACCGGCGTTGTTTACCAGGATGTCCAGCCTGCCAAAGTTATCGAGGGCGGCTTTGATTATCCTCTCCCCACCCTCCATGGTAGCCACGGTATCATAGTTAGCTACTGCTTCCCCACTGGTAGCCTTTATTTCCTTGACCACCTCGTCGGCCGGAGAGGTGGAAGACCCTGTTCCATCACCAGCCCCGCCCGGGTCGTTGACCACCACCTTAGCACCTTCCGCAGCAAGGGCGAGAGCGTGAGCTCTTCCCAGCCCTCGACCGGCGCCGGTAACTACTGCTACCTTGCCCTTTAATCTATCCCCCATACCTCACCCCCCTTTCGGATAGATCGATTATACCTTGTATAGGGCCAACACTGTGCCGCCAAGGCCCACGTTGTGCTGCAGCGCCACCTTGGGATTATTAGGCACCTGCCTTGGTCCCGCCTCCCCCCTCAGTTGCCAAACGAGCTCTGCCACTTGAGCCAGGCCGGTGGCACCCACAGGATGTCCCCGAGACACCAACCCACCATCCGTATTAATGGGAAGCTGACCGTTTATCTCTGTCTTCCCTTGTTCAACCCACCACCCCCCTTCACCCTTAGGGATAAGACCCAACGATTCGGGTATGAAAATCTCTCCCGGGCTAAAGGCATCATGAACCTGACAAACATCAATATCCTCAGGCCCCACGCCCGCCTTTTCATAGACTTTGTTGGCCAGCTCCTCCAGGCCGCCAAATTCTTCCCCCGCTTCCCTGGTATACTTTGAAGTGCCCAGCGCCCACCCTGTTATGGTGATCGGCTTCTTGCTGGCATATCTTTTGGCCTTTTTCTTGGCACAGATTACCGCTGCTGAGGCTCCATCACTGGTTGGGGAGCACATGAGAAGGGTGATCGGGTCGGCAATCATCCGCGAGTTGAGAACCTCTTCCAGGGTGCACGCCTTTTGGTACTGGGCATAGGGGTTGAGAGCCCCATTTTTGTGTTCCTTTACTGAGCACATGGCGAGTTGCTCCATGGTCGTCCCATACTGCTTCATATGCTTTCGAGCCATCATGGCATATAGAGCGGGCATTACCAGCAGACCCATGACCTCCTCATAGCTTCCGGGGGCTGTGGTCCCGCCTAGCAGCCCGCGCTCCATTTTCTCCACACCAACGGCTAAGGCTACGTCGTAAAGGCCGGTGGCTATTTCCCAGGCGGCCCGCACCAGCCCCTGTGTACTGCTGGTACAGGCTACCTCCGTGTTTATCACCGGAATCCCGGTCTGCCCAAATTCGGTGACCACTCGTTCCCCAGTCCCCATCGGCTGGTAGCAATGGCCCACATAAGCAACCTCAATGTCCCTAAACGGCACACCAGCTTCCTCCAGGGCATTGGCGATCGCTTGGCGCCCCAGCTCCTCGATCGTTTTCTCCGGAAACCTACCAAAAGGGTGCAGCCCCACCCCTAGTATCACTACTTCCCTCATTGTTATACCCCCTTCTTCACACAGGTTTGAACTTGAAAGCCATGACATCGTTCCCCTGTTCGTCTTCCTTGACCTTTTCCATTACCAGCTCCATGTCCATACCTATGTCCAGTTTTTCCAGGTCGCACTGGGCAAACACGGTGGTGACCAGCGCCCCCTCCGGCAGCCTTACTTGACCTATGCCATAGGGGGCTTGCATGATGGACCCTGGGGGGACGCCTCGAGAGATGGTGAAGGTCTCAAGTTTCCCTCTTGTGCTCAGGGGTATCTCCTCCATATCGGCGCTGGTGCAATTGGCACAGTAGACTCGCCCGGGGAAGAATACCTCGCCGCAGCTACGGCATCTGCTGCCAATAAGAAAGCCCTTTTCTTCGGGTGACGAGGGTAGCTTGAACAGGCCCTCCTTCAATGGGACCTGCCGCTTCTTTGCTTGGCTGCCTTTTGGTTCAGACATGCCTGCTCCTTCGTGCTTGGTCAATCCGCAAAACCTTATCTGCCTTTCCACACGGGCTTACGCTTTTCTCGAAACGCTGCCATCCCTTCTTTGAGATCTTCGGTGGTGAATAGAATGGTAGCACAATGTGCCTCATAGTCTAAGCCTGTCTCAAGGTCGGTGTTCATACCTGTGTTTACGGCGAGCTTCGCCATTCTAAGGGCCACCGGGGGTCTTTCAAGCAACAGTTGAGCCATCCTTTTTGCTTCTTCCAGCAGGGCCTCAACAGGGACTACCTTGTTGATAAGGCCAATGCGGTAGGCCTCGTTGGCGTCAATGGGATCGCCTGAAAAGAGAAGCTCTTTGGCCCGAGTAGCGCCTATCAAACGGGGCAATCGTTGGGTGCCACCACCCGCAGGAATAGCGCCGATCTTAATTTCAGGCATCCCAAACTTCGCCGTTTCTGAGGCGATACGTAGGTCACATACCAAACTTAGCTCGCAGCCGCCCCCATAGGCAATTCCACTTACAGCGGCGATAAAAGGCTTATCGCTATATTCGATTTTGTGAAAAAGATCGCGCACCCTTTTGAGGAAATTGGGTGGGACTTCCTCTCTAATATCGGCACCAGCAGAGAAGAACTTCTCACGCCCTGCCAGAATTACCACCCTCACCTGCTCATCCCCTTCGGTCTCATCTATGATCTGGCCTAATTCTTTCACCAGTTGCTCATCTAGAGCATTCATTCGCCCAGGTCTATTCAGGGTGATAATGCCGATGCCTTCTTCCTTTTCGTAGATCAGAGTCTCATATGTCATGAGTTAGATCTCCCTTGGTTTCTTAACTCACAGGATATGCCGCTCAAAGGCTAGCTACTTTCAATGAAAGCAGTACCCTTTCATGAGTAAGCGTATCTACCGGATGCTCACTTCTTCCTTTCCTCTACCATCTCCATGAAAACATCCAATACCGAAGCCACCTGAACGGGGTCATACCCTTCTGGGTCAGCCTGTTCGAGCTCCAGTAACACAGTAGGCAGGCCGTGCCTCTCCTCAGCTAGGCTTTTCAAGTAGTATTGAGGTGCCGTTGCCGGCTTGCAGCCTATGTTCACAACGTAAAAAATTCCATCGATCCTGTATTCCCTTATCACGCAGTCCTGAAGCTCAGCACACTTATCAAGGGAAAAGTTGAGGTACTGGCACAGATATCTCCTGGCCAAGCTCTCAAAGGGCTTTTCTGGATCTAGGGGGAGCCAAGGGTTAGTAAAGGTTATAAAGAGCATGGGAGCGCTTACGAAAACGGCGCCGTATCGGTGGGGATAGCTAAGCACCCCCAGCGCATAATAAGGGGGGTTACCCCAGAATAACAACCTATGTTTCTCTTCAGGGACAACACCATCCCCCCTCTCGATCCTGGCTTTAACCTCATCTCTCGCCTCCCGCAGGAGATCGACTGACACCTGGGTTCCTATTAGACAATTAAGCGCATACAGCAAATAGGCGAAGTCCTCGGTAGCTACTGGACAGGGGACTGTTTTGCCCGAGAGCTCCACTAACTCCCCGAATAGCTGAGTAGTCTGGTTTGACAGCCTCATTATCTCTTTCAGCTTGTCCTCGTCAAATCTTTGACCTGTTTGCTCCTCTAGGAAAAGCACCGTTTCCTTTAGTTGAGAAGCTAGGTATTCTACAGCATAATCGTCTATTCTATCGAAGCTCTGCCTCTTAGAAAGGAAGGGGCCATCAACCACAAACAGGGGAATCTTGAGCAACTCGCTCACCGTTCTAAACCAGCCCACACGATGGACACAATATGTGTCATCAATGAGCAAGAAATCAGGCACGGGCATGCCACCCCCGGGAAACTGGATGTCACTGCGATCCTTTACCCCGGCGGCGAAGCCAAAATTGATGGTAAAGTAGGAACACTGGGAGCGGGGGAATCCCCACTTCAGTGTGGTCTCGATACATGGTGGGGCCACTCCTGCGGCCGCAGTTGCTGTCCCGTAATTCTCAGGAAAGGTAACAGCAATATCAAAACACCTTAGTAACTCGCCTAGGCTCCCCACCCCCGCCCAGGCTACTGGCTTACCTATCTGCTTGGCCTCGATGGCAGTCGCAATCTCTGCCTTGGCAACTGCTCCCATTTTTCGGGATGTTTCCAGAACTCTTTTTGCTCTTGCTGGGATAACTGCTTCCTCGGTCATTTTTGCTTCCCTTCTATCATTTCAAAAAAGGCCTGTACCCTTGTCCTCAGGGGCCCCAGGTCAAAGGCTTGCTCTACTTCGATAGATAGCACCGGTATCCCCATGGCCTCGAGGTCTCTTATCAAGAAACTGCGGTGGAAAAGGAAGTTGTCACACCACATCTGAGTGCAGATGATAACCCCATCCGCCCGGTAGCGGTTCATCATCTGTTTAATATTATCTAGCCTGGCGGACCATGTTTGGTCAGCGTAATTAAAGGGGCAGTGTTGCTTTTGGTCCAAATAGTAGTTTACCAATCCTTCCAGAGGCTCAAGCGAAGTATCCACCTGCCCCCAGAAGTCTCTAGAGCCGGTGCATAGGTCGTCGGAAACCACTATTCCACCCAGTTCCTCCACCAGCTCAAAAAGCTCGAGATCTGGCGGAAGAGCTGTTCCGCAGATATGCACCCTGGGACCGCCTGCCTTAGGCAAGTCCTTGCGATCGGGAACCTCTGCCAGTAGCTGGGAGAGGAGCTTACTATGCTCTTCCTTAGGCATCAGCACGCTGGAAAGGACGATCTCTGCGGCCTCAACCCCAGAAATCTTGGGCTGCCTATCCTGCCCCCGCAGGTCATATGCTTTCCTGAGCAGGGAACGATTCTCGTTATATACCTCTATGGCCTTTCTTAAAGACGGCTCCGTTATTTCGTTCCCGATG
>Ga0209991_10001371_pt1 | contig 11018 bp, 10 predicted proteins | sample ChitaG_FD_183167 | JGI IMG/M metagenome (GOLD analysis project Ga0209991, IMG submission 183167) | Deep subsurface microbial communities from South Pacific Ocean to uncover new lineages of life (NeLLi) - Chile_00310 metaG (SPAdes)... | ecosystem: Environmental > Aquatic > Marine > Oceanic >...
TCTTACAAGCTCTTTGAGTTTTTTCCTTGAAATATGAATTCCTCCAATAAGCGGCTGAATTTCTCCGTTTTTCTCCTGTTTAATCCAGAATTCCCTGCCTCCTTCAATCTTCCGGATATAAATACCGCCTTTTTTTGTAAAGTACCTTCTTTCCATAAGGCTCAATCTATTTTTTCATTTGCATTGACTTTTGTATAGAAAAAAATCTTTCAGCAGTGAGTACAAACCGACCTGACCCAGCGCAGCCAGATAGTATAATTCACATTTTATATTCGCTGAACCTCTATTGACAGGGAAAAGTATCAAAACCTCCTTCCCAAACCAGCCCGGCCGGGTTCCTTGGACTTACGAATTAGACCCGGAACTTATGTACTTGCGAGACGATGACGAGCAGTCATTTTGCTGTTTTTACTATTTTGTTTTCTCGTGGCACGCTTTGGTCGCTCAGAGTTTCAGTTAAGTCCATTAAAATCAGTAACTTACGAACACCCATTTGGCTGTGCATTTCTCTGGATTTTTCGTTTAGGCGTGCCGGTTAGTTCTCGTAAACGGTGACTTCATTTGCCTTGAGGTTGTTTGTCGCTCTGGCCAAACCAGCCGTTCTTCTTCTTCTTTTCCTTCTTCTCCTTGTCTTTGGGCAATGAAAGAAGAGGTTTTTCTCTGAGCTCCTTGAATTTTGCCATTTGCTCCTCTGGTAGAGGCTCGCCTTTGTAAATATGCGGAGAGATGAAGACCACTAACTCAGTGTGCTGAATCTCTTCTTTGTTATTGGCAAAAAGGAAACCAATCAGCGGCAAATCACCGAGCAAAGGCACCTGGTTTCTGGTAATTCTTATTTCTTTTTTTCTTAGGCCGCCCATGACAAGAACCTGCCCATCTTCCATAAGAAGGGTGGTCTTGGCTTTTCTTTTGTCAACTATTGGAACAGTGCTGCCGCCCACTCCTTCTACACCGGTGTTAATGCTTTGTTCAGATTCGATTGTCATCAGGATTTTCTGGTCGTCAGTGACAGTTGCTTTGACCCTGAGAGTGACGCCGGCCTCCTTAAACTCCGTTGAGGATATAGCAAAATCGCCCGCGCCGCCGCCGGAGGTTTGGCTAAGCTCTATATATGGTATTTCTTCGATGGTTTGAATGAAGGCTTCCTCACCACTGGCGACGAGTATTCGCGGGCTTGCGAGTATCTCGACTTTCCGAATCTCCTGCAGAGCATGTACCACGCCAATGAGGTCTCTTTTTGTGACGCCGAAAAATCCTCCGAATCCGGTACCTAATGCGCTCGCGGTTGGAATTAGGTCTTGCACATACCATTCGTCGCGTTCTGGTTTAAAAATGCGGTCCCAGTCTGTACCAATTTCGGTGTCATCGTCGAGCTGGACATCAAGAATAACCACCTCCACCATAATCTGCTCGGGTGTGCGGTCAGCTTTCTTAATCTGAGTGAGAATCTTCTCAAGATTCTCTTTTGTGTCGCAGACAATTAAAGAATTAGTTTTCCCGTCGGTAGAAATAATGCCGTGCGTGGAAACCATGCTTGCAATTGCAGTCCTGAGGTTTTTGGCATCAAGGAACTTTAGAGTTACGGTTTCAACAAATAACTCTGGCGATTCCATACCTGACTGTAAAGACCGGGGCACATTCTGCGATATGAAATTTTCCTTACCGGAAATTTCCGCAAAAGGGTTATCGCGGCCGATGCCCGACGTTATTCTTTGTTCGGATTTAGGCTGCACTGGCTGTGATTGTGCCCGACCATACCATAAACCAACGGTCAAAACGACACAGAAGAAAATTATTTTTACATACTTTGATTTTTTCATAAAACAGTTCCTTTCTCCTCGGTTGTGTAAATTACGATACTTATATCGCATTTTAATTGCTCAGAGCTGTCACTGATTGGCTTAATACTTACCGAATCTATCCACACTTGTCTGGGACTGCCTTGCAATTTATTCATTAGCGCAACTATGTTTCTATAGCTGCCCACAACACTCAATTTCGCATGATTTGCGGTTATATAGCCCCTTGCCCCCGACCGCTCGGCCTTGAGTGCCGACCTGGTTTGCGAAACGTCTAATGAATATATGGTGCAGTTTGCGCCTTCCGACATAACCTCGATATCGCTGAAAAATTCCTTGGCCTCGATGGGTTCGAATAAGTTGGTACGCATCTGCTCGAGTTTCTCCTCTAATCCTTCGAGTTTCTTCTTCTTGATTTTCACATTGTCGATGATAGCTCGATTTTTCTTTGTAAGCTTACCGGCGACCGACTCATATCTCTGTGCAGCCAGAAGATAATTCGCATGAGGTGCCACAACCCGGTTATAAATAGCGATTGCTCCCATTAAAACGAGCGCTGCGAGCACAATATTTTTTGGAGAGGGTGTCGATTTTGTCCAGTTCTCTGATAACATCAACTGATATCCTTATTCATTGACTCAACGAACAGTTAATAGAGTATCTTAACAAACCGCCTGACCTATTGTCCCTTTTGGTTCCTGTCAGCGAAGCTGATTCTATATATTCGCCGGCATTAAGCATATCAACGAAAAGATGAACAGCTTCATACGAAAGGGCCTGACCTTCAAGCAATATCTTCGAGTTGCTGTTATTCGAAAGATTCGTTATTCGCGTCGTTTTCGGTATTGCAAACCTGATATCGTTGAGGATTTGGCCCCACCTCAAAAGAGCTCCGGTGCCCGAAGCAGCGTTCATACTCTTGAGCTTCTCGGTTATATCTGCAATTTGCTCGTCTAAAAATGTTTGTTCGTTCAGCCCTTTCTGTACATTCTGGCGCAACTGCGCATCCCGTTGTTGCTTTATATTCTCATTTACCTTTCTCACCTTTATATTGAAAAAGCCAATGCTCAAAATCATCAGTAAAAAAATTACCGCTGCGGCATTTGCTATTACCAAAGTCTGCTTTCTTGCTGTTTTAACCTCAGCTGCCTCTCGTGGAAGAAAATCGATATTCAGATTACAGCCTGGAAAGTTCAAAAGTTTCATGGCCAACCCGACCGCAATGGCTGAAGGCTTCTCAGTATGTTCTGTATCTGCAACCGGGGTGTCAAGATATGCATCTTCCAGGCTTCTGACTGCGAGTTCTGCTCCTTCAATGTTCGTCCCCAGAGCTTCGGTATTATGCTCAATAGACTCATTGTAAATGTCTGTGACTATGGTTACCTCCCATTTCTCACGTTTATCAAGAACCTCAAGCTCGTAGAATTGTAATATCGCATTTATCTGTTCTGCCAGCCATTCATAACATTTGTCGGGCTCACGTTTGTCGGCCTCAGGACGTTTTGTTCTTACAAAATCTAAAGTTTCGTTTCTGAATAGACAGAAGGTGACAATACCCTCATGGACTATTGCCAGCAATAGATTCCTGTCAAATCTCTTGGCAATTTTTTTTGCGTAACAGGCCCTGATATAAGCAACCAAAGCCGGCTCAATAGCGTCGATATTTAAACCCGGCTGATTCAGCGCTTTAGAAGACTCGCTAATCTTGTGGCCGTCTGTGGCAACTACAAGTGCCCGATGAACACCTGACTTCACTGATGACTTTATCCCGCAGAAATCTATCGCTGCATCTTGTATCGGCAGTTTCGCATAGTGTTTTACTTCATCCTGAATAAATTGCCTTATGCTGCCTGGAACATCTTTCGGCACTTCCAGAATTTCTATCAGTATAGGGTCGGCAACCAGCGACAATACTGTGGGTTGTGAACCTATTTTGCTCCTCTTTTTCAGTTCCTTTATCGCCTTGGCTAAAACTGCCGCATCTTCAATGTTGCCGTCTTTTATTGCCCCATCGGGAACAGGACTACTGGCAGCCTTTAGCAGTTCGAGACCGTTTTTGCCCTTCTTAAGCAGGGCCAGCTTTATTTCGCCGTTCGAAATATCTATTCCCAACGCCGTTTTTGTTCTGAACATTTCCGGTACGCTCCTGGTTTTAAGCATCTCAAGTGCGCTCCTGGCTTTAAGCATCCCCAGTGCGCTCTTGGTTTTAAGCATTTCCAGTACAGTTTCCGCGCTGAGTGTTCCCGGCGAGCTCTTGGCTTCGGGCATTTGCGGTTCAGTTTCCGCGCTGGGCATTCCCAGTCCACTCTCGGCTTCGGGTATTTGCGGTTCAGTTTCCGCGCTGGGCATTCCCGGTCCACTCTTGAGTACTGCCTCGGCCCCGTCCGATGTTATCGGATCGAAAAGCGAGGCTAATCCTCTACCGAGATGTTTTGGTTTTTCTCTGTTGTTGTTGGCCATTATGAACGCACCTTTATAACTTACTGCGTAAAATCTCTGCCTTCCTTCTGCTGCCCTTGGTTTTAAGCATTCCTAATACAGTTTTCGCGCTGAGCATTATTCGTTTATCCTCAAATTATCAATTCTTATTATATAAGGACTGCTGGTTCCCACTGTTACATCGGCCTCAACTCGTGCGATGAAGCCTTGTGGCGAATTGGCTTCAGAGACAATCGTGAGATTCGGCAGAGTCCCTGTAACGTTGACGTCGTATGTGTCGTCGGCATCGCCGTTAAAGGTCTTGTTACTAAAGCCGGTGCTCCAGTTTGGGTCGGCTCGAATTTCGGAGAAAGCATCATTCAGGCCGGCTTCTGCAGTAGCCAATGCGCCGGCTGCATAGACCTGATTTTGCATAAGCTGTATTTCCTCGGTATTTATTTGCAGTATGCCCATAGTCAGCACAGCTAACATCACTGTGACAAGGATTACTATCACAAGCACCGAACCCTCGTTATTTTGGTGATTGGTGACTGGTGGTTGGTAACCATTTAACCAATTACCATTTAACCAATTACCATTTAACCAATTACCATTTAACCAATTAACAGTTTTCATAGATTAATCTCTCTACGGCAATATCGGGCCGACGCCACCACCCGTATACGTGGCATATATGCTGAGGCGTCGAGTATTCGAGACGTCCGAAGTTCCCCACGATGCGAGGAAACCGTTTGCCACCGCGTCATAGCCCTTGTGCCGCGTCTGCCCCGAGCCCTCGGCTGATTGCGTGACGTACATGCTTTTGAACTCAAATGCCAGCGCGAGCCAGTAGGTACCGGCTGAAAGCTCGGTCGGGGTAATGCTAATCGGGTGCCAGTGGTACGAAGTCAACTCTATGGCCTCAGCGGCGGACTCAACTATTAGCGCACCGGGCTCGCCACTGCTGTCCGTGTAAAGCGCATAGCACAGCTTCTTTGCCGAGTTCTGGCCCTTCACATACGCCGAGATACTCGTGACCGTCCCATCTTCAGGCAAGGTCACCTGTGTGGCGAACTGGGTGTCTGCTCCTGTCAGTTCTTCGGCTTCGATGTTCTCATTTCCGAAATTGGAGGTTGCCCCGCTGCCGCCAGCATTTGCCCGAAGGTAGGCCTGCGCTATGAAGCTTTCGTTCTGGCCCAGTGCATCGGCATTGGTCAGGGTTGTTTCCACTTTTACGAAGCGGATAGAATCTACATCTGTTATGGGTGTATCCAAATCACAGGCATCGTAGCAGGTAAACTGCAGCTGGCTAACAGGCCCGGCCAAATCTGAAAGGTCTCCGACAACACCAAATCGAACGTAGCTGCTTGCAACATCATATCGGCAGGTGTTTCCATCATTGTCTTCATATTCGATATAGCCCTCGGTCGAGCCGTCTACGGCGGTTATTTTGACCGCCTTTGACAGGTTGTACTTTAAGTGGTCTATCAGCACTCTGCCGTTCTGTAGTGCTTCGGCAGCGCCGGCTTTGGAGTCCCAGCTGCTTAGCATAGGCCTGAGCTGAGGAACTATCGCCGCAAAGATAATGGCCATCATAGCCATAGCTAATATCATCTCCAGAAGCGTTAGCCCCGTGCGGGTTCCCATCTTGCAAAAAGACCGCAAAACGGGCCCCCCGGAAACCCGAACCCGTATTTTATTGTTTTGGTACTGCATCTCCGTCACCAAATAATGCGCATAATATATTTGCCGCTGTTATCGGTATTGGTATTTTCGGCATAAAACAAACGAGTTTTTACATAAACCTTGAGTTATCGGTCGGTTAGAGTGGAAAAAAGAAAGCTGGAACAAATGAGGCTGTTTGGCAGTGTGGGCCTGTTCTTATCAGACATTAACAACTATCGTGAAAAAAGATTTTCAGACCGGCAAAAACGTCCTATAAGTTTATCCCGCACCTACTTTGCGCAGCAAAGTTAAATTCTAAACCCTAAATACTAAATCCTAAACAAATTATAATGACCCAATCTTCCAAATCCCAAACAACGGCGTTTTGGACATCTCGCCGCGATGCGTCGCAGCGGGTAGGATTTTGAGATTTGAGATTGTTTAGAGTTTAGAGATTAGAATTTCGGATTTGCGCTTTGCTGCGCAAAGTAGGTGCGGGGCTTACCATCTTCTTGCAAGATAGGTTGTCAGCGTGACTTCGATTTCGTCGGCTGCCAGCGTGATGTCGCCGTTGAGGTCATAGCCGACGGATACCGCTATCGTTTTGAGGGGGTCGCCTGAATTGTCCGTTACGTTACAAAGGTATGAGACGTCGAGAGATGTGTTGCTTTCCGCAAATGAGGAGCCTCCGTTGGTATAGTCGTAGATTGAACGCGCTTTTATGTCATCGAGTTTGGCCTGGGCGAGTGTGAGGCTGCGCGTTTTGTGCTCGATGCTTGTGCTGCTTGCGTGCGCACTGGTCAGAGCTCTTAGAATTGGAACCATTGCGATAATCAGCAGGGCTGATGCGACAATAACCTCGGTAAGAGTGAACCCCGCTGGTGCGTGGCTCGTGACTCGTGACTCGTGACTCGTGTTACGCTTTACGCTTCTTGTAAACAGCTTAGTTAGTTTTCCGTGCATTTTACCATTCCTGTTGCTGAAGTAATAGTGATTGTAAAGGTTTTCTCCCCACCGGTAATGGTAAGCTGGGTACCGCTGCCGGTTTTTAGATTCCCCAACGGGCCGAATTGAAAATTCGCTCCACCGTCACAGCTAATATCTGAATCGATTGAGAATGTGCCGTTGGTGATTGTTGTCGAGGTCTTAAGGTTTACTATTTCGTAGCCCGTGTAAGGGCCGACGCCGATCATATTTAGCTCGAAGCCGTCGGTATTGGTTGCGGCGTCGGAAATAGCCAGTCTGCGGGTGCGGCGAAGGTCGGTTACAACTTGATTGGCGAAGGTCTCAGCCTTTTGTTTTGAAATGATGAAGAAAGTCATCTTCGGCACGGTAATAGCCGCAAATATGCCGAGAAACAGTACGGTAATAATCAGTTCAATCATGCTGAAGGCTGTTTTGTTCTTCGCCATAGTGTAACCTCACAATAGGCAATCAAAAAGGATGGCCACCGACTGTTCGCAGCCATCCTTGTTGATTTATCTCCATAGAAATTGTATCCAGCCACAGTGGGATACTGGCACACGGCGTGGCGTATGCCACTGCTGCCCACGTGGTATTCTGCTTTTAACCAGGCCTTACCCGCCATTAATGGCTGTGTTTAGCGACCCGATGGTTAGGACCCAGGGTGTAGGCCGTCCCAAATGGACATTCAGGTGGACCATCGCGAAAATAATCGGTGTTTTCCGTCATCTCTGTTAGTGCCGCCGGCCAGTTGTCTGTCTTTGCCTTGTACACTTCTATCTGAGTGTTTATCAAGTCGACATTAGCTTTGCAGGCTTTGATTTTGGCACTTGTTGCGCTTCCACCAATTCTCGGAACAATAACTATCGCCAGTGCCCCTGCGACCAAAACCACAATCAGCAATTCAAGCAGCGTAAGACCTCTTCTGGATGTCATCTTGTTATTCACCATAGTGCAAACTCGAAATGGACAATTAACAAGGATGGGCGCCGACTGTTCGCAGCCATTCTTGCTGATTGTGCCTATAAAAACTGTATCCGGCCACAGTGGGATACCCCACGTGGTATTCTGCTTTTAACCGGCCCTTACCCGCTACTTAGATGCTGTGGCCAGCATCAGTGTGCTCAGAGGCAGTGATCCGATCATCAGTCAGGGTGTAGTTCACATCAAACGGACAAGCAGGTGTACCATCCGGGAAATAATTGGCGTCTGCGAATAAGAGTACCAGAGTGGTATAAGCGTCCTCGTTTGCCCTGTACAATTCCATCCCCGTGTTTATCAGGGCGATATTAGTTTGGCAGGCATTGGTCTTGGCGGTTGTTGCGCCACCGATAATTCTTGGAACAGCAATTGCCGCCAGTGCACCAAGAATCAAAACCACAATCAGCAGTTCAACCAGTGTAACACCTTTTCCGTACCGCATTTTGTTCTCCTTTCCAAAAAAAGACTATGTTCAGTTTAACCATATTAAGCATCGACTTGACCATCGGTATAAAATACCGGGTACTTTATAAAAATCCGACAGGAAAACTATGTGTTTAGTTCGACAACCCCACGACAGGCAATTTTTATCGGAAGTAGTTACCTGTTATTTGCGATTGCCCTTACTTAAATAATAATGCAAAAATCGCCTTGGTCAAATGGTCGGCAAATTTTTATTGGATTTTATCCGAAGTTTTTTTCTCTTACAGAAAACTGTGCTTTTTTGATATGATTTCTATCGTTCCAGCTGATTATTTCAAGTGACGCATGTAGTCATATATTGGCGAATATACGCCGATAAGGATGAATCCGACAATAGCTCCCATAATAACCGTCAAAGCCGGCTCCAACTTCACAAGCAAAGAGTTTATTGTCCTCTCAATATCTTTATCAAGAAAATCAACGCCTTTATTCAGCATCTCCGGCAGCTCTCCCACTTCCTCCCCCGCAACAGCCAGCTGAGCAATCATCAGAGGAAAAATGTCATAATCTCTCAGGGATTTTGAAACAGGATTACCCGCCTCAATCACTCCCTGTAATTCTTTAGCAACTTCAGTCATTTTTGTATTGTGGGCAACCTGACTTGCCACTTCCAGTGCCTTAATTAGCGAAACCCCCACGGAAGCCAGCATCGCAAAGGTCCGTATAAAATGTGAAACCACAACCATACGATTAAGTTTGGCAAAAATAGGCATGTTCAGCTTGAAAGCGTCCCATCTTGCGCGGGTTCGTGGGCTTCTTGACAGCCATCGTAATACTATCCCTGCTAACACGACCACAATGAGGATTGCCCACCACCCGTTTCTGACTGCAGAGCTTAGGCCTACAAGGACCTGGGTCGGAAGAGGCAGGGACGCATGCATCTGTTTGTATAATTTCGAAAAGATGGGTATGACAAAAACCAAAAGACAAAAAACAACCACGAAACACATGATGCTCACCACGACCGGATAAGCAAATGCGGATTTGACCTTGCGGTTTAGGTCTGCCCGCTTTTCCAGATATTTAGCGCTCGTTTCGAGTGCTTCTGCCAGTTTCCCCCCGGATTCACCGGCCTCAAGCATCCCCAAAAAAAAGTCCGAGAATACGTTTCTGTATTTGCTAAACGCATTCTTCAGGTTTGAACCGGTCTCTATACTTTCCCTGATGTCGGTGAGTATCTCCTTAAAGTCCTGACTTTCAGACTGTTCCTCCGATGTCTCCAGGCACTTCAGGATTGGCAGCCCTGCAGAATACATCCCTGCAAACTCATAGGCAAAAGCCGCTACTTCCATCTGATTTATTCTCTTCCTTCTTCTCATCGACGTCTTTCGCCGCCGGGCCTTCACAAGAACATAACCCATCTTGGCCAGTTCTTCACGCAGCATGGCAACATTGTCAATGTCCTTGTAAGTACCGGAGAACTTGCTGCCGGTTTCGTCTTTCGCCGTGTACTCGTAAACCAACATCAGTCCTCCCTCACATCGACAACTCGCATCAGCTCATCCAGCGCTGTTGCGCCATTGAGAACTTCATCAGCTGCGCTTTTATTAAGGGTTTTCATACCTTCTTTAATCGCCTGTTGCTTAATCACATCATCGCTGCCTCCATCAACAATCATTTTTCTTATTTCCGAAGAAATACGGAGTATCTCGTAAATGCCCTTTCGTCCGTGATATCCCGTATGATAGCAGCTGTTACATCCTTTCCCCCGATAAAATTTTATCTCCCTGGTCAAATGGTTACCAATAGCCAACACCTCATTGTGGCTGGATTCGCCGAACAGAGACTTTAGTTGATTTTCAGAAGGCCGATAGGCTTGTTTGCACTTGGTACAGAATGTCCTTATAAGCCTTTGAGCGACCGTCCCTAAAAGTGCTGAAGAAATAAGAAACGGCGCTATCCCAAGGTTGACTAAACGCGATATCGCACCTGCTGCGTCTTTGGTATGCATTGTGCTTAGTACCAGGTGACCGGTCAGCGCTGCGCTGATAGCTATTTCTGCTGTCTCGAAATCACGTATCTCACCGACCAGGATGATATCCGGGTCCTGCCGGACTATGCTTCGCAGTGCTGAGGCAAACGTCACCCCCGCAATCGGTCTGACCTGAAGCTGTGTAATGCCGTTGAGACGGTACTCGACTGGGTCCTCAACAGTAACAATATTTCTTTCCGGGGTGTTTAGCAATTGCAGAACCGAATATAACGTGGTCGTTTTACCGCTGCCGGTGGGACCGGTTAGAAGTAACATACCATAGGGTTTGGCAAACAGCTCTCTGAATTTTTGATTATCATCAGGCGAGGGCACAACAGTATCGAGCGACCACTTAATCGGGTCCTTATCGAGAATTCTCATCACTATCTTTTCTCCACCTACCGCCGGCAGGGACGAAACTCGAAGGTCATATTCTCTGTCGTCATGTAGAACGGTTATATGACCGTCTTGGGGAACCCTCCGCTCGGAAATGTCCATATCTGCCGAAATTTTAATGTGCGATATCACTTCAAGCTGCGCCGACGATGGCACGCTTATTGCATCATGTAGGATTCCGTCTATACGGTACCGAACCCTCATATCAGGCTCTTGTGGCTCGATATGTACATCACTTGCCCGGGCATCAATGGCACCGTGTATTATGGAAGAGACCAGCTTCGTAATAGGTGCATCCGAAACGCGGGGCCATTTACTCTCAGGTTCAGCTTTGGCCTCCT
>Ga0209991_10001372_pt1 | contig 11013 bp, 12 predicted proteins | sample ChitaG_FD_183167 | JGI IMG/M metagenome (GOLD analysis project Ga0209991, IMG submission 183167) | Deep subsurface microbial communities from South Pacific Ocean to uncover new lineages of life (NeLLi) - Chile_00310 metaG (SPAdes)... | ecosystem: Environmental > Aquatic > Marine > Oceanic >...
ATAGCAGTCGGCACAGGAACATATACCGTTGGTTAGTATATACTAAGTATTGTCTAACTTGCTGCCTTAAGTTAAGCTGACTATTATATCCAATTTTGTAACTACATCTCGCACGGGCATCTGTGAAGCTACTACTGCCTATACTCTTCTAACTAGACTCACTTGGACGGCGTAGTATTAAGAACGAATTCTGCGCTGAATAAACTAACTCATTCCGTTGATTAAACAAATCATTCTGAACAGTAACCACACCACAATCAGTTCGGCTATTGGACAGTCTTGCCTCTAAGATTTTAACCTTACAGGAAATTTCGTCACCCGCCTTCACAGGCGTATGCATCCGGACCTTATCCCATCCAAGCCCAGCCACAGCCGCCACAGATTCGTCTAGTTGATGCGAAAACCAGCATACTATTGCAAACAAATGTATTGAGCAAGCGATAAGGCCACCAAATACCGAATTTGATGCAGCCTCATGGTCTATATGAAATGGTTGTGGGTCCCAACGTTGTCCTATTTCCATAATTTCATCTTCTGTTATTATGTACCGCCCTTTGGGTTCATATGATTTCCCGCCTTTAAAGTCTTCGAGATAATACATCCATTTTCTCCTTATTCAACTCTCATTCAATTATGAAATATTCTTATTCATAATAACGAGCTACTAAATAGACTACATTATTTTACCAATAATCGTGGTTTAAAGGCTACCCGATAATGTGTGGCTCCTCTCTTATAGCCCACAGCATTGACAGCCAAAGCTCCACGGAGTATGCTCAGCACCACGCCCTTGGGTGCCCTGCCCTTCTGGTATAAAATTAGCAAAGGAGGAAAAACATGAAGTTTCTTAGATTCTCAATGATGGATGTGGATAAGGTGGTACAGGTGGTACAGGCTAGTGATAAGTTGTGGTCCAGCCCCCCTCCTGGGGTAAAGATGCTGGCTAACTATGCGTGTCTGGGAATAGCGTTTCCCGGCGAGCCTCCGAACACGATTGTATCTGTCAGTATTGTCGAAGCTGAGAACGCTGAGGCCATAGGCGCAACTAGCTACCCGACAGCGCTAGCAGGTGCTGCAGTATGGAATGTCCCGGTAATGGAGGTGCCCGTGGCAGGCGCGGCAGAAGTAGAAAAGAAACTGAGGCGTTGAACCCGCTAAGCATAGATTCTTTTCAGGGGCAGGGCACTCAGGGGTTCAGCATATCAAGAGAGCGGGGGCTACCCGAGAATGGGTGGTCCCTTTTCTTATATGTAGTGCGAAATGAGCTAAGTGTCATCGAATATAGCGGAAGGGGACTCCCGCAATTGATTTGGGACTATAGCTGCCAAGCTACCGATATGTATATAAGCCCCCTTTATCTTCATTCAAGGCTCAGCCTTCGGAAGAGCAAGAATGCAGGGATGTAAAATACCCCTGCGAATATGAACATCGCCGCAATGCTCTGCCCTATGGTAAGAATTGGTGAGCCAAAGGGAATAAAGCCAACAAAGTGTCCGCTTAGCTCGGTAATACATCGATCAGGATTAACTGCATAAAGCAACTTGACCCACACCGGAAAAGTTATCTCTCCTGGTTCAGGGAGACTATCGGTAAACCCTTGCTGCTCAATGTAGATTCCAACTGGCATCTGAGAGATCATGGGAAGCACCATTATCCATAAAATCAGTATGGTTACTAGCGAAACAACCGATGATTTAAAGCAGGTGGAGAAGAGCATGGCAAAGGAAATCCAGCAAGCTATCACAAGCAGGACTGCAGAGAAGAATTTGTAAGCTGCCGCAACTTCAGATGCCGAAGGGAATTCTTGAGAGATGGCAGCAGTAAGCCAGTAGCCGAATGAAGCGACGATGAAAAACATAACTCCGGTGAAGAGAAAAATCCCCAGGAACTTCCCCGCAAAGATTTGCCCCCTTCCCACAGGTTTGGAAAGGACCAGTGAAAGAGAGCCTCTATTTCTTTCCCCCACAACGGTATCGTAGGCAAGAATAAGGGTGAGGAGAGAGACAAACATGATAATTATTACAAAGAAGCCTGAACTTAGCATCTCATTGGGTCCGTACTCCATAAAGTGCCCGGAGAAAACTGCCAACCCAATAGTGGCAACAACAAAGAGGATCCCTATTACGAGCAGGCGCTTGGTTTTCCTGATCTCCTTTATTTCCTTGCCCATGATATCAAGAATCATCTCACCCTCCTTGTGACTCTGTAAGCTTTAGGAATACATCTTCCAGGGAAGGGGTATGCTCTTCCACCCTCTTTATTCTTCCTCCTGCGTTGACAATAGCTGTTATAAGTGCCGGGGTTGTCGCAGAGCTTCCTACTCTCGTCCAAATGGTTTCCCTTTCCACCCTAAGATCCAAGAGGTCTTCAATTTCCTTTACAGCCTTTATAATTTCCTGGGTTACCTCTTCGCATTCTATCCTCACCTCTATGCCTGTTTTTGCTCCAATCTCGCCTTTCAGATTCTCGATGCTATCAACCTTTATAAGCTTCCCCAAATTTATTATCCCTACCTTGTTGCACATATCCTCGACTTCAAAAAGGAGATGTGAAGAGATGAAAGCCGTGATACCTTCCTGAGAGATTTTCTTAATAAGTTCCCTTATCTCAAACTGAGCCCTGGGGTCGAGACCGACTGTGGGTTCATCAAGGATCAAAAGCCTGGGGTGAGGGAGGAGAGCCTGGGCGATGACAAGCCTCTGTCGCATACCGTGGGAGTATTCCCCAACTTTTGAGTTCGCCCTCCCTGAAAGACCGAAAAACTCAAGAAGTTCAAAAATCCTCTCTTTCCTTTCTTCCTTGGGAATCCTGGAAAGAGCAGCGAAGAACTGAAGGTTTTCAAATGCAGTAAGAGAATCATAAAAGCCATAGGAGTCAGGGACAAAGCCGAAGGACTTTTTCGCCTCTCCATCTCTAAAAACATCATGTCCTAGTATTTGCACAGTTCCTTTCGTGGGGCGCAGTAGACCGGTGAGCATTCTTATTGTGGTAGTCTTGCCAGCGCCATTAGGACCGAGAAAGCCAAAAGAGTCTCCTTCCTCTACAGCAAGATCAAGATTATCCACAGCAATAAGCTTTCCGAATTTCTTGGTAAGCCCTTCCGTCTCAATAACCTTCATAACTTTCCCCCCGATTTCCAGTTTGTTTCTATTTTTAGTCGCCTCTATTAGTAAGTCTCTGATTTATCGGAGTCCAAGTGGCGGACTGACCTGAAGATCAGTCCCTACCAATTCTCGATTTCTGTTATTTTGCTATTGTATCAGTGTAAAAGAAGTTTGTCGAAGCTGAATTTGGATGAAGCGAAGCGAAGTTTTTACACCGTGTTGTATGACCCAAAGGGCAAGGTTGCGAGGCAACTGCATAATTCGGCTTGGCGGCAATCCCACCAAGTATTTTAATCATTCGCTTATTCTACCTTGCGCCAGTAATGCTTCCTTTGCGTAAAGTTCTCTGTTACTTGCATTAAATTCGTGTTTAACCTGTATGAGCAACTTATCCAGCGTGTAAATCTGCCACGAGATAGGTATAAATTGGGATTTCCCATTTCAACTGGCGATGAGGTATCATGATCCCTCATCACTGTTGTCACTAGTATTATACCCATGGTACCTTGTTGTCAATCTCCAATACGGGGCCCTGCAATAGCCTCCTCCACGAGCGAGCCGTATACCGCTGCGGCCAATCCGCATACTTATCTAACTAGCAAAACCTCACGTTGCAATTTTGTAACTACATCTCGAGCGCGCATTGGTTCATCTTTCCAATCATTTCGACAGAGCCAGTTCAAAGGGGAAGACTTTGGGTGTATTGTGAACATACCATCCTTGAAGTGCAGCACTATTATCCTAAGCTATTTTCGCTTGCTGCTGAAAATTGGTAGCTTCGCATGCAGGGCACTCAACTGAAGTTATATGACGCATTGGTCGACTAACTCGATTGACTATTCTACCTTTACTCTAGTAGAATGTGCCCGGAAATCTCGACTGTCTACATAATGAAGTGGTTTACTTGCTAAGGAATTTGAAATGGAAAACACGATCTCTTACGCTATAAAGCAGCTTCGTCAAATTGTCGGGCAACTACAAAGTGCATATCCCCAGAGAAAGTTTACTCTTGATGGCCGCCTGGTTGGCGATATCGGCGAGGTCCTGGTAGAGAATGCATACGATATCAAGCTTAACAGGGATTCTCAAAAACATCACGATGGAATAGCGTCAGATGGCAGACAAGTGCAAATAAAAGCAACTATGAAGGATTCCCTGACCTTTCCTGTAGACCATACCCCTGATTATTACGTAGGTATTAAGATTCACTCTGACGGTAAATTCACAGAAATCTTCAATGGGCCAGGATCGATAGCTAGGGAAGCTGTCAAGAACCGCAAACGCACAGCGACGAATCTTCATTCTGTCTCTATAAACACCTTACAGCGACTTAATAAAAACGTACAACCTGAAGATAGAATTCCGAGGCGGGCAAGCACGCATTGAAACGTTGTTAGTAAGTAAGATAACCAGTCCTGTGGCAAATCAGGCTGAGTGACGGATATTAAAAATTATGCTGAATACTATTATACGCGGACGATACCAAATAGATATGTTACTTGGTAAGGGGGGATATGGAGCAACTTATCGTGCCGTAGATTCAACTGTTCAACGAGTTGTAGCCTTAAAGGCCATCCGATTAAGGGTGGTCTTCTTTTTATCTACCGATTACTTAGATAATGCCAGCTCAAACGGAAGATATTTCTGTATATTGTGAACATGCCATCCTAATACTTTAACAACCATGCCATATTCTCCCTTCCTTGGATAAATTCGGCGATACTATACGCTACAATTCAAATAAGGTGAAGTACCTTCATGGTTTCATATGGTCTAGGTTATTAGATACAGAAATGCACCTGATCATACGTGTATTCTTGACAGGCTATGCCCCCAGGAGTCTATTTATTCTAAAGGCCAAATTGTCCCACTTGTGCTGATTACATACACTTACTATCTGAATCTAGTGACCGTCCTTTGTTAGCAAATGATTCCTAACGAATAAACGGGTAATCTCGTCGCCTTTTAGAAGATAGCATGTAATCAAAGGCAAAGCTACCCTTACGTAATCCTCCCACAACTGGTCCACTGACTTCTGCCTTGTTAAGTATTGCCATCCCCAGTTACAGCAGTTCTCTACTAGATATGAAGGGTAACCATGTTCTCGTAGGCGATTGGAATTTCTTTCCATGAATGCCTTCGGTGGCTCTTTGCAGTATGTGGTTTCGACGTGTGAGGCTTGAGATGCCACATGGTTGGCTATTCGTCGTTGTTCCCGCACCGACGCATTGTGAAACTCAACATAACTAAGAGCGTCAACATTCAACAAATCCATAATGTCCTCAAACATCGATGCGAATCCCACAGTATTACCCCATTCCTTTCCCGAGTCTTAACCCTACACCTAGTGTAACCAATATGCCTTTTTGTTGGTGGATTGCCCCTAATTATTGTACCACTTCTATAGTTAGAGTTGCAGGTATGTTCTGAGGCTAGAGGCCGATACCCCAAAGAGCTGCGCATACAGATTATGGGGCTACCCGAGATGGGTGGCCTCCTATCTTATGGCCCACGTCATTGACTTCATATTCCCATTAGCTGAACCTCAACAAGAGTTCCTGCTTGACAGCTCATAGCTGACCAGAGTATGCTCACCACTGACTGGAGAGCTTGATATTTAAACGCAGGAGGGGATGATATCATGCGCCAAACTGTATTCCTCAAAGTCGACTATGACCTTAAGGGTCTCGTTAGCTTCATTGAGCAAGGTTATATTGGATTACCAGATATCCAGCGACCATTTATATGGAAAAACGCGAAAGTGCGTGACTTATTCGACTCCATGTATAAGGGATATCCTGTTGGTTATCTCCTGTTTTGGCAAAACGCATATAGCGATGATAGTAAAGTTATTGGAACTAGGCAGAAACAGCTAATACCTAAGTTATTAATAGTAGACGGACAGCAGAGGTTAACATCGATTTACGCTGTAGTGATGGGGGTACCAGTTATTCGAGATAACTATGATTCAGAGAGCATAGAAATAGCCTTCAATCCGCTTCAGGAAAAATTCGAAGTATCTGATGCTGCGATAAGAAGAGATAAAACATTCCTACCGAATATCTCAGTTTTATGGCAGGACGACACTGATTTGTTTGAAGTAGTTGATAACTATCTGGCAAATCTAAGGTCTTCACGCGAAGTTAGTACTGACGAGGAGAAGCAAATAAAAAAAGCCATTTCGCGTCTTAATAGTCTTCTAACTTTCCCGTTCACTGCACTGGAACTGGCATCGGACATAGGAGAAGAACAAGTAGCGGAGGTATTTGTTCGTATCAACAGCAAGGGCATCCCACTCAATCAGGCTGACTTTATATTAACACTTATGTCCGTCTTCTGGGATGAGGGAAGGGCTGAACTTGAGAGATTTTGCAGAGACGCTCGCCAACCTATTATGGATAGTGCCTCACCCTTCAATTACTTCATTCATCCTGACCCTGATCAACTCTTACGCGTGAGCATTGGTATAGGGTTCAAACGAGCCCGTTTGAAATATGTCTATTCTATCCTACGCGGCAAGGACCTTGAGACAGAGCAATTCAGTCAAGAACTTCGGGACCAGCAATTTGAGGTTCTGAAGCAATCTCAAAAGCGAGTGCTCAATCTTCAATACTGGCATGATTTTATGAAGGCTATCAGACAGGCGGGGTTCCTTGGGATGCATATGTTCGGTTCTAAGAATAATCTACTTTTCTCTTATATTATTTATCTCATAGGTCGTACCGAATATCGCGTGAACGAATTCTTGTTAAGAAGAGTAGTGGCCCGGTGGTTCTTCATGTCGAATGTAACCGGACGCTATAGTAGTTCCCCAGAAGGCGCGATGGAATTTGACCTAGCTCGGTTACGCGATTTTACAGATGCAGACACTTTCGTGAACACGCTTGATAGGGTCTGTGACCAGACACTTACGGATGATTTCTGGAACATCACTCTACCCAACCAAATGGCGACTTCCTCGCCGCAGAGTCCGGCGCTCTTCGCATACTATGCCGCACTCGTTTTATTTGATGCACGGGTTCTCTTCTCCAAACAGAAAGTATCGGATTTACTGGACCCTTCTACACACGCTAAGCGGGCAGCGGCGGAGCGGCACCACCTTTTCCCGAAAAACTACCTTAAATCGAAGCTGGGTATTGATAACATTCGTCAAACAAACCAGGTTGCAAACTACGCTCTAATGGAGTGGGGAGATAATACCAATATTGCGGATCATCCACCTACTGAATATGTACCCGTGCTAAAGCAGAGATTTAGTCCGATGGAGCTAACTCAGATGTGCTATTGGCATGCTTTACCAGATAACTGGGAAGAGATGGAATATGAAGAGTTCCTAGTTCACCGACGGGAGATGATAGCAAAAGTTATTTCCGAGGCTTATCAGAGATTGTCTCCAATAGGCAAAGCTGAGACATTTGAACCCGCTACTATTGAGGAATTGGTTGTTGATGGAGAGACAACAGAAGTCGAGTTTAAATCAACCCTTAGAGTAAACCTACACACTGACGAAAAAGACCATCGAATGGAGCTGGCAGTTTTACGAACGATAGCTGGTTTTCTGAATACAAAAGGTGGAACGTTGGTAGTCGGTATTGCGGATGATGGCAGTCCGATAGGCATTGAAGCTGATAAATTTGAAAATGAAGATAAGATGAACTTACATCTGGCCAATTTGCTAAACTCAAGGATAGGCCCACAATATATGATGTATATACACCCACGCTTTGAAGATTACGATGGCGGCCGGATTATGGCCGTAGAGTGTTGGGCATCCAAGTCACCAGTATTTGTTAAGGATGGTAACACTGAGCGATTCTATATTAGGACGGGAACTTCATCAACTGAGTTAACAGGTAGCCAGACCCAGGACTTTATAAAGCAGAGATTTGGATGAACCGCCCCATCTTACCAATCACTTCGACAAAGCTAATTCAAACGTGAAATGTTTCTGTATATTGTGACCATTCCATCCTGATTGAGCGCCTATCCCCGGTTGGTTCAAAACACCACTGACACAACAAAGCTTGTGAGAGACATTGACAACTATCAAGCAGGCGTTCTAACATAGCCACAATCGTTGATACGGGAAATGCTGACTAACATCATGGTAGACCTTAATCGGGAGATGGATAATGGCAGATGATATCCTTGAGCAGCTGAAAAGTTCACTACTGGATTTGGATATGGATACCACAATCGAGAAGGTTAATTCGATAATTAATGGCGAGAACACGATCACTGTTCAGGAAGCCGTTGACGCCATCACTGAGGCGTTACAGGTTGTGGGGAAACGGTTCCAGGATGGTGATTGGTTCTTGACTGAGTTGGTGTACTCCGGCGAAATAGCTAAAGCGGCGATGAACCTGCTGTCGCCGCTGATGGCAGCAGGAACGTCTCAGCAATTGGGAACCATTGTGGTCGGTACTGTAGCTGGCGATCTGCATGATCTTGGCAAGAATATCTTCATGAACTTTGCCAGGGGCGCGGGCTTTGAGGTTATAGACCTTGGCATCGATGTGTCTAAAGATAAGTTTGTCGGCGCAGTTAAAGAGTATAGCCCTCTGGCGCTGGGGATGTCCTGTCTGCTGACAGTTACGACAGGAGAGATAGGGAAGGTTATAGAGGAGCTGAAGGGTCAGGGTATCAGGGACAAGGTCAAGGTCATCATAGGTGGTGCATGCCTCACGGAACATTTCTCCAAGGAAGTGGGAGCAGATGCCTTTGCACCTGATGCAGTTACCGGCACCGATATCATAAAGAAGTGGAGCGCATCGTGATGGATTTTAAGGAGCGTATCCTGACCACCATGAACCACGAGGAGCCGGACCGCGTTCCGGTAATGGGCCTTATCATGGATCCGGCCACCGTGAATCAGATCAACGGGAAAAAGCCCGTCGATTTTGTAGGAATGTTGAAAAAGCCGATATTGAAGAACATTATTGGGCGCTTGATGAACACGAACTGGTTTTGGAGAAAGATCTATAATGGCAATTTCTCAGGCTCACTGGAAGGCGCGATCAAATTAGGCTTTGATGCAAATTGGGTAATATACCAATTAATGAAACTCTATAAGGAGCCTGAATCTAAATTGGGGATGGCCTTTCATGACATATATGGTCGTGTTTGGGAGCTGGACGCTGATGATAACGGCAACTTGATGGTCAACTATAGTCGCGGGCTTCTCACGACTGAGGAACAGTGGCATGACTGGGTTGAGAAAAATGCCCCTCTGTTTAAAACGTCAGTGAAGAATGCCACCAGGTTTTACAAGGAGCTGACGGATCAACACGGTGATAGGATTTTTCCCTTTTGTTATGCCGCACCGGGGATCTTTGAAAACAGCTGGCAGCCAATTGGGTTCGTCAACTTTACAAAATTCATCTATGAAAAGCCGGAATTTGTTAAAAAGGTCATCGATTTTCAAACCGATTTGTTTATTAAGCATTTGGATGCCGCCATGAAAGCTGACCTTGAAGTGGTATTCGCGGGCGATGATCTGGGGCAGAAAACGGGACCACTAATGCGCCCCGAACTTGTTGAGCAACTATATGGAGAGAGCTATAGGCGAATTGCCGATTACGTTCACGAGCGAAATAAGAAACTTATCTGGCACTCGTGTGGAAATATCTATCAACTGCTGGACAAGTTCATCGAGTGGGGATTTGATGGCATCATAACCATGGAACCCACAGCGGGTATGGATTTGGGAAAGGTGAGAGAACAGGTGGGGCACAAACTTGTCCTCATCGGCAACCTGGATGTTTCCTATCTAATGGTGAGGGGCACCCAACAGGAAATAGAAGACGCTGTCAAAAAGGCTATAAAAGCTGCCGCTAAAGGTGGAGGTTATATCTTGTCGACGTGCCATTCCCATCCATATGTTGATGCGACCAGACTAAAATGGATGGTTGACGCTGCTATTAAATACGGCAAATATCCAGTATGAGCTTCGCGTCATTATTATTGTGTATCTTTAATCACCCTTGGCCCAAGATTTTAATCCAGTTAAGCTGTTGAAAATTCACCCTCTAGCGACTCCCTGACTGGCCCAACTCTCTCAGACCGCATAAGGCACATTCTGAGTGGTACAGTAATCGGGGGCAGGACACTCACCGAGCGCACGTAGCAGTTTATGCTGTAGTCGGAGAGGCTGTCCTGCTGCGGCGTGGCGTACGGGTGCTGGCTGAACCTCTTCTTGTTCTTGAGGTAGAGGATGAAGGCCCTGATCTCGTTGGGGCCGATGTACCTGGCGTCGGTGGGCCACCCCTCGGAGCTGAGGTAGCGCTCCAGGCATGAGACGCTGGAGGTGACGGTGCTTATGTTCTTCTGGCTCTTGCCCTCGGCCCGGGCGCAGAGGGTGTAGCCCTCGATGAGAACCCCGAGCTCGGTGGCGGCGTTTTTGGTTAAGCAGGGACTCCCCTTTTGACATAGCCGGTTTTTAGGGCTAAAATAGCTATGAAAATGCGGGAGTAACTCAGCTGGTAGAGTCCCTGCCTTCCAAGCAGGTTGTCGCGGGTTCGAGTCCCGTCTCCCGCTCCAAATGACCCCAAAACCCCGAATATAAATACGAAATCCGCCGTAAAACATCTAATCCGACAACCTGTCTGAAATTTATCCTAGGGGAATATCATCCTGCTACTTGCCTCAAAGTCAATTAACAAGGAGGGAGGCAAGTCTTAGAATGATGATGACGAAAACTATCAGGTGGAGAGAAAGGGACAAGGGAAATACAGAGCTGCTCTCCATACCCTAGCTTCAATCCAGATGACCAGCATTATTGATATTGTTAGCCTGTTATCGAACCCGCTGCCCTGACGTCTTGAAACCTGGAGAAGCATTATGAAGCTAATAGAGGAAACGAGGGTAAAGGCTATGCTTGCCCTCAACCACACGCTGTGGGTAGCATAGT
>Ga0209991_10001374_pt1 | contig 11005 bp, 8 predicted proteins | sample ChitaG_FD_183167 | JGI IMG/M metagenome (GOLD analysis project Ga0209991, IMG submission 183167) | Deep subsurface microbial communities from South Pacific Ocean to uncover new lineages of life (NeLLi) - Chile_00310 metaG (SPAdes)... | ecosystem: Environmental > Aquatic > Marine > Oceanic >...
CCAACTCGGTATGCTTCCTCAGCACTAATGGATTCTCCCAGTAGAATCATCTCCATGGCTTTGGCTCTACCTACCAGGCGAGGCAGATGCTGGGTGCCACCATCCCAAGGAATAAGACCAGAGATGATTTGGGGAAGCCCTAGGCGAGCTGTTCCTGCAGCAATTCTGAGGTCACAAGCCAGAGCCAGCTCCAAACCTTGCCCTATGGCATCGCCGTTGATGGCGGCGATGACCGGGCAGTCAAGTTTGGCCACTGCCGTAGCCACGGACCATAGCTTTGTCTGAACTGTCTCCAGAGGTGGGAAACCGCTCCAGTCTGTTCCTACGCAAAATGCTTTTCCTGCCCCTGTGATTGTAACTACCCTTACATCTTCGTCTTGGCTAACTTCAGAACAGATATCAAGCAGTTCCTCAGCCAAACGGATGTTTATGGCATTATTTACCTTAGGCCTGTTAAGGGTTATGCCAACGATTTGGCCCCTTTTTTGGTACACTATTGTCTCGTAATGCACGACAATACCCTGATTTAACCTCCAGGGAAACCTGATTTTACACTCACATGGTACTATGGTTTACCATGTTAGATTATACATCTAGCATGCAGGCGAATTCAATTGAGTGCGATTGCTGATATCATTAGTGACACCTTCGATGCTTACCCGATAGATGGTGACATTCAGCTTGCCTGCATAGGTTTCAATTCAAGGAGTAGTTAACAAGTCAGGCTTCCCAGACCACTTTACCACCAATAATGGTCATCTGCACCCGTATATCTTTTATATGCTCGGGGGGTGATTTAATAGGGTCATCACTCAGTATTACCATATCAGCCAGTTTACCGGGAGTAATAGACCCTTTTATACCTTCTTCAAAGGAGGCAAAAGCAGCGTTTATGGTATTCATGGCCAATGCCTCCTTGGCTGTGATACATTCTTTTGATGGAAGCCGCTGTCCCGATTCGGCCCGCCTGGTGACAGCTGCGCATATGCCAACCAGAGGATTATGAGGGACTACCGGAGAATCTGAGCTATCAGCAACTACTAAACCACTATTCAGCAATGACCTGGTTGGGTACAGCCACCGCAGCTGGCTACCTGATAGGGTAGCCAGATATCTTTCGCCGCTGTAATAGAGGAAGGGGGACTGGGTGACTATGACTGCCTGGAGCTGTCCCAACCGCTTAAGCAGTTGTGGAGGACACTGTGAGCAGTGCTCTATACGGTGGCGCAGCTTGGCCCGAGGAAGCTGGCTGTGGACATATTCCAGAGCAGAGATGGCTGCCTCTACGCAGCTTTGCTCAATGGCATGGATGGCTAGTTGAAAACCAGATTGGTGAACAGTAAGAGCGTGCTGGTTTAGTTCTGGCTGGGGTGGATGCAATCTCCCCGTGGTTTCACTCAGCATTATCTTAACTCCGCCCAGACGTATTTGGCTATCACCTGAGCCCATGGTGAGGCCGTGCTCTTGAAACTGCTGTAGCGCTCCGATACCGGACATCATTGACAGCCGGCTTTTTAATTTATCGGCATCCTTTAATCGGCGGAAGGTCTGCCATCGATTAAAATCATTGGCTACTGTAGCGTCTTGGAGCGAGGTGATGCCCTTGCCTAGGTAATGGCGATCAGCCAGGCTCATTCCTTTGAGTATCTCATCTTCGGAGAGGGGCGGCAAGACCTTTTCCCTGATATAAGTCAGCATCTCAACCAGAATGCCATTCGGTTCTCCAGTATCAAGGTCTCTACAAATGAGCCCACCCGGTGGCTCAGGAGTTTCGATGCTGATGCCAGCCAAGGAAAGTGCCAAGCTATTGAGGACGCAGGTGTGCAGTGAGCGGTGAGCTAGAACTACCGGGTGGTGGGGTGCCGCTTCATCTATGTCCCAGCGAGTCGGGTGGCGCTTTTCGGCAAGGTAGAACTCGTTATAGTCGGTGCCGATAAACCATTTGCCTTCGGGGGTTTTCTGGGCTTGGTGGTGGATGGCTGCCTTTATGTCAGTAATCGAACCTACTGATGATGGGCTTAGGTCAAAGCTCAGGAGCTTCCTTATAAAGGAGAAAACGTGACAATGAGCATCGCAAAAACCAGGTGTTACTGTTTTCCCTTGGCAGTCAATCACCTTGGTCGCAGTAGCCTTAACCTGTTCCAGTTCTTCATTTTCAGCGACCAGCAAGATTTTATCGCCCTTAATAGCTACCAGCTCAGCCCTGGGCTGGCTGTGGTCCATAGTTATTACATTGGCATTTTTGAGGACAAGGTCTGCGGTTGGCATTTGCAATCTTACCCTTCGACTTGATGAGCACGTATTAGTATATTACAGCTAACCTCGCACTACAATGGGCATTATGATAGTCATGTCACATTCTGGGAAATCTTGACAGTTGCCAAACTGTCAGCTATGATTTTTACTGAATGAAGGTAAGGCCAAACGAAGTCAACGGGGCTACCAAGCGAGCTGACAGTATTCGGGAAATCGAACGGACACAGGATGCAGAGATAAGTGAACATCTCAAGCATCATATCAAATTGAGCCAGGAGGTGTCTTATGAGCATAAAGCTTTCAAATTCAATTTTTGTGGTAGATTCTCATACGGCAGGTCATCCAACCAGAATTGTTGTCGGTGGCTTACCAAAAATACAAGGGGACTCAGTAGCCCAAGAAAGAGATTACGTAAAAAGTAAGATGGATGATATACGCCAACTTTTGTGTAATGAACCTAGGGGTCATTCCAGTATGTATGGGGCGATTTTGACAAAGCCAGGCAATGAAGAGGCTGATTTTGGTGTTATTTTCTTTAGCACCGTAGGTTACGATGATATGTGTGGCCATGGTACTATAGGGATAACTACCGTACTTATTGAAATGAACATGGTTCATTGGGAGGAGCCTTCGACAGAAGTTACATTAGAAACACCAGCAGGTTTAATCCGAGTAAAAGCAGAAGTTATGGATGGCAAAGTAAAAAGTGTTTCCCTGGTAAATGTACCGGCATTTCTATATAAAGAAGATTTATCTATTGATGTTCCCGGCTATGGAAGGGTTAAAGGAGATGTTGCTTTTGGCGGAAATTGGTACTTTTATGTAAACGCAAAAGAAATTGGTGTCAGGGTGAGACCGGAAAATATCGATGATTTGATTAGGGCCGGTAGTGCCATAAGAGATGAATTTAACCAGGCATTTGATTTAGTACACCCCACAAATCCTAACATATCAAGGAAATTACTGGGCGTTTCCTTTATTGGCTCACCGGTCAAGAACAAGGGTGCCAACCAAAACAATGCTATGGTAGAGGGGCGTTTGGTTGATAGGTCTCCCTGTGGTACGGGGACATGCGGACGAATGGCGATTTTGTTTGCCAAGAACAAATTGGGCCTCAATAAAGACTTTGTGAATGAGAGCATTACCGGTACAACATTCCGTGGTAGGTTAATTGAGAAAGTCAAGGTTGGTGAATACCCGGCGGTTGTGCCTGAAATTACGGGAAGCGCTTACATTACAGGATTTAATCACATTGTTTTAGACCCAGACGACCCCCTTGGCTCAAAGGGTTTTCAACTTGGACAGAAACTTTAAGATGTTCGATTGACAGAAAAGGAGGAAGTAATGGAGAAGGAACATTTAGAATACAAGGAAGTCGGTTTTAAGTATACAACTGACTCAAGACTTGTTACTCCAGCCGAATTAGCTGCATTTTATGAAATTCCCGGAATAAAAGAAGACATGTTTGTGAGCGATGATGCAGGCAAGGCTATAGGCTTTAAAGGAAAAATCGTGCCAGCGGCATTTACTATCGGGTTAGCCTTCAGCTTGATTGGAGAAAAAGGACTCGCTGAGGGAGGTATATTCTTAGAAACGAATGCAAAATTCACTGCTGTCGTTTATCCTAATGATAGACTTAGAGTGGAGGGTGAGCTACTTAGTAAGAGGGTAACTTCAAAAGGAGATAGGGTGGTAGTTATATATTCATGGCTTGTGAAGAATCAAGATGATGTAGTTGTTGTTCAGGGTGAGAACACTGAACTCCTTCCAAATCCTGAGAAAACCTGATAGTTTGCCTTATTAACCTCCTTGCTGTGTTGCTTGGCTTCATCGTATCAAAGCCTCTCCTCACCTTGGCATTACTTCCACCCTTTATCAAATTCTGGTAACAAAAAGTCAGACTGTTACTTGCTGATTGAACGCCCCGCCTTTTTGTGGTTATAATTGCTAGTAATAAGAGCAATGGAGTCAAATGATGAAAATCACTGAAGTAGAAGCAATCGAGGTTAGGTTACCGGACATCACAATCGAGGACAAAGCTTCTTCCGCCCAAGACGCATGTATTATCAAGATATATACCGATGAAGGGATTGTCGGCATCGGCGAGGTAAACTCCTCTCCTCATGTCGCTAAGGCAGTTGTTGAGGCACCGCTAAGTGCCAACACTATCTCCGGGTTGGGGCGGCTGCTTATCGGAATGAATCCGCTGGATATTGAGGTTATCAATGAAAAACTGTATCAGAGGAGCTTCTACTACGGCCGTCGGGCGGTGGTCGCCCATACCATCGGCGGCATTGACATAGCACTGTGGGATATTGCCGGTAAGTACTATAAACAGCCTATCTATCAGTTGCTGGGGGGAGCCTTCCACAAGCGAATCCGGGCTTATGCCAGCGACCTTTTCGGCAATAATGGTAAGGAGACTTGTGAAAAAGCGAAGAGATGGGTCGAGCAAGGATTTACGGCGGTGAAGTTTGGTTGGGAGCCCATGGGTGAAAGCGAAAAACTGGACTTGGAACTGGTTGAAGGCGCGCGGCTAGGTGCTGGAGATAAGAATGATATTCTCATCGATGCCGGCTGCTGCTGGAATACTAGGACAGCCAAGACTCGTGCCAGACAGTTTGAGCAATATCGCCCGTTCTGGCTGGAGGAACCACTGCAGCAAGATAACCTCGAAGGGTACCGAGAGCTGCGCCAGATGTCGAACATTCCGATTGCTGCCGGAGAAGGGGAAGCGGGCATATATGCCTGGCGGGAATTTATTGAGCGAGGATGTGTTGATATTGTCCAAATTGACCTGGCTAGAAATGGTTTTACGGTGAGCAAAAAGGCTGCCGATATGGCTGAATCTCGCGGCCTGCGGGTGGTCAACCACTTCTGGTCAACGCCGATAAATCTAGCTGCTGGTCTGCATTGGCTGGCGAGCCGAAAGACTGCCTTCATCTTTGAGTATTATTACGAAGAGACCCCGATAAGAACCCAATTGACGAAGCAGTTCGTCAAGGCTGTTGATGGCTTCATTACGGTGCCGGAGGAGCCTGGCCTAGGAGTCGAGCTAAACGAGGAAATCGTAGATCGGTATCGTTTGCGATAACAATTTTACCACATTATGTTACCTCAAGGAAACAAAGACTTCCTATAAGGCAGCCGGGAAATATTGTATAGTTGCATCGGGTATTACAGCTACCTTTGCTGTATCACCATATGCTCTCTTGAGCTCCTGGATTACCTCAGCCCACGTTCTTGCCCAGTTAATCAAGTGATATGGTGCTACCCAATCGCCGCCAACTTTATCTGGGTAGGGTGCCATGATGGTTAGTCTTTTTGTGTTTGGAGGCAAGGTTTTGGTACTAGGAATGCTAGGAACATGATGTCCCACGAACCTTGGTGTCGCCCCTGCTGCCCGCCAGCCTCTGCCACCGAAGCACTTGCCAAAGCTTCTATCTAAATAGTGGTTTATCTGCCCTTCAGGAGTGACTGCTATAATTACCATATCACCGCCTTTCTTGGATAAAAGTGGAGATGCTACCGGGAGAGCAAGAAGCATTTCGTTCGCCTTCGAATAGCAATTGGCAATGACAACATCAGCATCACTGACCGTGTCTGTTGCATAGTGCTCCATCGCTAATTTCACCCCCTCTGCGTATTCCGCGATGGGCTCGCCAACAAAAAGGGCTGTTAATTCCCTTTTCAGGTTAAGGATGCCGTCTACCTTGACATCAAGTCCTGCCATTCTAGCCGCTTCTTCTATGTCTTGTTTCAATATGTTGCCTTCGTACTTGGCCATGCCAACTGTTGGAGAAAGCCCAAGTCTTGTGTGGTTAGCATCCATGGTCTCCATGGATGCAATGCCGGGAAGAACTATCTTGCTACCACCACCAAAACCAAATGGGTGCGGTACGATAGAACCGATGCCAATCTTGAGGTCACAAGACACAAACTCACTATTAACGGCTACCAGTGTGCCTTGGCTACTAAATCCGAGAGGCGTACAATTCTCGTAGGGATTATGATTGTAGACCAGAAACCTGCCCATCACCTCATCTCCCAGCTTCTTTCTGAAATCTATCCCGTTCATTGAACCGTGGGCTCCAATGGCAGCAATGAATCGTATGTTATCATCAGGAATACCAGCGGCGGCAAGTTCTTCTAAGACATAAGGTATCAGCACCGCAGTTGGTGTGGCTCTTGTCATGTCATCAAAGAGTATGGCAACCTCTCTTTTCCCTTTGGCTAGCTCCTTTATGGTCTTGGTGCCAATAGGATTGGCAAAAGCCTGTCTTATCTTGTCGTCAGACAGACGCGGCGCATCATACCCTTTCATACTGCAAACGGTGACGTCCCAAGATTCAGGGAATTCCAGTTCGAGCTCTTCATCACCGTACCAAGCAAGTACCGGTACCACTACTTTTTGTGATTTTGCCATTTCAATGCCTCCCTAAAAACATTATTAGTCAGCGGGTCATAGATTATGTTCAGGCTAAGGCGAAGAATACTGCTGTGTAATCTATGAAAGTCATGGGCGAATATTTGACGGCTTGTTGGGCAACGTGAGTAGTTTGGTATTAAGAGCAGAGACATTGGCTTGAACATGGTGATTTAGTTTCCATTGTCAAATAAGGCGAGAAACGGTTTACTGTTCTATGTGCGAAGGTATACCATGTGATCATGGTTCCCAAAAACACCTTAGCTATCGCTAGCTATATTTCACCCATAGCATCTACAGCATCTACATCTATGCCGGTAACCACATCTATACCCATACAACTCATACCCCTAACTACATCACGATTATTTGGTGGACATCCCTCCACGAAAAATCCCACATTCCTAAATTTGGTGTTGCAAGCTCCTATAAGCAACAATTTTTCTCTATCAACATCAGGAAGCTTATCAAGTTTTCCGGCTATTACCGTCCATTCCGCTGCCCTATCGAGTTGGTTAGCATCTTTTACTGCCATCAAGACTTCAGTAACAGCGTTTCTACAGCCAGAACAGGTCTTTTCATCCATGAGTATTTGGAACCCTTCAGGAAAAGGTATTTCTTCCATTGCTTCTTCGACACGCTTAAATCTGCGTTGTACCTTGGAGATAGGTTCGCCTATAACTTCAATCTTGTTCAAATCTGCAGTTCCTATGCCTGATTTGGCAGCGGCAGCTATACACCCCCACTCTTCCGGTTCAAATCCCATTACTGCGCTGGTAACAGCATCTACCGCCACCAGGTCTTTTCCAGCTATGATAAGGCCCATCTCCACCGGATCACCATCTGCCGGCCCCAGTCCTTCCATACCGATGATTCCATCTACCACGGCAAACGCTGGTTTAACCAAGGTACACAGGTCCGCTACGCCCTGGAAAACACCAAAAACATGGTGTAATTTCCTCTTGTAGGTATCCGGCAAAACCCCTTTCATGTTTTTCAGAGAAAGAGTTACCTTGGCATTGTCATGTGTTTTCATCTTTGGCACACTGATTATCACATCTGCATCGAGAACAATTTTAGGAAGGGAGACTTCTTTTAATGCCTTCCCTTTGGGGATGGAGACTTTCACCATCTCTATCCCTTTCTTCTTCAAGTCGATAACCTGATAGCCTTCCTCCCTAAGCTTTCCATAGCCGGCTACTTGGATGACCTCCTCAGTATCCGAAGCGACTATTGATGACTCAGCTATTATTGGCTTGGCCCCTAGTTCCCTCACCATATTGGCAATAGTTTTACAGATTCTTGGGTCAGTTGTCGTTCCAGTCTCCGGGGGTGAAGCCCACACGAGGTTAGGCTTGATCAGCACGGTATTACCAGATGAGATTATATCAGTCAAACCACCAGCGAGTTCTATCGCTTTTCTAACGATGTCGTCTACTTGCTTTTCATCTGGCTTTGTAGACCCTTTTACAATCGCAACTTTGGTTTTTGCCATTACCACTGCCTCCTAATTGGATATCGTGGTAATCATACTACGCTTTTAGAAACTTATCAAGCAATCATACCCAATTTAGTGTGGTTGATACCGCAACCCTGAGAGGAGCGCAGGAACATCCTGAGAAATACCCCACCCTGATGGTAAGAGTAGCTGGTTACAGTGCTTACTTTACGACCTTTGCCGGGAAACGCAGGATGATATTATCAACAGAGGGGAACACACCACTATTTAAGGGGCAGACCCCGACTTATCCTTCTCAACATGCAGGGTGATGTACCTATCTGGTTCGCGGTCAGGCAGAACTCCGGCCTTCTCCAAGACTGACTTCGTAGCATAGATGGGTGCTTTAACTCTTAGTGCGATAGCAATGGCATCACTCGGTCGGGCATCAATGTCCATTTGCATCCAATTAGCATGGAGAGCAACGTTGGCGTAGAAAGTCTGGTTTTGAAGGTCATTGATGACAATATAATCAACGCTAGCCCCTATTCTGTCGATAATAGAACAGAGCAAGTCAGGAGTTAGTGGTCGAGGTAGCTCGACTCCCTCAAGCACCACCGATATGGCATCGGCTTCGATAAGACCAATGCCGATGGGAAGGTAGAGATCCCCGCCTTTCTCCTTCAAAATTAGCACTGGTTGATAGTTAATCTTACTGACCCTGATACTCTCAACGACCATTTCGATCAGTGTATCTTCCTGAATTTCCTCTTGTTTTGGCAGTGCTCTCAGCTTGCTAGCAAAGTCGTTGTCGGCGACCCACCTTACCGCATTAGTAAGCCCATTGGGTACAAAAACAGAACCAGCTACAAACACGAACACAATTATCAGGCAACCGAATAAGCACCATTTCGTCTTGCTCAGTCTTCTCATTTCGCCCCCCTTCGTTCCTTTTCCCAAGTAATAAATAACAGTAGAGTGGAGCGGCGATACACCAAAATATCCCCTATTCTTTCCCGCAAGAAAACCGGCTTAAAGCCGAAGACTCGCTATTCTTACATTTCAAGTTCTTACTCTTGCGCGACTAGAATTCCAATCTTTTCCCACTAGTTCCATTCTACGTTAACGACACTTTGGGAGCAACAAAAAATCGACCTCTTTTAAGGCCAATTCCAGCTATTTTAATTACATTTATCGACCAGGCCGATGTGAGATGCTTAACAGCGATCGAACATTTAGCCATAAAGTGCAATTTAGGGGAGATTGTTGACATTCCAGTATGGAATGGTCTATTCTCCATACAAGAAAGATGGCATCGCGTGGTTAGAATTTTTACCAAAGAAAAGGAATTGTGGAGATGATTAATTACAAAGATGACCAGGAAATGTTTGCTATTATGCAAGAAAAATTGTACGCTGCGGTAATCTCAGACATACTCGATTATTTAGGTGCCCGTGAACAAGCTATGAGAGCCGACATATGCCCCATATACCAAGGAGCAGTTATAGTAGGGAGAGCCTATCCCATTCTAAGTGCCGATACATTTAAAATCAGTGATGACCCATACCGAGGCGAAATAGAAGCGGTTGATTCTCTAAAAGCCAATGACGTGGCCGTTTGGTGTACGAATCGCTCGACATACACGTGCGTTTGGGGCGAACTACTTTCAACGGCAGCTCGAGCCCGTGGTGCTCGTGGAGCGATTATCGATGGCTATATAAGAGACGTCCCCCAAATCACCGCCATGAAATTCCCAACTTTTGCCACCGGAAGAAAGCCGGTTGACTCTGCAGGCAGAAGCAGGGTTATTGACCATGGCTGCCCAGCGTGTTGTGGAGATGTTCTTGTAAATCCTGGTGATATCATATTCGGTGATATAGATGGTGTGGTGGTCATTCCAAAAGAACTTGAAAAGAAGGTCATTCCATTGGCTCTGGAAAAGGTGAAGAAGGAAAATCTAACCCGTAATGAGTTACTTAAGGGAGCAATGTTACGGGAGGCTTATGACAAGCACAAAGTACTGTGACGGCTTGTCCACGGAAAGTACCCTCTGGTTGAAGGAGTAACATTAATATGACGGAGATGACAAAACGCGAGCGGGTCCAGGCAGCCCTGGCAGGTAAGATGGTTGACCGTGTGCCGATTGCGTTCTGGAGGCACTGGCCGGGAGACGACCAGAATGCTGAGTCACTAGCTCGGGTTGCTCTGGATTTCTATCACCGATATGATTTCGACTTCATTAAGATCCCACCTTCGTACACCTACTGCACTGATGACTATGGTTCTAAGCACGAGTACCGCGCCGGCACAATCTCAGGGTGGTGCTACGGCGAGCGCGACTTCCTGGAGCGCGTCATCAAGAAAGTAGAGGATTGGGACCGTATCGAACCCCTCGATGTGCACAGGGGTGTATATGGCCAGCAGTTACAGTGCCTTCGTATGGTTATCGAGCAGCGGGAACAAGATACGCCAGTCATCCATACAATGTTCAATCCTGTTTCCCTGGCACAGCATCTTGCTGGCGAGGAGGTTTTCTTGGTGCACTTGCGACGCTACCCTCAGCGAGTGGAAAGAGCACTTACTGCTTTGACAGAGACGTGTGCCAGCTTCGCAAAGGCAGTTATTGCTGAGGGAGCTGATGGCATCTTTATCTCTACAACCTCCGCGAGCTACGAGGTAATGAGTGAGGAGGAGTACCGCCACTTCGGTCGTCCCCACGATCTGGCCGTCTTAGCAGCTGCTGCCGATGGCTGGTTCAATGTGCTGCACCTGCATGGTCAGCACCCGATGTTCGCTCAGTTAGCCGATTACCCCGTGCATGCCATAAACTGGCATGACCGCACAGCTGGGCCCAGCCTTACCGAGGCCAGCCAACTTTTCCCAGG
>Ga0209991_10001375_pt1 | contig 11003 bp, 7 predicted proteins | sample ChitaG_FD_183167 | JGI IMG/M metagenome (GOLD analysis project Ga0209991, IMG submission 183167) | Deep subsurface microbial communities from South Pacific Ocean to uncover new lineages of life (NeLLi) - Chile_00310 metaG (SPAdes)... | ecosystem: Environmental > Aquatic > Marine > Oceanic >...
TGGCTGACGTGCCGGACTGCCTTAAAGGAGCACCTATTACGTTGATTACCGCAGGCCTGCTTACTTTGGCCTTTATGGGTTTCGCAGGAATGATAAGATAATATAGTTCGTAGTTATGAGTTCATAGTTCATAGACTACGAACAATGGACAACGAACAATGAACTATCTGAAACCCGGATTTCCCAAGTAAATTTGTGCAAGAATATGAAATTTTGATAGTATAGAGACTATGGATACTGTTCAAGCCAGTTTTACTGTTCTGATTTGGAGAACCCGATGGGTGAAAGCCAAAAGGATGCTCTGAGAGTCGATTTTGACAAAAAATTGAAGATGGAATTTCACGGCACAAAGGTGAGAAAGATAATGCGCATTTTGGGTTCGGTCTCCCTTGTATTCTCTTTGCTATTAGTTGTTTCAACTGCTACGGCACACACCGTCCTTATCGAGGCAGAGAGTTTTGAGAACCACGGCGGTTGGGTGGTTGACCAGCAGTTCATGGACCAAATGGGTTCGCCATTTCTGTTAGCCCACGGCCTCGGAGAACCAGTCACAGACGCCAGGACAATAGTAGAACTTCCTGCAATTGGAAAATATCATGTTTTTGTACGCACACGGGACTGGGTGGCACCGTGGAAGGCACCGGGCACACCAGGGAAGTTTCAAGTGCTCATTGATGGCAGGAGCCTTGAGACAATCTTTGGTACTGAAGGAGCCGAGTGGCACTGGCAAAATGGCGGAACGGTCAAAATCACAAATAAGAAAATTGAACTTACCTTGCACGACCTTACCGGCTTCGAAGGCCGCTGCGACGCTATCGTCTTTACCAGCGAAGCTAATTTCATTCCACCAAACAAGGGTCAAGAGATGGCGGTGCTTCGGCGTGAGGCAGTAGGCTTGCCGGATAAAGCGAAGAATGCAGGTAAGTATGATTTAGTAGTTGTCGGAGGAGGGATTGCAGGAACGTGTGCAGCAGTGTCAGCGGCGAGGCTGGGAGTGGATGTTGCGCTGATACAGGACCGGCCGGTTCTGGGCGGAAACAACAGCTCAGAAGTTAGAGTATGGCTGAATGGTAAGACGAATTTCGAGCCGTATCCACGAATCGGCGACATTGTCAGGGAACTTGACCAGAAAAGGCGAGCGCACTACGGGCCAGACAATACTGCAGATATTTATGAGGATGAGAAGAAAGAGGCTGTTGTTCGGGCCGAGAAGAACATCCGTTTGTTTTTGATGCACCGAGTGAATAAGGTGGAGATTCAGGCGGGTAAACTCAGGCCAGTGATTGCACAGGATATACGCAGTGGTCAGCGGCTTCGTTTTGAGGCCAGTTGGTTTGCAGACTGCACAGGTGACGGTTGTGTCGGGTATCTGGCTGGAGCCGATTACGATATGACAGTAAAGGGACATATGGGCCGGTCAAATCTTTGGCACGTGGTGGATACGGGAAAACCGGCTACATTTCCGCGCTGCCCGTGGGCGTTGGACCTTAGCGATAAGTCTTTTCCTGGGCAAGAAAACAATCCGGGTACATACGGTAAGACAGAATTAGAGGCCCTTGGGGGCTGGTACTGGGAGAGCGGGTTTTTCTACGACCCGATTACGAAGGGCGAGTATATAAGAGATTTGAATTTTCGTGCGATGTACGGGGCGTGGGACCGGTTAAAGAACATGGACAATCTGTATCCGAACCACAAGCTTGGGTGGGCTGCTTATATCTCGGGAAAGCGTGAGTCGCGCAGGCTTTCGGGTGACATTATTCTAACGACAGCCGATTTGCTGAACGGCAAGGAATACGAGGACGGCTGCGTACCGACAAGCTGGGACATAGACGTTCACCTTCCACTTGTGCGTTATGTCCACGATTTCGGTGAGGACGCGTTTATCTCTAAAGACCTCCACACAAAATATGACAGGCCCTACTGGATACCGTACCGATGTTTGTACTCGCGTAATATAGAGAATCTTTTTGTGGCTGGTCGTGACATAAGTGTCACTCACGAGGCTCTGGGGACAGTTCGTGTGATGCGAACCACCGGCATGATGGGCGAGGTCCTCGGCATGGCTGCATCGCTTTGCAAAAAGCATAACACCAACCCACGGGGCATCTATCAGCACCATCTGGAAGAACTCAAGGAACTGATGAAACGCGGCGTCGGAAAAAAATATTTTAAACTGGAATTATGGAATAGCGCTTGGCCGGCTGGGCTGACAATGCTTGGCTTGGGCAGCGGCTTTGCAGTGGTGCTCCTAATAGCAAGTGAAAAGCTCAAGGTCAAGCTCGACCCTAAAATTGAGCAAATCCACGAGGCCCTGCCGAATCTGGACTGCGGCGGCTGCGGCTTTGCCGGATGCGGGCAATATGCAAAAGCTATTTTGGAAAATCCCGAATTAATCGGCTTATGTGCGCCCGGCGGACCGGAAACATCACAGAAAATTGCGGGAATCTTGAGTCTGCAAATCAGCGATTCCGGCGCCCCTAAAAGGCCAATCGTCTACTGCCTCGCTCACACCGACGATAAGACCGTATACGCAAAATATCAGGGCATACCAACCTGCACAGCCGCAAACGCATTGCCTAACGTCCAGGCCTGCAAGTTTGGCTGTCTCGGCTTCAGTGATTGCGTAAGTGCCTGCAAATTCGACGCCCTTCACATCATTGACGATTTAGCCACTGTTGACTATGAGAAATGCACCGGCTGCGGTGCTTGCTCGAAGGCCTGCCCACGGAACTTGATAGAGATGGTGCCTTTTTCACGAGAAAATATGATGACCATCGCCTGCAGCAGTAAAGAGAATGGCAAGGCGACACGTTCGATGTGCAAAGTCGGCTGCATTGGCTGCGGCCTATGTGCAAAACAAACCGAGCTATTCAAAGTCGAAGATAACTTAGCACGACTGGATTACGAAAAATACCAGCCCACAGAGCAGACCAAAACCGCCTTCAACAAATGCCCGACCGCCGTAATCATCTATCGGGGCCCCTCTGCACCACCCCTTCGCCAACCCGCCCAGAAAACCGCAACCGCTTGAGCAACAAACAGCCTTCTCTTTACCACATTATTTGCTCTATGGTCTTTGGCCGACATTGGCGAATTACTCTGTAAACTTTTCTGCGCCGCTGGTTTTGATGAGCTTATACTCCGGCGCTGGAGATATTAAAATCGCCTCGGTTTCCGGGGTTGCCTCGATTAAGGCAAGGCCTGCCTCAGCACCCATTACGCTGACTGCCGTCGCCAGAGCATCCGCTTCGGTTGCGTTCTCGGTGATAACGGTTGCGCTCGTCAACTCTTCGCTGCTATGTCCGGTTTTAGCATCAAGAATATGACTGAACGTTTTGCCTTCTATCACAGCAAATCGCTGATAATTACCACTTGTAGCAACCGCAGCGTCTGTCAATTCCAAAACCAATAAGAGCTTACCATCGCTGGTACTCTCGTCTATTTTTCTTGCGTCCTGCAGCCCGATTCGCCACTTGCTTTGGCCTCGTGGCGGCGCACCGAAGCATCGAATATCACCGCCAATCTCAACCATCCCACCAAGGGCACCGCCTTTTTGCATCGCCTCGACCGCCTTGTCAATTGCGTATCCTTTTGCTATCCCGCCCAAATCCACTCTCATACCGTCGGCCGCAAACCGCACGCTCATCTCGTTCGCATCGAGGTAAAGCAGTCCGTAGCCGACCTTAGAGCGGGCTTGCTGCAGCTCAGCATCGGTAGGAAGAGTATCTGCATCTTGCGCCGAACGCCAAAGGTCCACCAAAGGCCCAACCGTAACATCAAACGCTCCGCCGGTTCGTTTGCTGAACTCGACGCTTTTTTTCAAAACCTCATATGTCGATTTGCTAACCTTAACTGCGGTTTTGAACCCATCACGATTCAACTCGCTTATCTCCGAATCGCCCCTGTAGTCGCTCATCAATTCGTCGACCTTCGTAATTTCTGCAAAAGCTGCTTCAATGCACCCCTTAGCTGTGTTTGAATCTGCTGCAACGGCGATGACGCGGGCAAATGTCCCCATCACAACACGTTTGCCGCTGTCAATATCAACCCTATCTGCAGACCAAATTGATTCTTTTCGAGGTTCAACAAAGAAATACAACGCCGCTGTAATCAAACTGAGGCCAATAATGATTTCAATAAAAATGCGGTCCTTCTTGCTCATAAAAAAACCTTCCTTACTGATTATTGCTTGTTAATTATCCGGCAACTAACCATTCAATTATCAATTATCAATTACCAATTATCAACTGTATAATACCGCTATGAATAAAAAAGAAGTAACAATACTGGCAGCGAAGGTTGACCGCCAGTTCCTTCCATTTGTTCGCAAGCCCGGCAGGTACATCGGCGGTGAAATAAACCAAATCAAAAAAGACCTCTCAAGATGCGAGCTGAGAGTCGCACTGTGCTTTCCGGATGTTTACGAAGTTGGAATGAGCTATATGGGCTTAGCGATTATTTACGACATCCTCAACAAAACCGAAGGTGTAGCCGCCGAGCGGGTTTTTGCACCCTGGGTTGATGCCGAAAAAGTATTACGCTCCAAAAAAATCCCGCTGTTTTCTCTGGAATCCAAAGCAGCGTTAAAAAGCTTCGATATTGTCGGCTTCAGCTTAACCAACGAGCTTTGTTACACCAATGTGCTCAATATGCTCGACTTAGCTGGCGTCAATATCCGCAGCGGCGACCGCGATGAAAACGACCCATTAGTCATTGCTGGCGGCGGTATGTCTAACTGCTGTGAACCTTTAGCTGAATTCATTGACCTGTTCTTGCTCGGCGAAGCCGAAGAAGCTGTAGTCGAACTGATAGAAATGGTCAAACGTGAAAAAAAAACCGGCGCGACAAAAAAAGAAGTCCTTTCCTATGCCGCCAAACAATTTAGCTGGGTCTATGTCCCTGCTCTTTATAAATTCGAATATGACGGAGCGAGGATAAAAGGCTTTGAGCCGAATTCGCCCGATTTACCCAGGCAATTTGAAAATGTCGTCGTTGAAGACTTCGAAAACACTCCTGCTCCACTTGCGCCCATAGTTCCATTTACCCAGGTCGTCCACGAACGAGTCAACGTTGAGATTATGCGTGGCTGTCCGGGCCGGTGCAGATTCTGCCAGGTGAGCTTTTGCAGAAGGCCTGTTCGCTGCCGCAGCATTGAAAAAATCACTCGTTTAGCAAAGGCCTGTTACCACGCAACCGGATTCGATGCGGTCTGCTTATCGAGTTTGTCAACTGCTGATTATCCAAACCTCGAAGAATTAGTCATTAGATTGCGTGAGTACTTTCGGGACAAATATGTCGGCCTGTCTCTGCCGAGCTTGCGTGTCGACCGGCAGTTAAAGTTACTTCCGGAATTGGTAACCTCGGTGAGGAAAGGCGGGCTTACGGTTGCCGTTGAAGCGGCCAGCGAAAGATTAAGACAGGTTATCAACAAACCCTTGAAAGACAAAGACTTATTTGCCGCTGCAGAGGCAGCCTATAGAGCAGGCTGGCAGCGGCTGAAACTATATTTTATGGTGGGCCTGCCGGGCGAAACAGAACAGGATATAAAGCAGATTGTGCGTTTATCATTCGAGCTGGCCAAACTTCGTAAGAAAGTTGACGGCAAAACAGGCCAAATCAACATTACAATAAGCTGGCTTGTTCCAAAACCTCATACGCCGTTCGGCTGGCTCGGACAGAAACCAAAATCGTATTTACAGCAAGCAAAGGAATTGATACTTGACGAGAAAAGAAAGCTGCACGCAAAGTTTCTACAGTTTAAGTTCCATAACATAAACCGCAGTGTATTGGAGTCAGCAATAGGCCGAGGTGACAGACGTCTATGCAATGTTATTGAAGCGGCCTGGCAAGAAGGTGCAAAATTCGATTTGTGGGATGAATGCTTTGACAATACGCTCTGGCAGAAGGCCTTTGAAAAATTCGAAATGGATATTGAAACTGCCGCACAAAGGCAATTCGACACCGACGAAATCCTGCCCTGGGAGCATCTCGGCGGGCCAGATGAAAAGTATCTGCTTGGCCACTTGGATAAGGCGATGGAAGAAGCCAAAAACGTATCTGGTATCTCGTGAAACGCATCTTAGTGGGATAAGGTCGAAATACGGAGCGCAAAATTCGAAACAGATTCAAAATCCGAAGTTCAAATGTCCAAAACTTTATTTCGCGGCGGGTGGCGGTAAAAAAAACACACGAAATGACCGAAAATGCTTGCGATTTTGAAGTGGATTTGCTAATTTTTGAAAATCAGAAGGCGTAGCGGTGTTATTAAGGCGTATAAATGCAATTATGAAAGCGAGCTTGCTGGGACGTTCGGATTTAGCAACTGAGTTGCTGCGTTGCTGGTGCATCTTATTATTATCTGGGCACGGAGTATGAAGACAAGGCTTTGGTTGGCGGTTTTGGTGCCATTGCTTCTGGGAGGGTGCGCCGGTCAGAGGCCTTCAGGCCATTGCGTGAAGCCATCTGCGGCTGATTCAAACGCGACGGTCTCCACTGAGCAAGACCCGTATCTGTGGCTGGAGGATGTGAATGGACAGCGCTGCCTCGACTGGGTTCGGCAGCAAAACGCAGTCAGCTCGAAGCAACTGCAGGGGTTAGAGGACTTTGAACCGATACGCTCGCACCTGCTGGCAATACTGAATTCCAAGGAACGGATTCCGATGGTGGCGAAGGCCGGGCCGTACCTGTACAACTTCTGGCGTGACGAGAAGAACGTGCGGGGGCTTTGGCGTCGGACGACTCTGGAGGAATATAAGAAGCCGGAGCCGGCGTGGGAGACGGTGCTCGACCTCGATGAGTTAGCTGCAACGGAGAAGGAAAACTGGGTCTGGCACGGTTATAAGATGCTGGAACCCACGTATGACCGAGCGCTAGTCTTCCTTTCCCGCGGCGGAGCCGACGCGCAAGTGACTCGAGAGTTCGACATTGGCCGCAAGGAGTTCGTCGTCGATGGTTTCCAATTGCCGGAAGCCAAAAGCGAGGCAGCGTGGCGGGATAGGAACACCCTTTATGTGGCGACCGATTTCGGGCCGAACTCTCTAACCAGTTCTGGCTATCCACGCATTGTGAAGCAGTGGAAACGCGGGACGCCGCTGTCGGCAGCAACGACAGTTTTTGAGGCCGAAGCGAGCGACGTCTGGGCCGGCGCGAACGTGTATCTCGATCGCGGGCGGAAATACGAGTTTGTCTATCGCGGGGTCACATTCTTCACCAACGAGACCTTTCTTCGGTGTGGGGATGAATGGGTGCGGATTGACAAGCAGGACGACGCGGAGGTCAGCACCTTCGCCGATCAATTGCTGCTGACGCTCAGGTCGGACTGGACGGTGGGCGGTAAGACCTGGCCTGCAGGAGCGCTGCTGGCGGCAGAGCTGGAGGGTTATTTGCGCGGCGAGCGGAACTTTTCGATGTTGTTTGAGCCTGCGGAGAGGAAGTCGCTGGCGGCAGTGTCGGGCACGAAGAACCACCTGATTGTAAACGAACTCGAGAACGTGCGGAACCAGCTGTATTTGCTGACGAGAGAATCGGAGGGTTGGTCGCGACAGCGAATAGATGCGCCGGATTTTGGCAGCGTTCGGATCTGGGGTCTCGAGCCAGAGGAGTCTGACGACTACTTCATGAGCGTGGAGGATTTTCTGACGCCCTCGAGCCTGTATCTCGGTGCGGTAGGACGAGAGGAGCGCGAGAAACTGAAATCGCTGCCGGCCTTTTTCAACGCTGGAGAACTGGAGGTTGGACAGTTTGAGGCCATTTCCCGCGATGGAACGCGCGTGCCTTATTTCCAGGTCAGCAGCAAGGCAATGAAACTGAACGGCAAGAACCCGACTCTGCTTCACGGATATGGTGGATTCGAGATTTCTATGGTGCCCTCGTATGCGGCGGGGGTGGGCGCTGCCTGGCTGGAGCGTGGAGGTGTATATGTCTTGGCGAACATCCGAGGCGGGGGTGAGTTCGGTCCGAAATGGCATCAGGCGGCGCTGAAGCTGAACCGGCAGCGTGCTTACGACGATTTCATCGCGGTCGCTGAAGAGCTGGTGCGCAGAAAGCTCACCTCGCCCAGCCATCTTGGCATACAGGGTGGGTCCAACGGGGGTCTGCTGATGGGGGTGATGTTTACACAGCGCCCTGAGCTTTTCAAAGCGGTAGTCTGCAAGGTACCCCTGCTGGATATGAAGCGGTATAACAAGCTGCTGGCCGGAGCCAGTTGGATGGCCGAATTCGGCGACCCGGATAAGCCGGAGCAGTGGGCCTACATCAAGTGCTATTCGCCTTATCACAATGTAAAGAAGTCCGTGAGGTATCCGCGAGTGCTGTTCACCACCTCGACACGCGACGACCGGGTGCACCCGGGGCATGCGCGCAAAATGGTTGCCAGGATGAAAGAGCAGGGGCACGATGTGCTCTACTACGAAAACATCGAGGGTGGCCACGGAGGAGCGGCGAACAACAAGCAAGCGGCGTTTATGTCAGCGCTGGGCTACACTTTTCTGTTGAAAGAACTTTGGTAATCGCTCATGGCAGGTCAAGTTGAATCCGGCTTGAAACGATGCCCCGGCAAACCTTGCTGGAAACAGCTGATTATGCCTTTTTCAGTAGTATATGCCGGTAATCGCAATACCCCAGCCAAATAACACAAAAAATTCCTTCGCTCATCAACTCATTCACGCATCCACTTTTTCACGTTTTCCTCATTCCCGGTGGCAGTTCTATTCCAACACGTCCCTGTGCCTCTTTGAAATCTACAATAACCTTTACCGCCGCTTCCGGCTCATCCACTACCGTGAATACGTGCATATCTTCCGGTGAAATATGCTTGTATTCATTCAACACCGTTTCCTTCATCCAGGAAACTAAACCGTCCCAGTAGCGACTGCCCATCAAAATCACGGGGAAAGACGCCTGCTTTAACGTTTGAATCAATACCAGGGATTCGAAAAACTCATCCATAGTTCCATAGCCGCCCGGGAAAACTATAAAACCGTGAGCGTATTTCAGGAACATCACTTTACGGCAAAAGAAATACCTGAAATGCAGTGACAGATTCTGGTACTCGTTCGGTATCTGCTCCAGAGGAAGTTCAATATTGAGCCCGATGCTTTTACCGCCTACTTCCGCAGCCCCCTTATTTGCCGCTTCCATAATCCCGCTGCCGCCACCGGTTATTACGGCGAATCCGGCTTTTGCTATTTCCGCAGCAGTTCTGACGGCAAGCTTGTAATACTGTTGCTTCGGCTTTGCCCGGGACGAGCCAAAAAACGACACCGCGGGTCCAACAGAAGCAAGCTCATCGAATCCCTCCACAAACTCAGCCATTACTCTGAATATCCGCCACAGGTCTTTGACCGGCTTATCAATACTCTCTGCCATAGAAAAAAACTCCTTAATTAGTTCGTAGTTATGAGTTCATAGTCCATAGACTACGAATCACGAACAATGAACTACGAACAATTTTACCATAAAGCAGGGTTATTAGCAGCAGGACAATATTTCGAAATCAGGCAATTTTCACAGTCAGGTCTACGGGCGCGGCAATACTTTCGGCCATGAAAAATCAACAAATGGCTAAACATCGTCCAGTTCTTCTTTGGCACTATTTCGGCTAAATCAAATTCCAACTTTACCGCATCACTATTTTCGGAAAGCCCCAGGCGTCGAGACAGCCGAATAACGTGCGTATCGCAAGCTATCGCCGGCACCCCGAAGGCATTGCCCAGCACAACATTCGCCGTCTTTCTGCCCACACCCGGAAGCGCCACAAGCTCCTCCATTGTATCGGGGACTTTGCCATTGAACCGCTCGATTACCTCTGCACAAACACCCTTGATACTGATTGCTTTATTGCGATAAAAGCCTGTGCTTCTAATGTCCGATTCAATATCTTTTATATCTGCCTTTGCCCAGTCCGCAGCCGATTTGTATTTCTTAAACACTTCTTTAGTTACCATATTGACACGCGCATCCGTGCATTGGGCCGACAAAATCGTTGCAATTAACAATTCCAGCGGATTTTTAGAGTTAAGTGCGGTCTTAGCACCAGGGTACACTTTTTCCAGGATAGGGTAAATTTTTCTGACCCTTTCCGCTGCCTCAGCTTTGTCAACCTTCATCTTTGCTTTCGCTGCTTTTTTTGGCATAGGTATTATTCGGAAGGAAGCCTTTCCAAAAGGGTTTTCAGCTCGTCGGCAAAAGACATATTACGCCATCTTACAGGTTCGTTTCTGCCCGGCACAAATAGCATACTGACCGGCACGCCCGGCTCGTTATAGACATTTTTCAAAGCAAGCGTCGCCGGATAATCTCTTACCGTGGTATCGGCTTTAATTGCCAAAATACCTTTTTCCTCGATTAGCTTTGCAACATCCTCGCGGGAGTAAACTAATCTATCGACCGCCTGACAGCTCAAACACCAGTCTGCGGTAAACTTAACCAAAACAGGTCTTTCCTGCGTCAAAGCCGTCCCTATCAATTCAGCATCGTACTTCTGCCAGGCAATAAGCTCACCCGCCGGTTCGGGCAAAAACGACCAACCTGCTATGACTGTCAGGCCAATCGCAATAATTCGTATAAGCCACTTGCGCAACAGTTTAGTGTCGTAACCGACCCAGCTTCCCCACATCCAAACGCAAAAACCGAGCACCACCGCAAAATACAGCACGCCCATTCTCCGCGTTTGCGGCAGCGCTGCAATCAGTTTTACTGCGATAATCAGCAGGACAAATCCAATCGCCTGCTTAAATAATTCCATCCATCGCCCTGCTTTTGGCAGGCGATTTAACAAGCCGGGCATTGAAGTTAGTATTGCGTACGGCACGGCCATCCCGACACCTATAACCATTATCGCAATGGTGGCAAGCAGTAAAGGCTGAGCTTGTGCCCACGCAAAGGCGGCTGCCAAAATCGCAAAGCTGCAGGGCGTACTCAATATAGCCGCCAGAAAGCCCATACCAACAGCTCCCCAATAGCCTTTACCTGAGCCGGCCTTGCCTGCTATTGAAGATGGCACA
>Ga0209991_10001377_pt1 | contig 10999 bp, 10 predicted proteins | sample ChitaG_FD_183167 | JGI IMG/M metagenome (GOLD analysis project Ga0209991, IMG submission 183167) | Deep subsurface microbial communities from South Pacific Ocean to uncover new lineages of life (NeLLi) - Chile_00310 metaG (SPAdes)... | ecosystem: Environmental > Aquatic > Marine > Oceanic >...
ACAGGTAACGAGTAGATCGCTCTGGCAGACGAGAGCCAAAAGCCAAAGTTGGCTGAGGGGTAGGGGCAAACGCCCGTTTGCTTCTACCCTTGAAGTGCCCTGTACTGTCCGTCCAGGACAGTGCGCCTTGGCGCACTTGAGCTTTCAGCATGGGGATTTCCATCCCCGTGCTTAGATGTGGGGGTTGTAATGAAGGGTTTGATTCTCAGCGGGGGCAAGGGCAAGCGTCTCAGGCCCATTACCTACACCAGTGCCAAGCAACTGGTGCCGGTGGCTAATCGCCCGGTGCTGTTTCGCGTCCTTGATGCCATGGTGGAGGCAGGCATCACCGATATCGGCATCGTGGTGGGTGACACAGCACCAGTGATCGAGGCTGCTGTGGGCGATGGCTCCGCCTGGGGAGCTAAAGTGACCTACATTCGCCAGGAGGAACCTTTAGGCCTGGCCCATGCCGTCAAGATATCTGAGGACTACCTCATAGACGATCGCTTCGTGATGTTTCTAGGAGACAATGTCATCGAGGGTGGTATCACCTCCTTGGTGAAGCAGTTCGCTGCCAGCAACTGGAACGCTCAGATCGTCCTCAAGCGGGTAGATAATCCACAACAGTTCGGTGTAGCCGAGCTACGGGATGGGCAGGTGGTCCGCCTGGTGGAGAAACCAAAGGACCCTCCCAGCGACCTGGCCCTGGTGGGCATCTACATGTTCGATCATCACGTCTTTGAGGCTGTGAAGACGATCAAGCCCTCCTGGCGAGGCGAGTTAGAGATAACCGATGCCATCCAGTACCTGATTGACAAGGGCTACCAGGTCTATCCCTACATTCATGAGGGTTGGTGGATTGACACCGGCAAGATGGAGGACATGCTGGAGGCCAACCGCCTGGTTTTGGAGACCATGAAGCCTCGGACGGAGGGTCTTGTTGATGCCGGCTCTAAGGTCAACGGCAAGGTTGTTATCGAGAAGGATGCCGAGATTATCAACAGCACCGTGCGCGGTCCGGCCATCATCGGGGAACGAACCAGGGTGGTCAACGCCTACATCGGGCCCTTCACCTCCATTTACCACGACTGCCTCATCGCCGACTGCGAGATCGAGCACTCCATTATTATGGAGAACTGCAAGATCGCGGACATCCACCACCGCATTGAGGACAGCTTAATCGGCCGCAACGTAGAGATAGTCCGCTCGCCCGTCAAGCCTCGGGCCTACAAGATGGTGTTGGGGGATCATAGTAAGGTGGGCATACTTTAGGGAGGAAAGTGGCATGCTGAATTTACAGGTGAAACTACCGCCCGAGGCATCGCGGGGCATCGCCCGCTTGATAGCCTCGGGACGCTACAAAAGCGTGGACGAGGTTTTAGCCGCTGCCACGCGCCAACTTGTTGCCGTTGAGGAGAAGGAAGCCATCATCGAGCCTACACCCATGCGCCTCACGGCCCAGATCGAATGGTCGGATGGTCAGTGCTGCGCTTATTGTCCAGAGCTTGACTTGGCTACAGCGATGGACACCGAGGAGGAGGTCCTCACCGACCTGGCGGAGATGGCGGTGGAGTACGCCGAGGCCTACTTAGAAAATGGCTGGTGGGATAGCCCCAACCTTGGTCAACACTACCCCTATGTTCTGGCTGTTGCCAGCTATGCCACAGATGTCTACGACACGGAGGGCGTCAACAAGGTCAAGGCCCTCTTCACGCGGAGTCACGATGGCAGTATATAGCTACAACGACTTCCGCAAGGTGCTCAGAAAGCTTGGCTTTCAAAGGATCCGCTCCAAGAAGCACGAAATCTGGTATCGGCACACGGAGACGGCCGATTTCAAAGTCGGTGTCAGCCATAAACGGGGTGAGGACATCCCCCGTTGGCTTTTCCACAAGATGCTGAAGCAAGCAGGAATCGAGAGCGAGGAGGAATTCGTTAGGATATTGCGAGGCAAGAGATGAAGACGACCCTGGTCTACGCCGGCATAGCCGGCTACGGCTTTGAGAGCCTGGGCAAGGGGATGGAGGCGGGCTGGATAAACCATGGCCTGGCCCAACTGGCTGCCTGCGCCAAGGCCGAGGGATTCGACGTGGACCTCATTGACCTGAGAGGCCTCAAAGGCTGGGACGAGTTCAGGGCAGAGGTAAAGCAGCGTCGCCCCGACGTCACGGGCGTGACCATGATGAGTGTGGACTACAACCCGGTGATGAGGGCCATAGACGTAATCAAGGATGTGGACCCCTCCATCGTCACCGTCGTTGGTGGCCCCCATCCAACGTTGGTTCTTGAAGAGGTGGGCGCCAACCCCAAGATTGACTACATCGTCACCCACGAGGCAGAGATCACCTTTCCCAATCTGCTGTCTGCTATCGAGAGAGGCAAGCCGCCGAAGGAGCAGGTGTTGGTCGGGGAAAGGCCCGACCTGGATGCCATACCCTTCGTGGATCGGGAGCTGTTCTTAGATGAGTGGCGCAGATGCGGCTACGACGTGGATTCTCCGGAGGTGCCGTTCGTGCCGGAGCTGCCGCCGCCCTTTCTGACCATTGTCGCCGGGCGCGGCTGCGTTTACAATTGCAACTTTTGCCAGCCAGCAGAGCGCATCATCTTCGGCAGGTTCCGCCAGCGGAGCGTGCCCAACGTCATCGAGGAATTGAAACTCCTGCAGGAAAAGTATCACTTCGCCAGCTTCATGTTTCACGACGACTGTCTGACCAACGACAGGGGATGGGTGACGGAGTTCTGTGAGGTTTATGAGCGGGAGGGGTTCACTCAGCCCTTCTTCTGCCAAAGCCGGGCAGACATCATCGTCCGCCACGAGGAGCTGGTCGAGCTGATGGCTGACGCCAGATGCCGAGGCTACTTCATCGGCTTCGAAAGCGGCAATGATCGAGTGCTGCGCTTCTTGCGCAAGGGTACCACAAGGGAAGTGAACCTGAAAGCGGCCAAAGTCTGCAGGAAGTACGGCATCTCCATCTGGGCAAACTATATGTTGGGCCTCCCCACCGAGACCAAAGAAGAGATGGTGGACACTATCTACATGCTCAAGGAGATTGACCCCGACTACTACAGCCCGGCCTTCTACACCCCCCATCCTGGCAGTGACCTTTACACCTACTGCATCGAAAATGACCTCTCCCTCATCACCAGCCACGACCAATATCGCCGCAACCCCACCGAGACAAAGATCAAGGGCCAGGATCCTGAGTTTCTGAACTGGGCCCTCGCGGAATCCCAGCGCCGCAAGCCGTTCAACCAACTCAAGCGGGCGCTCAGGTATTACTGGCGGCGTTACGCCAAACCACGTAAAGCCATGACCAAGCTTCGCAATCTTATATCCAAGAGTGCCGCTGTTTGAGGCAAATGAAGTAGTTAAGGTGCCCGGCACTTTTGGGTGTGATCCAAGCGAGTTTCTCGTGAAAAAGTGCTGTCTTGAACCAATGTTCAAGTGCCGGGCACCTGAGTGCGTGAACGTTCAGACACGCTCTTATACTCAAGAGAACCGTGTTTGAAGCAGATGAGGGGATGGACAAACTCATTATCACTGTGGCCCCTACGGGGAATGTGCCCACCAAGGCCCAAAACCCGCACTTGCCAGTTACGCCGGAGGATATAGCCGATACCGCCTATCGCTGCTGGCAAATAGGGGCATCAATCGTCCACGTCCACGCTCGCGACGACCAAGGCCGGCCCGCCCTCGACCCGGACGTGTTCGCTCGCATCTATGAACTCACCAGCGGCCGCTGCGATATCATTGTCCAAATCTCCACCGGTGGCCGGGCCGGCATGGACCTGGAAGCACGGGCCGCAGCCGTGCGTCGCCTCCGCCCTGAGATGGCCTCCTTGACCACTGGCTCGATGAACTTTCCCCACCGCGTCTATGAGAACCCTTTTACGACTATCGAATACCTGGCCCAGGCTATGCAGGAGGCCGGAACCAAGCCAGAGATGGAAATCTTCGAGGCCGGCATGATCGCTAACGCCCAGCTTCTGGTGGAGCGGGGGTTAGCGACTGAACCGCTTCATTATAACTTTGTGCTGGGCTCGCGCGGCTCGTTGCCAGCCACCCCGAAGACACTGCTCCACCTCAGCGAGTTGATCCCGTCCAATGCCTCCTGGACCGCCTCTGGCCTGGGTCGTTGGCAACTTCCCATGAACGCGCTGGCCCTGGTGATGGGGGGGCATGTACGTGTTGGTCTGGAGGACAACCTGTATTACCGCAAGGGGGAACTGGCGAGCAATGAGCAACTGGTGGAACGGATGGTACGCCTGGCCGACGAACTAGGCCGGCCCGTAGCCAGACCCGATGAAGCGCGGACCATTCTTCAGCTGACGCCGTCCCAGCAGCACAAGAGCGACGCCTGATGGAGGATCACGTATTCTACCGCCGCCTTGGCCGTGCCTATCCGACCGTGGAGCGGGGCGAAGGAATCTACCTGTACGACGCTAATGGCAAGCGCTATCTCGATGCCTCCGGAGGCTCTGCCGTAGTCAACATCGGCCACGGCGTAGCAGAGGTCGTCCGGGCTATCGCCGAGCAGGCTGGCCGGGTGGCCTACGCCCACGCCACCATGTTCACCACGCAGGCGCTGGAGGAGTACGCCAGGGCCCTGGCTGAAATCGTCCCGTTACCCCATCCTCGCTTCTTCTTCCTCTCCAGCGGCTCAGAGGCGGTGGAGACTGCTATCAAATTCGCCCGACAGGCCCAGATGGACCGGGGCGAATCGGGGCGTTATATAGTCATCAGCCGCTGGCGCAGTTACCATGGAACCACCCTGGGTGCGTTGGCCGTCTCCGGGCGGCCGTATTTACGGCAACCCTACCTGCCCTTGCTGCGGGACGCTCCGCACATCCCCCCGTCCTATTGCTACCGCTGCCCCTGGGACAAGAGCTATCCTGGCTGTGACATCAACTGTGCCCAGGCGCTGGAGGCGGCGGTGAGACTGGCGGGGCCGGAGAATGTGGCCGCCTTCATTGCAGAACCAGTCAGCGGTGCCTCGCTGGGGGCGGCTACACCCCCACCAGAATACTGGACTCTCGTCCGGGGAATTTGCGATCGCTATGGGCTGCTGCTGATCGTGGATGAGGTGATGACTGGCTTCGGCCGCACAGGGCGTTGGTTCGCCATGCAGCACTGGGATGCAATGCCGGATGTGATGGTTATGGCCAAAGGGGCAGCCGGCGGGTACTTCCCTTTATCTATCACCTGCGTGCGGGGGGAATTGGTGGAGGCCATCAGGAAAGGGCACGGTGATTTCGTCCACGGTGGCACTTTCTCCCACCACGCCGTGGGTGCGGCTGCTGGGCTAGCTGTACTACGCTATCTGCAAAAGCATGACCTGGTCATGGCCTCAGCAGTCAAGGGGAAGGCGTTGGGAGAGAAGCTGAGCGCTGCCCTGGGCGATCTCTCCTGCGTAGGTGATGTCCGGGGCATAGGGCTGATGTGGGGTGTAGAATTCGTCAGCGACAGAGCGACAAAAGCCCCCTTCCCGCGAGCAGCCCGCTTCGCCCGCCGGGTGGCGGACGCCGGCTTCGATAAGGGGCTTATCGTCTACCCGTGCACGGGGTGCGCCGACGGCGTGGCTGGTGACCTGGTCATGATCGCCCCGCCGTTCATCATTACCGAGGCCCAGATGGATGAAGTAGTACGTTTGCTTCGAGAGGCCGTTCTGGAAGTAAGTGAAGCGTCTGCATAAGTTGGGTGTGGTCTCAGTGGGGAGAACAACGGATGGGCAGGATTTACGGACCGGTCGCGTGTTTGTCAGGGCTTATCCGCCCATCCTGTACACCTGTGTTCGGAACCCATGGCAACCCCAGCAGACATCCGAAAGCCAAAAGAAACTATCAGGAGGCGAATAGCCAGTGCGGAGCATTTTGGTCACCGGCGGGGCCGGGTTCATAGGCTCCAACTTCGTGCGCTACATGCTGAAAAAAACCCCCGACTACAAGGTCGTGGTCTACGATAAGCTGAGCTACGCGGGCAACCTCGATAACCTGCGTGACGTCGAGGGCGAGCCGCGCTACACCTTCGTCCGCGGCGATATCTGCAACGCGGAGAAGGTTGACGAGGTGATGCGCCAGCACGAGATAGACGCCATCGTCAATTTCGCTGCGGAAACGCACGTGGACCGCTCGCTGATGGAAGCAGGCAGCTTCATCCTGACCGATGTCTTCGGCACTTACGTCCTGCTTGAAGCCGCCAAGAAGTACCAGATCGAGCGCTACCACCAGGTCTCGACGGACGAGGTGTACGGCCAGGTACTGGAGGGCTCTTCGCTGGAGACCGACCCCCTGTTGACGCGCAGCCCCTACGCAGCGAGCAAGGCTGGGGGAGACCTTATGTGCCACGCCTACTTCGTCAGTTTCGATGTTCCCATCACCATCACCCGAGGTTCCAACAACATTGGCCCTTACCAATATCCTGAGAAGGTCATCCCACTCTTCATCACCAACGCCATTGACGATATCCCTCTCCCCCTCTACGGCGATGGCCTGCAGATGCGCGACTACCAATACGTTATGGACCACTGCGAAGGGATAGACGTGGTGCTGCAAAGGGGCCAACCGGGTGAGATCTACAACCTGGGCACCGGGGTGGAGATCCGTAACATTGACATGGCCAAGATGATGCTCAAGCTCCTGGGCAAGCCGGAGAGCCTCATCCAGCACGTCAGAGACAGGCCCGGCCACGACCGCCGCTATTCCCTCAACTGCGACAAGATCAAAGCCCTGGGCTGGCGCAGCCGGCACACCTTTGAAGAGGCGCTGGAAAAGACGGTCCAATGGTATGTGGATAACGAGTGGTGGTGGCGCAAAATCAAGAGTGGGGAGTATCTGGATTATTATCGCCGACAGTATGAGGGGCGGGAAATCGAGCCCCCGATCTAGCTGGATGTTGGATATTGGAGATTAGATTGGAAGTTGGAGGTTGGAAGTAGCTGAACGCAAAAACGCCGAGGGAAAACCTCGGCGTTTTCTATTCGAGTGTGGTTAGAATCTGTGGATAGTGGCGGCTCTCACCCTGCCTGCGCCCCCTGGTCCTGTCATTGCGAGGAACGGTTTGACTGCAGCACCCCTGTAGTGCCAGCGCATTGGCTTGCAAAGGCCGCCCCGACTTGGCAGTTGGAAAAGTGACGAAGCAATCTCCAACATGTGTCGTGGAGACAGGTAGCGATGGGGAGATGGGCTTCGTGTTTATTGCTGGCAGGGGATTGCTTCGCTCTCCTCGACGTTAATTGCCATGGATGTGGAAGGTGCTCACGTTGTGCCGAGTGGTTGTGCCCAAGGGCGCCGCTCGCAATGACAGGGTTGGGTACATCCCACAAATCTTAGCCAGGCTCTTTCTATTTCTGGTTGAGTTGATGGATGCCAAACCTGGCCCGTTGGCTATTCTTTGTCCGCGCCGAAGGTTATCATCAGGGTATCCTTATCGAACTTGGCGCTTTGAATGTCCAGGCTCGCCAACACGCGAGGCAGGATCAGGTTACGCTTGCGGTTGCCGATGTGCACGATGAGCTCATCCCCGGAACGCGTCAGTTGCAGATCCTGCTTCTCCACGAAAGGCAGCAGTAACCTCAAGATGTAGCACCCGTTTTTCTTTTCCACGCTGTGAGTCCGGCCAATGAAATAGACCTTGGTGGGGTCGCCATCGCCGTAGATGCTCTCGGCCATGCGCCTGAGCATGGCCAGCCCTACCACCTCCTGATCGAAGAGGGGCACCTTGAAGATTGGCAGAGGCGAGAAAGCCTCCTCGATCATCCGGCTGTATTTCTCCTGGCTCTCCTTCCAGGAATCGAAGTAGCTATCGTGCACCCGGTCTGGGATCAGGCGATTGGAGATCACAGCATCGGTGGGGTAACCGTAGAGATTAAGGTAGGCGAAGGTGCGCTGCGCCTCTTTGATGACCATCTTCTCAGGATTCAGCACCAGGCGCACCGAAGCCTTCTGGGGGTCGGAGAGGAGGGTGTGCATGCGGGTCAGTTGCAGGATCAGCGCGGCGATGGTATCGAACAGTTCCTCGTCGGGGATGGGCAGGTCCGTCACAGCTCGAAGGATTGGGCGGCTGAGCTGCACTGCTTTGCGCTCGAAGGGGAATATCTTTTCCAGATACCAGCGAGCCACCTCGGGGAAGGACAGCAATTGCAGGGTGGCACCAGTGGGGGCGCAGTCCACGATGATGACCTCGTAATCGCAGTCGTCGTGCAGGTGGACGATCTGCAGGAGACTTGCCAGTTCCTCCATACCTGGCAAGACGGCCAGCTCTTCGGCGATCAGATCATCCAGCCCTCTCCAGGCTAAGACCGTAGCAAAGTATCTCTGGGCATTGCCCCAATACTTATCCATCTGATGGAGGACATCAAGCTCCTGACCCCAGAGGTTGGGAGCCACCAAAGTTGGCTCGGGGCCCAGAGGGAGGTCGAAGCTGTCGGCCAGGCTGTGGGCAGCGTCGGTGCTGATGACGATGGTGCGATAGCCAAGGTCAGCGCAGCGCAAGGCTGTAGCTGCGGCTACGCTGGTCTTGCCCACGCCACCTTTGCCAGTGTAGAGGACAATGCGCATAATCCCCCCGAATTTCGTCGTACAGGTTAACCCCGGTGCTGATTAGATATTACCCATCGTTAAAGCCATAAGCGCCTTCTGCACGTGGAGACGGTTCTCGGCCACGTCGTAGATGCAGGAGCGGGGGCCGGAGGCGACCTCATCGGTTACCTCGTGGCCCCGGTCCACAGGCATGGGATGGGTGAAGAGGGCGTTGTCGGTGAGGGCCATCTTCTCGGCGTCGCAGGTCCACTCTGGGCACTGCAGCGCCTTGTCAATTTCCTCTTGTTTGTGGAACTCACCGTCGCGATAGGCTTCGGGGCTCATCCAGTCGCGGGAGTAGACAACGTGGGCCCCCTCGTAGCCCGATGTCACGTCGTGGACTATCTCGAACGTCCTGCCATTGGCTGCACAATTCTCTTTGGTCCACTTGATGACCTGGGAATCCAGATCGTATCCCTCGGGGTAGGCCAGGGTTGCGTCCATCCCGAAGCGGGAACCGATGAGCAGCGCCTCCTGGACGCTGCACCAGGAGCGGGCCAGAGCCCCGTGCCCCCAGGTGACCAGGAGCTTCTTGCCTCGCACATCGCCCAGATGCTCGCGCCAGCCCATCACATCGGCCAGGCCCTGGCAGGGGTGATATTTGTCGTGAGCCATGGAGATGATGGGGATGGTGGCCCAGCGAGCGTATTCGCGCAAGAGGTCGTCACCCTCACCGTAGGCACTTATCTTGTCCTCCAGGATGCGGATTCCCAGGCCGTGGGCGTAGCGGCTCATCACCTTGGCGGCATCCTCTACGGTTTCGCCCGCGGTGATGGCTGTCTTAAGCCGCATGGCCTTGGGCTCCAGAAACTGCGCGTGGCCACCCAGCTCAGTGGCCGCTGCCTCGAAGGACTGTCTGGTGCGCACCGAGGGGTTGTAGAAGAACATGAGGAAGGTCTTGTGCTGGAGTATCGAGGTCCAGCGCAGTGAGAAGCGGTCGCGCTTCATCTTTGCTGCCAACTCCAGCACCGCTTCCAGCTCTTCGATTGACCACTCTTGGGTGCAGATCAAGTCACGACTGTAGAGAGTCATTCTTTAACCTCCGTGTGATTGGGATTCGTGGATTCGGGATTCGCAGGTTCGGGATTCGTAAACTCGGAATTCGTAAATTCGTATTCGACCTCAGTTTCGTGCAGGAGACGGTTGCCGAAGAGTTTCTGGCCTTGTTGCTGTTTTCGTACATAGCGAATGTAGCCGTTAAGAGCTTGCAGCGTGCGGTGGGTTAGCTCGCGCTGCCGATCCAGATCGGCCTCAGAGGTATATCCCACGGCTTGACAGGTGATGAAGCCGCTCAATGTCTCGCTCAACGAGCCTCGGGCTATGTAGAAAAAGCGCAGGCTGTCAAGGTAGTGATAGCGTCCATAGCCCTCGGCGATATTGAGCGTGGCACTAGATGCAGCCCGTCGGAGTTGACGGGCAAGGTCATACTTTTCGTAATCGGGAAGTCGCTTCGCCAAGTCGTATGCATCACGCACAACTTGTAAAGCCAGCTTGTAACAGTCCAAATCCTCAAAGCCCCTCTCCCGCTTCACCACCTACTCCCTCCCAAATCTCGGAATCTACGAACCCACGAATCTACGAGCTTACGAATCTACCGCATAGTCAACGCCATCACTGCCTTCTGCGCGTGTAGCCTGTTCTCAGCCTCGTCGAAGACCACCGACTGTGGCCCATCAATGACCTCGTCGGTCACCTCAAAGCCCCGGTCGCAGGGAAGGCAGTGCATGTAGATGGCATCGGGGTCGGCTAGGTCCATCTTATCAGCATCGCAGATCCAGTCCTTGTTGGCCTCGAAAATCTCCTTGGCTTTCTTCGGATCGTCCTCACCAACCGGCGGCTTGAACGTGGGCACTGCTGTCCAGGACTTGGGGTAGACCACGTGAGCTCCATCGAACGCTTCCTCCATACTGTTGGAAATCTCAAAAGAGCCCCCGTACTTCTCGGCATACCCTTCACAGGCCTTGAGAACCTCTTCGTCAAGCTCCATCCCCTCAGGATGGGCCAGCGCCACATCCATTCCCATCATCGTGGCCCCGATGATGGCGCTCTGAGGCACAGCCCGCGGCTTGTGGACGCTGGGCGAATAGGCCCAACTCATAACGAACCTGATCCCCTCAAAGGTGCCGAACTTCTCGTAGACCGTAAGGATGTCGGCCAGGGCCTGGCAGGGGTGATATTTGTCGCACTCCATGTTAATAACCGGGATATCCGCCCAATAAGCGAAGTTCCTGATCATCTCGTGAGCCCCACCGTACTCCCAATCCACTGGATCGCCGTAACAGCGGATGGAGATGGCGTCGCCCATGCGCGCCAGCACCCGCGCCACATCGGAGACGCGTTCGGTGGCATAGGCCACCTCTCTACCAGGCAACGCCGGGGTGTAGATTTTGCTCGGGTCCAGGAAGTGGGCGTGACCGCCTAACTGAGTCATTCCCGCCTC
>Ga0209991_10001378_pt1 | contig 10997 bp, 10 predicted proteins | sample ChitaG_FD_183167 | JGI IMG/M metagenome (GOLD analysis project Ga0209991, IMG submission 183167) | Deep subsurface microbial communities from South Pacific Ocean to uncover new lineages of life (NeLLi) - Chile_00310 metaG (SPAdes)... | ecosystem: Environmental > Aquatic > Marine > Oceanic >...
TAAGGACTCAGATGGCGACATGCTGGACGGCTCGAACTTGTACATGATTCGCATGCCCGCCAACGTTCCGGTCGAGCAGTTCTGGCAGATTCCGGTGTACAGCAACCAGACTCGCAGCCTGATCAACACTGGCAGCCCAGCGACGAAGTCGAGCACCGAGAAACTGGCGAAGAACGACGACGGCTCGGTAGACATCCACTTCGGCCCCAAAGCCCCCAGCGGAGGAGAGTCGAACTGGATCAAGACAATCCCGGGCGAGGGTTGGTTCGTGCTGTTGCGACTCTATGGACCCAAGCAGGTGATCCTCGATAAGTCCTGGAAGCCCGAGGACATCCGAAAGACGAACTGAGCGGACCGAACCCAAAGTGTTTTGAGCCTGGCTGCGCCGATTCTCCACCGACCGGCCTCGCTGGGGATGGCGACGGGCAGCCAAGTTGGCCCGCCGAGCCGGCTGGATAGTCAACAACAAACGCATCCGTCGGCTGTGGCGCGAGGAAGGCCTGCGGGTTCCGCAGCGCCGCAAGAAGAAACGTCTGGCCGGTATCGGTGTCCCGGTGGGCGCGATGTCACCGATCCGTCCGAATGTGATCTGGGCGATGGAATTTCAGTTCGACACCACCGCCGATGGCCGCACCCTCAAGATGTTGAACGTGATTGACGAGTTCACCCGCGAAGCACTGGCGATCAACGTCGATCGCTGCATCGACGCCGACGGCGTCGTCGACGTTTTGGACCGCCTCGCCGGCCAGCGAGGCGCGCCGAGCTGGGTGCGCTTCGATAATGGCCCTGAGTTCGTGGCGCACGCCGTGCATGATTGGTGCCGGTTCAACGGTGCTGGTTCGCAGTTCATCGATCCCGGCTCGCCGTGGCAGAACGCCCACAGACCCCAAACCGCCCACGGCGAACTCACCCCAACCGAGTTCGCCCGAAAGTGGACCACGACCCACCAACCCCAAGCCGCATAGTCGCTCGACCACCAAACGGGTCCCCCGCAACCCTCCCAATCAAGCAGGCAGCCGAGTATGGCCCCGCGTGTGGAGACCATGAAGATCGCCCGCGTCCCAGAGGCGAACGGGCGGTTTGAGTTCGTTGACGTCGAAGTTCCGGAGCTGGGCCGCGGCCAGGTTCGCATCAAGGTCCACGCCTGCGGCGTCTGCCACTCGGACGGATTGACGGTGGTTACGCCGAATACATGGTGGCACGCGCGGAGGCCCTGGCTCGCATCCCCGAAGAACTCTCCTACGTCGAGGCCGCCCCGCTGCTATGCGCGGGCGTTACGACATTCAATGCCTTGCGCGAATCTGTTGCCCGGCCAGGCGATCTCGTCGCAGTCTTAGGTGTCGGCGGTCTCGGCCACCTCGCCATCCAGTATGCGGTCAAGATGGGCTTCGAGGTTGCCGCAATCGCGCGGGGCGAAGAGAAGGGGCCGCTGGCGAAGAAGCTCGGTGCCCATCACTACATCGACTCGACCGCGTCCGACGTCGCGCAGGAGCTGAGTAGGCTCGGCGGCGCCAAGGTCGCCCTCGCCACGGTCACTGTCCCCGACGCGATGACCCCCGCGCTGAACGGTCTGAAGCACCGCGGGCAGCTTGTCGTGTTTGGAGCGTCGGTCGACCCAATGTATGTGCCGCCGATGACATTGATATCCAGGTTGACCAGTGTGCAGGGCCACTCGTCGGGAACGTCGAAGGACTCAGAGGACACGCTTCGCTTCTCGGCGCTGACAGGTGTGCGACCAACGATCGAGACGATGCCGCTGTCCGACGCGCAGGCCGCCTACGACAAGATGATGAGCGGAGCCGCCCGCTTCCGCATCGTGCTGACAATGGACTAGATGTATGAGGCCATGACGTTGGTGACGCCGTTGGTGAGTCGTGATGCTGGTGGCTGGCCTGCGGCGGCAGAGTGCGGTCGATGGTAGTTGAAGTGGACATTCCAAACCTTGAGTGCTTCGGATCGCTGGGTTTCTGAGGCCCAGGTCCGGGCGTAGAGGAACTATTCGGCCAGGATGCGGTTGTAGCGCTCCACCTTGCCGTTGTGGCGCGGGGTGTGGGGCGTGATGAACTGGTAGCAGGCGCCGTTGTCGGTGACGATCCGCTGGATGTGGTCGATGCCGTGAGCGGCAAACCACACCCGGGCGCGGTGCATGAATCCAATTGCCGTGACCGCGCCAACCACCACCATCGGGTATCCGGCCTACCTTCTTCACATCGACGTGCACCATGTGACCGGGCCGGCGCGCCCCGATGGTTTGCGGCGCTCTGTTGAGCGCCCTACTCCAGACTTGATTACCCAGAATTCAGTGGGCCAGCGAGAAGCCTTTCCAGGCTACGCGGCGCTCTGGATGCGGATCGAACTCGACGCGGGAGCGACGGTCGAAGACCATCACAGCACGGCCGGAATCAGTGTGGGCCGGCCAGTCGTCACCGGGGTTTCCGGTGCGGCTGAACGAGCACCAGCGCTCCTGAATGTCGTCGCTGACCCGCAGTGCAGACCGTCGATCCGCCCCGGCCGTCAGAGCAGAGCCGAACCTGGTCCGATAGATGTCGAAGACCGCGAGCAGCTCGGTGGCATGAGTGGCACCCAGGCCCGACCAGCGCAGCGTGCGCGGCGCGTAGTCGTACCGATACAGATACACCGGCGCGTAGCTGCCGTGGGAGTCGGCGATATGCCATACCGCGGCGTTGAACGCGAAATCTCCGCCCAGACGGACACACGCGTTCTTCTCGGGGTAATCGGGGTATGCAGCGGTGATGCGATCGCGCGCACCGGGTCCCGCGAACGCCAAAACCTGCTCGATCGCCGCTTCCGTTGTCGGCAGCAGCTGCAGGAACCGGGTGAACAGCCTGCCCTCGTCGGCGTTGGTTCCCACGATCAGCGGCACCCGATGCACCTCACCGCGCTGCATCGCCACCAGCGGCTCGGTCGGTAGATAGTCGCCGCCGTAGGTGGGCCCCACCGGAAAGGCGCCCAACATGTCCTGCAGGGCATGGCTGACCAGGCGGTCCGTAGCCGCCACCAATTCGGCCGGCGACGCCCGTATCAACGCATGCGGCGCGTCCTTTTTTCGCGCACCGATCAGCCCAGCGAACCGTTCGGCGAACTCGGCCGCGGTGTCCGACGAGCGCACCATGCCGGCAGCGGGGCTTTCCGAGATAGCTTTGGCGAAAAGGCCTTTGGCCGCCGGTACGGCTAGCAACGTGGCCACCGCGTGCGCACCGGCACTCTCGCCGAAGATTGTGACGTTGCCCGGGTCGCCACCGAACACCGCGATGTTGTCGCGCACCCACTGCAGCGCCATCACCAAGTCGCGCAGGTACAGGTTGCTCTCTAAGGTGACGTCCGACGTCGACAACGACGACAGGTCGAGACACCCCAGCGCGCCGAGCCGATAGTTCACCGAGACGTACACGCATCCCCGCCGGGCCAGCGACGCCCCGTCGTACAGCGGGGTGGCCGAGCTGCCCAAGAAGTACCCGCCACCGTAGATGAAGAACATCACCGGCAGCGGTTCCTGACCTTGATCACGAGCAGCCCGTTCGGGCGCGACGACGTTCAGCGTCAGGCAGTCTTCGCCCATCGGCTGGTACTTGCCCGGTCGGATCATCGTGTATCGGCGCTGCTGCGGGGCGCAGTTGGCGAAACCGTGGCAGTGACGCACGCCCGGCCAGGGTTCCGGCGGCCGCGGCGCCCGGAACCGCAGCGCGCCGACCGGCGGCCGCGCATACGGGATGGACCGCCAACGGTTCACCCCATCCTGGGTGAATCCTTCGACGGTGCCGGTGGAGATGGTCGCGCGGACGGGATGTTCATGCATGACCTGACGGTAGCGAACGACCATCGACCGATGCAGCCGGCAAAATCCTGACCACTCCTTCGCGGCGCGACGCCGCCATCATCTGGACGTACTTGTCGGGGCGCAGCGGGGCTACCAGTCGGGCCCGTGCCAGGGTGCGGAGCAGATCGCGAGTCGCGGCCAGCTTTGGTGTCGCTATCGGAGTCAGCCCAGCACTGGCAACTGGCGCTTCTTTGCCAGCTTGTCCAGCGCCGCCTGCATGACATGGCGGACGTGGGCGTCAACCTCGTCGATGTCGGGGTCTTCCCCGAACTGGGCGACGATGTCGATCGGCGGCAGCACCTGGGTCACGATCTTGGTCGGCAGTGGCACGTTGACTGGAAGGACCGCGGACAGCCCGAACGGGAAACCGAACGAGATGGGCAGGATCTTGACCCGCATGAGTTTGTCGAGCCGGACCGCCTTGGCCAGCCATTCGCCGCGGGTCAGGAAGATCTGGGCCTCCTGGCCGCCGATAGAGGCCAACGGGACGATCGGAACCCCCGCGTTCAGGGCGGCTTTCACGTATCCAGTGCGGCCGTCGAAGTCGATCGTATTCTCGGTCAAGGTCGGCCGGTACGCGTCGAAGTCGCCGCCCGGGAAGACGACCACCACGCCACCGGATCGCAGTGCTTCGTTGGCGTTTTCGTGGTTGGCGCGGATGAAACCGATTCGGATCAGGTACTCGGCTTGCGGGCCGTTGAAGAGGATGTCGTGACTGAGTGTGTAGATCGGCCGGTCGTATCCGAACTTTTTGTAAAAGTCGATTGCGAACACCGGGACGTCCATCGGGAACATGCCGCCAGAGTGGTTCGACACCACCAGCGCGCCGCCGGGTGGGAACGAGTCCAGGCCACGCACCTCGGAGCGGTGGTAACTCTTCATGAGCGGGCGGATAATGCCCATTGCGCGCTCGGTAGAGCCCGGATCCCACTTGGCGATCTCGGATTGCTCGGTATCGGTTGCAGTCAAAGCGTCCCCTAGTCTTGCCGTGCTGTTCAGCGCAGAGTTACCTGTCATCGTACCCATGGTCGGCCGGTGCGACTTCGTATGTGTTCAACGGTTAACGGGCTCTTCGCGGTTCAGAGTGCGTTGATCCGATCTTGAAGTTGGCCGGAGTGGATCAGGGACCGCACGATGTAGTGGTTGAGGTTGCGGAATCCCAGGGCGATGCCGCGTAGGTGTTCGAGGCGGCCGTTGATGGCCTCGACGGGACCGTTGGAGACGCCCACATCGAAATAGGCGAGGATCTCCCGGCGCCGCCGCCACAGGCTCCGCCCGAGCTGCGCCAACTCCTCTAGCCCTTTCGGTAGTCCGGTTCGAATCCGTTTGATGCACTTGAACATCGCCAGCTTGCCCGCCCTTGGATTCGGGTTCGCATAGGCAGCGATCAGGCCCTGGTAGTAGCGAGCGGTGACTTCCACTGCCGCGTGCGCGTCATGAGCCTGCAGTGCGGTGTTGAGCTTTGATCTCTGTTTGTCGGTAAGCAGATCGGTGCGGGTCAGCAAGATCCGGCGAATCCCGAACAGCGGATCACCTGAGCGGCCCCGCTGCCCGCAGGTGTCCTGCTGGACTCGCTGGCGGCACACGGTGAGCTTCTCGGCGGCCAGGTGCACCACGTGGAACGGGTCCATCACCGCTCGTGCGGCCGGTAGCGCCTCAGCGGTGGCGGTGCGGTAGCCGGCGAACCCATCCATCGACACCACCTTGACCCGGCTGCGAAAGTTCGCCTCCTTGTCGTTGAGCCAGGTCTTGAGCGCCGCAGCTGACCGACCGGGCACCATGTCGAGCAGCCGGGCCGGCCCAGTGCCGTCGATGACCGGGGTCAAATCGACGATGACGGTCACGAAGTCGGCCCCACCTTGTCCGCGGCAGTGTTTCCACTTGTGCTCGTCCACGCCGAGGTAGCGGACTGCATCGAGGTGGGTGGACTGGTTGAACACGAGCTGACGGGTAAGTTCAGCTGCCACCGTGTTCACGGTGTTCCAGCCCACACCCAGAGCCTTGGCCACTGCAGAGACCGACATTTTGTCGATCGCTAACCGCTGCAAGATCCAACGAGCGCACCGGTGAGTCGTGCTGGCTTTCGGTGCGGCGACACCGTCGATGCACTGCCGAAAGATCGTCACCGCGCAGCCATCATTGCCACAGGTGAAGCGTGGTACCTGCACCCGCAGGCGAGTCGGGTGACCGACAACGGGCAGGTCAGTCAAGACTCGCTCGACGTGATCCCGCAGTTGCCCACCCTCACCGCATCTCGGGCAGGTTGGGCCGTGTGCAACCGGGCGGCAGTCGATCCAAGTCAGCTCGTCGGCGATCGCCGCACCGGTGATCGTCACCCCCAACTCGACGGTTCGGCAAATAGTGTCGGCAACAAGGCACGTAGGCTCAGACATGGGTCCTGTGGTCGTGAGATGGGCGTGTAGGAACCCTCATCCTCACACCCAGGACCCACCTACATCCCCAGCCTCACCGCGTCAGCGCCGCGGCCACCCACGCACTCCCAATCGGGAAGAGCCGTCATCGCGCGCGTATCGCGGTCGGCCGCCTCGGGCTTCTGCTTGTTTCGCTGCAACCACTTCGACAGTCTGGCGCCCGTTCTTTTCCTGCCTAGTAAGACAAACTCGGGGATCCGGGGCAGCTGGAAGAAGTAGATGTACCAGGATGCCAGTGCCTGCCGGCTGGCCATAAGGGCCTTCGAGAACGCGGCAGGGTGTGGTACCGACAATGTGGACAGGGACGCGAGACGCTCGGGCATCTGTGCAGCAACACCCCACGCGACGGCGGCTCCCCAGTCATGCCCAACGAGGTGCACTCGCTGCGCTCCGCTGGCATCGATGAGCGCGCGGACGTCGTCGACCAATTCGGCCACGCGGTAGTCGCGGCGGCGCGTGGGCCGCGCTCCTTGAGAGTAGCCGCGCTGGTTGGGCGCCAAACAGCGGTATCCCTGTGCGGTTAGCCGTAAGATGACCCTGTTCCAGCTCGTATTGAACTGCGGAAAGCCATGCAACAGCACAGCCACCGGCCCGTCAGCCGGACCGGCATCAATCAGGTCGAAGACGAGCTCACCACGCCGGAACGTTTCCATACGCCCATAATGCACCGATCCCCCCGTACAGGCGCGTGAAGAACTCGTGCGGCAGCGGGTGCCAGCCTGCTGGCGGCGGCGTAGGCCCTACAGCAACGTTCTGTCCACCTAGGGTTTAGACCCCAGGCGTGAAAAAGGGATCGTAAAATCTCCGGACGCTACGCCCCAGGGGCTCTCCGCGTCTTCTGCTCAGGACTTAGTGGGGTGGAGTCAAAGGCATTGCTACACAGTGCGGTTCACTCTGCGTCCCTGGCGCCGCCCCGCACCAACGTGCGAATCGCACGCAGAATCCCCCGCGTGGCGTATGCGCCGGTAATGATGGACACGACGATCAACACGACGAACAAAAACACCCAGTTGTCGTGCTTCCCATGGTCGGCGTTCCACCAGATGACGGTGAACAGCGCCGCGCACACAAATAGGATGATGTCGCGCCAGTTGCCCGTGTAGGACACGGCCACCTCGCGCATTAACCGATTCTTGTCGTAAGCGGAGACCAGGTCGTCCACACGACCATTGATGGTGCGCTGCAGCTCGGCGCGACGTTCGATTGCATCCGCGGGGAGGCGCTCAAGCAGGTCCAGGTCCTGCTTGATGAACCCCCGCACATCCGGGGCCTTGGTGTTGCCCGCAAGGACGCCGATAAGCGCACCACCGGCGATCGGGGCAGCGCCCAGGGCGAGATCGGCAACACCCTGGCATGGGACTCCTCCATCAGTTCATCAGCGTCGCGACAAGAGTGCCATTCACAAGCCGTGGCGTTACCGTCGGGTCCCGAACGCGCGTTCCATCAGCCCGACGCGGCGGCGACATCCGCTTCGTCAAATGCTCCCGGATGCTCGCTGATCTTGCCGGCGGCCACGCTGATCGCACCATCGGCCAACGCATGCGCGAATACACCCGCCCGCTGGTCCTCATCGTCGATGACTTCGCGATGCGCGAGCACACCCCGACCCAAAGCGACGACCTCTACGACCTGGTCTCCGACCGCGCCATCGCCGCCAAACCACTCATCCTGACCAGCAACCGCGCACCCAAAGATCTGGTACCCGCTGTTCCCGAACCCCGTCATTGCCGAATCGCTGCTGGACCGACTGATCAACACCAGCCATCAGGTCCTCATGGACGGCCCGTCCTACCGGCCCCGGAAACGACCCCGAACCGCTACCGCCTGACAACGACCACGAGGGCCGCTACCCTCGCCTCAACAGCGCCGGATGCGGTGTTTTAGAACTTAGGTATATGCGACGTGGACGCGCTGGATGCGGCCCTCAAAGGGAAACGGGGCGCGTTCGCGGTAGTCCAGAGATACAGGTGAGCCCAGACAGGTGCCGATGTCGAGGCAGTCGTTGGCGGTGAACAACAGCGGCGCACTGATCGGGACCTGGTCGCCGGCAATCTTTTCACCGTCCCGGGAAATCGTGATGTCGAGTGGCCCGCCCGGGCGGATTTCGGCATACTCGGTTGCCACGGTGAGGGTGGCATGTCCCGGCTGCAGCTTGTGTTCAGAGCGAATCTTGGTGCGCGACAGGATGAACAAGTTGTACTCGTAGCACAGGTATCCGTCGTCGAGATACACTGTCAACCCGCCTGCAGTGGCGCCCAGGGCGTACAGCACCCCGCTGGCATTGGCGGGGATGTCGACGTCGATGGTGACAACATTGTTTTTGTTGCCCAAAGCAGGTGCGCAGAATTCGGGCATGCGGACCATGTCCCCGCCGAACTCCCATTCCCGGTAGGGCGGGGCGATGCGCAGTTCCGGGTGATAGACGGGTACCCACATACCGCCGCCGATGGGCAGCACCGCATTGCGGGCCGCTTCGATAGCGAATAGCTCCCGCATCTGGGTCAGCTTCTCGGGCATCTGGTCGGCGAGATCGTGGGCTTGTGACCAGTCCTCGTCGAGGTGGTACAGCTCCCACTGGTCGTTGTCGGGGGTCCAGGTGGCGATCCCCTCGGGGTTGCCAGGCACCCACGGGAGCCGCGGGCCGCGCGCCGAGGCCAACCATCCTTCGTGGTAGATGGATCGACTGCCCATGATCTCGAAGTACTGCGTCTTCTTGCCGCCAGGCGCCGAGCCGTCGGCCAGGGTGCGGGCGAAACTCGCTCCCGCCAAGGGCATCTGCTGTTCCCCGTACACCGTATGCGGCGCCTTGATTCCGACGACCTCGTAGATGGTTGGCACCACGTCAGTGCAGTGCAGGAACACATCGCGCGGCGTAGGGTCGGCGGTGATCTTGGCTGGCCAGCGCACGGCCATCGGGTTACGGGTGCCGCCTAGGTGCGACGCGAGCAGTTTCATCCCCTTGTACGGGGCGCTGCCAGCCCACGCCCATCCAGCATGATACTGATTGTCAACCAGCGGGGAGCCCAGCACGTCGAGCCCGCCGAGTTCGTCGAGGGCGTCGATGTGCTGGCGCACCGTGGTGGGAATCCCGTTCTGGGCAAGCAATTCGGCGATCGTGCCGTTTTGCCCCTCGCCGGAAGACCCGTTGTCACCCCAGATATAGAAGAACAGCGTGTTCTCCGCGAATCCGAGTTCGTCCAACTCGTCGGCGATACGTCCGACCTGGACGTCGACATGTTCGCCAAAGCCGGCGGCCACCTCCATGAGACGGCGCTGGAACGGCTTCTCGTCCTCGGGAATGTCGTCCCAGGCCGCCAAATTCTCGTCACGCTCGGTCAGCTGGCACTCCTGCGGGATCCAGCCTTTCTCCTTGGCACGCGCGAACACTCGCTCCCGGTAGGCGTCCCAGCCGTCGTCGAACTTGCCAGCGTACTTGTCGGCCCACTCCTTCATGACGTGGTGCGGCCCATGCAGGCAGCCACTGGCCCAGTACATGAAGAACGGTTTGTCAGCGTTGAACGCCTTGTGCCGGCGCAGCCAGCCGATCGCGTCGTCGGCCAAATCCTCCGACAGATGGTAGCCCTCCTCAGGCGTCCGGGACGGGGCCACGACGGTTGTGTTGCGCACCAAGTTCGGTTCGTACTGCGAGGCTTCGCCGGCAAGAAAACCGTAGAAGTACTCGAAACCCAGTCCAGTCGGCCAGTTCTCGAACGGCCCGACCGCGGTTGTCTCTTCCGCCGGAGTGTTGTGCCATTTCCCGAACGCCGAGGTGGCATAACCGTACTGCTTGAGCACCTCGGCGACGGTTGCACTGCTGCGCGGGATCTTGCCGGCATAGCCATCCCAGTCATTGGCCAACTCGGCGATCTGACCGTTGCCTATCTCGTGATGATTGCGTCCGGTCAGCAGCGACGCCCGCGTCGGTGAACACATCGCGGTGGTGTGAAACCTGTTATAGGTGACTCCTTCACCACAGATCCGGTCCAATGTTGCGGTCGTCACCTCACCACCGAACGTCGACGGCAACCCGGGCCCGGCATCGTCGATGAGCACGATGACGATGTTGGGTGAACTATCGTGCAGATGATTCGGTACTACTCGCGGTTGGTAGGTCGATTCCTGCAGCGTCCTGCCAGCGACACTGCCCGACGGCACCGGCCGAAACGGCAGCACACCACCATCTGGCAGTTCCGGAGCCACTACCCGGTCACCCAATTCCTCCGACATCGTTTCCGTCTTTCCCTCGCGCACAACATCTTTAGGGTCGGCCGCAGGCCAACCACATCACCGCCGCTGCCGAGAATAGACTGCGCCGCACCCAGCAACTTCTCGTCTTTAGTCTAGGTGAACGACATGTCAACTGTCTGCTAAACGGCGTGCTCCACCTGTCCGCAAATGACGGCCACCCAAACTGAAGCTCTGTCGCGAACTCAGATCCATCCACATTTTTTGCAGCGACCGCACCGCGGTGCGCTCGCTCGAAGGCCGGGACCTGGTCGCGACCCGCAAGGCCGGCGTCCGGCACGGAGTCGGCGCATCCGGTCGCGCAGTACCGGCCACCTATACCGTCCTCGAATGGCTCGGCGACGACGCCGTCACCGCCACCAACGACGCCGGCCACGTGACCGAGCTGACCATGGGCATGCCGACGCCCACGCTGTTCATCTCGCTGCCCGATGCCGACAACGATGGCCAGCCGTCCGGTCTGCCGGAAGCCTCGATGGCGA
>Ga0209991_10001379_pt1 | contig 10996 bp, 7 predicted proteins | sample ChitaG_FD_183167 | JGI IMG/M metagenome (GOLD analysis project Ga0209991, IMG submission 183167) | Deep subsurface microbial communities from South Pacific Ocean to uncover new lineages of life (NeLLi) - Chile_00310 metaG (SPAdes)... | ecosystem: Environmental > Aquatic > Marine > Oceanic >...
GAATGGAATCACCGTGGTGCCACGCGAGCAAGAGCGGGTTCTGCTCGACGCACTGCCGGTGCGCAGTCTGTGGGGTATCGGACCGGTGGCCGAGGATAAGTTGCACCGGCTCGGGGTAAACACCATCGGTGACTTCGCGGCCCTGTCGGACACCGAGGTTGCCGACATACTCGGGTCGACGGTCGGTCCCGCGCTGCACCAGCTGGCACGCGGAATCGATGATCGGCCGGTCGCTGAAAACGCGCCGGCGAAGCAGATCAGTGCCGAGTCGACGTTCCCGGTGGATTTGACCACTCTCGACCAGCTCCACGAGGCGGCGGTGCCCATCGGCGAGCATGCACATCGTCGTCTGCTGCGGGATGGTCGGGGGGTCCGCACCGTCACCGTCAAGTTGAAGAAGTCCGACATGAGCACGCTCACCAGGTCGGCAACCCTGCCGTATGCGACCACGGAAGCGACGATGTTGATTGCGACTGCACGCAGACTTCTTCTGGACCCGGTCCAGATCGGCCCCATTCGCCTTGTCGGAATTAGCTTCTCCGGTTTGTCCGAAGTTCAGCAGGAGTCGCTGTTTCCAGACTTGGAGCTGATGTTGACCGAAGAGCTATCCAGCATCGGCTTGCCGCAGCCATCCGCTGACGCTGGTCGGGCGGCACCGGTATGGCGGGTCGGCGACGATGTCGTGCATACCGGCTACGGGCACGGGTGGGTCCAAGGCGCCGGGCATGGTGTGGTGACGGTGCGCTTCGAAACCCGAAGCACCGGTCGCGGGCCGGTGCAGACGTTTTCCGACGACGACGGCGCGGTGATCCACGCCAACCCGGTGGATAGCCTGGACTGGCCGGATTTCGTTGCGGGGCTGGCCCGCCGCGGTAGCGCGCAGTAGGCGCTGGCCACAGTGCGGCGTTGCGTCCTGGGCGGCGGTGATAGCACCCCACGCTTCGCTGTCAGTTCCAGCGCTGAAAGATGTCTTTCACCGAGCCGCCGGTGGCCAGCGCAGCCATCAACAGCACACGGGCCTGCGGCGGCCGAAGCCGTGCCACCACAAACGCGCCCGCATCGACCAAGGCTCTCCCCGGCCCGTAACCGGGGCTGACGAGTCCACCTGGGACCCGCGTCGATACCGCCACCGCGACGCCGTCGCGGCAGTGTCTCCGTACGCCGTCGACAAGCGCAGTCCCGGCGTTGCCGGCGCCTAACGCTTCCAGCACGATGCCCCTGGCGCCCGCGGCCACGCAGGCGTCGAGCGCGACGGCATCGGCACCGGGGTAGGCCACGACGATGTCGACCCGCGGCCCGTCGGCGGCAACCAGGTGCCCGAGGAATGGTCGGTCTTTGACTGAACCCAGAGTGCGCCCCGCGAAGCCTTGCAGATCGCTGGTGGCCACCTTGTGCAGGCCCAGAGGCTCGAATACCGTTCCGGCGAAACTCACGGCAACACCGATTCCGCGGGCATCCGGGTTCGCGGCGAAGGTGAGCGCGTCACGCAGGTTCGAAGGCCCATCGGCATCGGGCGCGTCGGCGCTGCGTTGGGCACCGGTCAACACGACGGGCGCATCGCCGTCGTAGGTGAGCTCAAGCCACAGCGCCGTCTCCTCCATCGTGTCCGTGCCATGCGTGACGACGATGCCCTGGGCATCGGATGCCGACCGGACCGCCGCGGCGATTCGGTCCCAGTCCGTCGGGGTCAGCTGGGAGCTGTCCAGCGACATCGCGTCGATCACCTCGACGTCCAGCCCACCGGTCAGCTCCGCTCCCGACACCGTCGGCCGCAACACGGCGTCGCCGTCCGCTGTGGCTGAAATCGTCCCACCGGTAGCTATGACGACGAGTCGGTGCATGGGTGAATTGTTCCCCACTGACCCTTTGCGATGATGGTGGGCGTGACTGATGAATCATCGAGCCCGGTTGAGCCGGTGACCGGCGACGGGGGCGCGAGGCCAACGGGCGACGGGGGCGCGAGGCCAACCGGCGACGGGGGCGCGAGGCCAGCAGACGGCCAACCCCGGCGGCGGGTGCGCCTCCTGCTCACCGTGGCGGGGGTGGTTCTCGTCCTGGACATCGTCACCAAGGTGCTGGCGGTGAGATTGCTGACGCCGGGTCAACCTGTGCCGATCATAGGCGATACCGTGACATGGACGTTGGTGCGCAATTCGGGCGCGGCGTTCTCGATGGCGACCGGCTATACGTGGGTGCTCACCTTGGTCGCGACGTTCGTGGTCTTCGGCATCATCTGGATGGGTCGCCGGCTGGTGTCTCCGTGGTGGGCGATCGGCCTTGGCATGATTCTCGGGGGCGCGATGGGCAACCTCGTGGACCGGTTCTTCCGCTCGCCGGGCCCGTTGCGCGGCCATGTCGTGGATTTCCTGTCCATCGGGTGGTGGCCGGTGTTCAACGTGGCAGACCCCTCTGTGGTGGGCGGGGCGATCTTGCTGGTTGCGTTGTCGCTGTTCGGCTTTGATTTCGACACCATCGGCAGGCGCCATCGCGACGACGACGAAGATCGTGTCGGCAGTCTCTTGCCCGACGATGGTGACGGCCAAGACAGCGTCGGGAGTCGCCAGCCAGAACCCGACTCCGGAGACTGATGACTACACGTTCAATGCCGGTCCCGGAAGGGCTGGTGGGCATGCGGGTCGATGCCGGCCTGGCCCGTCTGCTCGGGCTGTCGCGCACCGCGGCTGCGGCACTGGCCGAAGAGGGCGGCGTCGAACTCGACGGGGCCCAAGCGGGAAAGTCCGACAGGCTGATCGCGGGGGGCTGGCTGGAGGTGCGGCTGCCGGAGGCGCCCGCTGTTGTGGAGAATGCACCGGTCGAAATCGAGGGCATGTCGATCCTGTACGCCGACGATGACATCGTCGCGGTCGACAAGCCGCCCGGGGTGGCTGCGCATGCGACCGTCGGCTGGCATGGTCCGACGGTGCTGGGCGGGCTGGCGGCGGCCGGGTTCCGGATCAGCACCTCAGGAATCCACGAACGCCAAGGCATCGTGCACCGCCTCGATGTAGGCACCTCCGGTGTAATGGTGGTGGCGCTGTCCGAGCGGGCGTACACAGTCCTTAAGCGGGCATTCAAACAGCGCACGGTTGAGAAGCGCTACCACGCGCTCGTCCAGGGCCACCCGGACCCGTCCAGCGGAACCATCGATGCTCCGATCGGTCGGCACCGCGGCAACGACTGGAAGTTCGCGGTCGTTGAAGGCGGTAGGGCTAGCGTGACCCACTACGACACCTTGGAGGCCCACCAGGCTGCAAGCCTTGTCGATGTCCATCTCGAGACGGGCCGGACCCACCAGATCAGGGTCCACTTCGCCGCATTGCATCACCCCTGCTGTGGCGACCTGACTTACGGCGCTGATCCGACGTTGGCGAAAAGGCTTGGACTGGAACGTCAATGGTTGCACGCCAGGTTTCTGGCGTTCGCGCATCCAGCCGATGGGCGGCGCACCGAGATCACCAGTCCGTACCCGGGCGACCTGCAGCAGGCGCTGGACGGCCTACGTCTTCACGACGTGTGAGATCGGGGCTGCTGTTCGGCGTCGGCGCCTACGGCATGTGGGGGTTGTTTCCGGCTTTCTTCCCGTTGTTGAAGCCCGCTGGCGCGGTCGAGGTGTTGGCGCACCGGATCATCTGGAGCTTCGTCCTGATGCTGCTGGTGGTCGCTGTTGTCGGTCGATTCGGCGACCTCAAGGACATCAGCGGACGTGTATGGTTGCTACTGGCCGCGGCCGCAGCGCTGATCTCGGTCAATTGGGGCATCTATGTCTATGCCGTGAATAACGGACACGTTGTCGACGCCGCACTCGGGTATTTCATCAACCCTCTGGTATCGATCGCGCTCGGATTGCTGATCTTCGGGGAGAGATTGAACCGCGTGCAGTACGCCGCACTGGTGGTGGCGGTGGTGGCGGTGGTGGCGGTGGTGGTCTTGACGGCCCACGCGGGTGTACCGCCGGTGATCGGGCTTGGCCTCGCTTTCTCGTTCAGCTTGTACGGCGCAGTGAAAAAGTTGGTGCCCACCGACCCGCGGGTCAGCGTAGGTGTCGAGGCTGGGTTGGCCCTGCCTTTTGCGCTGGCCTTTGTGGTCGTTCTGCAGGTCAATGGGCAGGGGACATTCACCGGCCACGGTGCGGGGCACGGCGTATTGATGATCTTGTCGGGTGTGCTCACGGCGCTGCCGTTGTTGCTGTTCGCCGCTGCTGCGCATCGGCTGGCCATGGTTTCGTTGGGGCTGCTGTTCTATGTGACACCGGTGATGCAGTTGTTGTGGGGCGTGCTGGTCGGCCATGAGGTGATGCCGCCTGTGCGCTGGCTGGGTTTCGCATTGATCTGGGTGGCGCTCGCGCTATTCACTGTCGATGCGTTGCGCCGTGCGCGTGTCGCGCGGCGTTCATGCGAGCCGTCGCCTGCCGGAGATTTGCGCTGGTACCGACCGGCTCGTTGACAAGCTGGCAGCAACCCTGGTGAACGAGGCCAGACACGCAGCGCGACACGCTGTGCGCTGTCGGTGGCCGGCCATAGACTGACGTCCCTATGAGCGGTTCAGATTGGCGGTCCTCGGGGTCTTTCGTTCACCTGCACAACCACACCGAGTATTCAATGCTTGATGGTGCTGCCAAGATCACCCCGATGTTGGCCGAGGCGCAGCGGCTGGAGATGCCTGCGGTAGGCATGACCGATCACGGAAACATGTTCGGCGCCAGCGAGTTCTACAACAAAGCGACCGAGGTAGGTATCAAGCCCATCATCGGGGTAGAGGCCTACATCGCTCCGGCCTCGCGTTTCGAGACAAAGCGAGTCCTCTGGGGTGACCCGAGCCAGAAGGGTGACGACGTCTCGGGGCGAGGTTCCTACACGCATATGACGATGGTCGCCGAGAACGCGATCGGGTTACGCAACCTGTTCAAGCTGGCGTCGTTGGCGTCGTTCGAGGGCCAGCTCGGCAAATGGTCGCGCATGGATGCTGAGCTGATTGCCGAGCACGCCGAGGGCATCATTGCCACCACCGGCTGCCCATCGGGTGAGGTCCAGACCCGACTGCGACTCGGTCAGGACAGCGAGGCCCTGGAAGCCGCTGCAAAATGGCGCGAGATCTTCGGTCCGCAGAACTTCTTTCTTGAGTTGATGGACCACGGGCTGGACATCGAGCGGCGGGTCCGCGACGGGCTCATCGAGCTCGGCAAGAAGCTGTCGATCCCGGCGCTGGCCACCAACGACTGCCACTACGTCACCCGCGACCACGCGCACAACCACGAGGCACTGCTGTGTGTGCAGACCGGGAAGACGTTGTCTGATCCGGCCCGGTTCAAGTTCGACGGCGACGGTTACTTCCTCAAGACGGCTGCTGAAATGCGCGCGCTGTGGGATGACGAGGTGCCCGGCGCCTGCGATTCGACCTTACTGATCGCCGAGCGCGTGCAGTCCTACGCTGACGTGTGGAGGCCGCACAACCGGATGCCGATCTTCCCGGTACCGGACGGGTACACGCAGGAGACCTGGTTGCGCCACGAGGTCACTGCCGGGCTGGGCCGTCGTTTCCCGGCCGGGGTGCCGCAGGCGTACACCGACCGCGCGGACTTCGAGATAAAGGTGATCTGCGATAAGGGCTATCCCTCGTACTTTCTGATCGTCGCCGATCTGATCGACTATGCCCGCTCGGTGGATATTCGGGTGGGCCCGGGTCGCGGCTCGGCGGCCGGCTCTTTGGTGGCGTATGCGATGGGCATCACGAATATCGATCCGATTCCGTACGGGCTGTTGTTCGAGCGGTTCCTCAACCCCGAGCGGATGTCGATGCCCGATATCGATATCGACTTCGACGACCGCCGCCGTGGCGAGATGCTGCGTTACGCGGCCAACAGATGGGGCAGCGACAGGGTGGCTCAGGTCATCACGTTCGGCACCATCAAGACTAAAGCGGCGCTGAAAGATTCGGCTCGGGTGCATTACGGCCAGCCTGGCTTCGCCATAGCCGACCGGATCACCAAGGCGCTGCCACCGCCGATCATGGCCAAGGACATTCCGCTGTCGGGAATCACCGACCCCGCCCACGAGCGGTACCGGGAGGCTGCAGAGGTCCGTGGTCTGATCGATACCGATCCGGATGTGCGGACGATCTACGAGACGGCGCGCGGCCTGGAGGGGCTGGTCCGCAACGCAGGCGTACACGCCTGCGCGGTGATTATGAGCTCCGAACCGCTTATCGACGCGATCCCGCTGTGGCGTCGGCCGCAAGATGGCGCGGTCATCACCGGATGGGACTACCCGTCCTGTGAGGCCATCGGGCTGCTGAAGATGGATTTCCTCGGCCTGCGAAACCTGACGATCATCGGCGATGCGATAGAGAACATCAAAGTAAACCGGGGCATCGACCTGGACCTGGAAACGGTACCGCTCGACGACCCGGCAACGTATGAGCTACTTGGCCGCGGTGACACACTGGGTGTCTTCCAGCTCGACGGCGGGCCGATGCGCGACCTATTGCGCCGCATGCAGCCCACAGGGTTCGAGGACGTCGTCGCCGTCATCGCCCTGTACCGGCCTGGGCCGATGGGCATGAACGCCCACAACGACTACGCCGACCGCAAGAACAACCGCCAGAACATCAAGCCGATTCATCCGGAACTCGAAGAGCCGCTGCGCGAAATCCTCTCCGAGACCTACGGTCTGATCGTCTACCAAGAGCAGATCATGCGCATCGCGCAGAAAGTGGCGAGCTACTCGTTAGCCCGAGCCGACATTCTGCGCAAGGCTATGGGCAAGAAGAAACGCGAGGTCCTCGAGAAGGAATTCGAGGGTTTCTCCGAGGGCATGAAGGCCAATGGGTTCTCGGTTGCGGCGGTCAAGGCGCTGTGGGACACGGTGCTGCCGTTCGCCGACTATGCGTTCAACAAGTCCCATGCCGCCGGCTACGGTCTGGTTTCCTACTGGACTGCCTTCCTCAAGGCCAACTATCCCGCCGAGTACATGGCCGGCCTGCTCACCTCCGTTGGAGACGACAAGGACAAGGCAGCGGTCTACCTGGCCGACTGCCGTCGGCTGGGTATCACGGTGCTCCCGCCGGATGTCAACGAGTCGGCTCAATACTTCGCCTCGGTCGGCACCGACATTCGTTACGGGCTTGGTGCGGTCCGCAATGTCGGCGCGAATGTTGTTGCATCGCTAATTAATACGCGCACCGAAAAGGGCAAGTTCACCGACTTCTCCGACTATCTCACCAAGATCGAAATCGGCCCGTGCAACAAGAAGGTCACCGAGTCGCTCGTGAAGGCCGGAGCGTTCGACTCGCTGGGGCACCCCCGCAAGGGGCTGTTCCTGGTGCACACAGACGCCGTGGATTCGGTCCTTGGCACCAAGAAGGCCGAGGCCAGGGGTCAGTTCGACCTGTTCGGCGGGGGTGCGGGAGATGCCGACGCCGGGGACTCAGTGTTCACCATCAAAGTGCCCGAACAGGAGTGGGAGGACAAGCACAAGCTGGCCCTCGAACGCGAGATGTTGGGGCTCTACGTTTCAGGCCACCCGCTCAACGGGGTCGCCCATCTACTGTCCGCCCAGGTGGATACCGTGATTCCCGCGATTCTGGACGGCGACGTCGCCAACGACACCCAGGTTCGGATCGGTGGAATCCTGGCGTCGGTGAACCGCCGGGTCAACAAGAACGGGTTACCTTGGGCGTCAGCGCAACTGGAGGACCTCACCGGCGGTATCGAGGTGCTGTTCTTTCCGCAGACCTACTCGATGTTTGGCGCCGAGATCGCCGACGATGTGGTCGTGCTGATCGGCGCCAAGGTGGCCATCCGCGATCACGGGATCTCGCTGATCGCCAACGAGCTTGTAGTTCCTGACTTTTCGAGCGCCCAGGTGAATCGGCCGGTCGCGCTGAGCCTGCCAACGCGGCAATGCACGGTGGACAAGGTGAACGCATTAAAGCAGGTGCTGGTACGCCATCCTGGTACGGCTCAAGTGCATCTACGACTGATCAGCGGGGAGCGCATCACCACGCTCGAGTTGGATAAGTCGCTTCGGGTAACGCCGTCCTCGGCGCTCATGGGTGATCTGAAGGAGCTATTGGGCCCCGGCTGCCTCGGTGGATGAACACCGCGAAGGTGTGTCCGCTGCCTCACCGGGACTGCTTGTCGCGATCGCGAATCTGCCGCCGCTGTGTCGTCAGGTCCGCTAGCGGTGCGGATGGTCGCTGACGTCGACATGGACGATCGCGCTATCCGGCCATAATGCGCGACTGTTCATTCGGTGAAGCTTCTCGCGCAGCGGCAGTTCACGGTGCACATTGGTCACACCTGGGATCTTGAGCATCGGCAGGATATTCCACTGCCATCCATAGCGTTTGTGTAGGGCATCGTTGGCTGCCTCAGCATCCGCGCCGGACAGTAGCGTTGCCCGCCCCCGTACGGTCGGACTGCCGTCGGGCACTCGGCCACGGTGGTCGCACACGGTGAGTTCGACGCCGGGCCGGGTCACCAATCGGCGGGTCTTGGGACCGATCTTTGTGCGGAACACCAATGAGGAGCCGTCCAGCCGGAACCAGATCGGGGTGTCGACCGGCCTGCCGTCCTTCCGATAGGAACGTAGGCGGGCATATCTGGCCTGGCGCAACGTGGCGAAGATCTGCATGACCACTAGACAACCACTTTAAAACATGGCGTTCGCTGGCGTTCGCAGAAGCGTTGTTGACGCAGCTAAACGACCATATCGACGCTCAGCGAACATTGCCGGACACCCGCGAACCTCGGGCTGGCTTGGGTACCCGTTTGGGTACTAAAAACGTTTGCTACTTCCCCACTGTCGCGTTCCCCGGCGGAGGTGCGCGTTGTAACGTCGTCTCGATGGCGGACTTCCCACGCAACTTCAGCCAGCGCGCCGGGATTGCCGTCGCCGTCCTCGGTGCTGCGGCATTAGCCCTCATACTCACCACCGGCGTCACCGCCGGGGTGTATCAAGAGATCAGCCGAAAGGAACCCCAGAGATGAGCCACATCACCAAGGCAGCCGCCGCTCTCGCCCTGTTCGCCCCGCTCGCGACAGTGTTCGCGGCCACCGAGCCGGCTCCGTCGGGCGCTCCGCCGGGTTGGTATCCCGATCCATCCGGTGCGCCTGGGCGGCAGCGTTACTTCGATGGCCAGCAGTGGACCGAGCGCTACACCCCGCCGGCGGGGCCTGCCCAGGCGGCACCAGCCGGCACCGGCAGCATAGGGCAAGTTATGCATAAAGTGTTAAGCAGAAATATATATCTCGTTAAACATGTCGGGAAGCCCAAGCTGTCCAATGATTTCGACATCTATGACCCTAACTCGAGTTCCGTCATCATGGAGTGCCGAGCAGACACAGGGCGTGATTTTAAAGTCACGACTCCTGATGGGCAGCCAATAGTCCGTGTCAAGAGAGGTGCTTCATTAACTTTTTCCAAGACGATCGTTTTAGACGAGAATGATCAGCAAATAGGTAGTTTTAAGCAGGGGTTCAATTGGGTCGGTGACTTTCAGATCCTTGATGCCGAGGGAAACCTCGTTTGTCGCGTCCACCCCAACATGTCAGGAAAGGATTTTAGATTTATAGCCGATAAAATTGAACTGGCCCACATAGCCTGTAAATCGTCCGGAATTGTTAAGAATTTGTTTCGCCACCCTGACAATTATGTGCTCAGCATTTCGGAAAGCGTGCCGTCGGCCAGCATGTTCCGCCCGTTGAGCCTGGCAGCGGTACTGCTCATCGAGTTTGCTTGGCGCGCGGCCGCGTCCAAAGCCGAAGCTGCGGCGTCTATTGCGACGCTGCCCTAAACAAGGCGGCGGTGTACCCGCAGCAGCATCCTCGGCGGCCAGGCTCACAGACCGCGCCGCTCAAACCCTGCCGCCCGTGGCCGCGGGTCAAGAACAGCCGAGGGCGGCAGGGGAGCTCCCCGCAGGCTGAAAGCAGGACCTGCGGGAGCTTGGGGACGGCGTGGCTACCCATCCCGACCTTTTCGACATAAGTGGAAAGTCTTTATGTAAAATCTGACCACTACGACCCGAGACGGGCCGCGCCCCCCGACGTGGGGCTGATGCCCAGGGGCATGCTTGAGTACCCGCCTCCGGGCTCTTCGCAAGTCGGGAGGGTTACGACACCTGGGCGGCATCAACATCGCTTAGGATGGCACTGAGGGGCCCTTAAGGGGCATCTGTGCAGGTCGTATGTAAGCCCCGAGCTGGCCGGACCACCCAGCACAGCCAACTCGGGGGCAGGGTATCAGTGGGGGGCTCAATCCGGCTCTTCGATTTTGACCGGGCAATCAGCATGAAGTCTGGGTTGCGGCCCGCTGGTTGCGGGTGCAGTGGAATCGTATCCGGCGGGCTGAGTTGTCTCGGTTCCGGAATCCGCACCCGGCGCGTTTGACTTGCTTCACGAGCCGGTTGTAGCCCTCGGTGCGGGCGTTGGTGATGCCGGTCTGGACGAAGGCGTTAATCTCGGGCCACCAGGTGTCGATGGTGGTGGCGAGGGTGAGCAGTTCGGGGATCTGGGAGTCGATGCACCAGGACAGGAACCGGTGCAGGCGGTGGCGGGTCAGGTGGGGGTCGCCGCCGACGCGCACCGTGGACAGCAGGGTGCGCAGTTCTTCCTTGGCGATCCAGGCGGTCAGGATTTGCGCGCTGGGGTCCTCGGCCTGGATCTGGTTCCACATCTTGGCGAAACTCTTCTTCGACAGACGTTCCCGGGCGCGCAACAGCCGACGCCGGTTGGCCCATTCCGGGTCGAGCTTGCGGCCGCGGCGCTCACGCAGGTCCCAGGTGACCCGCCGGCGAACCTTGGTCACCGCGTCGTTGCCGAGTTTCACAAGGTGGAAATGATCGACCACCAGGGTGGCGTTGGGCAACAACCCTGGCGTGCGCACCGCGCAGGCGTACACCGCGGCGGGATCGATCGCCACGAACTCGACGGCGTCGCGGAACTCGGTACCGCGCTCGCAGAGCCAATCGATCACGGTGGCGCCGGTGCGGCCCTCCCGTT
>Ga0209991_10001381_pt1 | contig 10995 bp, 6 predicted proteins | sample ChitaG_FD_183167 | JGI IMG/M metagenome (GOLD analysis project Ga0209991, IMG submission 183167) | Deep subsurface microbial communities from South Pacific Ocean to uncover new lineages of life (NeLLi) - Chile_00310 metaG (SPAdes)... | ecosystem: Environmental > Aquatic > Marine > Oceanic >...
AAAACGGTTAGCCAATCTGGGCCCCTCTCCTCTTCTTCGTATTCCTCGGGCTCGTCCGGGAAGGGTTGGGGCTCAACAACCGCGGGATGCCGAACAACGAGAGCTTCCTCGCCCAAGCGTCTATAGCTGTCCAGGACGCGCCCCAACTGATCCGCTGTGCGGTAGCGGGCTGCAGGCTCCTTAGCCATCACCTTGCGCACGATCCGCTCCAGTTGAAGGGGCACGTCAGGGTTCAGTTGCCGTAGGGGAACCGGCTTCTCCCGCAGGTGCTTGAGAGCTACGCCAATGCTGGTGTCAGCTTCGAAAGGCAGGTGGCCTGTTAGCATCTCGTAGATGAGGACGGCGATAGAATAAACATCTGAGGCTGGGCTCACGTCTTCGCCGGCTGCCTGTTCCGGTGAGAAGTAGTGAGGCGTGCCCCACATGATCTCCCCCTCGACAATGGGGGCTGCCGAAAGGGCACAAGCGATCCCAAAGTCGGCAACCTTGACCCAGCCATCAGCAGAGACAAAGACGTTCTGAGGCTTGATATCGCCATGCACGATGCCAACCCGGTGGGCATGCCCTACTGCAGTGCAGATTTGGATAGCGATATCCAGGGCCTGCCCAATGGCAAAAGGGGCACCTTCCAGGATCAACTCTTTGAGAGTTGGCTCCTCTACAAATTCCATCACCAGGTAGTGGCAATCGCCATCCCGGCCCACCGAGTAGGTAGCGACGATGTTGGGATGCACTAAGCTGGCTACCGACTGGGCCTGGCTGTGGAAGCGGGCTAAGAAAGCCTCGCTCTCAACGTAGGCCTGGCGCAGCACCTTGACCGCCACCGGTCTGCCCCGCCACGCATCCTCGCCCCTGAAGACGACAGCCATTCTCCCTGCGCCGATCTCAGCTACCACCCGATAGCGCTTGTTCAGGATGACTTCCTCGGCCATTTGTACTCACATTCTCCGGAAGCAGGCGAGGGATTCCCAACATCGTCCCGCATTGCCCCGAATGCTCGGCCATACGACCGTGCGTTGTCAGTGGGCCAGTCCCCGCGGAATGCCTGGCCCCTGCTAAACATATTATACCAGTTTCTGTACTGGACGCAACTTTTTGCGTTCTTGCACCGTGCTTGATTTCCTCCCGGTTTTGTGCCATAATACGGGCAGACTAAACCTCCCGCTGATGCTACAAGTCCTCTTGACGAAGGAAAAATGGATGGTTGCTGATCACCGAAGGTTGATTGAAATCGTTGACACTTTTGCAGAGGCCCAAGAGAACCCCTATACTAGATGGCCTGACCGCTACCCTGGCCATTGGGCCACGGACTATTCCTGTACTTTGGAAGAGCTCATCGGCCAAGAGATAAGCGATCAGGCCATGAGGGACCTGCATCTGGGGCGCGGCGTGCCCCAACGAGTTAGTGAGCAAGAGCGTTCAAACAGTTGAGGGATTCTCCTATGACTTCTTGGTTCACCAGGAAAATCGTTGACCTCTTCAGCGCCTTAGCCGACTTCTACTATTCGCGGAAGTATGAGGCTATTGCCGAGAGAATGGGTCTGGAAGAGAGCCAGGTCAGCGCCCAAAAACAGGGCTTCATCGTTATCCAGATAGATGGGCTGGCCTACGACCATCTGATTGAAGCTATGGCCAGAGGCCATGCCCCACACATGAAGCGTCTGCTGGAGAAGAAGGCCCTTCGGCAGCCCTTCGACGTGCCCCTGGTCCTTTGGCCCCAGGGACAAAGGGCTCAGGACAGGGCTCAGGACGCGGCCCTCAAGCTGGCTCGCTGGCGTTGCGGCTTGCCCAGCACCACCCCCGCCGCCCAGGCAGGCATCATGTTCGGCAACAACTTCGACATCCCCGCCTTCCGCTGGTACGAGAAGGAAAGCAACACCTCGGTAGTCTGCAAGGTGCCTCGCTTGGCCAAGGCCATGCAAGACCGCATCTCGATCGGTCGGCGGGGCATCCTGCGAGGCGGCTCCAGCTACGTGAACATGTTCGATGGCGACGCCAGGCTGTCCCTCTTCACTCTGAGCGCCATCAACAGCCAGCGCTTCTTCGAAAGCGTGCGGGGCGTTGGATTCCTGCTTCTGTTCCTCCTCAGCCCCCTGCGGGTTCTGCGAGTCATCCTGCTCTCCCTATGGGAGTATCTCGTTGATTTGGGCAAACGGTTCGTCGCCCTTTTCGTGCCTAGTTACTACCAGCCCTTCAGTGTTCTATCTCCCTTTCTGCAGATCATCACCAACGTTGTCTTCCGGGAGATACAAACTTTCGGCTGTCTGATAGACATTTACCGCGGCATGCCAGCCATCTATACTAACTACTATAGCTACGACGAGATCGCTCACCACTTCAAGATAGCCAGCGCGGAAGCCCTCAAAGCTCTGCGGGGTATAGACAACCAGATAAAACAGATTGACCGCATGAGGACCCAGTATCGAAGGCGGCACTACGACTTGTACATCCTTTCGGACCACGGCCTGACCCCTTCTGTCCCCTTCAAAAAAGCTTATGGTCGCACCCTGGGCCAATACATCGCTGAGCAGATAGGCGAAGGCGTCTTCACCGACGAGCGTGGAGGCGAGGAGAGGCCATCGGCGGCCAAAGCTCTGTTCCTGCTGGAGGAGCTGAAGGGAATAGAAGCACGGCTCTCTGAACGAGGCGCAAGCCTGGTGCAAGCTGCCTATCGTTTCGTGGACAAGAGGCTGGTTGTGGACCCTGTACTGAGCTCCGCCGAACTAGACGAAGATGACTCCTGGGACCTCAGCAAAAGGAGTGACATCGTTGTCCGAAACTCCGGCTCCATGTCACACGTCTATTTCAACGTCACCCCCCGGCCAATGAACCTGAGCGAGATCGCCCTCATCTACCCCAGCTTGCTCAACAGGCTTGTCGAACATGAAGGTATCGGCCTGGTAGTAGGGCGCGAAGAGGGGGAGACAGTTATCGTAGGCAAAGATGGAACGCTGACTCTAAATGAAGGGGTACAGGTTCGCGGCAAGGATCCTCTGCTCTCCCTTCCAGAACCGGAGCTCGCCGCAAGCCAGTTGCACCAGTTGGCCTCGTTCCCTCACAGTGGCGATATCATAATCTTCGGCGCCTGGCGCGAGGACGGAGAGGTGGTCTGCTTCGAGAATCAGGTGGCGAGCCACGGCGGCCTGGGCGGCCCGCAGGACTACCCTTTCATCATGTATCCTGGGCGACTGAGCCTGGATTTTGAAGAGGTAACTAACGCCAAGGACCTGTATCCCCACTTCGCCGCTTACCTCGATGGAGCTAGCAGAGAAAAACTAGAGGACATTGTCTAATCCCATGGGAGCTTGACGCCGCTAGCTATCCATTATATAATACCGAGTAACAGAGTGCTGATTCGAGGAGGCAAATGATGTACAAGAAGCTCTTTATCCCTGGTCCAACCCACGTGAGGGACGAGATTCTGCAGGAGATGGCCACGCCGATGATCGGCCATCGTTTTAAGGAGTACGCGGACCTCCAGGCCGAAGTGACATCCAAAGTGCAAAAGTTGCTCTACACTGAGAAAGTGGTTTTCCTTTTCACCTCAGCCTCTTCGGGCGTCATGGAAGGAGCAGTGCGGAATTGTGTCAGGGATGGTAGGAAAGTGCTGAGTACCATCAACGGCGCCTTTGGCGAACGCTGGCATGAGATGGTCCTGGGCTGTGGCAAGGAGGCCGATGTCCTGGAGGTGGAATGGGGCCAAGCAATCACCCCGGAGCTAATCGAGGCCCAGTTGTCCAGCGGCAAGTACGACGCCATGACTCTGACGCACAACGAGACCTCCACCGGTGTAATGAACAACATCTATGACATTGCTGAGGTTATGAAGAAGTACCCCGATGTCTGCTGGCTGGTGGACGCGGTCAGCTCCATGGCCGGGGCCAAGATCGAGGTAGACAAGCTGGGCATAGACGTCTGCATTGCTGGGGTGCAGAAAGCCTTCGCCCTGCCGCCCGGCCTCACCGTGTGTCCGGTGAGCCAAAAGGCCTTCGACCGAGCCAAGAAGGTGAAGAATCGAGGCTGGTACTTCGACTTCCACGTTATGCTCAAGTACTACCAGAGGAACCAAACCCCAGCTACACCAGCGATCAGCCAGATCTTCGCGCTGAATAAGCAAATGGACGATATCATGGCCGAGGGGCTGGATGCTCGCTTTCAACGACACATTGAGATGGCCGGGTTCACACGCGATTGGGCCCGCCAGTACTTTGCCCTCTATGCCGACGAGCGCTACCTTTCCAACACCCTCACTGCCATCGTAAACACCAGGGGTCTCAGCGTGCCCGAGCTGAACCAGGCTCTGGCCGAATATGGGGCCGTGATCGGCGATGGCTACGGCAGACTAAGAGGGGAAATCTTCCGGCTTGCCCACATGGGCGACCTCACCATGGATGACATGCGCTGGGTCACAGGCCTCATCGAAGAGATCTGGGACCTGTAACTTAACTCCCACAATGGGGTGGAGGTGATTTGACAATGACTGTACTGAGCCCTGCCGAAGTGAAAGTCATAATTAGCGATCCTATCGCCGGCATAGGTGTGGAAATGATGCGCCAGGCGGGCATCGAAGTGGATGTCGAGACCGGCCTGGCCCCTGAGGAGCTGGAGAGAACCGTCGGCGGCTACGACATCATCATCATCCGCAGCGCTACCAAGGTGCGGAAGCCGATCATCGAGGTGGCCAAGAATCTCAAGCTGATCGTGCGCGCCGGAGTGGGCCTGGACAACATTGACGTCGAATACGCCAAGTCCAAGGGAATCGAGGTGATGAATACCCCTGCAGCCACCTCGAATGCGGTAGCTGAGCTGACCGTTGGCTACCTGTTCGCGCTGGCGCGCCGTCTCCCGCAGACCACGGCCTCGATGAGGGCTGGAAAGTGGGAGAAGAAGAAGTTCAGTGGCAGCGAGATCGCTGGCAAGACACTGGGCCTCGTTGGCTATGGTCGCATAGGCTGGCTGGTCGCTAAGAAGGCCCTGGCTCTGGGGATGGAAATCATCGCCTACGACCCCTACGTCGCTGATCCCAGGGAGCTGGAGATGGAGTTCGTCTCCCTGGAGGAACTGTTGAAAAGAGCCGACTACATCTCCATGCACCTGCCCCTGACCAATGAGACACGCGATCTGATTGGCGGTCCCCAGTTCGAGTTGATGAAGGATGGCGTGCGCATCATTAACTGTGCCAGGGGGGGCACCATTAACGAAGACGCCCTCTACGAAGCGATTGTGTCAGGAAAAGTAGAGGGTGCGGCCTTAGACGTCTATCTGAAAGAGCCCGCCAAGGACAACAGGCTCTTTGAGCTAGACGAAGTCATCGGCTCACCCCACATCGGGGCGGCAACCGTCGAAGCTCAGCATCGAGTGAGCGTTGAGGTTGCCGAGAAAGTGATCGAGTTTCAAAAGAGACTCGGAGACAAGTGACAATTCTGTGTCATTGCGAGCGACCGCAGGGAGCGAAGCAATCCCGTCCATCGCGGACTGGGGATTGCTTCGCCTTCGGCTCGCAATGACACGTCGCTAGGCTTTTTCCAAACTCGATGAGGAGGGGAGAATGAGCAGGAAGGGGTGCGAACCAGGGCCACAATTGAAGATCGTCCCCGTCAAAGATATCATCATCCACGAGCACTTTGACAAAACCAGATCCCCCAAGCTGGCCAGAATGATAGAGGAAGCCGGGGTCCTGCAGGATCCTCCCATCGTGGCCAGGCTGGGAGAGGGAAAATACGTTCACCTCGATGGTGCCAACAGGATTACCATATTTCAAGAAGAGGATTTGCTCAACTGCAAGCACATCCTTGTGCAAATAGTGGACTACTTCGATCCAAAGAGCGTCAAACTGAGTACCTGGTGCCACTTGACTCAGCAGGACAAAGATCCCTTCCTTTCCCGACTTCAGAGCAAGAGCATCGAGCCCCTACCAATGGACTGTGATGCTGCTAGAGCTCTGGTGTCGGAAAAGGAAGGGGTCTTGTGCTGTCTCTTCTTCCGGGACGGAGATGTCTTCGCAGTTGAGAGCGAGAGGGATTTTGAGTCACGGATCAAATTGATGAATGAGGTGGTCAGGACCTATGAGGGAAGGATAGAACGCGATAGTCTTGAGCCCGAAAAGCGAGAGTGGAAAAGGCAAATCAATGGTCTATTTGAAAAGCACGACGACTGCAACATAATCGTCGCTTTCCCTCAGTTTACTCCAAAGCAGGTCGTGCAAATAGCCACCGGGCTTGCTACTGGCGAAAATAGCGAAAATGCAGTCAAAATGCCCCCTGGAGTAACGAAACATATCGTCGTCGAGGGTAGAGCCTTGAGAATCAACTTCCCGCTGTCGGTGCTGAAGGCAGAGGGGATGTCATTGGAGACGAAGAACGAGGTGCTGAAGGAGTTCCTCAGAAAGAAGAAGCCTAGACGTTACGAAGAACCGACCTTCATGTATGACGAATAGATTCCCCCCCCGAAATCAAGGAGGAAAACGATGAAACTCGCTACTAGAATGAGCAGACTAGGCACGGAAACGGCCTTTGAGGTGCTGGTCAAGGCCAGGGCACTGGAGGCCCAGGGGAGGGAGATCGTCCACCTGGAGATCGGCGAGCCCGACTTCGATACCCCTTCCAACATTGTCGAGGCGGCCGTCAAGGCCCTGCGCGAGGGCCAGACCCATTACACCCCGCCGGCAGGGATCCCCCAGCTCAGGGAAGCTATCGCCGAGGAGATCTCCACGACACGGCGCATCGAAGTTAATCCAGAGCAGGTAGTGGTCACCCCAGGCGGCAAGCCCATCATGTTCTTCACCATCCTGGCCCTGTGCGAGAAGAGCGACGAAGTCATCTACCCCAACCCGGGCTTCCCCATCTACGAATCAATGATCAACTTCACCGGCGCCGCACCCGTGCCCGTCCCGCTTTTGATGGAAAAGGACTTCCGCTTCGACGTCGAAGAATTCAAGGGCCTGGTCTCGCCCCAAACCAAGCTGATCATCATCAACTCGCCTCACAACCCCACCGGCGGTGTGCTGACCAGGGAGGATTTGGAAGCCATCGCCGAGGCGGCCATCGAGAACGACGCCGTGGTGCTCTCCGACGAGATCTACAGCCGCATGGTCTACGAGGGAGAGTTCGCCAGCATCACCCAATTCCCCGGCATGGAGGAGCGAACCATCATCCTCGATGGCTTCTCCAAGACCTACGCCATGACGGGCTGGCGACTGGGCTACGGGGTGATGCCCCAGTGGCTGGCGACGCAGGTGTCCAATCTGATGGTCAACTCCAACTCCTGCACCGCCGCTTTCAGCCAGTGGGCCGGCGTTGAGGCCCTCCAGGGGCCGCAGGACGAGCCCAGGAAGATGGTCGAGGCTTTCCGCCAGCGGCGGGACGTCATCGTTGACGGACTCAACCAGATCCGCGGCTTCCGCTGCCTGAAGCCCAAGGGCGCTTTCTACGTCTTCCCCAACATTGAGGGCACAGGCAAGAGTTCCCAGGAGATGGAGGATTTCCTGCTCAACGAAGCCGGCGTGGCCTCCCTCGCCGGCACGTCCTTCGGCGAGTACGGCGAGGGCTTCCTCCGCTTCTCGTACGCTAACTCGGTGGAGAACATACAGAAAGCCCTGAAGAGAATAGGTGAGGCCGTGGCCAAGCTGTAGAAGCGTCTATGGTCAGCGCTTATGCTGGGCGTACAACCAAAGAGGTGAGGGCATGCCCTCACCTCTTTGATCGCTTATATTTCAACTACTTCTCTTCCTCAGGTTCTACCTCCTCCTTGCCCCTGGCGATAACCTCCACCTCCTCCGGCGCGACTGGCACCACCTCTTCTTCCTCTACTACTTCTTCGGGGGCGGCCCAGGCAACCTTGGCCACTATCTCCTCCGCGTCGGTCAAGATGTCTACAGTAGGCGGCACCCGAAGATCTTTGACGTAGATGGCCTCATCTATGTCCTCTAGCTCGCTCAGGTCAACCTCGATGGCCTCGACCAGGTCGCCGGGCAGGCACTCTATCTCCACCACGTCGAGGCCCTGCAACACCATAGCCCCTACCTGATCTGCCGCCGGGGCTTCCCCAACGAAGACCAAAGGAACCTCGGTAGTGAGCTTCTCGGTCATAACCACGGCGTAGAAATCAACGTGGATGGGCTTACGGGTGATTACGTCCCATTGCACCTCCCTGGTTAAGGCCATTCTGAGTTTTCTAGACCTGCCGATTTTCAAGGCGACCAACCGATGCCCCCCAGCCTGGGTCAAGACACGATTCAACTCCCGTTCCTGAACTTGAAGGGGAACCGAATCGGTCTCGTGGCCATACAACACGGCGGGAACGAGCCCTTCACGTCGCAGGTTTTTCACCTTCTTGCCCAGCACTTTTCTTTTCTGTGTTTTGAGTTCAATTTGTTCCATGTTTTCTTCCTCGCTTCCTTTGACTTTTCGCAGGTTGCCGAAGTGCGGCGAAGCCGCAATGGTTACCATTGGATTTCCCCACGCGCCAGATGATCTTCGTGGTCCTCCAGGTTGGATAAGTAGTTGCCAAAGTCTGATTCGGCCATTCTTAGGGCTTCAGCGAAGTGTACCCACAACTGCCAGCGTGCCCTGTCATGCCTCATCAGCAGGAAGTCAATAAAGATCGCTCACTTCCTGAGCTAGGGACTCGGGTAGGTGTTGAATTCTGGCGATAGTAACATCATGCACAGTCATTCTTCATCCCCTTTCTCATCTTTAACTCGGCATTGCGGCTAACTTCCTATCAGCGATGGGTAGTCCCCCCCTCGTGTGTTGCTGGCCCTCCAACATCAAACGTTTCATTCATCCTCCAGGCGACATTCCCCCACTACACACGGTCTCTCCAGGTTCATGCACCGGGCGGATGCACACTTTGCTGATGACACTGAATCTTGAATTCAGCCAGCGGGTCCCACTCATCTCAGACCAGCGATATTGTAGCTCATTTTTCCTTTCTCGTCAAGCAGCATCTGTTTGCAGATAAAGGCAGTCTATGGTAGGATTATGGACGAGGATAGAAAAGATGGCCCGGACTTTCCCGGTCGAGACAGGCAACAACCGAGGTTCACCTTCCGCAGGCAAGGGTTGGAGATCAACCCTCGGTATGATCCTCTACACCCTGGGTCTGATCATCATCGCTTTCTCGGCTTTTGTCGTGTGGACAAAGCAAGGCGACGCCATTCGCAGCCATGGCTACGGTCTTCCCCCGCGCGTACCTCAAGCCGCTGTGAATCCCTTCGGTGTAAATGTTGCCTTAGAACAGTACAACGAAGCAGAGTTAGAGCAGGCTCTAGCCCTAATCGAGGCCGGTGGCTTCCAGTGGCTGCGCCAAACTTTCCCCTGGGCCGACATCGAAGCCCAAGCCGGTCAATACGATTGGGCTGCCTGGGATAGAATTGTGACCGCAGTTCGGGACCACAATCTAAACTTCATCGCCGTGCTAGACACCTCGCCTGGGTGGGCCCAACGAAATCCTAAAGCGGCTGACCGCTACTCACCACCGCAGGAGACAACTGACTTCGGCCGCTTCGCCCAAGCTTTTGCTAAGCGCTATCGAGAGGACATTGATTATTATCAAATCTGGGACGAGCCAAATCTCAGTTCCCATTGGGGTAACGCTTATGTCGACCCAGCCAGCTATACCCGCCTCCTGCGGGAGGGCTACATCCAGGTTAAAACCGCCGATCCCTCTTCCTTCGTCCTGACGGCTGGCTTAGCCCCCAATAGCGAGGACGGCCCTCTCAACCTGAACGAGGTGGCTTTCCTGCGAGGCTTATACGCTGCTGGTGCCAGCGACTACTTCGACATTGTAGCCGTTAAGCCCTATGGCTTCCACACAGGGCCCGACGACCGCCAACTCCACTTAGGAATCCTCAACTTCTCCCGAGCACAGTTGGTGCGGGAGGTCATGGTCGCCAGCGGCGACGAGAACAAAGCCCTCTGGGCCGTGGAGTTAGGTTGGAATGCCCTGCCTCCAGGTTGGCAGGGCCAACCCTCCATCTGGGGACAGGTGACCGAGGAGGAGCAAGCTCGCTACACTGTGGAGGCCATCGAGCGGGCCCGCGACGAGTGGCCCTGGTTGGGGGTTCTGGCCGTAGCCCATTTCCAGCCAGATGCGCCCCCCGACGACCCTCACTGGGGCTTCGCCCTGGTGGACGAGCAGTGGACACCCCGCCCCGTTTACCAACGATTGCGGGACCTAGCCACCGCTCCGCCCATAGCCTACCCAGGCCGCTACCTAGCCGATCATTACACAGCACACTATCTAGGGGATTGGCGCCTATCCCCTCGGGGGGCCGACATCGGCAAAACGGGCGATAGCCTAATCATCCCCTTCAAGGGCACCCGCCTTGATCTGACCGTGCGGCGGGGCGACTTCTGGGGAATCCTCTACGTGACCGTTGATGGGAAGCCGGCCAATCGCCTGCCTCGGGATAGCCAAGGCCGTTCCTACCTCGTCCTCCACGATCCCCTCTACGGCACGGAGACTGTTACCCTGGCCTCGGGCCTGGCCTACGAGGTGCACGAAGCTGAGCTGGTGGCTGAGGGGGGCTGGGGACAGTGGGCCATCGTCGGCTGGACCGTTGCCATCGAGCCGAACCTTCGACCCTATCGGTTGGCATGGGCGCTGTTGGGAATCTGTGCCATTGTGCTTCTGGCAGCCAGCAGCAAGCAGTTGGCAGCCAGCCACTACCTGCTTCCTGCTGCCTGTTCCCTGCTGAAGCAATTCGTAGGCCGTTATCATGATATGCCCGAGGGCCTTCAGTTGGCCATAACCCTCGCTACCGCCCTGGTCTTCTACCTCTCCCCTTGGCCCTTTGTAAGCCTTCTAGCACTAGCTCTCCTGGCGATCTCCATCTGCCTGCGCCCGGACATCGGCCTGGCCCTGGTGGCCTTCTCCATCCCCTTCTTCCTCTACCCCAAGCACATCTTGGGCATGGCCTTCTCGATGGTGGAGATCGCGACCCTCCTCTGCTTCGCCGCCTGGGTGTGGCAGGTGGTTGGAAGTTGGAAGTTG
>Ga0209991_10001382_pt1 | contig 10993 bp, 8 predicted proteins | sample ChitaG_FD_183167 | JGI IMG/M metagenome (GOLD analysis project Ga0209991, IMG submission 183167) | Deep subsurface microbial communities from South Pacific Ocean to uncover new lineages of life (NeLLi) - Chile_00310 metaG (SPAdes)... | ecosystem: Environmental > Aquatic > Marine > Oceanic >...
TTCCTTGCGCCAGCAGTTGAGGGAAGGTGATACAGAATTTATCGTTACCCGGGGATTGGACAGGAGCCTATTCCTCTATCCACTGTCCGAATGGAAGAGGCTGGAAGAAAATCTCACGGATCTGTCTACTACCCAATCAAATGCTCGAGCTTTCCTCAGACTTCTTTTCTCTGGAGCCCATCCGGTGAAACCTGATCCTCAGGCTAGAATTACCGTGCCTCAATCCCTGAAGGATTTTGCCGGAATTGATGAGAAAGTGACCATCATAGGGGCTTTTAACAAGATAGAAATCTGGGCAGAAGATATGTGGGAGAAATACTACCAGGAAAAACGCTCGATCTATGAAGAGCTTTCAGAGAGGGTTATGGATGTCGGAATATGACATCCTCTCATATCCCGGTAATGGTTCAGGAAGTCCTCTGTTGGCTTCATCCTGAAGAGAACAGCGTCTATGTAGATTGCACGGTAGGAGGAGGAGGTCATAGCAAGGCCATCCTTGAGAAATTGAAGGGAAAGATTAATATTTTGGGGATAGACCGAGATGAAGAAGCTCTCAAAATCGCCCGAGCTGAACTGGGAAGGTACGGTGAACAGGTTATATTGAGGCAAAGGAATTTCAGGGATCTTTCTGTAGTTCTTGCAGAGGAAGGTATGGAGAAGGTAGATGGTGCTTTCTATGATCTCGGTCTATCCACCATCCAGCTAGATGATCCCCGGCGGGGATTTAGTTTTCGTTATGATGGTCCGTTGGATATGAGGATGGACAGAAGCCAATCTCTAACAGCCGCTCATCTCCTTAGACAGCTTCCAGGCGAGGAACTTGGGGACATCTTTTTCCGGCTGGGCCAAGAGAGATGGGCTAAGCGAGTTGCCCAGTTTGTGGTGCAAGAGAGAAGAATTCACCCAATCGAAACGACTTCAGATCTGGTTGAGGTAATACGAAAAGCTATCCCCGCCAGGGTAAGAACAAAACGCAAGATTCACTTTGCCACCAAGATCTTTCAAGCCCTCAGGATCCAGGTTAACCAGGAGCTAGAGAACATAAGGGAGAGTCTCATTTGTTGTTTTGATCTGGTAAGAAGGCAGGGTAGAATCTGTTTTATTAGTTACCATTCTCTGGAGGACAGGATCGTCAAAGAGGAGTTCAAAAAGAGGGACGGCACGACAGTTCGGATCCTTACTAAGAAAGTGATAAAGCCTTCTCAAGAGGAAATAAGGAAAAATCCCCGGGCTCGCTCGGCGAGACTACGGACTGCTGAAGTAGTATAGAACAAGGACCGGCAATGAAGTGGGTGGCAGCGGTTTTGATCTTTCTTTTCTGTCTGGTAGGAGTGGAAATCTACCGAGGTACGGAACTGGTAAAAGCAAGCTACACTCTGCAGAAGCTCGAGGGGACCCGAAAAGACCTGGAGAAACAGAACGGATATCTGAAGCAGAAACTCTCTTCCTCTCTCTCTTTGGGATCATTGGAGAGTCGAGCCCGGGGGAAACTACGTTTGGGCAGTCCCCAGGAGACAAGATTCATAAGAGAAGATCTCCCTCGTATAGAAAGCAAATCCATACCCCCTTGGCTAAAAGCCTGGAAGCAAATAAAGGAGCTATTCGACAACCTCAGGAAATTCGTTAGCTTGACTTTGTTCTGAGCTGCCAAAAGCTTTGGGCCGGGATAGAGCGGACTTGCTTGGGGGAAGAGTTGGGAGATGTCGGGCAGCCAGAGTTCCGGTAGAATCCATATTTACTTACCCTTTCTTCTTCTATTTTTTGCCTTTATTGTGGTGGAGGCTCGTCTTTATTGGCTGCAGATTATCCAGCACCAGGCATTCTCTGAGCAAGCCCGCGGAGCACAGATAAGAAAGATTGAGGTTTCTCCCAAAAGAGGAACTATTTACGATCGGAATCTACAGAAACTAGCCATTAATATTCCCTCCTATTCTCTTTATGCCCGTCCCAAAGCAATATCTAATTCCAAAGAGGTAGCGAGACGTCTGGCCCCTTTGCTGAAGATGAAATCTTCTACCCTCAGAAAGAAGCTTGCCGGAGGCCAGATTTTTGTCTGGCTAAAGAGGAAATTATCCTTGCCTGAGAAGGAGCAAATTGAAAAACTGAACCTTGAAGGGGTCGGTTTCGTAGAGGAAAGCAAGAGATTTTATCCTCAAAAGGAACTAGCATCTCATGTTCTTGGCTTTGCGGGAGTGGACAATCAGGGTCTGGCCGGGGTGGAGTTTTCTTATGACCATGAATTGAGGGGAGAAAAGGGTCATTTTTGGATCACAAGAGATGCCCTTGGCTATGAAATCCCATATGGCAGACGAACTCTGCAGACTCTCATTCCTGGTAAGGATCTAGTGCTGAGCATTGACAGTATGATTCAGTCTATTGTGGAACAGGAACTGGCGATTGCTTTGAAAGAGACCCAAGCGCAGTCGGTGGAAGCGCTATTTATGGATCCTCACACCGGCGCAATTCTTGCTCTTGCCCGACGGCCCAGCTATGATCCGAATCGTTACCGGGACTATCCTGCATCAGCTCAAAAGAACCATCCCCTCCAATCAATCTATGAGCCAGGCTCTACTTTTAAGGTGGTCACAGCATCTGTGCTGCTGGAAGAAGGTCTGGTGGACATGAAGGAGAAGATCTTTTGTCAGGAGACTCTCAGGGTAGCTGATCACGTCTTCCATGACTGGAAGAAATTCAACACTGAACTGGACTTCTACACGATAATTCAACATTCTTCTGATATAGGGATGATTAAGCTGGCCAGCCGGATAGACAATGACATTTTTTTTCAATACATCAACCGCTTTGGATTCGGCACAAAGACCGGGGTAGATCTTCCCGGGGAAGAACGTGGAATTGTCCGACCATCCTCCTCCTGGTCTTTGACCGATCCTCCCTGTATAGCCATTGGCCACGGAATAGCTGTCACTCCCCTGCAGATGGTTAACTTTCTGTCGGCCGTAATCAATGGGGGAAAGCTGCTTAGACCCTATGTAGTGGAAGCTGTGCTTGAGCCAGGGGGAAGGATCATCAAGAAGACGAGTCCTCGCCTGATAAGGAGGATTATCCCTGATTCCACTTCTAATCTCCTGCGAGAGTTCCTGGAAGGCGTAGTGGCTGGAGGAACAGGAAAAAGAGCCAGCGTGTCTGGATACTCCGTAGGAGGCAAAACGGGAACGGCGCAGGTTCCTCTTTCCGAGGGTCGAGGCTATGCTGTGGGGAAATATATCTCCTCCTTTATGGGCTTTGCTCCCGTGGGCTCTCCGAAGATTGCCGGCATTGTTGTCATTAAGGAGCCCAGGGGAACTTACTGGGGTGGAGAAATTGCCGCTCCGGTTGTCGGCAGGATCATAGGAAGGGCTCTACCCCATATGAATGTCCTACCCCAGGAAGAGAAATGGGTTAGGTTGCCATCTCGTCCCAGGCAGATTTCCTCGAGGCAAGATAGTGGGGAGGGATCGAGTCCTGGCTCCATTTTTTCCTTCCTGAATGGTAAGCTGAACACCTCTCTCAAAGAGAGAGTCTCAACTCTCTTGTCTTCCTGTCGAGACGCAAAGGAGTATTTGTTTAGCTTCTACCAGGAAAAGGTTTCGTGAATCTCAAGAAACTTATATCAGTTCTGGATGTGGAAAAAGTAGTTGGTCCATTAGACAGGAATGTTAAAGGGTTGACCTATGACTCCCGGGAGGTGAAAAGAGGATTTCTTTTTGTGGCCATTGCCGGATTCAGAGAGGATGGTCATAGGTTTATCCCCGAGGCTATAGGAAAAGGTGTTGGGGTGGTGGTGGTGGAAAAGGAAATTTCCTCACCGCATCAAGGTCTCACTTTCATCAGGGTTCGCTCGAGCCGAGAAGCCCTGGCTAGACTCAGCAATTACTGGTATGGATTTCCCTCTCGAGAGCTAAAGCTAATTGGCATCACCGGAACGAACGGAAAAACCACCACCACCTATCTCATCGAGTCCATACTGAAAAAAGCAGGGTATGGGGTAGGTAGGATTTCCACCATCAATTATGACCTGGGCAGTGGACCGGTTCCTTCCAGGATTACTACCCCGGAATCCCAGGATCTTCATAGGATGCTGCGGAAGATGGCTGATGGAGGCATCGATTATGTAGCTATGGAAGTTTCCTCTCATTCCTTGGCCCTTCACCGGGTGGATGGAGTCCAGTTTGACTTCGCCGTGTTCACCAATTTCTCCACTGATCACCTCGATTTTCACAAAACCATTGAGCATTACCTGGAAGCCAAAGTCTCCCTTTTCCGGGACAGAGTCCCCGGCAGGGCAGCAGTCAATGTTGATGATCCAACGGCACCTCATATTATGAGGAGCATCTCCTGCCCTCTCATCACCTACGCCGTCAAAAAAAAGGCAAGGGTAAAGGGGAAAATACTGAGGAGGGGACCTCGAGGATCGTCTTTTCTGGTTCAGATTGGCAAGGATAAGCCTTTAAGGGTTGATCTCCCCCTCCTGGGTAGTCACAATGTCTACAATGCTCTGGCAGCTATCTCTGTTGCCAGCGCTGAAGAGGTGCCGCCGCCGATCATTAAGGAAGGACTGGAGGCAGTAAAGAGGATCCCTGGTAGATTGGAGTATGTCCAGAACAAAAAAAATCTGGATGTTTTTGTTGATTATGCTCACACTCCTGATGCTCTGGAGAAAGTTCTGAGGAGTCTTCGCCAGGTGGCGAGAGGCAAACTCTGGGTGGTATTCGGATGTGGTGGAGACCGAGATACCGGAAAGCGTCCGCTTATGGGGAAGGTAAGCCTCAAGTTGGCCGACTATTCTGTCATTACCTCGGATAATCCTCGCAGCGAGGACCCCGAGAAGATTATTGTTGCCATTGAAGAGGGAATCAAGGAAGAGGGCGGACAGAAGGATGAGGACTACACTACTGCTACGGATCGAAGAGAGGCTATCAGAATAGCTCTGGGGAGGATGAGGAGAGGAGATACTCTTCTCATTGCAGGTAAGGGGCATGAGAGCATGCAGATCTTCAAGGATCGAGCGGTGGAGTTTAGCGATAGCAAAGTGGTGCGAGATTTGCTGGCCCGGGATAGTTCTGTATAATGAAGTCGAACTACCAGAATTCCTGGTGTGGGTGATCCTCTATCTAGCAGGGGGAGAGGACTATTATGCCGCAATCCTTTTCTGTTCAGGAGATTCTTCAGATAACAGGGGGACGCCTTATAGGTAAGGCCCCTTCTTCGGCTATCCTTCCCGACAAAATCTCCACTGATAGTCGCACCCTAAGAAAGGACGATTTTTTCCTGGCTCTTAAAGGACCCAGGTTTGATGGTCATGATTTTCTGGAGGATTGCCAGAGAAAGGGAGGGATAGGAGCTATTGTTTCAGAGGATATTCTCCCACCTTCACCAGATTTCTTCCTTGTCCGGGTAAAGGATACTCTTCAAGCTCTTGAGGGACTGGCTAAGTTTCATCAACGCCGACTGGGACCTCTTTTGGTGGCTGTCAGCGGAAGCAATGGTAAGACCACGGTCAAGGAGATGATCTGGCAGATCCTTTCCCGAAAATATCCTACTCTCAAGTCCTCGGGAAATTTCAACAACCAAATTGGAGCTGCTTTGAGCCTCTTGAGCCTCTCTTCTCATCATAAATTCGGGGTCTTGGAGATGGGGATGAACCACAGGGGAGAAATTGCTCGCCTGGCGGGTATGATTGAGCCCACTATCGGGGTCATTACCAATATCCAGCGAGCCCACTTTGGTTTCCTGGGAAGTATGGAGGAGATTAAGGAGGCCAAAGCAGAACTCATTGATTACCTGAACGCTCGGAAGAAGAGCTGGATAGTATTGAATGCTGACGATTCCCGGACTCGAGAGCTTGAAGGAAGAGCCCTTTGCCGGGTTATGAGTTTTGGACTTGTTCGAGAAGCTCGTGTATGGGCCTCCGAAATAAGGTGGGACGAGAGCTCTCTAGATTTTCAGTTGGACTATGGGGAGGAAAAACAGGCTATTCACCTTTCCCTTCCCGGAAAATATAACGTGGCCAATGCTGCCTGTGCGTCAGCAGTGGCCTTGATCCTCGGGTTTTCCCTGGAGGATATTGCACAGGGCCTGGCCGATTTTAGGCTTCCTCCCCATCATTTCCAGGTCCAGATCCAGGGAGGCTTTCGAATTATCGATGATTCATATAATGCCAATCCGGACTCTATGAGAGCAGCTCTGGACCTTTTCAAAACCACGAGGGGGAAGAGGAAAATAGCCATAGTGGGGGATATGCTAGAGCTGGGGGGAAAATCTCGTCTCTTTCACAGGAAAGTAGGTCAGTATCTAGCTAGCCTGCGCCTCGATGCCGTATTTACCTTTGGGGATCTAGCCAGGGAAGTGGCCCAGGAGGCGCGGAGGGGAGGGGTTGATGATTCCTTCTCTTTTGATGACAAGGACGAGTTGGTGGAGGAGCTCCTTCTCTATCTTCGGGAAGGAGACTCTCTTCTCATTAAGGGTTCCCGGGGTATGAGGATGGAGGACATTGTGAAAAAGGTGAGGATGAGGCTATGTTCACCTACCTCACTTCGTCCTTGATCATCCGCTGTGGAGCCGCGGCTATAGTTTCTCTTGCTCTGAGTTTAGCAATAGGCAAGATCTGTGTGCGAGGTTTCAGAAAGGTTGGTCTGGTTGATCATGTTCGCGCTTACAGTCCTTCACCTCATCAGGAGAAAAAGGGCATCCCTACCTCCGGGGGAATTTTCATCCTGGCGAGTTTCAGCATTGGACTCTTTCTCTTTGCCGACCTGACCGATGAGTTTGTCCTCATATCCCTTTTGGTTACTCTTTGCCTGGGACTCATCGGTTTTTGGGATGATCGCACCAAGGCTTTAAGAAAAAGCTCCCGTGGTCCGAGAGTTCTCCTTAAACTCGGGGTTCAGTCTATTATAGCCGGTCTAGTTGCCCTTTACCTGATCTTGGTCCTGGAGTTCACACCTCAGGTCAGTATCCCTTTCACAGGTCGTGCTCTGAGTCTTGGGTGGGCGTATGTTCCTTTTGTCATAGCGATGATTGTGGGTACTGCTAACAGCGTCAACCTCAGCGACGGACTGGACGGACTGGCAGCTGGATGTATCATCTGGGCAGGTCTTGCCTATGCTCTTTTGGCTTATTTTGCGGCAAGTGGTGCTTTTTCTCATCTTTTCAAACTAGCCTTCAGCCCGGCAGCGAGAGAACTGGTGATTTTCTGGGCTTGTCTTTTGGGAGCGGTTTTGGGATTCCTCTGGTATAACCGTCACCCCGCCCGGATTTTTCTTGGGGATACCGGAGCTCTTGCCCTGGGGGGAGCCCTGGCCATCACTGCGGTTCTTATAAGGGAGGAGATTCTCCTGGTTCTTATCGGAGGAGTCTTTGTGGTGGAGGCGCTGTCGGTATTTCTGCAGGTTCTTTCCTTCCAAAGCACTGGCAAGAGAATCTGGAAGATGAGTCCTCTGCATCACCATTATGAACTCAAAGGGATGAAGGAACCCAGCATTGTTAGGCGCTTCTGGGTCCTGGGTCTTTTTCTTGCTGGTGCTGGGCTTCTGGGTGTGATCTGGTAAGTAAGAGAGGATGAACCTCAAAGATAAGAGAGTTTTGGTCCTGGGTATGGGCATTAGCGGAATGGGGATAATAGATCTGTTAGGAAAAGAAGGGGCCGAGGTTGTGATAGGGGAGATAAAGGATGCTCCCGAGATGCGAGCTAAGGCAAAAAAGCTAAGAAGGCGAGGAATGAAGGTTTATCTTGGTCCCCATCCCTTGCATCTTCTTGACGACCGGGATCTAGTTGTTCCCTCTCCTGGCGTCTCCCTGGATATTCCCCTTCTTCAGAGGGCTAAAGACAAAGGTGTCTCCATAATGGGAGAGCTGGAACTTGCCTCCCGCTTCGTTAAAAATGCCTCTATGGTGGCTATTACGGGGACCAATGGTAAGACTACTACTACATTCCTTACCGGGCATATTCTTAAGAGGGCCAGAAGCGATGTTGAAGTAGCGGGAAATATTGGGATGTCTCTCGCTGCAGCCGTGCAAAAAAAGTGCTCCATCCTGGTGGTAGAGGTCAGTAGTTTTCAATTAGAAACTGTTGAGAAATTTCATCCTTTTATCTCCTGCATTCTCAATATCACCCCCGATCATCTTGATCGCCACCACAATTTCACTCAATACGCTCATCTTAAGGGTAGAATCTTTCTCAACCAGACTAAGGGGGACTTCACCATTTTGAATAAAGACGACCCCTTGGTCTGGTCCCTCGAGAAAAAGGTGAGAGCGACCGCAGTATTCATCAGCCAGAAAGATGAGCCGGATTTGGGAGTTTTTCTTCGCAAGGGTAGAATCATGGCCAGATTTGACAGAGAAGAGGAAATCATCTCCCTGTCCCGGATCATCTTTCCCGGCTCCTACAATATAGAGAACATACTCTCGGCCGTCGCCATATCCTCTCTTTACGGGATAAATCCCGCCCTTATCCAGGACGTTTTGGAAGAATTTGAAGGACTTCCCCATAGAGCCGAGGAACTGGGGGAGGTAAGGGGAATTCGGTTCATCAACGATTCCAAGGGTACCAATGAGGGAGCGGTAAAGAAATGTCTTGAGGGAGTAACAGGACCCTTCATTTTGATTATGGGAGGGAGAGATAAAGGAGCCAACTTTTCTATTCTGCGGCCTCTCATCAAGGAGAAGGTAAGGGAGCTCATCCTCATTGGTGAGGCTAAAGAAAGAATAGAAGAGGAGCTTTCCGGTATCTGTCCTATGCGAAAGGCTGATAAACTTCCTGATGCGGTAAGGTTGGCCTTTGGTGAGGCCAAGGCGGGAGACTCTGTTCTTCTTTCTCCCGGATGCACTAGCTTTGATGAGTTCAAGAGTTTTGAAGAAAGAGGCGAAGCCTTTAAGAGAGAGGTGGAGAAACTGAGGGAGGAATATGGAAAGCAAAACTAGCATTGATTATCCTCTCGTCATTATTACTATTTTTCTTCTAGCTGTGGGGCTCATGGTTCTATTCAGTGCCAGCAGTGCTTACGCTTACCTGCGTAAAGGTGACCCTTATTTCTTCCTCAAGCGTCAGCTAATATGGGCAGGCCTGGGTTTGGTTTTCCTCTGGATGGGGACCAGGTTCAATTATCGAAGGTACGAGAAGGTGGGCGTACCCTTACTTTTGCTGAGCCTGGGACTTTTGGCACTAGTTTTTCTGCCCCAGCTGGGAGCCGGACCAAATGGAGCCCAGCGCTGGATAACTTTGGACTCTGTGGGGCTGGGATTCATTCATTTTCAACCCAGCGAGATAGTTAAACTCGCCCTGGTTATTTACCTTGCCTCTTCCCTGGTGAGAAAAAGAGAAAGGATGGAAAATTTCGTGAACGGATTTCTTCCCTACTTCATTATCCTGGGGGCTATTTCCATCATGGTAGTCATGGAGCCGGACCTAGGTTCTGCCATCATCATTGCCATGATTGCTTTTGTTGTTCTTTTTGCCGGTGGCGCCCGAATTTCTCATATGATCTACGCTTTGATCCTGGCTCTTATTCCGGTTTGCTTTTCCATTCTTGAGGTAGGCTACCGCAAGGACAGAATAATGGCATTCTTTAGGCCGGAATCAGATCCTCTTGGTGCGGCTTTTCAGCCTCTGCACTTCAAAATCGCTCTGGGGTCGGGAGGACTCTGGGGTTTGGGACCGGGAAGAGGGAAGGAGAAACTCTTCTACCTTCCTACTCCTCACACTGATTCTATCTTTGCTGTCATTGGCGAAGAATTTGGGTTCATTGGAGCCACCCTCATTGTTGCCCTGTTTTTCGCTATGGCGCTTCGCGGACTCATGATTGCCAGAAGAGCACCTGACAGATTCGGAAAGCTCCTGGCGGTAGGCCTTACCTCCATCATCTGCCTTCAGGCAGCTATCAACATGGCCGTAGTCACCGTTTTGCTTCCTACCACCGGAACAACGCTTCCCTTCATCAGCTACGGAGGCTCCTCTCTGATTATTTGCCTTGCCGCGGTAGGGATTCTCCTGAACATATCCAAAAGCGGTCTTGTCCAACCAAACCCTGAGGGTGAGTAGCCCGTTCTATGAGCTTCCAGTATTTTTTTGTCAAGCACCTACCAAACTCTTGCCCGAGCCTCTTTTACCATGTGTGATTCTAGATTATCAATGTTTCACAAAAGGAGGAGCATAGTACGATGCGTCTTATGACATCACATCGAAGGTGGAACCCACTGAAGCAAGAATGGGTTCTGATATCACCTCAGCGCTGGAAGCGTCCCTGGAGCGGAGCGGTGGAGAATGTCTCTCACGAAAAAATTCCTGAATACGATCCAGAATGTTACCTTTGCCCCGGGAACAGGCGAGCGAGTGGCGAAACTAATCCAGAGTACAAGGATGTGTACGTCTTTGATAATGATTTTTCCGCTTTGATGGCACCACAAGAGGAAGACGTTGAGAGCCTGGAGGATCTGAATGGCATAATTCGTTCAAAAGGGGAACGGGGAATCTGTCGGGTGATCTGTTTTTCTCCCAGACACAATTTAACTCTGCCTGAGTTGGATTTGCCTGCATTGCGTCGGGTGGTAGATCTCTGGGTAGAAGAGCATGAAAACTTGAGTACTGAGCCATATATTAATCATGTGCTCATTTTTGAAAACAAAGGTGAGATGATGGGTTGTTCAAATCCGCACCCGCATGGACAGATCTGGGCAACCGAATCAATTCCCAATATTCCAGCAAAGTCTTTAGCATCTCAGGAATCCTACTTTGTAAGTAATGGGACAAAACTTCTATCCGATTATCTTGAGTGGGAGCTCAGAGAAGCAGAGCGCATTGTTGCCAAAAATGAAGACTGGGTTGTGTTGGTTCCCTTCTGGGCTGTGTGGCCATTTGAGACTGTGGTTCTCCCCAGGCGGTCTGTGGGCGCAATTGGTGAGCTGACGGAAGATGAAAAGGATGCCTGGGCAGCTATTTTGAAAAATATTACTACAAGGTACGACAATCTATTCAAGACATCTTTCCCCTATTCTA
>Ga0209991_10001383_pt1 | contig 10988 bp, 13 predicted proteins | sample ChitaG_FD_183167 | JGI IMG/M metagenome (GOLD analysis project Ga0209991, IMG submission 183167) | Deep subsurface microbial communities from South Pacific Ocean to uncover new lineages of life (NeLLi) - Chile_00310 metaG (SPAdes)... | ecosystem: Environmental > Aquatic > Marine > Oceanic >...
GTGATGATGTGGTTCCCTTTGCCCTCACTGGCATAGGCAATCCCTTTGATAGCGAAATTGTCCGCCTCCGTTCCCCCGCCGGTGAACACGATCTCCTCTCCTCTGGCACCTATAAGGGCAGCAACTTTATCCCGTGCCTCCTCAACAGCCGCCTTTGCCTCCTGGCCAAAGGAATGGATGCTGGAGGGATTGCCGAATACATCGCTGAGATAGGGCAGCATCGCCTCTACCACTTCGGGATCCGTGGGAGTGGTGGCAGCATGATCGAGGTATATCCGCTTCTTGGTTACCATGTCAATACTATCCCCCGGCAACGGCAAGGAAAATGAAGAGCTCATCACCATCTCTCAGCGGGTTAGTTAACTCATCGGCGTTGATTCTTTCCCCATTGACAAAGAACCAAACCTGAGGCCGCAGCTCGCCCTGCTTGTTATACAGCCATCGCCTCAGGCTCGGAAATTGAGCCGTCAGGTTATTCAGGCACTCCAGGGCATTAGATGCTGGTACCTCCACTACTTCTTGCCCATTAGTGAACTGGCGCAGAATCAAGGGGATCTTCACCTTGACGCTAATTTTTGCTGCTCCTTTACCTTTAATGTCGCATAAGCGCAAATAATAACTTTCATAACCTATCACTACCGCAGACACCACAGTCGGGACTCCTGATCAGATCAAGAAAAGTAAACTCCATCGTTTCACCATTGAAATATAGCATCTTGCCGGTGAGCAAATCCCCAAAGCCAGCAAGCAGTTTAATTACTTCTGTAACCTGCAGGATAGCCACCAAAGCGGGAGTTACGCCGAAAACCGGGATTGTTCCCCCCTCTCCTAGGCTCTGCGGGAAAATGCAGGCAAAACAGGGAGTCTTTCCGGGGATAATAGTGGTAATCTCTCCAAGCAGCCCATTAATCCCGGCATGGATAAAGGGTATTCCTTCCCCCACACAGGCTGAGTTTAGGATAAACCTGGTCTCGAAATTGTCCATCCCATCTATTACCGTATGTGCTCCTTTGATGATGTCTCTTGCATTATCTTCGGTGATCCTTTCAAAGACAGGGGTGACCTCTATCGAGGGGTTTAATCTGGTAAGCTTTTGCGTCGCCGAGAGTGGCTTTTGCTCCCCGATATCCTGATCCCAATGAAGGATCTGCCGGTTTAAGTTACCGAGCTCCACAAAGTCGCAGTCCACTATAGTAATGTGCCCGATGCCGGCGCAGGCTAAATATACGGACGCAGCGGATCCCAATCCCCCCAGTCCAGCCACCAACACATGAGACTGCTTAAGCTTCTTCTGCCCCTCCTCACCGAAGCTTGGGTATAGTATCTGCCGTCCATATCTGACAAGGTCGCTTTCAGTCAGCATGTTCAGCCCTCCACCACGTCGCCGGTGACAGGGTCGACCCTCACCCCTTTGGCGGTCACCCAGGCGATCCCCTGCTCGATATCTTTTTCTTCCCCTTCCAGTTCCAGTACCACCCAGCCCTTGTCCTCGGATACATCGGCGCGGCGGATGTTGGTTGCCACCTTGAACTGAACACCAAGGTTATAGATAATAGCTTCACCGATCAGCTCCTGGGGAAAGGTAAACATTACTCGTCGCTTTACCATCTCATCCTCCAATCCCGTATTCGGTAAAACAGCCAAAATTTACTGCTCTCAAACCACGACCCGTTCACCGAGCACCTCCTTAAAGGACTCCAGGGTGGGTTTGATGACGAGTGGCCGAACAACATCTGCTACCGCTTCCTGGGTCTTAAGTCCAGCTCCGGTGATAAAGGCTACCGTTAACTCGCCTTTCTTGATCGCTCCTGAAGCCACCAGCTTCTTCAGCCCTGCCACCACCACGCCACCCGCTGTCTCGGCAAAGATGCCTTCGGTTTGAGCCAGGAGCTTCATCCCAGCGACGAGCTCCTCATCGGTGACAGCGCATGCAGCACCCCCCGACTGCCGGGCAACTCTCAATGCATAATAGCCATCAGCGGGGTTTCCAATAGCTATGGACTTGGCAACGGTATTTGGCTTTACCGGGTGTACATGAAGAGAGCCTGCTTCAAAGGCATTGACAATAGGCGAGGAGCCAGCAGCCTGGGTGACATACATATGAGTATTGACCGGTTCGATCAAGCCCAGCATAGAGAATTCATCCAGGCCCTTCCATATCCTGGTAAATAGGAGACCCGAAGCGGCGGGAGCCACCACGCACTCCGGAGCACGCCACCCTAGCTGCTCCGCCACCTCATACCCCAGGGTCTTGCTTCCCTCGGCGTAGTAGGGGCGGAGGTTGATATTAATGAAACCCCAGTTATAGCTTTCCGCCACCTTGGTGCAGAGGCGGTTGACATCGTCATAGCTCCCCTCAACAGCTATCAAAACCGGGTCATAGATTGCTATCCCCACCAGCTTGCCCTGCTCCACATCAGAGGCAACGAAAACATAGGACTTCATATTTGCCTGAGCGGCATGAGCAGCCACGCTGGCGGCGAGGTTGCCTGTTGAGGCGCAGGCTACAGTGTCAAATCCGAACTCCCGCGCCTTGGTGATCGCCACCGAGACCACCCGATCCTTGAAAGAGTATGTTGGATTCAGGCAATCATTCTTGATGTAGAGCTGCTCCAGTCCCAACTCCCGCCCCAGGTTATCGGCTTTGACCAGAGGGGTAAATCCGGTGCCGATATCCACCACCTCGCTTTCCACCGGCAGCAGGTCACGATAGCGCCACATACTCGCTGGCCCGCTTGACAGCCTCTTCCGGCTCACAGCCTTGGCCATGGACTTGTAATCGTAGATTACCTCCAGCGGGCTGAAGCAGAAATCGCACAAATTGATAGGCTCCGGTGGATACTCCCGTCCGCACTTTCGGCAGCTCAATGCTCTAACGTAGGACACTTATCTTCGCTCCTTATTTAGAACCTCTATCTAGGATTCCAATGCCTGCGCTAAATCCTCAATTAAATCATCAACGTTCTCTAAGCCCACAGATAGTCTAATTAGACTATCTGTAATTCCTACGCCTCTCCTCACATCTTCCGGCATCGAGGCATGGCTCATGGTGGCCGGGTGCTCCACCAAGGAGTCGACACCGCCAAGGGACTCTGCCAGGGAGAAGATGGTGACGCTTCTCAGAAATGCATTGACAGCCTCAATCCCACCCTCTATTTCTAAGGAGACCACGCTGCCAAATCCCCCCATCTGCCTCACGGCAATCTCATGCCCCGGGTGTGATTTAAGCCCGGGATAAAAGACCTTCTCCACCTTGGGGTGTTTTTCCAGATAAGCTACAACCTGAGCCGCATTCTCCTCCTGCCGCATCATCCTCACCGGAAGGGTCTTGATTCCCCTCAGCACCAGCCAACAATCGAATGGGGAGGCGCAGGTCCCCAGCGCATTTAGCAGAAACTGAACCCTTTCGGTTAATTCATCGGTGGTGGTTACCACCGCCCCACCAACAACATCGCAGTGCCCGTTAAGGTACTTGGTCGTGGAATGAACCACCAGATCGACGCCGTACTCGATGGGCCTCAGGAAATAGGGGGTAGGAAAGGTGTTATCCGCCACCGTCATCAGATTATGTCTTCTGGCAATATCAACCACCATCTCAATATCAACGATGTTCAGTAACGGGTTGGAGGGGGTTTCCATCCATATCATCCTGGTATTGGGCCTTATCGCCTCCTCGATCCTTTCCCCATCGTCCATCCTTAAGAAGGTGAACTCCAGCCCAAATTCTTTCATTACCTCGTTAAAGAGTCTATAGGTGCCCCCATAGATGTCATCCCCTGAAATCACGTGGTCGCCTGCCTTTAGAAGGTGCATGACGGTCGTCTCCGCAGCCATCCCGGTGGCAAAAGCGAAGCCAGCCTTCCCTCCCTCAAGTTCAGCAATACAATTTTCCAGTGCCTTCCTGGTGGGATTTGCCGTTCGCGAGTAGTCATAGCCCCTTGTTACCCCCACATCCTCGAATACAAAGGTCGATGTCTGGTAGATCGGTGTCGCCAGGGCACCGGTTGTAGGGTCCGGCTGCCTCCCAGAGTGGATGGCCAGTGTTTCAAATCTCATTTCATTTCCCCCCAGTATCTGCCTAAAACCTCATCAGCAGGAAGTCAAGTCCAGGGAATGTAAGAACACGGGGTTAACGAGGACCAGCAGATAGACGGTCCGTTGGCGAAACAGTGCTTATTATATCCTGCGACGCAGCACCAGTCCAGTTCCGCCAAGGGCAGCCGCCGTGACGAGCATAAACACACCACTGCCGATCAGCATTTGGGTGACACCAAAGCCCAGAACGGCAAGGTACAGGTAGTTCTCCATGTTCAAGGCCTGGGCATAGCTCAAATGCTCGGGGTTTGTTGGGTCAAAGCGACCCTCACCCATCAGCTCATCGTAGGTCGAGGCTATTCCGCGGCGATGCTCCCTAACTACGTCGCCGGCAGCTTGCGCTTCCCCAGCCGAATCGACTAACTCACCGTTCGCAACCGCGGTCTCATCAAGGCCGAGAGTCACCTGCTCAATCCGCATGGCGTCCTCCATCCAATCGGCTTTAGTGACGCCCTGGACAATGAACATTACGCCCAAGGCGAAGGCGGCAACGCTCAGACCCAGCACCACTATCCAAAGATATTTTGTTACAACAGACATGCCATTCCCCCTTTAAAGGTTTTGATTTAGCGTTATCCCTAGCCATTTTCGTGGCAACTTCATAGACGTTTCTCCAGTCTCACCCCCCCCCTATCGATCTCATTCCGCCGTCAAAGTAAGCCCTGAGGTAGAGGATCTTTTCTGATTCAACGGGATCGTTTGATATCACAGTGATCTTGAACAGGTGTTCGCCTGACATCTTCATTTCCTGCACGGTAGGGGTTTTCACCCGCACCGTTCCTTCATCACCGGGTTGCAACGTTGTAGGACCTACAACGGGCTTACCCGGTCAGCACCCTTCAATAACCTGTATTTTCACGTCGTCAATTTTAAGCGGCGCGTCTCCCTCATTTGTAAAATGAAAACTATAGTCTAGTGGAACGCCTGGGGACACATTTCCCACATCGACGTAATAATATTCGTCGAATTGAATCCTGGGCTGGCCAGTTGGAGACCCGTTACCCCCGCAGGCAGTAAACCCTACTGCTGCCAGCAGCACGCTTAAGCTTATCATTATGGCCATGCGCCTCATTTTTCCATCCTTTCTAGTACTTGTATCCAGTTGGATTTTGCAATTGTGTTATCCTTCGATCCAGTTGCTGGTGTTAGCGCCCTTAACAATGAACTCCGTTCTCTAGTCTCAACCCTCTGATCATACTCTAGATAGTTGGCATAGTCGGATGATTCTCCTGGAATAGCCATGTTGTCAAATAACGCTCTCCTGTGTCAGGTAGAATGACCACGATAAGCTTACCCTCGTTTTGCGGCCTCCTCGCCACCTCTACTGCGACCCAGGTTGCCGCCCCGGAGGAGATACCGGCTAAGATGCCCTCTTCCCTGACCAGTCTTCGAGCCATTATCCCGGCATCTTCATTGGTAACCTGGATAATCTCGTCGACCAGATCCATTCTCAACACTTCAGGGACAAATCCAGCGCCGATGCCCTGAATCTTATGGGAGCCTGGTTTGCCACCGGAGAGGACCGGCGAGTCCTTCGGTTCGACGGCAATGGCCCGAAACTCAGGCTTCCTCTCCTTGATCACCTCCGCAACCCCAGTAATGGTTCCACCGGTTCCTACACCGCTAACCAGGATATCCACCCTGCCATCGGTATCCTCCCAGATCTCCTCGGCCGTAGTCTCGCGATGGATCTGGGGGTTTGCCGGGTTTTTAAACTGCTGGGGAATAAAATAGTTGGGATTATTGGCCACCAGTTCCTCAGCTCTTCTAATTGCCCCGGGCATTCCTTCGGCTCCGGGGGTTAGTACCAGCTCCGCCCCGAAAGCTGCCAGAAGCTGTCTGCGCTCCAGGGACATTGTATCGGGCATGGTGAGAAGCAATCGGTAGCCCTTGGCGGCGCAGACAAAAGCTAAGGCGATGCCCGTGTTTCCACTGGTAGGCTCGATGATCACCGTGTCCTCTTTGATTAATCCCGCCTCTTCAGCAGCCTCAATCATACTAGCCCCAATCCTATCCTTTACATTAGATAAGGGATTGTAGGATTCAAGCTTGGCCACGACCTCGGCGCCTAGCCCCTTGGGTATTCTGTTCAGTCTAACCAGTGGCGTATTTCCAATTAGCTCGGTGACATCATTAGCTATGCTTGGCTTTTGCCGTCTGCTCCTAGCCTCGTAGGACACTTTTAACATTTACTCTACCCCCTTCGATTAGTATTCACGGTATTTGCGCTAGGCTATATGGCATTTCGTACTATTTCCCCCAGCGTCAGTATGCCTATGGGAACGGATCCGCCTTCCGGCGGGCCGGTGACCACCAGTTGGTGAATATCGGCGTCGAGCATGTCATTGGCCGCCTCGGCCAGTGAGACGTGGTTGGGCACATAAAGGACCTTTTTGGTCATGACCTCAGCCACCGGGATCTCTTTCCAATCAGGGCGGGAAAGCATCTCCCTTACCATGTCCTTTCGGCAGATGATACCCTTGAACTGGCCCGTAGTATCTACTACTACCACTGAATTGTGTTTACTGAGTTTCTCGTGGATATCACCCAGTGTGTCATCAGGCCAAGCTTTGATCAAAGGGTGGAGCGCCACCTTTGAGATACTGATCTTACGAAGCATGCCACGCCTCCCGCTGCCACATTTCAACCGCCGATAATATGTCCAAAGCCAATTGAACCCTCTTCGCTGCCTCTAGGCGAATAGCTCGCGGTTTCGCTTAAATGTAGTACTCTACTACCGCTGATTTCTGCTTTTCCCTTTGCCGCTCGACCAAGTCCTGTAAGGTTGTTGATTCCAAAACCCCTACCATTGCTTTTTTCGTCTCTGCCCAGATATCGCGAACTATACAGGTATCGGCACGCGAGCATACATTAGGATCATCGACACATTCCACTGGGGCGAGTGACCCTTCTAAAACTTGAATCACTTCACTTAGTATTATCTCTTGTGGTGGCTTACCCAGTGAGACCCCACCACCCGCTCCACGGGTGCTCCTTAACATGCCCGCCGCTATAAGAGGGGCGATTATATGCTCCAGATAATGGAGGGAAATCTGCTGTCTTTGGGCAATAGCTTTTAATTGCACTAGGCCTTCATTTTGATGAAGGCCAATATCCAAGAGTGCCCTGGTTCCATATCGCCCCTTGGTAGACATCTTCATTACTCCCACCTCCATTGTTGACCTTTATCATCAACAATGTCTACTTTATCATAAAATAGGGAAACTGTCAATAGTCTTTGAAACCTCCTTAAAAATGGAATAAGCATGGCTCACCGCTTCTTTCGCTGCGTACTGGCCAATGTGCTATAATCGTGGGCGTATGTTTAGGGCAGAGCGGAACTGAAGCATGCCAGCGCCGGGAAGAAGGCTTTTCTATGGCTGGGTAATCGTAGCGGCCGCTTGGTTGGTGATGTTTGTTAGTGCGGCGGCCATTAGCTCCTTCTCCGTATTCGCTCCGGAACTGGAGGGGGAATTCGGCTGGACGAGGGGGATGCTCTCCCTGGGCTTCACCATTAATGCGCTTACGATGTCGGTATTCGGACTGGCAGCAGGGATGCTGGTCGATCGAATCGGGCTGAGAAGGACCGTGATCATCGGCGCTGTCATCGGGGGGCTGGGGATCGCCCTGTTGAGCCAGATAACCCAAATCTGGCATTTCCACCTCCTCTACGGGGTCCTCGCCTCCTCGGGGATCGCATTATGTTTCATTGTCCCCACAGTGGCCACGGTGCGGAGGTGGTTTATGAGGAGGGCGGCCCTGGCGATATCTATCGCGATGACCGGCTCGGGGCTGGGCATGGTGATTCTATTGCCGTTGATCCACCGTATCATAGTGGCTATTGGCTGGCGTGATAGCTACATCGTCCTTGGGCTCATCATGGTAGTGGGCGCTGTCATTGGGGCGTCACTTTTAAAGAAAGACCCGGAGTCGGCGGGAACCTATCCCGATGGCATCAAGCCCGAGGCGGATGAGCTTGAGGCCCGCGCTGACTTTCTCGCCCGCACCGAGAAGTGGACGGTAAGGGAGGCCTTCAGGACCTCTAGCTGGTGGTTCCTCGTATTCTCCCAGTTCTTTAACATCGCGGTAGTCGGGATTATCGGCCACATTGTTTTCTGGGGCGGCGACCTGGAAATACCACGGGGGGATGCGGTGAGCATCCTGAGCTTCTTTGTGCTAGCTGCGGTGGCAGGCCGGCTTTTCGGGGGCTTTTTCTCCGATTGGCTGATGGCCAGATTCGGTATCTCTCGAAAGCCCATCCTATATTTTTGCACCATTGGCGTAGCCCTGGGGTGCTTTCTTGCTATGGGGGTTAATAGCGAAACAGAGCTTCTTTTGGTTTCTCTGCTTATCGGATTCTGCTACGGAAGCGGCCTCTCGGTGTTCCCCACATACCTGGGAGACCTGTTCGGGGTGGTTAGCTTGCCCATGCTTTTTGGCGTCATGTTCTTGCTCGCGGGGGGATTATTTAGTGCCATCGGTCCTGTTTTATACGGATTCATCCACGATACCCAGGGGTCTTACGATACAGCCTTCCTGGTTACGGCGATATTGTGCCTCATCTCAGCAGTATCCCTATTCCTTATCAGGGCGCCGGTGAAGGCGACAGGAGCCCAGACTGATGTCACTCAGATAGATAGGTGACACACGGCATCGTGGATTTCGCTCGCCTGTCATTGCGAAACACTTTGCGATAAACAAACTGCGGTGACTATTGGAGGAGAAGACATACTTACTACACCGCAGGTTTTACTGCGGAGGATCTATGAAAGGGAGTCCCCCGACCCCGAGGCCGCCAGGTCGGCCGACACTTCGGCCTAAATCGTCCGATAAGTCCGACTCTCGCAAAGCGGAGGGGTCGCAATGACAGCGACAATGGGCTAGAGGCGCTGTGTCACCAATGTACTGGACGAGTACAATAGCTTTACTACACACAGATGAAGCGCAAGCAATGTCAATCATAAACAGTATCTCGCCCTAGCCAGGCCACGCTAGCCACCCATTTTACGATAGGCAACCTGTTAGAGGGGCTCGATTCTTCCCTCGCTAACCCGAAATAGCGCCGCCTCAGCCAGAAAGCCGGGATCGAAGCGCTCGAGATCGGTGGTGGTGATCACCACCTGCTGATAAGAGGCAACGGACCCCAGTAGGTGATGACGCCGCTCTGCATCGAGCTCGGAAAGCATATCGTCCAAAAGCATGATGGGCTCATCAGATATTTTGGAGCGCATGAAGCGAGCCTCGGCGAGCTTTAGGGAGAGGGCGATAGTGCGCTGCTGGCCCCGGGAGCCATAAACATTCATATTGACATCGCCTATCAGGAACGCCAAGTCATCCCGATGAGGACCAACCAGGCTCATCCCCTGAGCGATCTCCTTTTTTCGAACATCTCTAAGTCTATCCCCAAAATCCGTTGCGCCTACGCTGGGCAGATAGGTCATCCTCAATTTCTCTTGCTCCGCAGTGAGCTGGTAGTGAATCGGCTGAGCCAGGTTGTCAAGCTCAGCCACCATGAGCTGACGCTGCGCGATGAGATAGGAGCCGTGCTCCAGCAATTCCTGGTCCCAAAAATCAAGCTGGCTCCCCTCGGCGCGCCGCTCCCCGATCAGCCTTAGGAGGTGATTTCGCTGCAGGAGCACCTTATTGTATCGCTGGAGGGCGCGGAGGTATCGAGAATTGACCTGGGAGTTTGTCATGTCCAGGTAACGTCGACGCAGCGAGGGAGCACTGCCAATAAGATCGATGTCCTGTGAGCTAAAGAGCACCACATTAACCTGACCGACGAGGTCGATGGCGCGGCGGGGCACGCCATTTACTCTGATCCGCTTTTGAACATGTGACTCAGGGCCAGGATATGCCGCCCTGAGCGCGATCTCCACCCGAATGCTCTCCGTCCTTTTTTGAACCTGGGCCAGCAGGCGAGCCACCGAGAGCCCCTCCCTTGGGGCGGACCAGTTAATCAGCTCCCGCTCCGCAGTGGCGCGGTGGGATTTGGCGGTGGCCAGAAGGTAGATCGCCTCAAGGAGGTTGGTCTTCCCCTGAGCATTATCGCCCTGAAGCACCATTAGGTGAGGCGGGAGGTCGAGCTCCAGTCGCTCGTAATTACGGAAGTTGGTCAGACTCAAATGCGCGATATGCAAACATCTCCTCCCGCTTCTCCCAACCGGGGATGCAACCACTCAGGCAAATCCGACTCCAAGGCTCTCTTTTCCCGCTCCAGGCTTTGGATTCAAGCACCTCTACGTATCTAAGTGTGTCGGGATGCGTGATAACCATATCATGGTAATGATAGCTCAGTTTGCGTTCAAGTCGCTCTAAGGCTTGATTTCCTAATAGAGCAGTCGCGATGTTCACTCTACTACAATGTAGTGCTCGGGCCCTACTCCCAAACCGTGCTTCAAAGCCGTAACGATCTGAGGCGACTGCCAGGGATTCGCCATTAGCTTATTCTTGGCCTTATAACTCAGAAGTATCTTCATCGCCTCAACATCGATAGCAACAAGGTCTCCAGAGACAAGCACCAGACCAGGCTCCGCCAATTGGCCCTTATCTGGACCGCCGGAAACGAAGGTCTTCCTGCCATCCATGATTATGAGGTCTGGTTGCCAGCACAGGCTGATTTCAGCAACCTTCTGCTCCAGGTGGCGGGCGTGAAGGGCGCGCCGCTCTCCAGGGTGCATAAAGCCTACTGCGAGCTTCAGTGCGCCAGTAAATCGTGAGAAAGCATGAGTCTTCATACATGGCAAGTATACAATTTTGTCAGCTTCATAGGCTGACCGGGGCATAGTGACCGCACTCAGATAATCGCCATCGATCTTTATTTTCACCCAGTCATCAGCCCTGTCATCAAAGGCGACCAGTTCCACATCCAAATGACGCACTAACTCGAACAC
>Ga0209991_10001384_pt1 | contig 10984 bp, 8 predicted proteins | sample ChitaG_FD_183167 | JGI IMG/M metagenome (GOLD analysis project Ga0209991, IMG submission 183167) | Deep subsurface microbial communities from South Pacific Ocean to uncover new lineages of life (NeLLi) - Chile_00310 metaG (SPAdes)... | ecosystem: Environmental > Aquatic > Marine > Oceanic >...
AATATAATCTCTAGCCGTATTTCTTTCAATTTGACAACCCGGAAGCTCTTTAATTTTGGTTTCAAGTAAAATCAAGGTTTCCTGGGAAATATTTTCAGAAATTAAAACTTTTGGAAAAGCAGATTCTTCAACCTCTTTTTTCAATTGTTCAGAATCTCTCTTGATGATTTTCGAGACTTCCCGGAAAATCTTCTCTCTTTCTGCCTCTTGCCAGGGAAGGTCTCTTTTATCTAAGACCAAATCAAAAGTGGGCAGATTCCAAATTAATTGATTATCAAATCTATCATAAATTACTCCACGCTCTGCTCGAATTAACTCAATTCTGGTTTTATTTGCTTCGGCTAAAGAGGAAAAACCCTCTCCTTCTAAGATCTGAAACTGAAAGGTCTTGCCAAAGAAAATAAACATTAAGATTAAAAAAGCAATATAAAAACCCTGAAGAATTTTTTTTGAAATAGGAACTTCAAATTTTTTTTCCGATACCTCAAGTTCTGCCTCTTTTTTTTGAGCGAGAGAATCTAAGAACACTTCTTGGGGTTCGATATCCTCTTTGAAGCGAAGTTTTACCTTCCTTTTTCTAAGGTGTTTATCCATAAAATTTGGAATTCGCTAGGTCTTTTACGACCGGGCGCCCAGCCGAATGGCTGGGCGAACATATCTTTTTAAAATAAATTTTATGAAAATTGCCAAGACTAGTAAAATTAAAATATAAAATCCAATTGGTCTATTAGAAAAGATATCTAAAAAAAATCCACCCAGGAAAGCACTAATTATCCCTAAATTCTTTTTAGAATCTTCAAAAAAATTCAAAAGAATTACTGCAATTAAAATAAGATTTGGGACAATGCCTACTATATTAAAATGGATTAAAAAACTAGCTTGGAGCAGGGCCAAAATATAGAGAAATAAGGCGAGAGTTAAAATTTCTTTAGCCATTTTAAAAATTGGTAATGATAAATACAATTTCTAACTCTTGGATATCAAAAGGTCGTGGCACGTCTCGCTTCACTCGACTAACACCGCTCCTTAGAACCTTGCGGTTCTAACGCTCGCTTCGCTCGCTGTTTCCACCACAGGGAAACACCCAGTTTCCCCGACCCCCTTCTGATTTTTTGATATCTTTAAACTTAGAAATCTAAAATAATAAATAATTTCTCTATCTCCAAGATATCAAAAAATGGCAAAATTTCTGCTTGCTGGAAAGGTTCAACATCACTCTTTTTTACTTCTTTGATTTGTCCAATCAAAAGACCCTTAGGAAAATTTCCTCCCAGCAAGGTTGTAATTATAAAATCTCCCTCTTTAATTTCTTGATTTAGGGGAATGTCATCAAGTAAAATCTTAAAATTACCCTTTCCTTTTACCACTCCTTTAATCTCTCCATCTTCTACTTTTACCAAGATAGTACTTCCTTGATTAGAAAGTAAAATTACCTTTGAGAAATTTTTATAAACTTCGCCAATTTTTCCAAGAAGAACTTTCGCTTGGGTAATAACTGGCATGTCTTTCAATATCCCATCTTCAGCCCCCTTATTAATTAAAATTAAATCTTCTGAAATATCCTTTCCAATTACTTCTGCCAAGGCCAGTTTAAATTCTTTTTGAAGATCAATATTTAGAGCTTCCCTTAAGACTTCATTTTCTTTTCTTAATTCTTTTAGGAGAGCAATTTGGGCAAGTAATTCTTGGTTCTTAAGTTTGAGTTCTTCACTTTCTTTTTTTAAAGTTTTTCTTTTAGCAATCGTTTCAAAAAAATCGGATACATTATCCCCTGCTTTCCAAAGAGTTTTTTGAAAAGGGGAAGAAATTAAATAAAAAAAATTTTTAACCTCATCTTGGTAAAAATTTAAAACAAGCAAAAATAAGATGCCTATAATTATAACTAAGGCTAAGTTTTTCTTGAGAGTAAATTTCATATCAATTATCTTATTATCTGCCACAGCCTCTCCCACCACCCGTTTTTGCTTCGCAAAAACAATACTTAAGGTATGATTATCTTATTATAAATAAAACAGTCAGAAAATAAAGATCCCGGCCATTAGATACTTGACTCCCACACCAATGTGGTGGCGTGGTGGTAGCGATGTGTTCACCCCAGACCGCGCTTTTCTATCTCGGCCCCTTCATCTTGCTGCAAGGGCGCCAGAGGCACCCTGTTTTGTTATAAGCAAAACTTGACTCATCTCAAAATTATGATATAATTTTAGCGGGAAAATGGCTAAAAAAATAGCCCACAATTTGCGTTTATTCTTTATTCCCTGCCAAGAAAATCAGTATCGGCCAGAATTTTTGGGAAGTAAGCTTCTTATTTTTGGGCTTGTTATTTTGATTATTGCCAAATTACTAACTATTACTTTTTTTGCTTACTTTCCCAAAACTATTTTCTTTACTGATTTGATTGCTGCCTTAACCAGGACCGTTTTAATTGAGATGACTAATCAAGAAAGGCAAGAGGTAGGAGTTAGTTCCCTTAAATTAGATCAAAGATTAGAAGGGGCAGCCTATCTGAAGGCTCAGGATATGATGGAAAAAGACTATTTTGCTCATCAAAGCCCGACTGGAAGAGAACCCTGGGATTGGCTTAAAGAAGTAGATTATAATTATCGATATGTCGGAGAAAATTTAGCCATTGGATTCTTGGATTCAGAAGAAGTGGTAAAGGCCTGGATTGAATCTCCTTCTCATCGAGAGAACATTTTAAATCCTAATTTTCAGGAGATGGGAATAGCGGTCTTAAGAGGAAATTTTCAAGGTTCAGATACAACAGTAGTTGTCCAATTTTTTGGATCACCTTTAAAAGAAAAAACAATTCCTGCAAAAGTGGCCGAGCAAAAAGAACCAAAAAAGGCCGAGCCAAAAACGCCTTTACCTTCAGAAAGCGAGATTATTTCACCAGAGGAAAAGATTTTGCCAGAGGAAGTTAAAGAAGAACCAACGGAGGTGTCAGCCATTGAAGGAGAAAAACTTCTGGTCGCCGTTCCTCAGATAGAAACTAAAGAGACTACCCCAGCTTTTTACTTATTTCGATTTATGGTAAAGGATTATCCCGACTTCCTTCAAAAAATTATATTCTATTTTTTACTTTTAATTATAATCGCTTTAATATTAAATATTTTTATAAGAATTGATGTCCAGGACAAAAGCTTAATCTTCAAAAATTTTATCTTAATTATTTTGCTAATCTTATTAACTATTTTTGATAAAGAACTTATAATTCAACTTATTCCCCATAACTTGCTTATTTAATCATCAAAATATGTTAAAGGAAAAAAATAAAATTTTAAGAAAACTATCTTCAATAAAAAAAGAAATGGAGAAATTCTTAAGAATTTTTATTTTTTTGTTCTTAATAGTAATAGTAATCCTTAATTGGGGAACACTCAAAGAGATGTTCAATTATAAGACTATTTATGGTGATATGTTAAGTTCTTTAAAGACAAAATTCGTAAGCGAGAAAGAGATAGCTTTAAGCGTTCCTCAAATAAAACTTAGCGAACCAGAATTTGAGTTTTCAGATAAATCAGATAGCCTGGAAATTCCCAAAATTGAAATATATGCCCCCCTTGTCTTTCCAAAAAGTTCTCAAAAAAATGATTTATCGAAATCTTTAGAACAAGGGGTGATTTTCTATCCTGAATCTGTTTTACCTGGAGAAGAAGGAATTACCGTAATTTTGGGACACAGCGCACCTTCAAATTGGCCAAAGATAAATTATGACTGGGTTTTTACCCGTATAAATGAATTAAACCCAGGCGATGAAATTTTTGTTTATTTTAATCATCGAAAATACCCCTATCAAATTACCAAAAAGTTTTTCTTGAAACGAGGAGAAGAAATTCCTACCGTTGATTTAGAAGATTCAAAATCAGTTTTATTAATGTTAAGTTGTTGGCCGCCCGGAGTTGATTACAAGAGAATTGCGGTTCAGGCTGAACTTGAGATTTAATAATAGAAGGGGTTTTAACCCCGCATCAATTTTGCTAAGTAATGAGAAAGAAGCAAGAAAATATTTAATAAAACAATGAAGCGCTTGCAGTCTGCGTGGGGCGAACCCCGAACCATAGCCTTCGGCTAGGTACGGGGCACAGTAGCTCCATTATTTCGTGTTAGTTGGGCGCGGTGCCCCGCACCGAACTTGTTCTGGTGTGGGGAAGCGGACTGCCGTTAGAATTCTTGCAAAATTTGGTGCTAGGATTGACAGAATATTTGTTTTGTAATATTATTGTTCTTAGCAGGAGGGATCTGCTCTTTTTATTTTAGTCTGGAAAAGGAGGATTAACAGGATGAAGAGTGTAACGGTTGTAATTTTTGTGCTGATGATAACTTTTGGAATGGGGCTTTGGATGGTCCTTAATAGCGGAGAAAAGAAAGAAGAAGCTACGGTTGAGACCATCTCAACCACTGTAACAGAGTTAGGTGAAATAGAACCAGATGAAGATACCGGTATTCTTCTCGGGCTTGTCCGAGAGGAAAACGAACAAAGAATATCGGGCGCTACTGTTCGTATTGTGCCTCGCTTTACAGAGGGATATATACTAACCAAGACAGATGAAGAAGGATTTTTTGAAGCCAGGTTAAAGCCTGGAACTTATGTCCTTGCCGTAGAAAAAGGCGATGCATATGAGCTTTCTCTAATTGATGGAATTGAGATAAAGAGGATGAACAAATTCCGGCAGGATGTCCAGCTTACGCCGAAAGGTCAGGCTGGGCCACCGCCACCACCGAATGATGTAACAGGATACATCTTCGGAAAGGGCGCTGGAAACGAGGATGAAGTAAAAGTCCTTTTGGCTGCCCATGGAATTACCGGTGAGATAATTAGTATTACGGCGGTTAACCTGACGGGTGACGGCCTATCCATCTATTATCGTGATGGACAGGCAACGGCAACTTTTGTTGGGTCGTTTACGGGTGAGCCGGCTTGGAAGGTGGAGTTTACCGACGGCAGCGTTATTTATGTTCAGCGCAAGTGCGCAAACATAGTGATACTGCCTAAAGAACCGGCTCCGGTGTTGACTCCGGCGTGGACCGCAACTCCTGAACCGACACTGACACCTGTGTGTACACCCACACCAACCCCTACGCCGACACCGACACCGACACCTACGCCTGTGTGTACACCGACACCAACCCCTACACTCACGCCTACTCCTACACCCACGTCAACACCTACACCTACACCTACGCCGACGCCTGTGTGCACACCGACACCGACTCCTACTCCCACACCAACGCCTACGCCTACCCCGACCCCGACGTCAACACCCACACCAACGCCTACACCTACACCGGAGCCGACGCTGGGCGTATCGATTTTGCCGGTGCCTGACTCAGGGCCTGCGCCTTTGGAGAATATTGACTTCTTCGTGGAAGTCACAGGCACAGCGACTGGGCTGATTGGCTACAAGCTCGATTGTGAGGACGACGGCGAGTGGGAAAGAGAGATAACAAGAGATAGTGCAACATGGCATATTGTGGACGCTTGTTCCTATCCAGAACCTGGCTATCACACGGCTATAATTTGGGTCACCCGCCAAGGAATGATTGTCGGCGGAGAAGCACAGATAATAGTCTATTAGTATTCAAGTCTCGATTTAAATCCTCCACATAATAAGAGAAAAGATGCTGGCGAGCCATCATCCTTTCTCTCTTTTTCAATGATGGTTTAATAATCTTCTTTTGCAAAAGTGATTTAGAGAATCACCATTGAAAAGGAGGGAAGGTCGAAAAAAATTAGAAAATAATAAATAACAAAAAATGTACGCCAAATTAATATTAAAACATTTGTTTTCTCCTTCCCGTTGTTTTAAGCAGGTAGCTTCTTTAACTATCCTTGTTTTAGTTTTACAGCTTATTTCTCCGCTTTTTGCAGAGACTGTTCATGCTTCCTCCACCTTATTTGTTGGAATTTCAGCTAGTCCTTCTTCGGGACCAGTCCCTCTGAACGATGTTGATTTGACAGCCAATGTTTCAGGAACAGCTACAGGAGATATTACTTACCGATTTGACTGTACAAACAATGGAAGTTGGGAAAAGGAAATTACCACTAGCTCTGAAACTTTCACTGCTGTAGATCTCTGTAACTATTCTAATTCTGGTGCCTACACTGCCAAAGTTAGAGTAGAAAGGGATAATTTAAGTTTCGATGGTACAACTGCTATTTTTGTCTCAGAGGGTCCAACCCTTTTTGTTTCTCTTTCTGCTAATCCCTACATAGGTAATGCCCCTCTGAACGATGTTGATTTGACAGCCAATGTTTCGGGAACAGCTACAGGCGATATTACTTATCGATTTGACTGTACTAGTGATGGAAGCTGGGAAAAAGTGATTACTACCGGTAGTGTCACCTTTACGGCGGTAGATCTCTGCGATTACCCCAATTCAGGTTCTTACACTGCCAGAGTTAAAGTTGAAAGAGATAGATTATCATTCCAGGGAACTACTGCGATTTATGTTCAAGAACCCCCAACTTTGTTTGTTGATCTTACAGCTGATCCATCTTCAGGTGAAGCTCCCTTAAATGATGTTGACTTAATAGCCAATGTTTCGGGAACAGCTACAGGCGATATTACTTATCGATTTGACTGTACAAACAATGGAAGTTTCGAGAAGACCATTACCACAAGTTCTGATCCTTACACGGCTGAAGATCTCTGTGATTATCCTGATCCTGGTACTTATATTGCCAAAGTTAGGGCAGAAAGGCAGGGCTTAACCGCAGAAGACACTACAGAAATTTTTGTTGAAGAAATTCCTACTTTACATCTTAGCATTACTGCGACTCCGTCTTCTGGTCACGCTCCACTCAATGATGTTGACCTCACAGCCGATGTTTCAGGAACAGCTACCGGAGACATTACTTACCGATTCGACTGCACAAACAATGGTACCTGGGAAAGAACTCAGACCACCAGCAGCACAAGTTACACTGCAATTGACCTCTGTGATTACTCTTCGCCCGGTGTCTACGCTGTAAAAATTTCTGCTGAACGAGAAGGATTAATAATTCAAGGGACGATAAATGTTGTGGTTGGAGATGTTGCAACGCTGGCAGTTGATTTTTCTGCCGAACCTTCTTCAGGCGATGCTCCACTTAATAATGTTGATCTGACAGCTTATGTTTCAGGCACTGCCACAGGTGACATCACCTATAAATTCGACTGCACTAATAACGGAAGCTGGGAAAGAACCGTTACCACCAGCAGCACAAGTTACACTGCAACTGACCTCTGTGATTATTCTTCTGAAGGAAATTACACCGCCAAAGTAAAAGTTGAAAGAGGTGGAGTGTGGGTTGAAGGAACGGCAACAATTTTAGTCATTGAAGATTAATAAAAGAGCATTCCAATTTCTCTAAATTTGGTAAAATAAATTTGGGGAATTAGAATTAGAGGCTTAAATTATTATGTCTCAAACATCATATAGATCTATTTTCTTAAAATCACTTTATCTAAAAGGTGGAGTTTTTATCCTGGCTTTTGGTTTGGTTGTGAGTCAGTTCGCTTTTGCCCTAGTTGTTTTTGCTTTGCCAAATCTCTCTGTTGAAATCTACGCCAGTCCTTCCTCGGGTAACGCCCCTCTTAACAACGTTGATTTGACAGCAATTGTTTCAGGAACAGCCACTGGCGATATCACTTATAAGTTTGACTGCACAAACAATGGCACCTGGGAGAGAACCTACACCACCAGCAGCACCAGTTACACTGCTCATGACCTTTGCGACTATTCTTCGCCAGGTAGTTATATCGCCAAAATATCAGTTGAAAGAGAAGAATTGGTTTTCCAGGGAACTACTGCTATTTTCGTCGATTCTGGTAATGATTTATCTGTTGTTCTTTACGCTAATCCTTTTTCAGGCAATGCTCCTCTTAATAATGTTGATTTAACTGCTAATGTTTCCGGCGCTGCCACTGGTAACATCACCTACCGATTTGACTGCACAAACAATGGCACCTGGGAGAGAACCTACACCACCAGCAGCACCAGTTACACTGCTCATGACCTTTGCGACTATTCTTCGCCAGGTAGTTACACTGCCAAAGTAAAAGTTGAAAGAGGTGGTTTAAGCTTCCAGGGAACAACTGCTATTGTGGTCTATTCTGAAGAAGAGGCTTCTCTATCTATTAGCAAAACCGGCAGAAATATCAGCCAAGATAAAACATCGTGGGTAAATACAGTTAACGCTGAACCAGGAGAAATCATAGAATTCCGGATCAGGGTTACTTCAAGCGGAGATGAAAGAGCAGAAGATGTAATTGTTTCTGACGACTTACCAAGCAAAATGAGCTATTTCGGTGATTTAAGAATTGATGGCAGCAGAGTTTATGGAGAGGATATTGAAGATGGTATTGACATTGGAGATCTTTCACCTGGTAAATCAAAAACAATTACTTTTGAGGCTCAGATTGATGATGAAGATAGCTTTAGCTCAGGTACAACTAGTTTGATTAATATTGGAAGAGTTCTTGCTGATAATGTATCTCAAGTTAATGATACAGCTGTAGTTAAGGTTATTAAAGAAAAAGAGGAAGAGGCTTCTTTATCTGTCAGTAAACGTGGTAGAAATCTTACCCAGGGCAAAACATCCTGGGTGAATACAATTAGCGCTAAACCAGCAGAGGTTATCGAGTTTCGTATTAGGGTTACTTCAAACGGAGATGAAAAAGCAGAAGATGTAATTGTTTCTGATATTTTACCAAGTAAAATGACTTATCTTGGTAATCTAAAAATAGATGGTAGTACAGTCTCTGGAGCAGAAGATATTGGGGACGGCGTAGATATTGGTGATCTTTCACCGGACAAGTCAAAAACAATTACTTTTAAAGCAATCGTCGCTACCGAGAAAAACTTTAATTTTGGTACAACTAGTCTAGTTAATAGCGGGATGGTCCGTGCCGATAATGTTTCTCTGACTTCAGATACCTGCACAGTTAAAGTTACCAGAACCCAAGTTGCCGGAGCAGTAACCGAAGTAATCACAGCTGCTACGGATTATCTTTATCTATCTTTGCTAATGGTTTTTCTTATGTCTCTCTGTCTTTACCTCATATTTCAGGGAATTGAATACTCTCAAAATAGATTTACAAAGAGATTATTGAGAAGGTGTTATATGTTTAAATCATTTGTTTTTCCAGGAAGAAGATAAATTAAAAAACATCTCAATAAAAAAAACAACGGCTAAATAAACTACTAGCCGCTGTTTTTTTATGCAAAATAAAAAGGCGATCTGGCGGTGGTGCCCCGTTAGAAATCCTGTAGTATTGAAACCTTTTTCAGGAATTTTCACACAATTTCTTACGGGGCGGCGTCCTACTTTTCTACTCAAGAATTGAACAATATCACCCTGTACCATCCTGATAAATCGGGAGCTACGGGGCACAGTCGGCCTTGCCCTCCACCAATTTTCGTATCAGAGAAACGCATTATCTTGGCGACTACCTACTTTCACACTCCCGAAGGAACACTATCATCGGCCTTGGACGATTTAACTTCTCTGTTCGGAATGAAAAAAGGTGGTTCCCGTCCAGTATTGTCACCAAGAAAATATTTTCCTCAAAAAATGGTGGGGGCAGTATAGCCGTCACCAAAACGCCCTTTATATGATCATTAATCGCTAGCTAAGAGTCAGTTTTTGCTCATTAGTAGTGCTCGGCTTAATTCCTTACGGAACTTACACCTGCACCCTATCAACCTCATAATCTCTGAGGGAGCTAAGAACCCTAATCTTGAGGTAGGCTTCGGGCTTAGATGCTTTCAGCCCTTATCCCTTCCCAACATAGCTACCCAGCGGTGCTGAAGGCTCAACAGCTGGTAGACCAGAGGTTGGTTCAGTCCGATCCTCTCGTACAAGGACCAAGTCCTCTCAAGGTTCGACGCCTGCGGTAGATAGGGGCCAACCTGTCTCACGACGGTTTGAACCCAGCTCACGTACCACTTTAATTGGCGAACAGCCAAACCCTTGGGAGCTGCTTCACCCCCAGGATGTGATGAGCCGACATCGAGGTGCCGAACAGGGCCGTTGATGTGGACTCGCGGGCCCTACTAGCCTGTTATCCCCGGGGTAACTTTTAGCTGATGATCTTCCACGGTTCTACTAACCATGGTCGGTTCACTAAGTTCTGGTTTCCCAACTGCGCGGCATATCCGCCTTGCAGTAAAGCCGGCTTTTCCCTTTGCAGGACCACTCCGATTTCCATCCGGAGCTAGCCGACCTTTAAACGCCTCCATTACCTTTTAGGAGGCAAGTGCCCCACTTAAACTGCCCACCTGGCACTGTCTCCGCCGCAGAGGCGGGTTAGAACCAAGATCTTGAAAGAGTGGTGTTTCATTGGCGACTCCAGACAGACCGAAATCTGTCCTTCATAGTCTCCCACCTACGCTACGCATTCAAAACCAAAATTCAATACCAAGCTACAGTAAAGCTCCCGGGGTCTTTCCGTCTAGCCGCAGGTAACCGGCATCTTCACCGGTATTGCATTTTCACCGGGCAGCTCCTGGAGACAGTCCCCCAGTCGTTAAGCCTTTCATGCGGGCCAGAACTTACCTGGCAAGGGATTACGCTACCTTTGGACGGTTATAGTTACCGCCGACGTTTACTGGCGCTTCAATCACTCAGCATCCGCCGATGAGGCGGGCACCGCCGAGATTAACGTTTCAGCACTGGTCAGGCCTCAGCCCCTATACATCTTCTTACGAATTGAAGCAGGGACCTGTGTTTTTGATAAACAGTCGCCAGGGGAACTTTCGCTGCGTCCCCCACCAATTTTGTCGCTCAAATTTCTGGCGACGCACTTAACACGAATAGTGTTGTCCGCCATCGGCGGACTGGGCTATTCGCCCATCGTGCGTCGCTATAGTACTGAGAAACAAAATTGGTGGGGGAAGGTCTTATCCCGAAGTTACGACCGCTTTTTTGCCGAGTTCCTTCAGGAGCTTTCACCCGTTCACCTTGGTGCACTTACACCTGCCTACCTGTGTCGGTTTG
>Ga0209991_10001386_pt1 | contig 10972 bp, 10 predicted proteins | sample ChitaG_FD_183167 | JGI IMG/M metagenome (GOLD analysis project Ga0209991, IMG submission 183167) | Deep subsurface microbial communities from South Pacific Ocean to uncover new lineages of life (NeLLi) - Chile_00310 metaG (SPAdes)... | ecosystem: Environmental > Aquatic > Marine > Oceanic >...
GGAGGGAGATTCGAACTCCCGAAGGCCTTTGCCACTGGATCTTAAGTCCAGCACCTATAATCGGTCTTGACCCTTCTAAACCATAAGACCTTTGACCAGACTCGGTAATCCCGCCATTTTGTTATGAAACTAATAAATTCCTTTTATGATAATAAGATGTTTTTATCAAATCTAATAGGTTTTAAATGTACTATTGAGAAATTTTAGTTTTAATTTAAATTTTTACCTTAGGAATTAGCCTTCTAACTAGTATTCTATTTTATTTGAAGGATATATAAATATTATTATTCTATTTTTAAAATAGTTTGGAACATTGTTGAAGGAATGAGTTAAAAAATAAAAATAAATAAATAATAACAAGATATTAAATTTATAATAAAACAAATATTTTTATTTTGTAATCTTCTACGAGGTTTATGTTTTGCCAGTGGGAATACTAGTTATTCGTTGGGATAATGAAATAGGGCCGATAAACGAAGGTTTTTATCCTGATAATCTTAAAATTACAAATAACTTGCTCACGCAGGTATATTCTTCACATAGATACCAAAGCTTGAAGCCAGGTTTCGCATCGATTTCCCTAAAAAACAATAAGGTGGTTTCTTTCTTCTCTGGGGTAGGAGATGACCACATTAGTGTGGAGAATTATGTAGTTGCCCTGTTATTACGTAGAGATGAAAAACCAGGCAAGTATCGAGAAATTCTAAAAACTATAGCTGCCGAAATATTGGACAAAACTCAAGATACTAAATTTTTAAAACTTCTTCCTAACCTATTTAAGGAACTGGCCAAAATTTAAATTTTTAATCTTAAAAATAGGTATAAAAAATATTCAGTTAGGTTTATTCTATATTCTTTACAACGATTTTACCAGCATCGTTAATTTCGACAAGATGAATATCCTGTAAATTTTGAACTAATTTTTTTACCATTACTATGGGGGATCCAAGGGCGTTCCTCAAATCTTCAATTCCTATTGACCCCACTTGTTCTACTATTAAGAACGCTTTGAATTGGGCTTCGCGTTCCATTAATTCAGTTAACTTATCGTAATAATTAATCTTTTTTGAATTCTTTTTTTTGTAATTTCTAAGATCTTCAATTTCGTAATTAAGCTTCGTCACTGCTTCATCGGCTTCGCGTTTTTTATCTAGAGCGTCTTCTAATTTATTGAGCAAATTTTCCTGTCTTGTTCGAATCTCGGCAAACCTTGATTTTAAGTCTTTAGCTTCTGAGGTAGCCTCAGTGGATGTCAGTTTACTATCTAGTAGAAAAGTATCTAAATCTGCAATTTTGCTAGCTAATTCCTTCCTTTCTTCTAGATGGTCTAATCTTAATTGTTCGAGTTCTTTTTTCCATTTTTGATCCATGTCAGATAATAATTTTATTTGTTCATCTTGAAGTTTATCGGCAAAGGCCTGAATTTCCTGTACCTTGTTTTCTAAGGATTTAATAGTTTCTCCTTTCAATAACAATTCTGAATTTTTCTCTGCTATTTCAGTTTTCAGGTTTCCAATTGTTTCAAAACCCTCATCAAGTTTTCGTTGAGTTGGGATGCTTTGTTTTTTCATAAATTCCATTTCCTTTTGAATAGCAAGAACATCTCCCTTAGCAAACTCTAAATCTGATTCTTTTTGGTTAAGCGTTGCTCTCTGAGTTCCGACTAATTCTTTTAATTCTAATACATCTTCAGGAATGTCATACAATTTGGTTATCTTAACTTTCTGTTCTTCAATTATATTTTCTTGATTTTGGATAACTCTCTTTTGTTTTTCTAGCAATTCTAGTAATCTGTCAATCTTAGACTGAAGAACTGCTGTTTCTTTTTCGCTCGATTCGATATTATCAATCGCATTTAGAAGGTCTTTAGGCATGGTTTATTTACTCACGTTTTTAATTAAAACTATTATAAATTCTTCAATTATTTGATGTAAAAATTTATTTTATAATCATTGAAACCATTTAATGTTATTATTGAGATAATAGATTCAATTTATATACTTATCGAAATGATAAGTATATAGTATCTACCTATGAGTTTGTTATTTTTAAAGAAGTAGAGGTTAGTTGAAATTCCCGTTTATTATTTTAAACCAGAAGTTATTGATCCATATATATTTGTTATTTACGACTATAAGAAGAGTCAAAATGTTATACATCTAAGAGAGATCGATTTTTTTCAAGTCGAGTCGGATGTTTTAAAGTATGTTAAGAATAAAAAACTAAAATTGGCTGATATTAATAACAAAAAAGTATTTTCCATTTTATTAGAAATGCAAAATATTATCAACGCATACTTGAAGGATGGTAAAATAAATTTGTTCAAAACCTTAAAAGAAATGGGTATATCGTTTGATCTCGATGATAAATTCAATACTCCATTTTCCAAAAGCGTTTTAAAAGCTCTTCTTAAAATTAAACCTGGTGAGATAACTACTTATTCAGACTTAGCAAAAAGCATTAATTCAAAAGCTTACAGAGCTGTAGGGGGTGTCCTTAGGAACAACTGTCTTCCGTTAATTGTTCCTTGCCACCGAGTTGTTAAGAAAGATGGGAAGCTTGGCGGATTTATGGGGAAAATGGATGAAGATTGGCAAACCAATCTAAAAAGGAGTTTATTAAAAATAGAAGGTAATATTATTTCAGACTGAATTTACATATTAAATAACCTCGAATCTCTCCTTTAAGATAACGTATTTTGTAGGAATTTGTGCTAACAGAAACTAATTTATAAGTTAATAACTTCTAAATCATATCATGGTTAAAATATCTACTCTACATCCCTATTGCCCAAATAACGCAATCGAATTTACCACAAATCCTTATGATGTAATAGGCAAAGAAGAAGAAGAAGAATTAAAGAAGAATAACAACTCGCTTATTCATTTGATTTTACCCGATGGTGAAGGAGAGGAATTATATCATAATGCTTTATCGGCTTATGTGAGGTTTAAGGAGTCTAGTACAATCATCCGAGAAGAAAATCCATGTATTTTTGTTTATCGTCAAGAATCTGTCGAATTTAATCAAGAAGGTTTAATTATGGGAGTAGCTCTTGACGACTACGAAAAAGGTAATATCATAAAACACGAACACACTCGAGAAAAGCCTCTTAAGGATCGGACTAGGCATATTGAGACAACAAATGTAGCTGCTGGCCTTGTTTGGTCAGTTTTTCGTGCTGATATTGAAATTAATAAATTAATTGCACAAATTAAAAAAGGAAATCCTAAATACGATTTTGAAAAATATGGTTATCGTCATATATTGTGGCAAGAAACTGATTCTACAATCATTAACAAGTTAGCCAAATTATTTGAGAATAAAAAAATATATATCGCAGATGGGCATCATAGAGCAGCAAGTGCAGCAGAGTATCGCAAACATCAATTAAAAAATGAAAATAAATCAGAAAAATCTGAAGCGTCGTGGCAATATTTACTGTCTTATGTGGCCTCAGACGATCAAATACGGATTTTACCTTATAATCGCGTAATTAAGAACTTAAAGGATGATGAGGGAAACTTTATTAAGAAATTAGAAGAAATTTTTGAAGTTAGAGAAGTTAATAAAGCTTTCAATCCGGATATGAAAAATAAACTTGCTATTTGCATAAGAGGAAAATGGTTTGAGTTGGTTTCTAAAGATAAGACTTTCAACTCAAAAAGAGATAGTTTAGATGTAGCCATCCTTCAAGATAAAGTTTTGGAGCCAATTTTAGGAATTTTAAATGTCCGTGCTGATGAAAACATCTTTTTTGTAGGGGGTATTCATGATCCAACTCTTATGGAAAAATACATTACAGATAAGGGAAATGACATTTTCTTCAACCTGTTCCCTGTAGATATAAAAGATTTAGAATCAATTGCTGATTCTGGAGGAGTAATGCCTCCCAAATCAACCTGGTTCGATCCTAAGCTTTTATCCGGTTTGGTGTTACACGATTTAAGAGAAGAGTGACCAAAAATCTATAAATCAGGAGCTTAAAAGTTTGAGTAATAATTTTGAACTAAAAAAAAGGTATGGGACTTGCTCTAAAGATTGCTACGGGTCATGTGTATTTATGGGGGAGTGGAACGATCAAGCTCCTGAGAAAAAACTAATAATTGCTAAACCTCTTAAGGAACATCCCTTTACTAATGGCTTTTTTTGTCCGAAATTAAATAACAGAGAAAAATTGCTTTACCATCCTAATCGTTTAAAAACAGCATTGATACGCTCGGGTTCTAAAGGTTCAAATTCTTTTAAACCAATTAGCCTTGATAATGCGGTAAACCTTATTTCGGAAAAATTAGCAGCAACCAAAAATAGATTTGAACCCTCGTCTATTGTAGCTGCTCATTATACAGGAAATAGCAGTTTAATATCACAATTTTCTCCAATTAGATTCTTCGGCAAAATTGGCGCTACAGTAACAGCTGATGGTATATGTAATGAAGCTGGAATTTATGCGTTAAGTCAAATGTTTGGTAATTATTCCACTACAAATCCTTTCCAAATTTACAATCCTAAGAATCGGTTAATTGTCGTTTGGGGTAGTAATTTAGCTGATCGAAATAATCACTCGTATTTCTTAGTTAAAAAAGCAATAAAAAATGGCTCACTTGTTGTCGTAGTGAATCCAATTCGGACTAAATTAGTTGAGGATGCTACCCTATTCCTTCAACCCCTTCCAGGTACCGATTATCTGATTGCAAAATATATTATGAATAAAATCGTAGTAAGTGGAAATTATGATAAAGATTTCCTCTTTCAGCATGTTGATAATTACAAAAACCTTATAGCAAAGGTAGAAAAGATTGATGAAAAAAAAATCATTCAACAAACTGGTCTAACCCGTGAAACTCTAGAAGGTTTTACTAACCTACTCGCTAAATTTCAGCATAAAACTCTGTTCATTGTAGGATTTGGACCCCAGAAGTATTTTTACGGTGGGAAAAATCTGAATGCAATCGCGCTAATTCAAATCCTCCTCGGAAATTTTGGAAAACTAGGTACAGGTTTTTTATTTTCTCAAAGCGGCTTTTTTAAAGAATTCACAGCTCCACTTATGAATTATATCACTCATCCAAAATTATACCCTCAATATAACAAGATTCCATTGGTAACTCTAGGATCCTCTTTAAGCTCGAACAAATTTAAGATGTTATTTATATATAATCTTAACCCTGCGAGCTCTCTCCCAAACCAGACCATGCTAAGAAAATCTTTATCCCGAGACGATCTTTTTGTAGTAGTATTGGACATGTTTCTAAACGAGACAACAAAGTTTGCAGATATTGTTATCCCCGCAAAATTCGACCTTGAATGTTATGATTTAATTACACCTTATTTTATACCTGGGATATCGGTAAATCAAGGAGGGCCATGCCCATACTCGGATTGTTTATCAAATTACGAGTTTTTTCAGCTATTAGCCAAACAAAATGGATGGGCGGATGACATGCTTTTTCAAGAAACTCAAAAAGAGATATTCGAAAAGTGTGTTGAACTGTTACCTAAAAAAACTCAACAAAGATTAAAACTAAATGGGTACTATATCCCGTTCGGAATTAATGATATTCTTTTTGAAGATTTAAACTTTCCAACTTTCAATGGAAAAATTCAAATTCAAAGTTCAGATTTGGAATTATTTGACCCTAAGATAGAGTTTCTTTTACATCGAAATCAGAACGAGTTTCATTTACTCTCTCCGGCTCATAAAAATTTCATACACTCTCAAATGGGCGAAATTCATAGAGAATTCGAGAGTGTTTTCGGCAAAATCTTTTTAAATCCCTATGATATTGAAATAACCGGGTTAAAAATACACGAAACTATACTTGTTTCTAACAAATTTGGTGAAGCGAAATTTATCTTAGATCAAAATAGTGCTTTAAAATCTGGAACTGCTTTAATTTATTCCGGTTTACCCTTTGCTAACACAATATATGAGAATGTTAATTTTTTCACTTCAGAAAAACCCGAAGAATCAGAGCTTTCAGGAGCATACTTTTCTGTGATTGTAAAAATATCTAGAATTTAAATGTTAAAGAGTCTCAAAACAGAAGTAAAATTAAATAAAAAGAAATGTATTTTATAGCTTTTTTAAGTAATTTGACATTTTTTCAGCGATTTTTGTAGCTGCGTAGACTTGAGTTTCTATTGTCTGAGCTCCAAGATGAGGTGTAAGAATTAAGTTCCCATCGCACTTAATTAATTCCGTATCTTTTAAGGGTTCCTCTCTAAAAACATCTAATGCGGCTCCACCGATTTCTTTATTTACTAAAGCCTTAATTAAAGCTTTTTCTTCAACAAGCTTTCCTCTAGCAGTATTAATTAGTATAGAATCTTTTCTCATCAGCTTTAAGTTTGTTGCATTAATAGTTTTCTCTGTCTGAGACGTTGCGGGGAGATGTAAAGATACTATTTGTGCTTCTTGGAGTAATTCATCAACCGAAGAATAAATCTTACATCCTATATTTTTAGCTTCTTCCACAGCTTCAGGCCCTTTACTGAATCTTGAGTAGACCCCGACTTCCATTTCTAAAGCTATTGCTTTTTTCGCTAGTTGTTTTGCTATGTTCCCAAATCCTATTAAGCCTAATTTCTTCCCTTTCAACGTATAACCGAGATATTGCTTTTTGTTCCATTCTCCATTATGCATAGTTCGATCAGCGTTTGAGATGTGTCTGGCTAGTGTAAACATTAAACCTAAAGCTAATTCTGCTACAGAGACGGAAGGTGCTTCTGGCGTGTTTAAAACCTCAATATTTAATTCCGCTGCTTTTTCCCTATCAACGTTATCTAAACCAACTCCGGCTCTACCAATAGCTTTAAGGTTTTTTGCGTGTTCTAAAACTTCTGCCGTTAATTTTGTTCTAGAGCGTATGACAATCCCATCATAATTCCCAATTTCATTTTTAAGCTGCTCATTAGTTATCTCAAAGTTTGTAACAACCTCAAACCCGTTATCCTTGAAGATTTTTATTCCTTCTTTCTGTAATTTATCGCTAATTAAAATTTTCATATGAATCACAATTTATTCTTAAAATCAGATTACTAATATTTTTAGTACGATTATGTTTTAAGAACCTTTGTTTAATTAAATAGCTATCAATAATGATCCCAATCAGCTGGTCAAGCAAAAAAATCGTAGAAAATATGAATAAGAAAAGAATAGGTTAACTAAATTAATTTTATTGGTTCAATCTTAAGTCAGATACGATATCAGTTAGAACTTTTAGCATTTCTTCAAGCTCTTTTACTGTTATCTCACCCATATGACCGATGCGGAAAGTTTTATTTTTCAAGTCACCATATCCATTGACAATGCGATAGCCTTTAGTTAATAGCGTTGAAACCATTTTCGCAATATCAATATTTAAGGAATTTCTCATAGTAGAAACTGTATTCGATTCATACCCTTTCTCCGGAAACATTTCAAAATTAGTATCCCTTGCCCACATTCTTGTGCGTTTTCCTAGTTGGATGTGTCTTTCAAATCTTTTTTCTAACCCTTCGTGGTTTAAGATATAGTCTAACTGTGCCGCTAATGCTCTAATCTGAGGGATAGGAGGTGTTGTTGGAGTTTGATGCTTTTCATTTCGTTTCACTAAATCAAGAAAGTCGAAGTAAAATCCTCTATTTTTAACTTGAGGGACTTTTTCGATTGCTGCGGGGGATATAGAACATAATGCTAATCCTGGTGGTATGGTGAAAGCTTTTTGAACTGATGCTAAACATACATCAATTCCTAATTTATCAACTTCAACTTTAATTCCTGCCATAGATGAAGTCGCATCAACGCATACCAAAGCACCAAAATCTTTAATAACCGGAATAACATCGTTAATTGGATTGTACACTCCAGTAGAAGTTTCGTTTGATTGTATAAAAACTACAGCGTATTTATCTTTATTTAATGCTTCTTGGGCGACTTCTGGAGTTATTGCTTTACCCCATTCCACACTTTCCTTTACCGCTATTTTTCCGTTGTTAACGCCAATTTTGTACCAACGATCTCCAAACGCTCCAATCGAAAAAAATAAAGCTTTCTCATCCTCTTTGACTAAATTCCTTACGCATGCTTCCATTAAACCAGTCGCACTTGATGTAGAGAGAAGAATTGTATTGGAAGTGTATAAAAGCTTACTTATTCCTTCCTCTACCAGTTGATGCATTTCTGCGTAAGGTTTTGATCTATGTGTGTCGTTTGGTTTTGCCATTTCAGCCAATATTCTTTCTGGGATGTAAACGGGTCCAGGAGTAAATAGTTTTATTTGAGAACCTTTTTCTTTATTGAAGTGAATTTCAGACATATTTTAATCAAATACCTTGAATTAGTTATTTTTTAAATTTAATATATTATGTATTAATAAAAGATTATGATATATTATTTATACTAAAACCTTAAGTTTAAGATGAAAAATTCTTGAGATTTTACTTTATGGTTCTATAAGATTCTACAAGATTCTCCATTTGTTGAGATAAACTTGGTGAATCCATGAGGAACCAAACAAGTTTTAAATTTTTAAAACTATTTAGTGGTAATCCATATTCACTCAAATATAAAGCTGCTCTTAATACACCGTTGAGTGTCAAATTAGTCAATAGAGTGAAAATATGAAATAAATAACCTGCCTCCGCAAAAATAACGGCGATAACAGTAAGAAGTACAGTGGTTGCACCGATTATTACGTTTAAAAACCGAAAAAGAGGAGAAAATACACTAACAATTAATCCCTTTAATAACCCAGCAAGTCCTATAAGAAAAATAGGAAATCCTAAGAAATATATATTAAAGCTCGCAGGTATGTTAGGTCGTGTGAATATTATATATAGTGAATAACTCGTAATAATAACACATGCTATTCCAAATATTAGATTTAAAACTTTTAGTATTAAATTTAACTTTCTATCAAAAAAACACTTGTAAGATCTATATAATCCATACAATAATAGACAAAAAAAAGAATACACTGCGAGTGACATAATAGCAAATAATTGATTGAATATGATTAGATATGCTACAATTAGTATCAGAAATACAGAGATAACATCATCAACAATTACTTTTTGTCTATTCATTAATGACCGAACATTCATATATAACCATCTATAATTTAATTGATAAGTATCTTTATATTCTTTATTATTTAATTTGTTAATTCAGTATATTTTATAGGAATATAATGATGTAATTGCCTATAATTATTAAACCGACGGCAATTATGAATCTCTTACGAAATTTTTCTTTCAAAATCAATATAGATAAAATTTGTTGAACCATTGGCGTATTAGCAGTAAAGGTCGATGTTAAAGTTAAACCATTAATTTCAATTGCTTTATAAAATAATGTGTCTGCTAAACCTAAAGACAATGCTCCTGCTATTCCAACAAATATGAAGTATTTAATTTTTTTTCTGTTAACCTTCTTAAAACTAGAATAAAAATCTTTCTGAAAAATTCCTACAATAGAGAATAGTATTGCTCCAAAAAAAACCCTAACAAAATTAGTCACGAAAACATCGTTGGAGATAATCCTCGCTTGATCAAACGATACTATAGCAAGACCCCAAAGGAATGCTGCTAAAACAGCAAATAAAACTCCGAGAAATAATTTTTCTGTGCTCTTTTTTTCTTTTATTGAACTATCCTCGTTGATACTAGGTTTATCCTTAGTGCTTGAAATGAAAACACTGAGTAAGATCAATAAACCCCCTAGGAGTATAGAACTTTTTAATTTTTGTCCAAGTATGAAAAAAGCAAAAGGATAAACAAATATTAAGCTTAATTGCGTCAGTGGAAACGCGCGAGAAACATCAATTTTTTTTAATGAGAGGAAATATAATAAATCTCCAATTGTAACTGATAAACCGGAAATTAGACACATTATTATATAATAAGTCAAATCTTGGCTGCTCAACAAAAAAATAAAAGAAAATGTACTAAATATCAGAGCGAGTATAAAAGTGGAACACGATACAAAGAGTAATCTAAAAAGTAAGCCTGGCTTTGGTTCAATTTTACCTAAGCTAAATTTATAGACTAAAGAAGCGATCCCCCATGTGAATAAAGCATCCAGTGTTAAAATATATCCGAACAATTCGGGCATTAACTGAAAATTATTAAATATAGTTTTAATACTATTTTAAAAATTAAAACTAGAAGAAGTAGTCTTGAGAATTAGAATTACATTTTATGATAAAGCATGTAAATTGAAATAGCAACAATCCAGAATGTAATGCCAAATGTCAAAATCCATTCCATTATTGGGTGCCATGAAAACAAAAATGGGACGATACAGCTTACTGCTATTAACGGTAGATACCCAACAAACCCTGAAAATTTCTTACTTTTAAAGAAAAGATAGCTAAAAGAGCTTAAATAAATAACCCCACTTGATAAACTAATTAGCGCAATCCCTCCATGAACCGCAAAAAGTATTACATTACTTCTAACCGAAGGAATAACACCAATTAAAGCAAAAAAAACGCAAGAATTAATCGCAAACACTTTTCCGATTCTGAGTACTTTTGGATGATTGAGATTTTCGTTCTCAAAAATTTCTACTATGTGTAAATATACCAATAATGCAAAAATTCCTGATAAAAACGTCCCGATATTGAAGTATATTGCACCAGGCCCCGTCCCTAAATCACTAATCATGTAGCTTAAATTAAAATCAGGAAAGAGTAATATAGCTATGATGTCTCCAGCTATACCCACAAATGCTGATAAAAACCCGTAAAACGGGCGTGGTATAAAATTCACTATTTGGAGGATATTTATCTTTAGTTTTTCCATAGTTCTTTAATTGGAAAAATATAAGAAAACCTTTAAACATTTTTTCGTCCCAATATAAAAAAAGAAAGAAGGAGAATTGAAGTTCTAGAAATTGCTATAAAATTAAGATTGGATTTTTAAAAGCAATTCTTTCGATGGTGGTATGGAAAATAAGAACATGTTAATGACTTCTTCTCTTATTTTA
>Ga0209991_10001387_pt1 | contig 10970 bp, 9 predicted proteins | sample ChitaG_FD_183167 | JGI IMG/M metagenome (GOLD analysis project Ga0209991, IMG submission 183167) | Deep subsurface microbial communities from South Pacific Ocean to uncover new lineages of life (NeLLi) - Chile_00310 metaG (SPAdes)... | ecosystem: Environmental > Aquatic > Marine > Oceanic >...
TGCTACCACGTTTACCGGCTGTTCAAGACGTGGGTCATCTCGCCTAATATGCTCGCCTCCAACATGAATATTGGGTTGCATGGCATATAGCCGTTTGCGATACTCTTCAGCTGTAATCATCATCTTCTCCCTTTATATTGATGTGGGTTTATTTCCCTTTATAGTTAGGCTGCCTCTTTTCCTTGAAAGCAGTAGCACCCTCCATGAAGTCCTCAGTATCTCTGAGACTATTATTAAGTGACCTCTCTAGCTCCAGCCCTTCTTCAAGAGGCATGCTGTAGCCCTTAATCATAGCTTCTTTGGATGCTCTTACTCCAAGCGGCCCCTTCTTACAGATAATGTCAGCCATTTCCTTAGCTGTAGACATAAGCTTGTCCAGGGGTACAACCTTGTTTACCAAGCCTATTCGGTATGCCTCCTGGGCATCTATAGGTTCTCCTGTCAGTAGCAACTCGGCTGCCTTAGCCCGAGGAATAAATCGAGGTAGCCGCTGAGTACCTCCACCGCCAGGCATGTAGCCGATGTTTATCTCTGGTTGGCCAAAGCGGGCATGCTCTGCAGCTATCCTTATATCACACGTCAAAGCCATTTCCAGACCACCACCCAGGCACCAGCCATTGATGGCAGCAATGATTGGTTTCCATATCTTATCAGCAATATTATAGGCTAAATCTTCCGCCGCCATCGAACCGGGACGAAACTCTTTTATGTCTTGGCCAGTAGAAAATGACTTTTCGCCAGCCCCGGTAATGATACCTACCCAGAGGTTAGAATCATTCTGGAAATCCAGCATTGCCTCGATCAGTTCCTTATGCACCTGCATACTCAGTGCATTAAATGCCTCCGGACGATTAATGGTAAAGATAGCAATTCTACCTTCCTTCTTGTAATCAACAACCATAAAAAGCCTCCTCTTCATAGTTTTTGGGACTAATCCCTGAAGTCTCCGTATCAATGCGCCATCAACTTTTAACGCTTATCGACGTAGAACCACTAGCTACACTTATTCAACAGAACTTAAATCTATACCGCTGATTACATCTATACCCATATTCTTCAGGCCATTACATACATCACGATTATTCGGTGGGCACCCCTCAACATAAATTCCCTCCTTCTTAAATTTAGTGGTGCAAGCCCCTACCAGCAGTAACTTTGTCCTATCAACTTCGGGGAGCTTGTCGAGTTTTCCGACTACTACGGACCATCCCGTTGTCCTATCTAGTTGATTCGCTGTGTTTGCCTCCATCAAGACTTCGATAACCGTGTTCCTACAGCCGGTGCATGCCTTTTCATCCATAAGTAATAGGAAGTCTTCTGGGAAAGGTAAACTTCCCATGGCTTCCACTGCCCGCTTAAACCTACGCTGAACCTTAGCGATAGGTTCGCCGACAACTTCAATCTTATCCAAATCTCCAACCCCTATCCCTGAGGCAACAGCAGCGCCTATACAGCCATGATCCGCAGGGTCAAATCCCATTATCTTGCTGGTAACTGCATCTACTGCCACCAGGTCTTTCCCAGCTATAATAAGGTCCATCTCCACAAGGTCACCCGCTATTGGCCCCAAACCTTCCATAGCTATAATGCCATCTACCACAGCCAGGGATGGCCTAACCACAGTGCATAGGTCGGCTACACCCTGGAAAATACCAAAGGTATGATGCAAACTCCTCTTACCTTTGTCCAGCAAAATCCCTTTCATATTTTTCAGGGCCAGAGTTACTTCGGTTTGGTCGTGTGTTTTCATTTTGGGTACATCGATTAGCACATCTGCCTCAAGCACAATCTTCGGAAGGACAACCTCCTTCAGTGACTTACCTTTTGGAATCGGGATTTTCGTCGTCTCTTCTTTGGTAAAGTCGATAACCTCATAGCCTTCTTCTCTAAGCTTACCATAGCCGGCTGCCTGGATAGCCTCCTCAGTGACCTGACCAACTGATGACGCCTCCCCTATTATCGGCTTGGCACCCAGTTCCCTGACCATATTGGCGATAACTTTACAAACTCTGGGGTCAGTGTTCGCTCCAGTCTCTGGAGATTGGGCAACCACAATGTTGGGCTTGATTATCACCTTATCGCCACGCTTGACTATATCAGCCAAACCTCCAGCAAGCTCTATCGCTTTCCTGACGCTAGCCTCTATTTCTTTTTCACTTGGTTTTTCGGGTCCTTTCACAACTGCAACTTTGGGGGTCCCCATTGTCTTTACCTCCTAAGCATATTTTTTTGACGTAGAACCTTTAGTATTCTCATCTGGTCTCCCGCTATCATCAATCAAGCATACCATGGTGCTTGCTCCTCCATTAATATACTACTAGCCTAATTGTTCTACACCGGCACCACTTACACCCATGGCTCCCTCTATACCCAAACCTCTAGTTACATCGGTACTGTTTGGTGGGCACCCCTCAACAAAAGTCCCCTCATTCCTAAATCTGGCAGTGCACGCCCCTACCAGCAGTAACCTTTCTCTAGGGATATCAGGAATCTTATCGATTTTTCCAGATACTACGCACCATCCCGCTGCCTTATCGAGTACGCCGATATCCTGCATGTCAACCAAGGAACTGAGAACTTGGTTGCGGCAACCGGTGCACGCCCTTTCATCAATAATCACCTGGAAGCCTTCCGGGAAGGGTATCTTTTCTTGAATAGCTTCTACCGAATTTTTAAATCTACGTTTGACGTTAGCGATGGGTTCACCAATAATCTCAATCTCTTTCAAATCGTCAATTCCTATCCCTGATTGAGCAGCAGTGTGAACCATGCTATAGTCTACGGGTTCAAACCCCATTATCTCACTGGTAACAGCGTCTACTGCCACCGGGTCTTTCCCAACAATGATAAGGTCCATCTCCACCAGGTCACCGAAAACTGGCCCCAATCCTTCCATAGCCATAATACCATCCACCACAGCCAGGTCTGGTTTAGCCACTGTCATCAGGTCCGCTACACCCTGCATGATGCCAAAGGTAGTATGGAACTTTCTCTTAAAGACATCCGGCAAAATCCCTTTCATATTTTTCAGGGATAGAGTTACCAGGGTTTGGTCATGTGTTTTCATTTTTGGCACACTGATTATCGCTTTTGCCTCAACAACAACCTTCGGAAGGGAGACTTCCTTTAGCGACTTCCCCTTGGGAACAGGGACTTTCACCGTTTCTATCCCTTCCTTCTTCAGGTCGATAACCTCATAGCCCTCTTCCCTAAGCTTTCCGAAGCCGGCTCCCTGGATGGCCTCCTCAGTGTCATAGCCGACTGCTGACGCCTCGGCTATTATTGGCCTGGCACCCAGTTCCCTGACCATATTGGCAATTGCTTTACAAACCCTGGGGTCAGTGTTCACTGCGCTCTCCGGAGGTTTAGGGCACACAATGTTGGGCTTGATTATCACCGTGTCACCACGCTTGATTTTATCAGGTAAACCTCCAGCAAGCTCTATCGCTTTCCTGACACTAGCCTCTATTTCCTTTTCACCAGGTTTTTTAGGTCCTTTTACAATTGCAACTTTAGGGGTTGCCATTGTCTTTACCTCCTAATTATATATTATTATTGGCGTAGAACCTTTAGTATTCTCATCTGGTCTCCCGCTATTATCAATCCGGCTACCGTGGTGCCGCCCTTCCCTTAATATACCACTAACTACAAATTTGGAAGCATGTCACGCAGACGACCTAGCCATCTTTTTTGATATTTTTACATCTAGTCTCTTAAGTTCGCCTATCTTTCCGATTCTTTCTTCAGCAAGCCTATCAGCGGCTTTATATGTCGGTATGCCTTCACGTTTGGATATTTCAATCACCTTCATGACATTGTCATAAACACGGAGTACCTTTTTCCTGGCTCGTTCAGGGTTAAATCCCCCTTCTTCCAACTGGTCAGTATCGGCGGTGGTGCCCCCAGCATTGATGATAAAGTCAGGTGCGTAGAGTATCCCTTTCTTGTGTAATACCTCTCCATGCCTAGCTTCTTCAAGTTGGTTGTTGGCTGCGCCGGCGATAATTTTGCATCTCAATTTTGGAATCGTCTTATCATTTATAATAGCTCCGAGAGCACATGGCGAGAATATATCACATTCTACACCATAAATCTCATCAAGACCAACTGCACGAACTTTAAGCTCAGCTACTGCCTTCTTGACCTTATTTCCATCAATATCGGCTATCACTACATCAGCACCACTCTCAACAAGATGCTTAACGACATCATATCCCACATTTCCTATTCCTTGAACAGCAACCCGCTTACCCTTAAACGACTCATCGCCATATATCTCCTGGCAACAAGCCTTCATCCCCTCAATCACGCCGATGGCCGTATAGGGTGATGGGCCACCACTACCCCCACTCTCCACAGGTAGCCCCACGACAAAATCGGTTTCCATCTTGATATATTCTAGATCCCCCACCGTTGTCCCTACATCCTCTCCAGTCCAATACCTCCCGTTCAGGCTACCGATAAACCTACCGAGAGCCCGAAATAGTTCTTCTCCCTTCTGCTCAGGTGATTCGATGATTACCACCGTCTTGCCGCCACCGAGATTGATACCAGCGGCAGCGTATTTATGGGTCATGCCTTGCGATAATCTCAGAGCATCTACAATGGCGTCCTCTTCCGAATCATAAGCCCAAACACGAGTGCCACCTGCTGCCGGTCCCAAAGTGGTATCATGCAGGGCAATGATTGCCTTAAGACCAGCCTTTTTATCGCGGCAGAATACAAGCTGCTCATGCCCATACTCATCCATATACTCGAAAATCGATTTTTTCACGGTTCCGCCTCCAGACTATTTAATATCAAAAGGGGTTATTTCCCTCTCCGTACGCTGGGACAGCTATATTATCCCTCTAGAGATTGAATTTGGCAATATTCTCGTCTGCCACTCTCTGAAGCTCTTTTATTACAGCGGCACCATCACCACTCGCAAAAAGATGTTTATACCAGCCCAGTCTCTTGAGATAATCCTCCACAGGTCTTTTCTGTTTGATTTTCTCGCTTGACGTGAGCTTCCCCTTCTCTATTTCATATAGAGGAACTAGGCCTGTCTCAACAGCTATCCTGCCGATTTCTATTGTCTTACTCTCGGGGAAGACGTGTGCCGTAGGGCAGGGAATGTGTACCTGAATATATGTCGGACCTTTAATCTCCATTGCCTTCTTAATCTTCCTTATCAAATCCCAGGGGTATGATGGCGATGCTGTGGCTACATAATCAGCACCATTGGCAACCATCATTGCTGGCACATCTTTATTTGGCTGGACTTTCCCAAGAGAAATCTTCCCCGCTGGTGTTGTTGTCGTGGCAGTCCCATACATGGTTGCCCCACTCCTCTGGTAACCAGTATTTACATACGCCTGGTTGTCCATGCAGACATACAACACATTGTGTCTCCGCTCAATCATACCGGACAGCATCCCGAAGCCAATATCGAAGGTGCCACCATCCCCCGCCAGCACAACCACCTTGATATCTTCCCTATGCTTGGTCTTGAGAGCCGCTTCAACACCTGAGGCAACTGCAGCAGCGTTCTCAAATAAGGGGTGCATCCAGGGAACCTCCCACGGCGATATCAAGTACCCTCCGGCGAATGTCTCCAGGCAGCCGGTAGCCGTAACCACAATAACATTCTTCCCGGTAGCCTTTAATACCAATTTTGTTGCAATTGCCTGCCCACAACCCCCACAACCTGTATGTCCTGAGACAAACAGCTCCTCTTTCGGTATTGTATCAATTGCATTAATTGCCATTCTTCAATCCTCCATTATTTCAGGATTCAAACCTACCCATTCGTTCATCTCTTCAACCTTGCCAGTGTCAATAGCCTTCTGTGCCCTTGCCACTATGTTTCTCACAGTGTTCCTCGTAACTTCTCGACCGCCAATGCCGGCGAGACATCCCAACACAAGCGGGTGGTTCTTAAAGTTATAAAGTGCAGCCATAACGTCGGCAGCTAATGCTCCTCCAGCTCCGAGCGAAATATTCCTATCTATCACAGCAATACACCGAGTATCCTTAACCGCCTTTATTATCTCATCAGCAGGGAAGGGTCTATAAAATCTAACTTTTACTAATCCCACCTTGATACCTTCGGCCCGCATCTCGTCTATCGCCACCTTTACCGTGCCGATAATTGAACCCATAGCGAGTATGCCTATCTCCGCATCATCCATTCTATATTCCTGTATCAGTCCACCATGGTGACGCCCAAACATTTCATTGAACTCATCGGCGACTTTTACGGCTTTGCTTTTGGCACAATCCATAGCCTTCTGCATAATATACCTATACTCCATTAATGCCCTATCATCATAAGCAGTGCCGTATGAGATAGGGTTATCAGGAGTCAGGTATTGAACCGGGTGGTAAGGCGGCAGGAATTTATCAACTAATTCCTGGGCTAACAGCTCGATAGGCTCCCAAGCATGCGTTAAACTCCAACCATCGACACATACCATAATAGGCAAAAGGACATCAGGGTCTTCCGCCAGCTTATACGCCTGGATATGAGCATCGTAAGATTCCTGGGCATCCTCTACATACATTTGCATTACCCCGGAATCCCGCAAAGAAAATGTATCCTGATGGTCACACTGAATACTTATTGGCGCGGAAAGAGCTCTGTTTGCCCCGGTCAAGACCACAGGCAGTCGAGTCCCTGCCATATTCCACAACACCTCTGTCATCAACAGCAAACCTTGAGATGCTGATGCCGTATATGCCCTCACACCAGCAGCACTTGCTCCGTGCACAATGGATGCTGAGGCGAACTCTGAATCAGAAGGAATGTACTCACAGTCTAGCTCTCCATTAGCAACCATTTGCGCCAAATGTTCAATAATATGTGTTTGTGGAGTAATGGGAAAAGAGGCAATCACTTGGGGTCGACAAGCCTTAATGGCTTCCGCAATGCCACGAGAGATTTCCATCACCTCGGTCTTGCCCATTTTCATCGCTCCTTTTACTTTTCCTCTACAACCATTGTAATAGCCATAACAGGGCATTCATTAGCACAGATTCCACATCCTTTGCAGTAGTCGTAGTTGATATCATAGCCTCCGTTCTTACTGAATACGCACGCATCCGGACAGAACAGCCAGCAATTGCCACAGCTGTTGCAAACACCACAGCTAAGACATCTCTCAGCCTCAGCCCTGGCTATCTCCTGGCTGAAGCCGTCATCAATTTCAGCAAACCCTCTTACTCTCTCGCCTACGGGCAACTTGCTCGCCCTGGCTTTCGGGGCTAGAACAGCATAGGCCAGGTTAAGGTCTTCAAAGCTAGCGATTGGAACCTCTTCTTCCTCGGTTACACCGAGTACTTCTCCCCTTACATACCTATCAATAGAGTTAGCCGCCCTGCTACCTGCGCCGATAGCATCAGCCACCATCGCCGGGCCGGTAACCACATCGCCACCGGCGAAGATGCCAGATTCATTGGTGGCAAGAGTTTTTTCATCAACCACTAGAGTACCACCCGGTGTAGTCTCTAGCTTCTTATCAGCGAAAGAGAGGTCTGGTGTCTGTCCGATGGCTGATATTACAGTGTCCACATCAACTGTAAACTCAGACCCTTTAATGGGGATAGGCCGTGCCCGCCCACTCTCATCTGGTTCTCCTAACTTCATACGAATGCACTCCAATCCGGTCACCTTTCCGTCGCCTAAAACCCTGTTAGGAGCAGCTAAGTAGGAAATACTGATTCCTTCTTCCTCAGCCGCTTCAACCTCCTCGTCACTGGCAGGCATTTCCGCTCTCGAGCGGCGGTAGATGATAGACACCTGCTTTGCTCTCTGCCTGATTGCTACCCGGGCAGCATCTATTGCCACATTACCCCCACCGATGACAGCAACCTTGCCCCCAATACTTACCTGTTTCCCCAGGTTGACCTCATGCAGAAAACTTAAGGCTTCAAAAACACCTTCCTTATCCTCCCCCATCACGCCCATCTTCATACTTTTATGTGCACCAATGGCAATGAAAACTGCTCTGTATCCCTGCTCTAACAGGTTGTCCCCTGGTCCGATGCGAGTATTGGTGCATATTTCAACACCCAGGGCTTGAATCGCCTCGATCTCTGCCTTCACCACATCCTTGGGTAAACGATAATCAGGAATGCCCACAGCCAGCATCCCCCCGGGCACAGGTTGGGCTTCAAAAATAGTTACACGGTATCCCATTCTAGCCAAGTGGTAAGCACAACTGAGACCTGCTGGTCCAGAGCCAATGATGGCGATCTTCTCCTCCCGCTTCTCCCTTACCTCTTTCTCTCTGGGCAGGGTAAGCCCATAATCACCCAGGAATCTTTCTATGTTGTGAATGGCAATCGCCTCATCAAACTCACCACGGTTGCACTTTTCTTCGCATGGATGATAGCAAACCCTCCCCAAAACGGCGGGTAAGGGGTTGGTCTTTTTGATTAACTCTAACCCTTCCTTAAATTCCCCCTGCTTGACGAGGTTAATGTAGCCCTGTATATCATTACCGGCAGGACAAGCAGCTCTGCATGGAGACAACACATTCTTATACACCGGCCTCATAGTTCTCCATGTGCCCGTCTTGTTGGCAAGCGATATCCCTGGTCCTACTACTCCACCCAAGCCTGGTTTCATATCCTCTCCTTTACGAAATCGTAAGTTTTTTGCGCAGCCTCTGCATTCTTCTGTCCCCGGCTACCAGGGAATCTATCTTGGATGACCTTTTTAATGGAGTCTACGGATATCATGCCCGTTACCGCTGAGAATGCACCTAAAAGGGTGGTATTGGTGATAGGGGTTCCTATAATCTCCATGGCTATTCTTGTAGCGGGTACCGTCCTGATGTTAAATCCACTTATCCCAAGTTCCTCAGGGGTTTTTTCAGTGTTTATTATGGCAGTGCCACCAGGCTTAAGCCCATCAAATACATTAACCGTATCTAACAGGGTTACATCCTGAACAATGACGCAGTCAGGGTTATATATTTTGGTTTGTTCTCGTATTTTATCTTTGTCGATCTTGCAAAAGGCAAAAACAGGTGCCCCCCGCCTCTCTCCCCCGCCAACTGTTATGGAGGCTCGACCATAATATCCTTCCTCAAAAGCAGCCGCCGCTAATATTTGAACAGCGACAGCAGAGCCTTGCCCGCCTCTACCGTGAATCCGTATTTCTAGCATACATCATCCCTCCAAAGATACAGCTAATCACTCATAGATTTCTTCCAGGGTTGCCATTTTTTGATGAGGTCGCCACATCCTTGCATGTGTTAATTCCAAGCTCAATCCAACATAGCGGTAGAGCAAGTTTAGCCCTATATATGATGCTTTGTCAACTTATCACCCTCGTCATCCGACTGGTGACACACCACTTTCTTCCGCTCATTGACAACCATCTTGATGCCTCGGTAAACTAACCTCACCATCCCCCTAGGAGGAAATATCTATGCCACCCATTGAAGCTACCGGTCACCAGCTAGCTGAAGCACTTAATGGATATAGCGCCGATTATATGGAGGCCCGCCTTGAGGAGAGCCAAGCCAGCTATATTATCTACCGCGGAAGGGAACTGGAGTCCATTGGCAGGACAACTACTATCGGGGGAAATGTGCGAGCCCTGGTAAGAGGCGGCTGGGGTTTCGTTAGCTTTAATAATCTGAATGACCTTCCAGGTAGGGTAGAAGTGGCAGTGAAGCAGGCTCAATTTGCCAGTAATAAAGAAAGCAAGCTGGCTGCAGTAGAACCAGCGGTTGATATAATATCAACTAAGATAGATAAAAATCCGGTGGCTATGCCCTTGGCTGAAAAGAAGCAGCTACTGGATGAGTATAATGATATTATCTGGCGTACTCCAAAGCTTCAGACCTCAATTATTGGCTATGGTGATAGCCACAAAAAGGTCATCTTCGCCAACTCATCAGGTAGCTATATTGAGCAGGAAAGAGCAGATATTACCCTTCGCCTATCGGCTATAGCCGCAGAAAATAATGAGGTGCAGCAGGTAACACTGAGCCTAGGCAGCAGCGGTGATTTTAGCTTAATACAGGGTCTCCACCAGCAAGTAGAGCGGATGGCACGGCAGGCTGTAGAGCTATTATCAGCCCCACAGGTAAAGGGAGGAGAATATACTGTGGTATTAGACCCGGTTCTGGCCGGCGTCTTCGTCCACGAAGCCTTTGGCCACCTATCTGAGGCTGATTTCGTTTATGAAAATGACCGCTTGCGTGAGATTATGACCCTAGGCAAAAAATTTGGCAGTAGTGAGCTTAATATTGTCGATAGCGCAGCTATAGCCGGATTGAGAGGCAGCTATAAGTATGATGACGAAGGGGTGCCAGCCACCAAAACCTACCTGGTCAGAGAGGGTAAGTTAGTAGGCAGACTTCATTCCAGGGAAACTGCCGCCAAGATGAATGAGAAGCCTACCGGTAATGCCCGAGCCGTCAGCTACCGCTACCCACCTATTGTCCGCATGACCAACACCTATATTGAGCCAAGGTCAGTCTCCTTTGAGGAGATAATAGGTGATGTCAAGGAAGGAATATATGCCAAGAACTGGTACGGCGGCACTACCAGTATGGAGATGTTCACCTTCTCCGCCGGTGAAGCCTATATGATTCGCCACGGTAAACTGGCTGAGATGCTGCGACCGGTAGTGCTTACCGGTAATGTGTTTGCCACTCTTAAGAACATAGATGCTATAGGTAACGACCTGGAGATGAACCAGGGTGGTGGCTGTGGCAAGGGGGAGCAGATGCCCCTGCCGGTTTCTAATGGCAGTCCACATATCAGGATTCGCCACTGCTTAGTCGGAGGCAAATGAATGGAAAATATCCTGGCCCAGGCTAAACAAGTAGCTGAGGAAGCTGAGGTCTTCATGATTTCCTCGGAGGAAACACCGGTTCACTTTGAGGCTAACCGACTGAAGCATATTCAAAGCAAACAGAGCACGACCGTGGCCCTGCGTATCGTCAGGCAGGGCAGGATTGGCTATGCAA
>Ga0209991_10001388_pt1 | contig 10966 bp, 9 predicted proteins | sample ChitaG_FD_183167 | JGI IMG/M metagenome (GOLD analysis project Ga0209991, IMG submission 183167) | Deep subsurface microbial communities from South Pacific Ocean to uncover new lineages of life (NeLLi) - Chile_00310 metaG (SPAdes)... | ecosystem: Environmental > Aquatic > Marine > Oceanic >...
TAATCCATGTGTATTATGTCGAATGATATTCTAACATTTTTGCTGGCATATTTCTTGATGAGTTAATTATTTATAAAAAAGATGTAAAAAATGTATAATATATTAGAGTCGTGTTATAGAAGATAACGAAAAAATTTTTATGAAAAAAGTCATTTTATTAATTATATCCATTCTGTTGTCAACTGCATGCGCATCAATAATTAAAATAAAGCAGGACCCCTTTTATTCCATACTGCGGAAAGGATAAGCCTTTCCCAGGGATAAAAGGTTCCCGTCCGAATCAACGATTATCGCTCCGTAATCCGGGTATTTTTCCAGAATTTCTTCAGGGTTCTGGCTTACAAACAGCGCGGTTGATAGAGCATCACAGAGAAGGGTTTCAGGCCCGATAACAGTTACACTTTGCTTGCTTTGAGCAGGGTATCCTGTACGCGGATTAAAAACATGATGGTAGCGGACCCCATTAGCCTCGAAATATCTTTGATAATCGCCGGTCGTGGCTGCACCAAGGTGCGAAATAGATAATACTCCTAAAAAGCCGCTCCTACGGGGATGCTTTATGCCTATATTCCAGGGCTGATGGTCCGGGTTCTTTCCCCAGCAGTAGAGGTCACCTCCCGCGTTAATGAAACCCCTTGCAATTCCTATCTCGATTAAAGCTTGTGAAGCGAGGTCAATCCCAAAACCTTTAGCAATTCCTCCCCAGTCAAGCTTCATAGCGGGAGGGAGAATGAGAGTTCCGTTTTCTTCTTCTATTTTTTCCATCCCGATGTATTCCAGGGCAGATTGTATATCATGAGGGGCTGGCACATGGCTGGATTTGTCTAAGAATCCCCAAAGTCGGGATAAAGAGGCAACTGTAATATCAAAGCTGCCTTTGGAGTTGTGATAAACTTCTAAAGCCCTCTGAAAAAGATTTAAGACGATGGAGGAAGAATAATCTTCGGATCCGGGTGAAAAATGGACATCAATTTCAGAAAATATTTGATTGATTTCTTTCTGAGCGGATTTAAACTTGGAAGGTGAGCAGAAAATCTCAATCTCACAAACGGTATCAAAAACAAGAATGGTTGAAGTGTGCCATTTCTCTGTTAAGCGGCAGTTTACTATGAGTGAGAGAAGGACAAACAGAAAGGTAGTGAGTTTTTTAGCCAATGACAGTATCGATAGTGTGGGTGCCTTGTATTTCTAGAAGAAAGTGGTTTGGAGCACAGATAATCCGTTCGCCAGCTAAAGATACAGGGGGAGAATAGATGCAGATTTTTTGGCGGCATGAGGACTCAGACACCCAGGCTTTTCCATCCTTTACCCTGGCCGTAATTTTTCCTCTTAGAGTGTTGAAAGATCTGGCAAAATATTCGTCTAAAGAAACCCTCTCGATTCTGCGCCCATCTTTGTAGATAGAGACATATTTTCCAGCTTGGAGATCCAGGCGTGTTTTTTTAAATGAAGCGATAGTCAAACAGGAGGAGAGTTTGCGGTTTTTTTTCATTTCTCTCCAGAGTGAGTCAAGTTTCTGAAATCTTATATCCCAAATTCTTCCGTCCCTTACTAAAGTGAAGGAAGGAAGAGCTTTGTGGCGAAGACGGCTAAATGAAAAACATAAATCAGCTTGAAGAGGTTTTTGAGCATATCTCCAGCCAGTTTGGAAAAGAATTTGCTTTAAATCTTTCTCCATTGGATGAGAATTGAGAAGGGTAAAATTGCGGCCATATGGCACGGCAAATTTCTGCAACTCTTTCAGGAGAAACGGGATGAATAATTGAGGGTCGTCTGCAATAAGATAAAGTTCGCAATCATTTTTAGTTGTTTTTGATGCCAGTAAAAGTGGAGCAAGCAGCGGAGTTGCTAGCATTGTCTTGAAAAAATCACGTCTATCCATAGCTGTCTCCTTTTTTGCTTGTCTCTATAAGCCTTCGATCAGAATTTTCATCTAATATTCAAAAAAAGTCAATCGGGCGAATCAAATCATCTAAAATCTAACCGTAAAGGTATCATCTTGTCATTTAAAAATCTAACCGAAATGGACAGGAAAATCTATTAGTACAAAAATGGGGTGGTTCTATTTTTTTAATTTTCTTATTTTAATTTATAACTAAATAGTAAATGGTGGTAAAGAAGAATAATCGAGAAGACTTAATTAAGATTAGACAAAAATTAATAAAAAACAGAACCGTCCCCATATTATTGACACGCTTCTTAAATCTTTATATTGTAAGAAAATGGGTACGGTTGTATTTTTTTAATTTCCTTATTTAATTTACAAATAAATAGTAAATGCTGATAAAGAAGAATAATCGAGAAAATTTTATGGAAATTAGACATAAATTAATAAAAAACAGAACCGTCCCCATATTGTTTTGGCTGCCTGTGTGTACACGCAGTCGGAAGTTTAGATATCAGGGTTCAGGTTTTTTTTGATTAAGGAGGTGTCATGAAAAAGAACATTTGTTTATTTTTGGCTTTTGTGTTTTTTGTTTCGGTTTCTTATGGAATAAAGCTTCAGGAAAAAAGCACTGAAAAGGAAGACATATGGGCAGATATAAAAGAACAAGTTGCTAGTACAAATTATAAAGATGTCAGAATTAAAAAGTTCCCTATTGCGATACAGTGCTGGACATTCAGGAAATTTTCGTTTTTTGAAATGCTGGAAAAGGTAAAGGAGCTCGGTGTTAGATACCTGCAGCCTTACCCAGGGCAGAAGCTCAGCAGCGATGGGCCCGTGGTCAGATTTGACCATAACCTCAGTGATGATCAGATCAAACAGATAAAACGCAGGTTGAAAGAGTATGGAATTAGGCTTGTTAGTTATGGGGTAGTAGGTTTCGAAAACAATGAAAAGAGTATGCGGAAAGTTTTTGATTTTGCAAGAAAAATGGGTATTAGAACTATAGTGACAGAACCGAAATACGACGACTTTTCCATTATTGAGCGGATGGTTAAGGAATATAATATAAGTATTGCCATCCATAATCATCCGAAGCCTTCAAAATATGCGCACCCGGAAACTGTTCTTGAACATGTCAATGGACTCGACGAACGAATCGGTTCATGCGCTGATACGGGTCACTGGATGCGCGGCAATCTTAATCCAGTGGAAGCACTAAGGTTACTTAAAGGACGCATCATAGACGTCCATTTGAAAGACAGGAATAAATTCGGTACCAAGGATGCATTCGATGTTCCTTTTGGACAGGGAAAGGCAAATATCCATGACATTCTTGCTGAACTGACCCTGCAGAATTTCCACGGTTTCCTTTCCATAGAGCATGAAAACCCGGATGATGTCGACAATCCTTCACCTCCGGTCAAACAAGGTATCGAATACATAAAAAGCATTACTTATTATCAAGAGCATGAAGAAATACTGAAAAGAAGTTATGGAAGGTACTCCAAGCATGGCTGGAACCATTATGGCCCCGGGTATTTTGAACTTGATGAAAAGACAGGGGTCCTGAAGGGGCAGGGAGGAATGGGTCTTTTCTGGTACAGCGTGAAAAGGTATAAAGATTTTATACTGGAACTGGATTATAAGTGTGCAGATAAACACACAAATTCCGGAGTATTTATAAGAGTTCCTGATATGCCTGTAAACAATGATTACATTTATCATTCTTTCGAGATTCAGATCAGTGACATCGGGAAAGGCATACATAAAACTGCTGCAGTCTATGATGCTGAGCCGCCGCGTATCGATGCCATCAAGAATCCCGGTGAGTGGAATCATATGAAGATTACCTTCAGAGGCAGTAATATCCAGGTCGAGTTGAATAGTACTCTAGCAGTTGATTGGGATGCTGAGCCGCGGGGAAAGGTCAAAGATTTTGCTGATGAGGGGTATATAGGTCTTCAGAATCACGACAGCCGATCTCCCATTTATTTTAAAAATATTTTCGTAAAGGAATTAAAATAGAGGATACGCTGATTGCTGACACATTTTATTTAATTAACAAATCTTGCTTATTTATTCTGAATATCAGATAATGAATAGCCTTGAGCATCCACTTCTTTTAAATCAACACTAAAAGCAGTGTTTTGTTTAGGGAAAAGAAACAAAGTATTTTTACGTGAGGTGTATAATGCCACTACAGATTTATGTTGGTAACTTGGCCTTCAGTATGACAGAGGATTCTATCAAGGAACTTTTTGAAAAGTTTGGTGAAGTTGTATCAGTAAAGATTATCAAAGACCGTGATACAGAAAGATCAAAAGGATTTGGATTTGTGGAAATGGAAAATAAGGAAGAAGGTGAAGCTGCAATCGCGAAACTTAACGATACTGAAGTGGAGGGCAGAAACATAAAGGTCAATGTTGCAAGGCCGAGAAGGGAATAAGGGTTTTATTTTTTTGTTGAGAGGATTAGCTGAGCAAGGGTATTAAAAAAGGAGATACTAGCAAGGTTCTTTAAAGTAACTCAATGCCTTGCAAATAAAATAAATAAGAAATTTTAAGCGTCCGCGATTTGAGCAGCAGTTTTTGTTTCCTTTATTACAGGGAATATTCTTACCTAAAGGATATTTGTATATTCGGATTTCCCCACCACTCCCGGCCGTTTAATAATAGAGCTTGAACTCTGGCGTAAATTTTGCAAAGCAGTTGATTTTCATTTCTATTTCAGACACCTTTAATCAAGTTCTTCTTTACGGGTTGAAAAGAAGATATAAGGCAGAAAAGTCAAAAATAAGAAAGTAAATCTAAATCTATGAATCGCCGTGAGTTTTTTTCAAAGGCAGCAGGTTTAAGCATGTTCACACTTATAGCGTGCTATGCGCAACTTCCTATTCCTTTGCGGGGAAATGAAAATTTGTTAAGCGGGCCGGATAAAGAGTCGGAGACACTTGAGGTTTTTTACCGAATTATGGAGCGAGCGAGAAAAGAGAAGTGGGCATCCCTGTCCATTGGAGAAAACATAGAAAAGATCGGCAAACAAATGATTGGAACAGAGTATGCGGGAGGAACGCTTGAAGGAGAAGGCCCGGAAATCTGCAGGGTGGATCTGACAGGGTTAGATTGTGTCACACTTTATGAAAATGTACTGTGTATGGCACGAATCTTAAAGAAAAGAAAAACAACATTTGACGATTTTGTTGCGGAACTTGCCTTTACCCGCTATAGAAAGGGGAAACTGACTGATTATACATCACGCCTGCATTACACCTCTGATTGGATTTATGACAATGAGAAGAAAAAAGTGGTTAGGGACATTACGAAAGAAATAGGCGGGGAAGAATTTCCTGTTCAGGTTTCTTTCATGTCAGAGCATCTACACCTCTATCCAGCACTGAAGGAATTTCCAGGGTTTATTGAAATAATTACCAGTCTTGAGGAAGAAATCAATAAACGCAAACATTGGTTTGTTCCGCAAGGAAAAATCAAGAAAGCACAAAAACATCTGAAAACAGGCGATATTATTGCCGTAGCGACAAACAAAGAAGGGTTAGATTATGCCCATACCGGTCTGGCCTATCGAGATAAGAGAGGAATAATCAGATTTTTGCATGCTTCGCAGGAAAAGGGAAAGGTGTTTCTTGATACAGAACTTTCTGTTTATATTCAATCTGTTAAGACGTATATAGGCATGACTGTTGCTAGACCATGCCCCGTTTTACATTTTAAAAACCTGCAGCATGATAATTCCTATGATTGCGGCAGCTATAAGGTAGTAGGTCATAGGGATTAACGTTTTGCGGATAAGTAAACCCTCCCTTCCTAAAAGGCCAACAACTGCCGAAGCTGCGACAACATTATGGACACAAATCATATTTCCGGCAGCACCTCCCACGGCTTGAAGGGCAACGATAACACCGGGAACGACTCCTATTTTAAGGGCTGTGGCAAACTGGAAAAGGGAAAACATCATGTTGCTGAAGGTGTTACTTCCAGCAATAAAAGCACCCATGGCTCCAATGACCGCAGCAAAAGCCGTCCATCCTTTTCCAACCAAAAACGCTGCTGCGCTTGCCAAAACAACAGGCATCTTGTCCAATCCTCCAGAGACTCCGCTGTTAATGAAAACCTTAACCATGGGTACTGCAAACCCGAGAGCGATGGCTGGGCCCAGCAGAGTTCTAAAGGAACGATTTATAGATCTTTTGGCCTGTTTTTTCGAAATTCTTTGGATGAAAAAGCTTAGAGCGACTACTACAATAAACAAAAACCCAGGCAGGTAGAAAGGTTGAAAGCTGGTGTTTATAGAAGTCCGGAAGATGTTTGTCCAATTTATTGAAACAGAAGCAAGGGCATTCTTTAGAGGATGCCAGAGGCGGCTAAGAAGGAGAAACAACGCAACCAGAATATAAGGAAGCCATGCTCTAAAGATCGAATACTGTGAACTGTTGCCGTCTTTAGTTTTTTGGGACTGTCCCCAATTTTTATTAGGCCTTTCCTCGATTTTTTGGCCCACCCAGTCTTGAGGCCATGTCTGCTTCGGCGGGAAGTCCCAGGTATCCCTGGGGATAAGAAAGCCCGCTTTTGCCAGGGGAATAACAATAACAAGCCCAAGCAAGGACCCTACCAGAGTAGGGAATTCAGGTCCAAGGAGTACTCCGGTTAATGTATATGGGATAGTAAAACAGAGCCCGACAAAGAGGGCAAAAGGAAGAATAGAAAGACCTTCTTTCCAACTTCTCTTTGGGCCGAAAAAACGGGTCATCATAACTACAAGGATTATTGGAATAAGAGTCCCGGTGATTCCATGGATAAGGGCTACCTTGGCCCCGATTGAATTCAAATAAGGAGCAAAATTGACATTATGTGCACCCAGGTAGTTTGATACTTCAATTTGTCCGCTTAGTCCTGTATTGATACCGATGAGGATTGGAGTGCCAACCGCTCCGAAAGATACAGGTGTGCTCTGGATGATTAAGGTTACCATTACAGCCGCCATGGCCGGAAAACCGATGGCAACCAGTATTGGAGCTGCTACAGCAGCCGGTGTTCCAAAGCCGGCAGAACCTTCGATGAAAGAGCCGAATAGAAAGGCAATGATAATGGCCTGAACGCGGCGATCGGGCGAAATGAGGAACATACTTCTACGGATAGCAATAATTGCGCCGCTTTCTTGCTGGAGGTTTAAAAGAAGAATGGCACCAAGGATAATATAGAGGATGGAAGCTGCCGTTATCAGACCATCAATAGAAGCAGCGGCTAACTGCAGAAAAGGGACTTTCCAGACAGAGAGAGCTAATAAACACGTAATGAGATAAGCAACAGGCATGGCCTTTGTTGCAGGCCATCTGAGAAGAACTATGAGTCCGAATACCGATAGAATTGGCAAAAGAGCAAGAAAAGCCAAAATACCTAAACTCATGAACTTTTTCCTTTGTTGCCTTGTTTGTAAGGTGGATGAAGCTTTTGGATTTAGCTACATCCATGGCTTTTATTTAATTCCAGGAATTTATAAAACAAGGCAAACCTGATGTCAATGCGAATGGGCTAAATTTTGATAATTTATGGAAAGAGTATAGTATGTATCATTAAGTGCTCAACAGATGACTTAAGTTTAAAGGTCTGGCCTTATTGAGTTTACTATACTTTTACCTGGATAGAAAAAAGGGAATTGTCCAAGTTTCAAGAATTGGCTTCGAATTTATTCTGTGTTATAAACAATAAATAAGTTGCCTCATGAACATCGCACAGAAAATTAATAAATATATCGAGGACCTCAAAAAATGGATTTGATAAATCAAAGCCCTAAAAATACAGAATGATGGCTGAGCCAAAACCTTTTTCACCCGTTAAGCTTATCTGCGGGATTATTGCCTCCGATAAGCGTATTTTTGAAAGAGCAGAAGAGTATCTTGCTGGGCTTTATGGTCCAGTGGATTTGACAAGTCCGTTTTTCAAGTTCAATTTTACGGATTATTATGAGAAACAGATGGGCAAAGATTTAAAAAGAAAGTTTTTAAGCTTCGCCAACCTTATCTCTCCAGAAAAATTAAGTGAGATAAAGCTTCGAACAAATGAGCTTGAAGAAGAGGTCAAAAAAGAATTAAAAGCAAGTCACAGAGTTGTTAACCTCGATCCCGGCTACATGACTTCATCTGCTCTTATCATGGCAACTGCGAAGGATTTTGCGCATAGAATTCCTCTCCATGATGGGATTTTCGCTCACCTGGAATTATTGTTCAGCAAAAAGGAAGCACGGCCATTAAGCTGGACCTATCCGGATTTTAAAACAAAAGAATACCAGAAATTCTTCATGGAAGTCAGACGAATTTATCTCTCTCAAAAATAAAAATAAATGGGGTCAAATCTTTCTTATTTGTTTTAAATATTTTTTCAGGGCCGGGTCTTTTCCGAGGAGTGCTTCAACCGAGCCTAATGTAGTCAAAATCTCTTTATCAAGGGGATCGAGAATTGCAGCATCGAGCCCTCTCTGGAGCGCAAGAATAAGAAAAACCCTGTTTATCAGTTTCCGCCGGGGAAGACCAAAGGATACATTGCTTATGCCAGCAATCGTTTTCACTGACGGGAGGTTTTTCTTTATTTTCTCAAGAGATTCAAGAAAAAGCTTCCCGGATTCCTGGTCAACGCCTATAGGGCGGACGAGAGGGTCAATAAAAATATCTTCAGGGCTTACGCCTTCTTTCTCAAGGAGAGATATCATTTTCTTCGCAATAGCAAGCTCTTTATCAGCGGTTTTGGGCAGACCGTCATCATCGAGGCAGAGGACAATAACTCGAGGCTTATACTCCTTGACGAGGGGAAGAATAGATTTGATTCTCCTGGTCTCGCCGCTAAGAGAGTTTAGAAGAGCTTGCCCCTTATGATTTTTTAATCCTTCTTCCATGGCTTCAGGGTTGGGAGTATCAATAGAGAAGGGAATTTTTACTTCTTTTTGAAGGAAAGAGATGGCCCATTTGAGTGTCTTCACCTCTTTTTCCAGGAGAGCAGCTGTATTCAGATCAATGTAGCTGGCTCCAGCTTTCTCCTGTTTTTGAGCCTGGTCAACAAGGTATTTTTTATCCTTTTGATCCAGGGCATGAAACACAGGCCGTCTGCTGGAATTAAGTCTTTCGCCAACAATGATCATAAAATTTTAGTCTTCGTCAATGTCGAGCGCGGAAATTTCCCTCAATTTTTCCACAATCTCCGGAAGTTCCTGCAGAACAATTTTGACGTCTTCTTCTGTGTTGAAGCGGCCCAAAGACATGCGGATGCATGATCTGGCAATTTCAGGCCTGAGCCCTATGGCACTTAGAACGTGAGAGACATCCTCTGCTCCCTCACTGCATGCAGAACCTGTCGAAACAAAGATTTCTTTTGTGGCTAGCGCCAGAAGAATAGCCTCTGCCTCAAGACTGAGGAAAGCAAAGTTCAAGGTTCCCTTTATTCTGGTTTTCTCATGGCCGTTGAATTTCACTTTGGGAATTTTTTCTTCGATTCCCTTTTTCAGCTGTTCTGCCAGCATTTCAATTCGTTTCTTATCTTTATTTCCTCTCTCCTGAACGGCCCGGACAGCCTCTCCAAGCCCTACGATGCCGATGGTGTTTTCCGTTCCAGCTCTCATCTCTCTTTCCTGATGCCCTCCATAGATAAGGGGGCTTATATCCGTCCCCTTTCGAATATAGAGAGCACCGATTCCCTTGGGCCCATAGATTTTATGGGCGGAAATCGAAAGCAGATCTACACCCAGCTTGTTGACATCCACATCGATTTTGCCGAAGGCCTGAACAGCATCAGTATGAAATAGAACTTCTCTCTCTTTTGCGATTTTACTTGCTGTTTCAATGGGCTGGATTGTTCCCAGCTCATTATTGGCAAACATGATTGAGATGAGAGCTGTTTGAGGGGTAATCGCATCTTTTAGAAAATCGAGATCGATTGTTCCATACTCGTCTACCGGGACATACGTGACTTTTATTCCTTTCTTTTCGAGATAGTTAGCAGTCTGAATGACTGCAGGATGTTCAATGGCAGAAGTGATGAATTCTTTTTTTTCTGGAAAGGCATCAAGAACTCCACGGATGGCAAAATTATCCGCCTCGGTTCCTGAGCCTGTAAAGATAATCTCAGTCCTGGTTGCTCCTAAAGCCTTGGCGATGACTTCTCGGGCTTGGGTAATAATTTCTTTGACTTCTCTTCCAATAGGATAGAGGGAAGAAGGGTTCCCGAAGTATTCTTTGAGAAACTCAGACATTTTTTCCGAAACCGTGGGATCTAAAGGAGTTGTCGCGTTATTATCAAGATAAATCATAAGATAGTCTCTTTTTTCACCTTTTATTCATCCAAAGGATTCATGACCAGGCCGGACTTGAGCTTGGGAAAAAAATCTGTTGATTTTTGGGGCATAAGCTCTCCATTCTCAACGACCTGTCTGATCTGAAAGAGGGAAACAGGCTTCAGGAGAAAAATCATCTGATATTCTCCATCAAAAACCTTCTTAACCCCCTGGTCAAGTTTCCTTATATAGCTCACATTGTTTTCAAGGGAAAAAGGTTCTGAGGATAAAGCTTCCAGCTTATCAATGATAAGAGAATGGAGAATTGCCACATCCAGACACTTCCATTCTTTGGATTTTTCTTCGGTGATCTCACTGTCTAAAATATCCTCGGATTTGAGACGGAAGATGAAAAATTTCTTTAACTCGGAAACATATGCTGCAAAGATATGAGTCCCGTCAAGCACTCTTTTCTGAGCCTCTTCAAGTATAGATAAATCTGAAATGTTCGGCCAATCTATCTCAGATATTTCAAAATAGAGATGGAAGAGCTTCTTGAGTCCCTCATTTGAGAGCTTATCCAGGCCTTTCACCAGCCTGTGTGTGGGAAGAATCACTAGTCCTGGATCGTCTAATGGAAAAAGGGTCATCATGATGTAGTTGAAAGGTTCGTTGCCTTTAACTTCTTCTATTTTTTCGATTACTTCTTTCCGGTAGTTGAGGGACGTTTCATAACGGTGATGCCCGTCGGCAATGATCAGTACTCTATCAGCCATGGCTTCCTGAATCGCCCGGATGGCTTCC
>Ga0209991_10001389_pt1 | contig 10966 bp, 6 predicted proteins | sample ChitaG_FD_183167 | JGI IMG/M metagenome (GOLD analysis project Ga0209991, IMG submission 183167) | Deep subsurface microbial communities from South Pacific Ocean to uncover new lineages of life (NeLLi) - Chile_00310 metaG (SPAdes)... | ecosystem: Environmental > Aquatic > Marine > Oceanic >...
AAAATATTAGTTGCATCTTGATACAATTCTATTGTTTTTTCATAATCGCCCTTTTCAAGGATTATTTGCGCTTTGTCTAATATTGTAAAAGCTTCTTCTTTTCTTTTCTCTCGGTATTCTAGTTCTGCTTTTTGATCTCTTAACACTATCTCTCTCTTTCTCAATCTCTCTCGTTCTTGTTGAAGTTGCTTAGACATTTGTTCTTGGAACTGTTGTTCTGATTTATATCTCTCAATGGATTTCTGCATTTCTTTTTGATCTGCTTTTGATTGCTCTCTTTTCCGTTTTTCAAGTTCTCTTATGGAAGTTTCGATTAAATGTAATTCATCATTCCATTGGATACTTGCAAAAATATTGCCAGCCGTCTGATAAGCTATTATTGCTTTATCTAAATCCGATCGCTTAATATAGTCTTCTGCTGCGCCTAAAGCTTTAAACGCTGCTTCTTTTCGCTTTTCTCTATATTCAATCTCATCTCTTCTTATTTGTAAAGCACTTTCTCTTTGTTTAATTTTTACTCTTTCTTTAGCTAATTGGATAGAAGCTTGCTGTTGAAATTCTAAATCTAACTTTGTGCGTTGTTCTGATTTCTTTTGGTCATATAGATCTTTTTCGATTTGAGTTTCTTTTAATTTTTTTATACTTGAAATTGTATTTTTGATCGTAATAGTATGTGATTCCCAACCGGCTCCTAATTTTGTGAGAATATCCAATGCTTCTGTATATTTTTCAGTTGCTTTAGGAAAGTCGCGTTTTTCTTTTAATAACTTATCAGCTTCACCTAAAACTTCAAATAATTGATTTTCTCTTCTTGCTTCTTCTCTCCTTTTTTGTTCGAATTCTAATCTTTTCTGATCTAATTCTCTTGCTGTTTCTATTATCTCTTCTCTTTCCTTTAGGTAGATTGTGTCTTGAAGATTTTTTAGTTCACCATCTCTCTTTTGCTTCAATTCTTCAGTTTTCTTTTCATTTTCCTGTTTTTCTTTAATGTTTTTGATAAAATTTATAACTGGTTGGATATAGGAATCCCATTCTATAGATTTAAACAATTCAATTGCTTTTTCAAAACTGTTTATAGCTTGGTTGTATTTTTTTTCACGTTCCAACTTCTTTCCAATATCGACAAAATTAAATGCGTCAAATTGTATTTTTTCTTCGTCTCTTTTGAATTCTATTCTTTTAATTTCAATTTCTTTAATTTTCGCCTCTGAAATAGCCGGCTCTACCATCTTTTGCGCTTTAAATTTTTCAAACTCCAATTTCTCCTTTTTCAACTTTTGAATTATAAGAGATATGTTTTCTGTTTGATCCTGCCACCCAATTGAATTTAATAAATTCACAGCATTTTCGTAATTTTCTATTGCCTGATCAAATTTCTTATCCTTTTCAAAGATTTTGGCACTATCTATAAAATTGAACGCGTTGTTTTGGATTTGTTCTTCCCGTTCTTTCATTTCTTTATATATTTTTAATTCTTCTTCTTTAGTAGCGCTCTTTTTTCCCCCAAATGCACTTACAACCTGTGGTTTGGATTCAATAGGAACATTTGTAGGTTGTTGAGTTTCAATATCTTCTTGTCTTTGAACTAATTTTCGGCGTTCAATCTTATCTGCAATGATAGTTAATTTCTCTTTTAAATTCCCCAATTGGGATTCAGACCACCCTGCTTGAACCAATAACTTGGTAGCTGACATATACTGATTAATAGCGTCTTCTAAAAATCCATCCGATTCTAGTTTTTGAGCTCCATCAAGTAAAGAAAATGCTTGATCTTGTATTTGTTCAATTTGACTTTTTGCACTAGCATGAGCATAGATCAACTCATGTTTTGCAAATTCTTTTAACTCTTCAATTTTAGAATAGATATCGCTAATTTTGTCCATCAGATATCCACTATTTTTAAGATAATCCGCGGCTAACTGATAACTTTCTACTGCTTTTTCTAGATCTTTCTCTTCTTCGAATTTCTGAGCTAAATCTAGGTATTTAAGAGCTTCTTGAGCTAATGCTTCTTTTCCCTCCATTTTAATCTAAAACCCATCTTCAATAATTGAAAAATAGAATATAAGCAGAATGTAATTATTCTTACTTCTTACAATAAATTAAACCGATTTATTAATTAAACTTTATATATTTTAATGATTAGCCTTACTAATAGAACTTAATTTCAATTGTCAATATACGTTTAAAAGAGCAACTAAAGATGAATAATAATTCCATAGTTATTATTGATTTTGAACCGATCTCAAGAAGATTGTATTATAAAAAGAATGAAAATTTTTACCAATTGTTAGTTAATTCAGGAATCCAGATAAGATCACTGTGTGGGGGTTTTGGATCGTGTGGGAAGTGTAAGATATTAGTTCAACAAGGAAACGAATATTTAATTCCTCCTACTGAATCTGAAAAGAACTTTTTATCAAAAGAAGAAATTCATGGAAACTTCCGATTAGCATGCCAATGTAAAATTGATGAGAAGCAAATAGATATCATCGAATCATGCCCACAACCTCAAATTAGAGTTTTTTTACCACAAGAAATCTTAGTTGAAGATTTCAAAATCTTAACTTCAGGTATAAATAAAGGTGTGAACCTAAATCCAAATGTTAAGAAAATTTTTATTGAGGTTAATAAACCAAGTTTAGAAAATCCTATTCCGGATTTAGAAAGAATACTATATTCTCTTTTATCTAAAAATGAGTATACTGAAGATCAATTTAAACCCTCATTTGAAATCGAAACTTTAAAAAAAATACCATTTACCCTAAGAAAAGATAATCATCATATTACATTGACACTGTATGAGGACAACAATGTTATTGATTGTGAAGCGGGTAATAAGGTTACAAATAATTATGGGATTGCTTTTGACATTGGAACTACAACCCTAGTCGGATATTTAATTAATTTAAACGATGGAAAAATCTATTCGGTCTCCTCAGCTCTTAACCCACAAACTGCTTACGGAGAAGATGTTATTTCACGTATTACATACATTCAAAACAACAAGGATGGGCTTCTAAAATTAAATTCTTCTGTTGTAGACGCTTTAAATAAAATAATTGATGAAACCTGCGCTAAGGCAAAGATTTTACCGTCCCAGATATATGAAGCTACAATTGTGGGTAATTCGGTTATGCACCATATCTTCTTAAATATAGATCCAACTTATATTGGTCTAAGCCCATACGTACCAGCAGTTAAGAGAGATTTGAATGTAAGAGCCAGGGATATAAATCTTGGCATCAATCGTGGAGGTTATGCATACATACTTCCTTTGATTGCTGGATTTGTTGGTGCTGACACAATAGGTGTAATTTTATCTTCAGAAATTGATAATGAATCAGAACTAACACTAACTATTGATGTAGGCACAAATGGTGAAATCATTATTGGAAATTCGGATGTACTAGCTACAGGATCTTGTGCTGCGGGTTCAGCTCTAGAAGGCGCTCATATGACAAATGGGATGAGGGCTGCAGCTGGGGCTATTGACACTCTTAAGATTGACCACAGCGATTTAAGTGTCACTTACACAACAATCAACAATAAAAAACCAATTGGAATTTGTGGCTCTGGAATAATTGACGCTATAGCAGAAATGTTGAAATCAAAATTAATTACCCGGAGCGGTCGTTTTAATAAGGACTTAATAGATCACGAGAGAATCATCAAAAACGACAAAAACCTCGAATTTGTCTTGGTAAAAAAAGATCAAACTTCAATTAAAAGAGATATTACAATTTCTCAAAACGATATAAGAGAGTTACAAATGGCGAAAGCTGCATTCTATTCTGGCACTCGTATCATTTTAAACCATCTAAATCAAGCAGATAAAGATGAATACAAAATAAAACAAATATTTCTAGCTGGAGCTTTTGGTAACTATATAAATAAAAGTAATGCTAAATTTATTGGAATGATACCTGATATTTCTGACGATCGTATACATCAAATTGGAAATGCTGCTGGAATTGGAGCTCAGAATTGTTTATTAAACATTAGTTTGAGAGAAAAAGCTCGAAAATTACTCGAAAAAATAGAGTATGTAGAAATTGCTGTAGCCCAAGAATTTCAACTTGAATACGCACAAGCGATGTACTTTCCTCATCTAAATCTAGAATATTTTCCTAGCTTAAAAGAATATGAAGGTATTATAAAACGGTAAGCGAGCCTCATTTCTTCACTTAAAAATGGAAAACATTACAAAATTAAGTAAAGAAAACAGAAAATTTTGTAGTTTTCAACGTAAATAACAGAAACCTTTAATAGTAGATATATAATTATTGAAAAAGAGTATAAGTATTTAAGAGATAAATATATAAAATTTTTATCAGAAATAGTATTAATATTATAAAAAGAATTAAATAAATAGAATTTAATAATAAAGATAATAAATTATATTCAATTACATTCTGTAATAATTTAATTATAATCTTCAAGGTAGAGGTCTTTTATGTCAAGTTTTAAATTAAAAGTTTTACTCACGGGCGCCGCTGCTGTTGGAAAGACGAGTCTGGTTCAGAGGTTTATAAAAAACCGATTTGCGGCGAACTACAAATTAACGGTTGGAGTAGATATTCTCACCAAAGATGTGGAATTTAAGCCTGGAGAAGTAGCAACTTTATCGATCTGGGATATTGGTGGACAGCAAAGATTCGAGTTCATCCGATCGACCTTTTACAAGGGAGCTGCTGGTGCTTTGTTAGTTTTTGATTTAACGAGAGAGCAAACTTTTATTGAAACAAGGAAGTGGCTTACAGAGATCCGCCAATTTAGTAATGAAAACATCCCATTTGTATTTATTGGAAATAAATTAGATTTACTCGAAGATGTTGGAGAAGTTATTGATCGAGAAGAGGCACGTGCTTTTGCTGAAAAAGAAGGCAGTATTTATGTAGAAACTTCAGCGAAAACAGGAATTAACGTAGATGATGCCTTTACTGAACTAACTCGCAGAATAATTGAGTCAAGGACTCAATAGATTAAAATTAAACTTTTTCTGATTTTCACTAAATTTTACATTTTTCACTTAAATGATTTTAATCATAGTCAAAATCTTCACATAAATCATCGTGAATGACGTTAATGGCGCTGATGACATCTTTTCTATTTATAACTAATGAGAGGTTTAATTCTTCGGTGCTTTGAGTCAATGCCTTTACGTGCACTTTTCTTTTTTCTAGAGCTTGGAAGATCTTGACTTTCGTTAAGTTTTCTAATATTTTAAAGCCAGTTATATTGATAATAGCTACCTCTTCAGATTTGATTTCAAAAAAATTAGAGAAATACCCTGAATTGTATAGGGCTTCCACAGCTTTCTTGGATTCACTTTGTTTTATAATAAATGAAGTACTAATTTCGGAAGCACTTTGAGCTACTAAAGAGACGCTTATTTTAGATTTACTCATAACCTTGAATATTTTAGCTAAAACTCCTGGTACATCAACTAAACTACCAGAAATAACAGTGATAATTACAACATCTTCTTTTGTAGAAATCCCTTTGATTTCGTTTTTATCTGTGTGCTCTGAAATTTCGGTAAACTCCGTTTTTTCCAAAGGTTTGCTAAAATTTCTTAGTTCAAGAGGGATTTTTTTTTTCTCGATAGCTTCAAGACATTTAGGGTGAAGAATTTTAACTCCAAAATTGGCTATATGCTTAGCTTCTTTATAATCTAAATTTCTAATAAGAGTTGATTTTGGAATGTATGCTGGATTAATCGCCATTAATCCATCTACATCCTTCCATAAAATAACCTTAATGTTTTTATCTTGTGCTACTTCGTGTATCGAATGGGCTAGAATTGTTGCTGTGTAATCAGAACCACCTCTACCTAAAGTGGTAGTATACCCTATTTTATTTCTTCCAATGAATCCAGTAATACAGATTATTGTGTCCTTTTTAGGATTCTCTAGCAGTGGTATCAATAATTTCTTTACTCGCTGATTTGTAAATTCATAAAATGGATAAGCGTTGTTAAACTCGTCATTAGTTATAATTACCTTATTTGCTGGAACATATACTGAATCTAGGCCCTTACTTGAGATATATTGATTTAAAATATATGTTGATAGAATTTCCCCAAAACTTAGGACATAATCTTGGTAATACGGCTCTAAACCAAATTCTTTAATATCAGCAAATGCATCTTCTAATTCGCTAAGCTTTTCGTCAACCCAAATTTTTGCTTTTGTGTAATGTTCTGAATCCTCGTCGAAGATTTGTTCTATGGTATTCAAATGCTTCTTTTCTATAATTGCTATAGAATCATCAAGAACTCTTCTATCATTGACACTGTGAGCTGTATTAAGTAGTAAATCTGTTATCCCATTAAATGCTGAGGCGACAATTATTTTTTTATCATTTTTATATATTTGTATAATTTCAAGTATTTTCAAAAAAGCACTCTTATCTATTAAACAGCTCCCACCAAATTTCATAATTATAGTTGTCAAAATATACACCTAAAAAACAATTTTACTTGAATAAGCTTAACTCTTTAAAGTAAAAATAGATAAAAAATCTTTTCATGGAGTAAAGAATAATTTTCTTTGTCTTTAGTATCTTAGGAATTAAGCTTTATTTAAGAAGAATGGCAAAGTATTTATCTCCCTAATAATTTTTCTATATTCTGGATTTGCTGCTCGATATTAGCTTCAATCGTTTTCAATTTCTGCTTCTTCACTTCAAGTTCTTCAGTTGTAATTTCACCCGTGAGTTCTTTCATATCAAAGTCTAACGAAATTTTAATAGTATTGGCTTTTTTAATCTTTAAATCCATTAATGATTTTTCTAATTCGGCTTTTTGTTGCCCGTCAACGGTTGCTAAAGGAGCTATAATTGGGTAAGCTTCTACATTTTGAGGTACTACAGGTTGAGTTATCGAAGCTGGTACTTTGACCGGTTTAGCCTCAATTACTTGTTCTTTAGGTTTTATAAGAGCCGTTGGCTTAACGGGGATCGGAGGCGTTGTAGAATCCTTAGACGTTTCAGACAATTTTAGTGCTGGAATACTAGGTTTTGTTTGAACTATTGGTTTGATGCTTTTACTTGGTGGTATAAACCCTGCTGGAGTTTTTGGCTTTATCAATTCTGCAGGTGAAACTGGAATCGGCTTTTTTAGTTCCACTGGATTTGAAACATGGCCAAAGGGTGAAGTTTTTAACTTGTTTTTAGCATCTTTTGGCACAGTCGTCACGGTTTTAGGGCGTTGTTTCACCATAAAATCTTCGGGGTTTAGATTTAATCCCACATTAGCATGTTGAATTTTAGGCTTGATTATTATCTCAGGTTCAGAAGGCTTCTCTACTTTTGGAATTTCTGGCTGTTTAATCTCTTTGGACTGTGAAGGAATAACCGCGTTTGCAACAGCTTTAGGTTCAGTTAATATTTTTTGATCAATAGGTTTGACAGGTATTCCATGTTGTTGCTCTTTTTCTATCGCAACTTTTCTTGTAGGAGGGCCAGGTGGTGGAGGGCCTGCTACAGGAATTTCTGGTTTTAATAAACCTTCAACTTTAGGAACTTCGGGTATTGCAGGTTTCTTAAGAATTTGTGGTTCTTCTTTTGGTTTAAGTGGTTCTTTTACCTTTGGTGTAGGTTCAGTGGTTTTAGGCTCTTCAACTGGGGCTTCTGGGGGGTTTTTAGCTTGTTGGATCATAGTTTTAATTTTTTGAGATTTTTCGTAAAATTCTTTACCAAGTGAGTCATCTCCTAGTTCTATACACAAATCACTAATTTTCTCAAAATAATTTGCAGCATCCTCAAATCTTGCAGCCTCTAACGCTTTTACAGCTTCTTCTGTATATGTGTCTCGTTCTAATAGTGGTTTTAATAAGGGTGAAACTTCTGCACTCATTTCTAGTATATCTGCAATAATAGTTATCATTTTATCTCGGTTTCCGGAATCTTTTGCAATCATAGAATATGTTTTTAAACCTAAGATTTTTTCGATTTGCTCAGGCTTCATAGCATCTTCTAGATCTTGTTTATTACCAATAACCGATGTGTGTGCTTGAGGGGCTTGCTCTTTAATTAATTCCAGGAAAAATTTGCTTTTTTCTACATTTTCTAAAGTTGAGTTAGTGATTAATAAAACAGCATCACTTCCCTTAATGAAATTATTCCATAAATAACTAAACTGCTCTTGTCCTGCAAAATCCCACAAATGAAAATGCAACTTCCCTATTTTAATTGTAGCGATGTCTCCTGTTATAGTTGGAATATGTTCCATTGGGATTTCTTCGGCTTTGATTAAGCGTGTTATTGTAGTTTTTCCAACACCCGAAAAACCTACTAAAGAAATTTTAGGTCGTAAATTTCTATGAATTGAATCAATGGTTGGGTCGAAGATCTCAAAAGTCTTAGCGTCAAACTTGTGATGGAGAATATCCTCAAAAATATTTAAAAACTCCTTTTTACATTTAATCAATTCTTTTTTAATATTTTCAAAATTATCTGTTAATCCTGTTACAAATAAAAACATCAATTCATGATCTTTTTCTGTAATATAGGATATTCTATATTTATAATAATCGTGATATTCTACTTTTTTTCCTCCCTTAGCGAAAGCATCTTGCATTAAATCTTTAACTAAAGATTCGAACGCTGCCTTCTTAAGGGCTTTTCCGAAACGCCGATAATGAAGTAATTTACCACCCATGTATATGTAAACCTGTCTTAAGATATTATATCACCTAATCTACATTATTTTAAGTATATATTTTTTAAAATCATTATTACGCGATGTATTTTACAAGATCCTTAATAATTGAATACTTGTCATCTTTATTTTTTTTATTTTTAAAAACATCTTTAATTTTCTGAATTTCTTTTGAAAAATCAAAGACTGAAAACTCACTAACTTCTTGCGTTTTATGTTTTTCACTTAATTTTTTTAGAAAAACCGAAATAGATGGCATGTATTTAGCTAAATTCATACTTAAGCCTAATTTAGAAATTAATATTAGTTCTCCACTAAAAGTAAATAAATAATTATACTCTTGAGCTTCTAAAGCAAAAGAATTTATTTTATTCAGCTTTAGTTCATCCGCAATATCTTTAGAACTTCCAATAAGCGAGAGAATTTTATGTGGAATAATTTTTCCTTTAGAAAACTCTTTTATATTTGAAGCTAATATAATTCCATATATATTTGCGATCGCACATTCAGAATTTAGCTCAACTTTCAATTGTGAGATGATTTCATCGTAGTTAATATGCTTCATAATATGAATTACAAATTTTTTGAATAATTAATAAACTCTTATTTATATATATTTAATTAATTAAAAGTTCTTTAAAATCTCAATGAAGATATACAAATATCATTTTTCAGAAAAAGAATCAGATGTCACTATAATATCAGAGTCAAAAACTGCTATTGTGAAAGCTAAGGAAAGTCTTCTGCATAATCGTCTAATTTTGGAAAAATTCATAAATAAAAATGACAAATTCCTCACCTCTTTTTCACCGATTAAAATCAAAACAGAGTTCGAGATCGTCAATTTAATGAGCGAAGCATCAGTTTTATGCGATGTTGGTCCGATGGCAGCGGTAGCAGGTGCATTTGCGGATATAATGCTAAGCATTATGAAAGGGAGAGATAAGAATGATTTTATTCCAGCAAGAATTGCGTTGGTTGAAAATGGCGGCGAAATCGCTGTTGATTCAGAAGAAAATATGAAGATCGCTCTATATGCTGGATTTAATGAACTCAATTTGAATATTGGTTTCTTAATTGAAAAAAGAAATTGCCCTATTGGAATTGGAACCAGCTCTGCTACAATAGGACATGCAATTAGCTTGGGACAAGCAGATGCAGTGACTATATTTGCAAAAAATGCAACATTAGCAGATGGCGCTGCAACAAGAATCGCGAATTTAGTTAAAGGATTTGATGTAGAAAAATCTATTAAAAATGCATTAGATGCCGCCGAGGATATTGAGGGTGTTTATGGGGCTTTTATATCTCGAGATAATAAAATTGGTCAAGTAGGTAAACTACCAAAGATGTTTAAAATTGAGGGTAATAAAAATATTATTTTAAAAGATAAAATCGATCATCTCTTTCCGGGAAAATATGAAATCTTTAAATGACCCAGTAATATGGAAGACTATCTCCATTTTCACTCTTGACTGAAAAAATCATGTTCAAATAATTTAAAGAGTAATACCTTTCATATTGCTCTTGCGTTAATTCTCCATAGAATTCCATTTCACTTGTGGTTAAGTAATTTTTAGTGAGCAATATAAACACATCTGTATTATATCTTTTTTTTAATTCAACTAACACATTTGTTCCATTTTCATCAATGTGGTTATCTGGAATAATAAGAGTATTGTTGAAAGTAACATAATTTTGCGTTATTGTAAGTGGGGTTGAACTATTTTTGTCATCATATGGATAATCATAAAAAACATATACCGGATTCCACCCAAATTCTAATACTAGTGTGTTTTTATTATCCGAGTTATCAAGATACCAATCTACTGCTGCTAATTCGTGATTATTAACGCTAAAGAAATCTATCGACGAAAATAATTCTAAATATGAAACTGTAGAAGAATAACATGTAAGGAAGATAAGGAATATCTTTACATGCCTTAATTTTATTTTTCCCATTTTAATTAGTTTATATATGTAAGAAATAAAGCCAATTGCAAAAATTGGAGAGCTAAGATAAAAAAGCCGAGAAAAAAAACTAAGAGATCCTCGAAATACATCAGAAAGAAACCCGAATAATATCAAAAAAATAAAAGCCACTAGCCATAGAAATAAGGGTTTTCCCTTTAGTTTATTCTGAAATACAACAAGCCCCCAACTGGCAAATATGACGAATATAATGATTTCAAAACCAACAAAAATAGTTACTAAATTTAAATTAAACCAAAAAAGGTTAGCAATAAAGAAGCTAACATTAAAAACTAAAGTTATTATTAGAACGAGAGGGATAAAAAATTT
>Ga0209991_10001390_pt1 | contig 10961 bp, 9 predicted proteins | sample ChitaG_FD_183167 | JGI IMG/M metagenome (GOLD analysis project Ga0209991, IMG submission 183167) | Deep subsurface microbial communities from South Pacific Ocean to uncover new lineages of life (NeLLi) - Chile_00310 metaG (SPAdes)... | ecosystem: Environmental > Aquatic > Marine > Oceanic >...
CAGGCCCCATGACGATCAGTCCCCGCTCTCGGGCGTACTGCTTGAGGGAGAGTTCATCCTCCACCGGCACGTTGCTGCTGAACAGGAACACGTTCAACCCGCGCTCAAGGGCCCTCCGGGCCTCGCGAGCGGCATATTCGCCAGGAAGGGACACGACAGCCAGGTTGGCATGGGGCTGGCGCGCCAGGGCCTCATCCAGCGTGCGCGAAACTGCCTTGCTGACACCGACTGGCTTACGGAAGAGCCAGGCGTCCAGGTTCTCCAGGATCACCTCGATCGTGGATGGACTCTTCCCCTTGAGCGCAATGATCAGGTCGTTGGCGGCCGCCGACGAGATCTCCGCGTTTTCAAATCCGATCTCGGCCAGCAAGCCTTTGTTCTTCTCCGTCCCCATAAGCGCGGCGACCTGCTCGATCCCCGGCTCTTCTGACAGGCGCTTGGCGACTTGCATGAGGAAGACCGAATCAAAGTATTGGTTCCGCTTGATCGTATATCCCGTTGCCATAAACCCTTCCCAACGGCCCAGAATCACTTCAGGCCATACTTTTCGGCAAATCTGATCAGAGCCCTCTTGAAGCAGTCCAATGGGGGGCGAACGAGGCCGGCGCCGATGATCGGATGGCCAGGGTTCTTGTGAGCCATGGCAGTATCAATTATCGGCGGGATGTTGGTCTGGACAACTTTTCGCACGTCAATCCCGACGGCGGTGCCTTCGAAGCCCAGCGCCGGGATGAGGAACTCCGGGCTGGTCGAGACGGTGATTTGCCGCATGTCTCGGCTGTAAGACAACGCCTCTTCCGGCGTGCCACCGACGAAGCTCAGGATGCCGGGAGCCCCGCCGAGGACAAAGCCACCCCAGCCCACGGTTTCGGTGATCGCCGAGTCCCCTATGTCCAGCCCGGCGTCCTGCTCGCCATAGCCGGGCAGGAAGAGTCCTTTGACGGGCGGGGCCAGGGCGGTAAACCACTCACCTTCCAGGCCGCTTACCTGGATGCCGAACTCCGTCCCGTTGCGGGCCATGGCGGTGACGACGGTGCTGTATTCAATTCCCCGCGCCGGATCGGCGGTCGCTTTGGCTGCCGCCATCGAGAGTCCCAGGAAGAACAACTGGTGACCAGCCAGGTAACGCAGGGTGCTGATGAGGGCCTCTTTCGGGATGCCAGCCTCGATCATGGGAACAGCCATGGCGTTGGCAAACAGACTGGACGCGGCGTGGGGCCGGTTGTGAAGTTCGTCGCCCATCTGCAGGGCGCGGGCGATGATCGGTTTGAGGCTAAGGCCACCCATCTGGCGCAAGCCGGCGCGTAGTGCTGGGGCCCAGATATCATGCCAACGAATCAAGTCCTGCAAGGCTTCTTGACTGTAATCGCCGAACTGCTGACGACCCTCGACCTGTCGGCAGTAGGCACGATTGCCGAAGGCTTTGTTCTCCACGACGAAGACCCACATCGAACGGGTGATCGTGCCCGCCATAGGGCCAACGGTCTGGTGGTGATGATTGGGCTCGAGGGTGATGGCCCCGTCTTCCAGGAGCTTGATCGCTTCTTCTTTGCTCCTGGCCCAACCCTCGAAGAGCAGCATCCCGATAACGGCACCCTTCTGTGCTCCGCTCATGCGTTGCCAGTCAACCGGAGGGCCGGAATGTAGCACCATCTTGTCTGTCAGGCCTGGGATCACGTCGCCTGCTGGTGCAACGTCTACTAACACGGGGTCGGCTGCCACCATGCGACGAAAGGCCTCGGCATTGGCCGTCTCAATCCTGGTCTTGATATCCTTTGCCATAATCATTCTCCCTGATGAAAGATACAGAGCAAAGCGAGAGAAATCCGCGTGTGATAATGTGGTTTCCTCTCGCCGAAGTGTCTACACATTTGCCTCCGTCAGCAACATTGCGGTCAGCACCCCGGCCAGCATATCCCAGCCGGAGGTGTGACCGATCCTTGTGAGCCGATCCACACTGCGCAGGAGACACCCCGCTGGTTCCGCTTGCAGGAGCGAGTTGACCAAATCGTGAAGCGGTTCCGGCCCATGACCCTGGGCGCAATCGGAAAGGATGGTATGGCTGATGCGATTGGTCAGGGGGCGCGCCCGGAGCAGGAAATCCAGAACAGGGCCTGCGCCCCAACTGAATTCAGTCGGGTAGGCAGCCTTCAGGTGGTGAGCGGCAAAGAGCAGGCCCCCCAGATGATCATCCCCGGACGGCGTGAGCCCCGGGCCTAATCCAACCAATTGCTCACTTTCCTCTGCTATGCGCCGCATGTCCCGGCCGAGACACGCTCTTGCAACCCTGGTGATCGGTCCCAGTGCTCGAGCCACAAAACGGTCCTGGGTGAAGGTCGGGGGGTGATCACTACCGCTGGCGAGCGCCGCGATCAAGGGGATGGTTTGACCCAGGCCCTTTGCAGTCTCAGGGGGTTCGAGTGCGGCAAGAAGACGCCGGAAGCCAGTGTTTACCACAGGCAATGGCGGCGCCTGTCCTGAGCCCCGCCGAAGGGCCTGTCCTGGATAGATGGCCGATGGCTCCCATACCACGGCATTAGCCAGGTCTACTGCCACACGATTGCCCAGAACGAGTCTCTTGCGCTGTACCCAGAATTCCATGCCAGGACGGAGACCTCCAGCCTGAAAAGGAGCCTGGATGCAGCGACGGTGCGCTGGCAAGACCTCATGGGCCAGCCACAGGATTTCCCCACCGGGCCCGGACAGATAGATGGCTTTAGAGACGACCGCCAGCACCTTGCCTGAGTACCCAGATGAGCTCAGCAGATCACTTGCCATCTGGCCGATGCGACTGGCTCGCAGTGTGCCGGAGATGGCGGCCCACAAAGCGCCGCTCAAGAATCCTAGAGACACGATAAGTGGCAGGAGGATCCATTTTGGCAGACCGTCAAAAGTGAGGGCTCCCCAGGTGGCAAGCCAGGCCCCCATGTAAAGTTGGCCCTCGCCCCCGATATTGATCAGGCCTAACCTGGACGGCAAGGCGACGGCGATGGCCGTGAGCACCAGCGGGATCATCCTGACCAAGACCTCGGAACGCCCATAGGAATTGCCAAGTGTATAAGTGAACGTATCCGCGTAGGCCTTGACAGGGTCCTTGCCAGCCGCCAGCAGCACAATACCAAAGGCCACAGAGGCCAGAATAAAGACGACGATGTACCTGATGGGGTCCTTCGCCCTGCTTTTTCCCAGGCGCAAAAGGCTGGCCGCCGATTCAATTACCTGAGCCATGTCCGACCTCTGAACCTGTCATGAGATGACCCACCTCGGTTAGATCGGTCTCTTGTGGCTTGAACTGGCCCACGATTCTCCCACGATGCAAGACGACGAGGCGATCGCTGAGCGAAAACAGTTCTTCTGAATCTTCTGAGACCAGCAACACACCGCTTCCAGAATCTCGGGCGGCGATAAGCAGTCCGCGGGCGGCGATTGCGCTTGACACGTCCAGTCCCCGCGTTGGATAGAGGGCAATGATCAACTGGGGATTACGCGCGACGAGCTCTCGCACCAGAATCAAGCGTTGCAGATTTCCCCCGGATAAAGTCTTGACCGGCGCATCAAGCGGCGGAGCGGTAAATCCAAGCCTTTCAAAGGAACGCTCCACGTCCCGGCGCACGGCGGGCCACTCCATGGAAAAGCCACGCTGCCGGGCGTATTTCCGTGTGTCGCCCAGAGCCATGTTTTCCTGGACTGTCAACGTCGGCACGGCAGCCATGACCAGCGGATCCTCAGGGATAAACGCCACGCCGCTGGCGCGTACCTTGGCTGCCGACCAACGGGTAGCGTCTTGTCCATAGAGGAACTTGCTGCCAGCCACGCACCTTTCAAGACCCAGGACGACATCCCCCAGTTCCTTCTGCCCGTTGCCAGATACCCCAGCCACGCCAACGATTTCGCCAGGCAGGACTGCCAGGTTGATTTCACTCAGACTAGTTGCTACACCCTGGCCCCGCGTGTCAACCTGTCTCAACTCAAGCAGGGGCAAGGCATCGGCATTGATCGCATCACGGCGGGGAAGAGCTTGCTCCGCTGGCGCCGTACCAAACATCAGGGACACGAGAGCACTCTTGCTGGCTTCCGTCGTCATAAGGGTGCCAGCAATCCGTCCGTGGCGCATCACTGTGATTCGATCCGCGCACGCGAGAACCTCCCGCAGCTTGTGCGTAATAAAGACAATTGCATAGCCATCCTGGCGCAGGTTTGCGAAAACCTGGAACAATCCCTCCACCTCGTGTGGTGCCAGCACTTTGGTAGGCTCATCCAGAATGAGCACCCGGGCATCTGCCAACAACAGCTTGAGCACTTCAACTTTCTGCTGCTCTCCCACCGAGAGCTGCCAGACTGGCGCCCAGGGGTCTACCTGAAGACTATAGCGTTCGGAGACTTCCTCGATCTTTCGTGCAATCTGGGTGATATTCAGGACAGCTTTCAGAGTGGGGAGGAAGAGGGCTATATTCTCGACCACGCTCATCGCCGGGATGAGGGTGAAAAACTGGAAAACCATGCCGATTCGCAAGCTGCGGGCATCATGGGGCGATTTGATCTGTACGGCCTGGCCGTTGAATCGGATCGTTCCTGAATCCTCCTGGTAGTAGCCGTAGAGGATCTTGACCAGTGTGCTCTTCCCCGCGCCGTTCTCGCCGAGTAAAGCGTGGACTTCCCCTTCATAGATATCCAGGTCTACTTCGTCGTTGGCGACGACGTTAGGGAAAGTCTTGGTGATGCCCCGCATAGCGATCAGGGGTTCAGCCGCCGTGGTGCATCCCCTGGTGGTTGAACTCAGAGTTTGGGAATTGTCCATCAGCTTAGGATTTCCCCTTCCAGGCCCAGTAAAAGGCACCCCTCCGGTAAGGCTGAGCCAGCCAAGGTGTCCACAATGTCTATGCACATCCAGTCACACTGCGTTGGCTCCTACGACGTTGTCTCCTTCGGTATCTGCTCCAGCACCTTGATAATCTCATCGGATGTGGATACCCATCCGAAGATACCGCCCTGGGCTTTGATCATCTCCAAGCCAACGCGCTGAAACTCTGGGAAGTAAGAGGCAACACAATCAGAGGGGATAATACACTCAAAGCCACGGTCGTTGGCTTCGCGGACCGTGGTGTGGACGCAGACTTCTGTGGTGACCCCGCAGCAAATCAAGGTCTTGATACCTTGGTTTCGCAGGATCAGGAGTAGGTCGGTTCTGTAAAATGATCCTTTGCCGGGCTTCTCAATCACGGGCTCGCCTGGTAGCGGATAAAGTTCCGGGATGATATCGTGACCCTCCTCACCGCGCACCAGGATGCGACCCATCGGCCCTTCATCGCCGATGCCGATCTCGAGATTCCCTCGTTTGAGCTTCGAAGGTGGTGCGTCGGACAGGTCAGCACGATGGCCTTCTCGCGTGTGAACGATGAAGAGCCCCACCTCGCGTGCCTTTTCCAGCACACGTTTGCAGGGCTCGATGGCGCTGCGCAGCAGCGAGACATCATTGCCTAACATCTCACCGAATCCACCTGGTTCAACGAAGTCGCGCTGCATGTCGATCATCAGCAGGGCAGTGGATTGCGGCTCAAACTCAAGCGGGTATGGCTCGGCTTCAAACTTAAGTTTGGTCATCGGCCCACCTCCAAGATCGATCGGGCCAGCGGACTTACGCAGAAGACCGAGAGGTAGCAGTCCGGGTAAGGTATGCTCTGGCGAGCGCCTCCTTAATCGTGGTCTCGACATTGTTGCGGCTTTCCTCAATATTGGTGCGCACCGCCTCACGGGCGCCGGCCACATCCTTGGCTTCGATTCGTTCCAGGATCTCGAGGTGTTGCCGGCAGGTTCTGGCCACCCTTTCGGTGACGGTGAAATCGGTCATGCGGAAGATGTGTAACCGTTCGTTGATCGCGCGGAGGTGGCGTAAGAGGGTCTTGTTACCTGTTGCCTGCGCGAGCGTGTCATGGAAGCGCTCGTCCATAACAGCTAGATCCTCACCTTCGCCAGGAAGTTCCTCTAGCGGCGCATCCCACGTCTGAAACAGGTCTCCCCAATCCTTCTCTGGCATCCCGCGCTCAGCCAGGCTCTCCACCACGTACAATTCCAGCGCCAGGCGGACCTCGTATAGCTCATCGATTTCATTGATGTCCAGTTGTTTGACCGTATAACCTTGGTGGGGTATTTTGTCGACTAACCCTTTCACCGCCAGCACACGTAAGGCTTCGCGCACCGGGCTGCGGCTAACGCCGAACTCTTGGCAAAGGCCTTCCTCGGTAAAGCGGTGGCCGGGCGGGTAGTCCCATCGAACGATTCGCTCTTTGAGAGTGGCAACCAAACGTGCACTTAGGTTTCGTCTTTTGCTGCCAGTATTGGGTTTATCCATCTATCACATAACCAACGTTGTACTGTGTATTGAATACCTTTCTGTATACAATAGTATATATGATTTCGGATCAATGTCAAGTCGCGGCCCGGAGTGGCTCTGGGGCACATCCCAAGTTGGCAGGGCCAAGCGAGTGATTCGAGAAAGAATCTCCTCTATGGGTATCCCAAAAGCTAAGCCACCCAGATCTGAAGGGTGGCTTTCTGAATAATTGCAATCACTTGGAGAAACAGGCTGGGGAATAGGCACGGGCGCTGGCAATCATGTTAACGCGGAGTTCTTAACGGTACTTACCATTACGGAGAGGGATCTAATCCTCCTCTGTCTCAGGAGCATCGACGATACGTTTTCGGAACTTGTAGCCGTAAACAATCACACCATCCTCACCGTACTCTCTGAGTTTCCGCGTGACCATCTCGACCTTCATGCCTACTCGGGCCTCATCGTTGTCCATGTCCGTCAACTGGGCCGTCACTAAGGGCCCTTCTTTCAGCCTGACTAATGCTACAGTGTAAGGTACAAACTCCTCGTAGCCAGAAGGGGCCTGGAAGACGGTCGAGTAGGAGTAGACCTCGCCCTGGCCGCTGAATCTGAAGGGCTGCACTTCTTTGCAATTGCAGTCCGGGCATATGGGACGAGGTGGAAATAGCTTAGCCCCACAAGCTGGGCATTCTGTGCCCACCAAATTGTATCTCTGTTCGTTCAGTCGCCAGTGTCGCGGCATGTCCATGGTTCTTCTCTCGTCTCCAAAATCCAGTATCAGTCCATCGCTTCCAGGATGTGCGTGATGGCGGTGCCCCCACTGCCCCCGATGTTCTGGGCCATGCCTAGGCGGGGCCCTTTTACCTGATTGGGGCCCGCCTGGCCGCGCAACTGCTCGACCACCTCCACGACTTGATAGACGCCGGTGGCCCCCACTGGATTGCCCCGTGCCTTCAGGCCACCCATAGTGCAAATGGGAATAGGCCCTTCGAGGGAGATGTCGCCATTCTGGGCCAGTTTGAAACCCTCTCCTCGCTTGGCAAAGCCGCAGGCTTCTAAGGAGAGGGCACTCATAACGGTGAAAGCGTCGTGCAATTCGAAGACGTCAATGTCGTCAGGGCTTACCCTAGCCTGCTGATAGGCCCTCTGAGCCGAGAGGTAGGCGGACTCCAGGAAGAGGAGATCGTGCCGGTCGTGCAGGGCAATGGAATCGGTAGCTACTGCTGAGGCAGCTACCCTGATGGGCTGTCCGTTGAACTCGCGGGCCCGCTCCGCTGGACAGAGCACCAGCGTGGCCGCGCCGTCGGCCACGGGCGCGGAATCCAGCAGGTTGATCGGGTCGGCGACCATGCGAGCCTTCTCGAAGGCATCTTCGGAGATGGGCCGGCGGAACATGGCGTAGGGATTACCCACCGCGTTCCTGTGGGCGTTAACGGCGAACATGGCGAAGTCGGCGTTGGTAGCCCCGTACTCGTGCATGTAGCGCCGCATCAGCAGGGCGTGAACAGCCACCAGGGAGAGGCCCTGGCTGGCCTCGTAGTCTCCATCGGCGGCCATGGCCAGCCCAACGGCAGTGATGCAGCCCAGGGCATCGGTTATCTTCTCCACCCCGGTGACGGCCACGATGTCGTGGAGGCCACTGGCTACGGCGAGATAGCCTTGACGTAACGCTGCGGCCCCGGAGCAGCAGGCGGCCTCGATCCTGAAAGCCTCAGTGCCCCGCAGCCCTGCGAAGTCGGCAATCAGCGTTCCCAGGTGCTCCTGGCCCACGAACTGTCCCCCCAGCATGTTGCCCACATAGAGGACATCAGCCTCCTCGACCCCTGCATCAGCCATAGCCGCCCACAGGGATTCAATGGCCAGATCTCGCAGCGATTTTTCCCAGTGTTCGCCCACCTTGGTCTGGCCGATGCCAATGATGCTCACATCTCTCATGTTATTGTCCTTCTTGTAAGCCAGTGGCCCGCCACAGTGATTTTGATAGCACGTCATTCTGAGGCCGAAGGCCGAAGAATCTCTCATCTCGATGGAAGCATGAGATTCTTCGCCTCCGCTGCGCTTCGGCTCAGAATGACGCCTATCATTTTTTTCTGTGATGAACCACTAGTGCATGACCAGCTTTTTCTTGAACCTAGCGTAAAGGGCATAGTCAATGTATTTCTTGCGGGCGATATAGTCCCGGGTGAGGGGTGCCCTTCTTTTTCTCTCCTCGATGAGGTCAGTGACGACCAGGGAGAAGGCATCGCTGCCAGCTCCGGAGCCGAAGGAGACCAGGAGCACCCTTTCGCCTGGAGTGGCTTGGTCAAGAACGTTCGTCAGACCCAGCAGGGAAGAACCCGCATAGGTGTTGCCCGTCACGGAGACCAGAAGCCCCGCCTTCATCTGTTCCATGCTGAAACCCAGCGCCTGGCCTGCTTTGATTGGGAACTTGGCGTTGGGTTGGTGGAACACGGCATAGGCGTAGTCTTCGGCTTCGCGGCCCAGCTCTTCCATTAGGCGCCGTCCCGCAGCTAGAACGTGTTTGAAGTAAGCAGGCTCGCCGGTAAATCGGTGCCCATGCTGGGGGTAGTGCTGACCAGGCCGGCGGAAGAAGTCCGGCGTGTCGGTGACATAAGAGTAAGACGCTTCTATGTAGGCCAAGCTCTGCTCCTTGGGGCCGATGATGTAGGCCGCCCCCCCGGCTCCTGTCGTGTACTCCAATGCATCGCCCGGCCGCCCCTGGGAGGAGTCCATGCCGATGCAGAGGGCGTAGCGCGCCATGCCAGAGCCGACAAAGCCGATGGCGGCCTGGATGGCCTCGGTACCGGCCTTGCAGGCGAACTCCCAGTCCGCTGCCTGCGTATGAGGTACAGCTCCAATGGCCTCGGCCACGATGGTCGAGGTGGGCTTGACGGCATATGGGTGGGACTCGCTGCCCACCCATACCGCGCGGATCAGCCTGGGCTCTATCCCCGCCCGCTGCAGAGCGTTGCGAGCCGCCTCGATGGACATGGTGACCACGTCCTCATCGAGGCCGGGCACGGCCTTCTCCTCAACGGGCAAGGCGTCCTGGCCCTCTTTCCAAACCCTGGCCACCTCAGAAGCGGGCAGCCTGTAGCGGGGCACATAAGCCCCATAGCCGACGATGCCGACCTCACGGTCTGGCCTAAGCAAAAGAGAATCTGCGGTCAAAGGCAAACCTCCAAGAAGTTCAAAGTTCAAAGCTCAAAAATCGTTCGCCGAAGGTCTCTGACCGAGGCGAGAAGGACCCTTCGACGAACTCAGGATAGGCTCGGTCGAGAGACCTTCGCCCAACGTTGAGAGCTTCTGCACGAGTTCCCGCGCTCGGTCGAGGCGGATCTCTTGCTCCGCTACCAGGCGCCCAGCGATTAGCTCTACCATATTGGCGGTGGCCCCAGCGGCCATGGCCACCTGGCGAGCGTGCAATTCCATGTGGCCCCGCTGTATCCCTTCGGTGGCCAAGGCCCGCAGGGCAGCCAGGTTTTGGGCAAGCCCCACGGCAGCCATGACCTCGGCCAGTTCCTGCGCCGTCTTCACGCCCACGATCTTCAGCGCTACTTTGGCCGTGGGGTGCACCCGACTGGCCCCGCCGACGATGCCCACGGCCAGGGGCAGTTCCAGTGTACCTACCAGGTTTCCGTCGGCATCCACGCTCCAGTGCGAGAGGGAAGTGTAACGCCCTCTGCGGGCGGCGTAAGCGTGGGCTCCTGCCTCCACGGCCCGCCAGTCCTGGCCGGTAGCTACAGCCACGGCATCAATGCCGTTCATGATGCCCTTGTTATGGGTGGCGGCTCGGTAGGGATCGTTGGCAGCCAGGGCGTAGGCCTCGACGATGCGCGTCGACACCGTCTGGCCCGCGAACGGCTCGAAGGCCAGCACCTCAGCCGGAATGGTGCACCTGGCGCGCGCCAGCCGTCGGTCGGCGAGGTTGGAGATAATGCGCAACACCACCCGTCCGCCGGTGATGTTCTCCACCTCAGGAGCCAGAGCCTCGCAGGCGGTGTTGACCGTGTTGGCCCCCATCGCGTCGCGGCAGTCGAACAGCAGGTGAACGACCACCATCGGGCCAACCGTGCGGTGTCCTGAGCTTATCGAAGGGCTGTCCTCAACGACTCGGACGGTCAGGTCGCGGGCCCCACCGCCCAGGCTGGCGATCAGGGGATCGGTTTGGTCAGCTAACTGGAGCAGGCGGCTTTTCTGGGCCAGGAGCTCGAAGCGGGCTGCCCAGGGATCGGCGACATCCACCACCTGTATCTGGCCGATCATCACCGGCTCGTCGCTGCTGGTGGTGAATCCGCCGCCATCGCGCACCAACCGGGCGGCGAAGCTGGCCCCGGCTACAACGGAGGGTTCCTCGATGGCCATAGGGATAAGATAGTCCTGGCCGTTGATGAGGAAATTGACGGCTATCCCGAGGGGCAGGGCGTGGATACCCACCACGTTCTCGATCATCTGATTGGCTTGAGCTGGACTCAAGCCCTCCCCCATCAAGATCGCCTTCTCGCCAGCCGTCAGTCCGGCCAACTCTGCGACAACAGCCACCCGAGCCTCTAAGCTCAGCTTGTAGAACCCAGGCAGACGGGAGGATTTGTTCATCTATCCCTTTCGGTCCAAGGTCACACTAAAAAAC
>Ga0209991_10001392_pt1 | contig 10958 bp, 12 predicted proteins | sample ChitaG_FD_183167 | JGI IMG/M metagenome (GOLD analysis project Ga0209991, IMG submission 183167) | Deep subsurface microbial communities from South Pacific Ocean to uncover new lineages of life (NeLLi) - Chile_00310 metaG (SPAdes)... | ecosystem: Environmental > Aquatic > Marine > Oceanic >...
TCAGGCATTTGGGGAAACTGGATTGTTCCATGAAGGCCACCTCCCAACCAAAATTAAATCTTATGCAGTATACACTATGCCGTGGTTGTTGACAAGGGTTTATTTTAGTTCCACCGCGCTGATTCGGCTATAAACAGCACCCTCCCTGGTTAGCTGACTCCTCATCAGGCTGATAGCATCTACCTGGAAACTATAAGCTAGCTCAAATCTGGTGCCAGCTATAAGCTGACCAAATCCCTGTCGCTCCTCCGATGAAGCTCGGTCACGAAGGCGAGCTAGGGTCAAATGGGGGGTGAACCGTCTCCTCTCCGGGGTAAAACCCAGCCCCGCCAGGTTGGACTCAAGACGCTGCTGGAGGTGGGCTAGCCTATCCACCTCCCCGCTTATCCCCACCCAGGCTACCTGAACCCGCCTCAGACTGGGGAAAACTCCCAAGCCCTCGACCTTCAGGTGGAAGGGAGGTATGCCCCGGACAGCCTCCTCCATGGCTCTGCTTATTTGGTCGATCCTATCCGCAGCAACACTACCCAGGAACTTCAGCGTCAGGTGAACGCCATAGGGGTCAACCCACTTCACCCCAGGCTGGTTGCCTGTTTTCAGTTGAGCCTGAAGCTGGGCGAGCCCGTCTCTTATCTCATCAGGCAGCCCAATGGCAATAAAACAGCGCACTTGCTCCATTTTTGGTGTCACCTGGGTATTGCTATTACCAACTTCATTGGCATTAGCTTCAGTATCATAAACTCTTGCCTCTTAACAATATTAAAACCGGCATCCATGACCGCCTGTTCAACATAGATTGGTCGGCAACTGGCATACTTAGGAAACTTCTGGTGCATCCATTCGTAGAACCTTAAGAACCAGAAATTCTCCCTCCCTTCTTTTGACAGGCTGGCAACAACAAGGCGTCCGCTCGGCTTTAGCACCCTTTTAATCTCGCCAAGAACTCGGGGAATATCAGGGGTGTCAAAAAGTTCCAGAGTTTCTGCCATATATACGGCATCAAACATGTTATCTTCATAGGGCATAGTCCTGGCATCACCTTCATGTAGCTCTACCCTATCCACCAACCCCGCTCTTTGCAGCCTTTTCTCAGTCAACTTCAGCATTTGTGGGGTTATATCAATGCCGTAGGCTTTACCTCTCTTGCCAACAGACCTGGCGATTTTGAGGAGAGAAAAACCGGTGCCGATACCAATCTCAAGGGCAACCTCACCCTCTTTTACCGATAGAAGCTCCAGTCCCTTTTCTCTGAGCCTTTTCTCAAATATTCCCTCAAAGAAGCTATACAGCCTGCTCATCACGCCATAGCTCTTCTTGATATCCTCCGGCGTGGCTGAGACTCTTAATATATCCCCTTGGTCACTACCACTCATGGGCACTTCTAAATACCGAGAAGCCTCAGGGCATTACCTGATAGAATGAGGTTTTTTGTTTCTTCGGCTAAGTCCAGTGCTTTTATCTCTTCCAGCAACCGACGCTGTGCCACCAAGGGATAGTCGCTGCCGAAGAGAATCTTATCTGCGCCCACCAGCTGGATGACCTGATTGTATACCTCAGGCGTATAGAGAAAGGGCGAAGCGGCGGTATCAAAATAGACATTGCTTATCGCCTTTTTAACCTCGGGCATCAAGGCATAGAAGGGCAGACCCCCTCCCCAATGGGCGCAGACTAGGGTTAAATCCGGGAAGCTGGCGATAAACGGGTAGAGTATATCTGGGGTGATACCCCCCTTCCCCGGATAGTCATGTCCTACCGGTTCAGAGGCGTGGGTGAGCAGAATTAGCTGGTGCTTCCTTAATACCTCAACAATGGGCTCCATCACTAACTCGTCGCCGAGGTCAAAAAGTTGCATATCCGGTCTCATCTCGCCCACCCCCCTTATCCCAGCTTGGGCACAGCGTTCAATTTCAGCTACCGCTGCTTTGGGTGACTGAGGCTGAACCGCACAGAAGCCCACCAGCCTCTGGGGATAACGGGATACCGAGTCTATGATGTAGTCATTGGTTTCCAGGCACAGCTCGTGAGTCGTCCAGCCGATATTGAGGATGACCGAGATATCAACCCCGGCTTCATCCATACTGGCGATGAGTTCCTCAGCGGTAGCGATTTTGGAGTCGAGGTTGGAGTAGAGGATGGCGAAACAGGGGTCACGCTCAATATACTTATTACGGTTTTTCTTTATCTGAGGCGGGAATACGTGGGTATGAAAGTCGATAATCATCGCCCGATTATAACAGAAGCTTTGACATAGCTTCAAGCCAGGCGAGGGCTCAATCAGTGGGTTGCTCTTCTGGTTTTTCCTCAGCCACCTCTTCAGCCTCTTCAGCTGGCACCTCAGCCTCTGCTACCACCTCTTCCACCTCCACACGCACCTCGCTGACCTTCACCACCATTTGGTCGGTGTCAGTCATAACGGCGATATCGGGGCCGAGGGCGATGTCTCTGACGTAGGTTCCCTGTCCTACCTCCTCCAGTGGGCTGAGGTCAACCTCTATTTGAGGCGGGAGCTTATCGGGCAGGCACTCAATACTCAGGCTGGTGAGGCTGTGAGTCAGGATGCGCCCCTTTTCTTTCATTGCCGGTGCTTCACCAACCAGGATGATAGGAACATCCACTTTTATCTTCTCCGTCCTTCTCACCTGATAGAAGTCAACGTGAAGCAGTTCCCCGTTGCAGGCATCCCTCTGGATTTCCCTGATAAACACGCTTCTAGGCTGTTTATCCCCTTCAACGTCAAGGGCGATAAGCCTGGTCATTCCTGCCCGGGCTATAAGCCGCTGCAGTTTAGCCGTATCACACTGTAGGGCTAGCGACTCAAGACCGTGCCCAAAAAGGTGGGTTGGGGTAGTGCCCTGGCGGCGCAGAAATCTGGTCTTCTTGCCCAGTATATCCCTTGTGCTAGCCTGCAATGATAGACCTTCCATTTATCTCCTCTACTGCTTGTTAATTAAACCAGAGACAGAGATAAAAATCAAACCAAGAATGTAAAAGCAGAACATTGTTCTAGAAAAGAATCACTTCCAAGTTGACTGAATTTATTGTATATTGACCTATATGTTAGCAATGAACAGATGTAAAAAATGCTCGCTCCCAGAAGGAAAATTTAACGTAGTGCTCAACGCCAGTGGTATCTGTAATTATTGCGATTATTTTGAACAGAATAAAAAAACTATTTTAAACTTTACCAATCGAGAAAACATGTTGGCAAGGAGATTTGAAAAGTATAGAGGAAAATATGAATATGATGCCGTCGTGGGTCTAAGCGGTGGAAAGGATAGCACTTATGTTCTTTGTCAAATGGTGAACAAATATAAGCTCAAGGTAGCGGCGGTCACCTATGATAATGGATTCTTGACCGACTTTGCCCAAGAATCTATCAAAAATACTATTAATAAACTAGGCGTGGATCATTACTATTATAAGCCAAATTGGGATACTCACAAGAAGTTCTATAAAGCTACCGTCCAGAAATTAGGCGATCCATGTATAGCATGTGCTATTGGAGGGTATTTTCTGGCGATAAAAGCATGTTATGAAAATAAGATACCCTTCTTTGTTCATGGAAGAACACCTTTTCAAATGTATAGAAACTTCTACAAAAATAGCAACGATGTATTCTTGACGATGATGAAACTGAATTTAATGGAGCATTCTTTTGCGTCAAACATCCGTGGTTATTTTACCCTCCTTAAGGGTATCCCTATTAAATCAGCCCCGGGTATGATTTGGAGAGCGCGCAGCAGTGGTTTCGGGGGTTTGGCAGTTCATCGTCACGTGTATAGTATGATTAACGAATATGTGAAGCAAGCTATCAGCAGACTGGCAGATAGCACACAGGAAGCCAAAGAAATAACAGACGAATTCTTTGTTGATTCTAGCAAACTGACCACAGAATTCGTTCCAGAATTCCTGGCATATTTTCTGTTCGAAGAATACGATGAAGAGAAAGTCAAGTCATATTTGGAAAATACACTTGGTTGGAGAAGGCCTACAAATGACAATTTACTGGGCCACTATGATTGTGCACTACATGACGCGGCAGCATATATGTTTAAGACACTTAACGGGGTTGATGTTATAGAACCAGATGTTGCCGTTATGTTGAGATTCGAGAAAATAAACATAGAAAAGGCAAATGAATTGATACAAGTCAATCAACCAATGGAAAAGAATGTGGAAAAATCATTGGATTCCTTATGTGCTTTATGTGAGTTTAATAGAGAAGACTTGGAAAAAACTCTTGTTGCTCTTAAACAAGCTGGGGTTAGTAAGTTTGAGTCTGCTCGGTAAAATAACCCAAAGCCATTCAAAGAAACCCTAATTATGAAGTAGTTTTAAGAGGGGGGCGAAGCCCCCCTCTTTTTCATTCCTCTCCTCCCCGTTTTTAGCAGTTCTCTTTTTCCCCACCCACCCTCAGTGGTCTTACTCCCAAACCCCTGCTATTCCCAACCCCCCAAAAGGCTTTGCCCCCAATCTCCCGCTTCATCGGGGTGGTTGAGGGACTAACCTAGTGGGGTGTTTAAGAGGGGCGTCAGCCCCTCTTCTTATCCTTCACATGTGAAGGACCCCCTCCCTTGTAAGGGAGGGGGATTAAGGGGGTGGGTTGCTAAGTAAATATCTAAGCGGGTGGAGTTAATAAATACCCTCGTTTAAAACCTAGACCTAAGTCTATGAGTGTAGTATAATTAAATAAACACAGGGGGTGATAATGTCGCTGCCTGAAAAGGGCAATTTATCGTCAACCTCGGCTGATAGTGTAGAAGCCGAGGTTTTTTCATCGTCGGCATCGGAAGCCGAACTGAAGGCTATAGCCAAAAGGGTACGACACCACATTATCGCTATGACGGGGAGGGCTGGTAGCGGTCACCCCGGTGGCTCCCTTTCTGCGGTGGAGATTTTAACCGTCCTTTATTTTAGAGTGCTACGACATAAGCCCCTAGACTCTCGGTGGTCGGATAGGGATAGGTTTATCCTGAGCAAGGGGCATGCTGCCCCTCTGCTCTATGCCATCCTGGCTGAGTGCGGCTACTTCCCGGTGGCTGAGCTACTTACGCTGAGGCAAATGGATAGTCGCCTCCAGGGTCACACCGATAGAACAATTACCCCTGGGGTGGAGATGTCAGCCGGCGCTCTAGGGCAGGGGTTATCCTTTGCCCTTGGCGTGGCTTTAGCTGGTCGGCTTAATACGCAGGACTACCGGCTATATGTTCTGCTGGGGGATGGGGAGTGTGATGAGGGGCAGGTGTGGGAGGCAGCCATGGCTGCTGCTCACTTCAAGGTGGACAACCTGGTGGCTATAGTGGACAACAATGGTCAGCAAATAGATGGCTGGAACCGTGATGTTATGAACCTTGACCCCTTCTCCAGCAAGTGGCAAGCCTTCGGCTGGCAGGTTATTGAGGTTGATGGTCATGACTTGGCTAAGCTTACTAAGGCCTTCGACCAGGCAAAGCTGGTGAAAGGGCAACCAACGGTCATCATTGCCCATACCATAAAGGGCAAAGGGGTCAGTTTTATGGAGAACAACCCCGATTTTCACGGCAAAGCACCCAACGCCATTGAGGTGGAGTTAGCCCTAAAGGAGCTAGAGTAAAAGTGGAGCAGGAAGTTTCGGTCAGGGAAGCCTATGGCAAAACTCTGCTTGAATTAGGTATGGAGAACCCAGACATTGTGGTGCTGGATGCTGACCTGTCCCGGTCGACGATGACTCATTTTTTTGCCCGCGAGTTCCCGGAGCGCTTCTTTGACTGTGGTATCGCCGAGCAGAATATGGTCGGCATCGCTGCCGGGTTAGCTGCCTCGGGCAAGATACCCTTTGCCAGCACCTTTGCCGTTTTTGTCCCCGGTCGTTGCTTTGACCAGATTCGCATGTCTATCGCCCAGCCCGAGCTCAATGTTAAGCTCGTTGTTACCCACGGGGGCATCAGTGTTGGTGAGGATGGCACCTCACACCACTCTATTGAAGACTTAGCTCTGATTGGTGCTCTGCCCGGCTTTACTGTTATCGTTCCTGCTGATGCTATTGAAACTGCCCAGGCGGTAAGGGCGGCTGCCGCCCACTATGGACCGTTTTACATCAGGCTGTGCCGTCCCAAGCTGCCGCTGGTCTGTAGTGAGGATTACCACTTTAACCTGGGTAAGGCGGTAACTATGAGGCAGGGTGGGGATGCCACCATAATAGCCATTGGTTTGATGGTCAAAGCGGCGCTGGAAGCTGCTCAAAATCTGGAGCGGGAGGGCATAGACTGCCGAGTGCTAAATATGTCCACCCTCAAGCCCATTGATGAGGCGGCTATAACTCAAGCTGCTGCTGAAACCGGGGCTATTGTTACTGCTGAGGAGCACCTGGAGCACGGTGGCCTGGGCAGTATGGTGGCTCGGGTAGTTGCTCGTCACCAGCCGGTGCCAATGGAGTTTGTGGCCATTAAAGACACCTATGCCAAATCAGGTAAACCGGCTGAACTTCTGCAGAGGTATGGTCTTACGGCAAAGGATATTGAGCAGGCGGTAAAGTCAGCGATAAAAAGGAAGTGATTAAGCGTTTCCTGTCCCTGAGATATTGACCATGTGCCTTGTTCTGAGGAAATGGGTGAAGCCTACCAGACAGGGCAGGGCAATGCCGTAGGCGGTAAGCATTCCGGGCACTCCCAGCCACCAGCATACCAAAGGTAGCGGGATAAACAGAAAGGGACCTTGCCCCAGAATTACCCTTCTGGTGAAAAAGATTGCTGATATTGCCACTCCTCCCACTATTAACATTGGCTGAGTTATTAAAGTTAGCAGCACACCAATAGTAGTTGCCTCCCCCCGACCTCCCCTGAAGCCAATAAACACCGGCCAGTTATGACCGACGACTACGGCTGTTCCGGTGAGCAGGACAACTACCAGAGGCAAACTGGCTGCCTGAGCAATAAGAATAGCCAGTGCCCCCTTGCCGGCATCAATAATACCAACCGCTACCCCCACCTTAGCTCCTAGCTGACGGAAGGCATTGGCGGCACCCATGTTCCCATCCCCAATCTGCCGAATGTCAACGCCTTTCACAAAACGCCCAGCAATATAGGCGGTGGGGATAGAGCCCAGAAGGTAACCCAGTACTACTATCAACCAAGGCATATCTACTCTCTAATTGGTGCCGGGAGTGGGACTCGAACCCACAAGGATTACTCCGCCGGATTTTAAGTCCGGTGCGTCTGCCAGTTCCGCCACCCCGGCATTAAAAACTGGAGGCGACGACCGGATTCGAACCGGTGAATAGGGGTTTTGCAGACCCCCGCCTTAACCACTTGGCTACGTCGCCTCTAAATACCCTTTTTGGAGCGGAAGACGAGATTCGAACTCGCGACCCTCTCCTTGGCAAGGAGATGCTCTACCACTGAGCCACTTCCGCTTTTATTTTGGTGCCGAGGAGGAGATTTGAACTCCTACGAGCTTACGCTCACCACCCCCTCAAGATGGCGTGTCTACCGATTCCACCACCTCGGCCTTCTTTATCGCTCTTCCTTATTTTCCCCAGGGAAGCACCATCTGCACCATCCCCGCCCCCGCCGGGAAAATCTTCCCCAAAGGAAGGTGATTCCTAGTATAATAAGGATGATGGGCCAGGTATAACCCCATAAAGAGCCGCTTAGCACACCCAGCTTAATCAGCAGAGCGATAATTCCTACGGCAACTAGAATTAAACCTACAAATATCATCATTATCTTTTGGTGGAGGGATTCGAACCCGACCTGCGGTTTTGGAGTCCGAAGACTAATATACCTCCCCGTGCTACCAGATAGTATAATGTCCCGTCTGGTCTGGCGTCAAGCCAGAGTTTGTATCTGGTGCCCTCTGAAAAGTCTTGACAAATGCTAGCACCAACCCTTATTGACTACGGTACTGAGGAGCAGAAGGAGCGGCACCTAACGCCAATTGCCAGAGGAGAGGAATTTTGATGTGAAGGTTTTAGTGAACCCGGGGCAGGTTCTGACCTCGCTTCCCTCCAGACGAAGGCTATAAAAGACGGCAATCACTTTATCATAAATGGGCAGAAGACCTGGAGTACCTTTGCCGATTATTCTGATTGGTGTTGTCTGCTAGCTAGAGCAGACCCGCATTCCAAGAGGTCCAAAGGGCTTAGCTTTCTCTTGATTGATTTGTCTACCCCTGGTGTTACCGTTAGACCCATAAGGAATCTAGCCGGGAAACCATCTTTTTGCGAGATATTCTTTGAGGATGCCAAAATACCAAAGGAAAATATAGTGGGTAAAGAGAACGAAGGTTGGCAGGTAGTGCAAGCACTACTGGGCTATGAACGGACTTCGATTGAATTCGTTGCTATGGTGCAAAGCCTGATTGAGGGAGTTGTGAAATATTTAAAGGCTACTCCCAAAATGCAGTCGATACACAGCAGGCACTTATTAGCCAAGCTGGCAATTGATGCTGAGATAGGGCGCTTACTGAACTATCGAGTAGCTTGGCTGCATGATAAAGGGATTGCTTCAGATTGGTATGCGGCTATGGCTAAACTATATAGTACTGAGTTGTTTAAGCGTGCGGCAAGTGCTGCTATGCAGCTGCTAGGACTATATGGTCAGCTTGACAAGAGGGAAAGGATAACCCCGATGCATGGGTGGATAGAGCACATGTATCTTGTCTCCTTTGGAGCAACTATTGCTGCTGGGACCTCAGAGATTCAAAAAAACATAATTGCTTTACGCCGCCTAGGATTACCCAGGGGTTAAAAGGCGGGCTCCGCCAGGGGAAGCTGAGGTACCAGTGGTTTTTAACCTTTTCTCCCCGCTGGTTTAAATAATTTATCTCCCCCTCCCGTGTGGGTAACCTCAGTTATAATTGAACACACGGCAACCCGCCTTTTTGATTACTACTTTGCTCTCGCTATTACACGATTGTCCAAAATGTGTAACAAGTAACAGAAAGGCTGGTTATCCTTCCTCTACAGCTACTCAGCCTGCCCAATCATGATACCCGTGTTATCGGCTTTAGCTCTTCCCAATTCTGAACATCTTGGTCCCGCATACAGGACACACACCTTGAGTTGCCGGCTTGCCATTCTTCATGATTATGCTCTTGGCGTCTTTCATTTCCCTCTTGGCACGGCACTTCATACAGTACGCTTGCATTTATCTACCTCCCTTTTTGGTATTGGTATGAAGGATAAACCGTTCCTCCCATAATGTCAATAGTCTAATAGTCACCAACTTTCTCTGGCAAAAACAAAGCAGGAGTGGCAGGATTCGAACCCGCGACCTGCGGTTTTGGAGACCGCTGCTCTCCCAACTGAGCTACACTCCTTTGAAGCTAAATTCTAGTTCTTGCTTGACGTTATGTCTACTGTTGGCGTTAAATTGGCGTTATTTTTTTGAGACACCCCGTTTACTCCTGCCGGCAGCACTTCGTCCAGTAATGCCATAGCGTCCTCTTGCATACCCTCAATTATATGGCTGTAGGTGTCCATTGTAAAGGCTACCGATGCATGACCCAAGGCTTCACTGATAACCTTTGGCTTGGCTCCACGCAGTAGCATAAGACTGGCAAAGGTATGTCTCAAGTCGTGAAAGCGGACATGAGAGAAATAGGATTTGAAGACGAGTTTGATGCGATAATAAGTGTATCAACCTCATTTGGTTACTTTGCAGACGATAGCGATAACGCAAAGACCATACATTCGGCCCGGGCTGCATTAAAGAAGGATGGGGAATTACTTTTGGACCTAGAGAACGTTTACTATTTGTCTCACATGCGTCGCCTATATGGTATGGCGCCCACGTATCTACCAGTGAACCGATTCAGGGGTTGGCTTGAGGAAGCCACTTTCTTTGACCCAGTCTCTCATAGTGTCAAGATGAGGTTGCGGCTGTGGCGTAATGGAATAGTGGTGAAAGAAGTGATATGCCGATATAGGGTATACTCTTTGCCTGAAATACGTGGTGTGTTTGAATCCTGCTGTTTTCACATCCGGAGTATCTACGGAGACTTTCGTCTTCGGCCATACGATATTGATTCGCCTCGCATGATAATAGTTTGTGAAAGTTCGAAGTGAAGTTACGACACAAAGCGGCACTGCCTCGGGTAGAATAGCAGCCTCGAATATGGCTACTAGCTTTTGCCAGTTAATGCCTGAACAAAAAGCCAGAATGTGTGGTCTGCTTAAAAACCGTCGGGTTAAAAGCGTTGCTCATCTAAGGGATGTGCTGGGTCTTTACGGCATATCTGACGCAGTATATCGTGGAAGTCAGAGAAGGTATGATGCCTAACCGAGCTGGTGTTCAGCAATGAATGTAGATGCCCAGTGGCGAACACGCAGTCGGCAGCACTGGCTGCCTCCAAATCGGAAAGGCCATCGCCAATGTAGGCGACACGACCGTCCCGCTTCCTGAGCCAAGCTAGATATTTCTTCTTGAACCCTTCCCTGACAGTGCCCCCGTCAGGACCGACATAAGACACGGTAATGCCGTCTTTGATAAAGGATGTCTGGGCGCAGTGTAACTCCAGGTCGGAGGCACCAATTTTGTCGAGCACTGCTTCAATATAGAAATCGAGGCCGCTGCTGACGATTGCAAGCCCAATGCCAGCCGCCAGGCAATAAGTGACGAACTCCAAAAAACCCGCTCTTATCTCGGCGTTTTTGCGAGCAAATGCCTCGAGCTTCTCCCTAGACTCTTTGATGAGGGCATATTGGCGCTTATTACTCTCCTCGACAGCCAGCCGTCCACCAAGGTAGTCAGATTCGATCTTCCGCCAGTTGCCAATGGCGAACTTTTCTCGGAGCAAAAGGCTGATATTGTTTTTGATAATAGTGCCATCAAAATCACACTGGATAATCATTACTCATCCCTAAAGTACTTCAAGCTGAAAGTGAGGTTAGCGGCGTTTTTATGGGTCTTCGCTACTTTGCGGGCCAGGTTTGGACCGGTTGTCCTTTTGCCCCAGATATCTATACATATAAATGAGCC
>Ga0209991_10001393_pt1 | contig 10954 bp, 11 predicted proteins | sample ChitaG_FD_183167 | JGI IMG/M metagenome (GOLD analysis project Ga0209991, IMG submission 183167) | Deep subsurface microbial communities from South Pacific Ocean to uncover new lineages of life (NeLLi) - Chile_00310 metaG (SPAdes)... | ecosystem: Environmental > Aquatic > Marine > Oceanic >...
ACGTTCATCTTCGTCTCTTCGGTCAACCGTTCGGCTATGCCCCGTAATTGGGCCACGCCGCCGGCTAGGGCGATGCCTTGCTCCATCAGGTCGGCCACCAGCTCAGGGGGAGTTTCGTCGAGGGCACTCTTGACCGTGTCTACAATGACATTCAGGGAACCGGATATCGCTTCCCGAATCTCCACACTGCTCACCTCGATTGCTTGTGGCAGGCCGGTGATGAGGTTGCGCCCCCGCAGGGTCATAGTCTTTTCCTCAGGCAGGGGATAGGCGGAACCTATTTCGATCTTGGCCCTTTCGGCCATCCGCTCGCCAATGAGGATGTTGTACTTCTGGCGAGCATATTGCACTATGTCTTCGTCCATCTCGTCGCCAGCCACACGAATTGAGCGGCTGATCACGATCCCTCCCAGGGCAAAGACGGCTACCTCTGTCGTGCCACCCCCGATGTCTACGATCATGCTGCCCATTGCTTCGGTGATAGGCAATCCGACTCCGAGCGCAGCAGCCATTGGTTCCTCGATGAGGTAGGCTTTGCGGGCCCCGGCTGAGATAGTGGCGTCGTAGACGGCCCGCTTCTCTACCTCAGTGCAGCCGTTGGGGATGCCAACCACTACCCTAGGTCGGGGAACGGGCAGGATCACTTGGTCGTGCACTTTCGTAATAAAGTAGCGGAGCATCTTCTCGGTGATATCGAAGTCGGATATAACGCCATCGCGCAGGGGGCGAATGGCCACGATGTTGGCCGGGGTGCGCCCCACCATCTCCTTGGCTTCACTGCCGATGGCTAGTACCTTCTTGCTCTTCTTCTCGATGGCTACCCAGGATGGTTCGTTGATGATGATGCCCTTTCCGCGCACGCTAACCAGGGTATTAGCTGTGCCCAGATCAATGCCGATGTCCAGGGAAAACAGGCCTAAAAGGGCGTTTAGTGGATTGAACACTTAATTCTCCTCCTGTTGGATAATGCTCATGGGCTAACACTCTATGCCCTAAGCTATCGAATATTATACCACAAATCACGCAATTGAAAAAGTTGACAAAAAGTCAATGGTGCGGTAGAATGAGATTGAACCATTCTCTCGGCCAGTTAGGGCATGCCCGAGCTAGATAGGGGGGTTGCGGGGACTCTAACTTGCTCCAGCATGGCCAGGCTGACTATGATCTCTGTCAGCGTTGCGGAACTTGTGCAGATCTTTGCCCCTTCGGTGCCCGTACCTTGGGCGATAGGCTGGAACTTGGGCGAGTGCTATGGCTGTGGGCTCTGTGCCCAGCATGGTCCTCACGGGGCCGCGCAGATGGTGCAATGAAGTTATGGCCGTCAGAGGGAGGCGAGGCCTATGTAGCCTATGCTCAACGATTAGCCATCCAAGAGATAAAACTACTTTAGGAGGTAACATAATGGAGAAAAAAGTCGGAGAGGTTACGCACTATTGGAGCAAGATCGGTGTGGCTGGCATCAAACTCACCGGTACCCTGAGCCAGGGCGAGACCATTCGCATCAAGGGGGCCACTACCGACTTCGTGCAGAATGTGGGTTCCATGGAGATCGAGCATCAGAAGTTCGAGACTGCTGAAAGAGGCCAGGAGATCGGCCTCAAGGTCGAGGAGAAGGTACGCGGGGGGGATATGGTGTACAAGGTGGAATAGTTGTGGATGTCCTATCGAAGGTCCGCCAGACCATCGGCCGACATGGTCTCTTGGTTGGGGGTGGGACGGTGGTGGTCGGCGTCTCCGGCGGCCCCGATTCCCTGTGCCTCTTGCACGTCCTGGACCGCTTACGTGAGGGTTACGGGATCGCGCTGCACGTGGCCCACCTCGATCATCGGATCCGGGGTTTGGAGTCGAAGGAGGATGCAGCTTTCGTGGCCAAGCTGGCTGAGGAATGGGGATTGCCGGCCACCGTCGAAGCCCGCGACGTACCGCGGCTGGCCAGGGAGAGCAAGCTGGCCATCGAAGAAGCAGCCCGCCAAGTCCGGTACTCGTTTTTGGGTCAGGTCGCCCAGGCGGTCGGGGCGAGGAGAATCGCTGTAGGCCACAACGCCGATGACCAGACGGAAACCATTATCATGCATTGGCTCCGGGGGGCGGGGCTAGCTGGCCTGCGGGGTATGCTGCCTCAGACCGATCTGGGGGAGATGCGCCTGGAGGCTGCCTGGCCCGATCACCCTCCCTTGGACATTCAACTGATCCGCCCCGTGCTGGAGACATCCCGCGCCGAGATCGAGGCCTACTGCTTGGAGCATGGATTTAAGCCGCGCTTTGATCGCTCCAACCTGGACACCACCTATTATCGCAACCGGCTGCGCCATGAGCTGATCCCCCACCTGGAGAGCTACAACCCCAACATCCGGGAGGTGTTGTGCCGTTCGGCTCAGATCATCGGCGACGATTACAACTTTTTGCAGGCCGAGCTGGAACGCGTCTGGCCAGCGGTCGTTTCCTCGGAATCGGGAGAGGCCATCACCTTCGATCTGGATCGCTGGCGGGCTTTGCCCACCAGCCAGCAGCGTTCCATCCTGCGGGAGGCCGTCCATCGCCTGCGCAGATCTCTGCGCAACATCAACTGGATCCACACTGAGAACGCCTTGTCGGCCTTGAGGGCGAAGCCAGCGGGAACCCAGGTCACCTTGCCCCAAGGCCTGATGCTCTCCATTGCCTATCATGATTTCACCGTAGCTGACGAGGGTTATGTGCCCGAAGTGGGCTGGCCCCTTCTCCTTGTGGAAAGCCTCCCAGTGGCAGTGCCGGGGGTTACAGAGCTGCCCGATTCTGGCTGGTATCTCGAAGCTGCTATCATCGAGCGGGAAGAGTTTCGCGAGGATTACCTGGATAATCTCAATCCCTGGCAGGCCTTCCTGGATTACGAGAGGGCAGGCTCGGAGTTGGTGCTGCGCCAGCGTCGATCTGGCGATTGTTTTCAGCCTCTGGGCCTGGGTGGCCATGAGAAGAGTCTCCACACCTTTATGATTGATCTCAAGATACCGCGCCCCCTGCGGGTTCTCGTCCCCATTGTAGCCTCGCCTCGGCACATCATCTGGGTGGCTGGCTGGCGCATTGATCAACGGGCCAAAATCACCGCTAAAACAGAGCGCATCCTGCATCTGGCCTTCCGCTTGGTGGACAGCTCTTGAGTAGGAGGGGCTCACCTTCGTTTGCCTTTTTCGCTGAAAGAGGGTAGAATGGTAAAGTCAACCGCATAGTTCGTTCTCCGAGCCATGCGACCTAAGGGCTGTAGAAGTCTATGGCGCATGGCCGCAGTGGGTGCCTGCACTTGTCCAGAGCGCTCCAATGGTACGGATGGAAACGCCCGTGCCCCCCGTCATTTGGAAAGGAGGACTGAAGTCACTGTTTATCAGCGCCTCCTTTCCAATGGGGCGCTGAAATTTTTGTGGAGAACGGTGTCCTGAGCCTGCGTCGTCCTGAGCCCTTTGTCCCTGGGCACCGTACTGGACCGCCCTGGGTCCTTGGGCCCCAGGACCAAGGGTCCGGTACAGTGCCAAAGGACCAGGGGCCTGTCGAAGGGTCGAAGGAAGGTAGGGGCAGATGAAGCAAGAAATAGCGGCTCAAATCAAGGGGTCATTAACCGAAGGCAGGTTGCCTTGTGCATCGGCCCTCAAGATCGCGCGGAGGTTAAGAGTCAGCCCACACCAGGTGAGCGAGGTGGCCAATGAGCTTGACGTCAAGATCTCCCGCTGTCAATTGGGCCTCTTCGGCTATGGATCCAGGGGCAAGTTCCTGGAGCCAGCGCAGGAGGTGGAAGGGGAATTAGAAGCGAGGATCAGGGACCGGGTAGTTGAGGGGTGTCTACCTTGCACAACGGCCTGGGACATCGCTCGAGAGCTAACGATAGAACGAATTGACGTAGGCAGGGCGGCTGAAGGGTTGAGTATCAGAATCACTCAATGCCAGTTGGGATGTTTTCCCTGATGAAGAATCTCCGCCCTTTTTTCTCTAAGGGCTCGGCCTACGGGAGACGGGTGATAGAGTGTGGCTGGAAACGGCCACGCCTCCCGTGCTTGGAAAGGAGAATGGACGACAGGCAGTCAGCAGGCCGGCGCCCCCCTCTTTCCAGGTGGACGCCGGCTTTTTGTAGCGGGCATAAGCGGCGGCAGGACACAAAGCCGGGCTTCTGATTCAACAAAAACATAGCAGTGTGCGTAGGTCTCCGACCCATTGCCCCTAAGGGCTGAGCCTAACGGGGGATGGGCGATAGGGTGTGGTTGGAAACGGCCATGCCTCCCGTGCTTGGAAAGGGGACTTGGGCTGGTGTGGGTCTTCCATCAGATCGCTCCCATCTGCCCCTTTCTTGCGCGGGCAAAAGGGAAGGGGTGACGGGACGCACAACTGACGCAGTGCAGAGTGGACGTGAACGCAGATCAAAATCTCACTAAGGAGGAAGACTCACGATGAAAAAGCGAATACTCTGGACACCTGTAGCCCTGGTGGTAGCACTGGCCCTGGTGGCCGGCTGTATGCCAGCAGCGCCCGCGCCGCCGACCGCTGCCCCTGAGCAGCCCGCTCTGGAGGGAAAACTGATTGTTTTCCACGCTGGCAGCTTGACCGTGCCGATGAAGGCCCTGGCGGAGGCTTTCCAGGCCAAGTACCCCGCGGTGACCTTCGAGACCGAAGCCTCTGGCAGTAACGCGGCCGCCCGTAAGATCAGCGAGTTAGGCCGCCAGGCCGACCTGATGATGTCGGCCGACTACACGGTCATTGACAAGTTGCTGATTCCCGACTTCGCCGGGTGGAACATCCAGTTCGCCCGCAACACGATGGTGATCGCCTACGCCGACGAGTCGCAGTACGCCGACGACATCAACGCTGACAACTGGTACGAGATCCTCACCCGCCAGGGGGTGATCTACGGCCACTCCGATCCCGACGCTGACCCCTGCGGCTACCGCACGCTGATGGTCTGGCAACTGGCCGAGGAGCACTACGGACTGCCCGGATTGAACGCCAGGCTAGAGGAGCACTGCCCGCTGGAGAACGTGCGTCCCAAGTCGGTAGTATTGATCGCCTTCTTGGAATCGGGTGACATGGACTACGCCTGGGAGTATCGGTCGGTGGCCGTGCAGCACGGCATGAAGTTCGTCGAACTGCCGGACGAGATCAACCTGAGCATGGTCGAACATGCGGACTTGTACAGCCAGGCGACGGTGGAGATCGCTGGCAAGGAGCCGGGGACTACCATGACTATGGTGGGCAAGCCGATTGTCTACGGCGTGACCATCCCGAAGAATGCTCCCAGCCCGGAGTTGGCCCTCGACTTCGTGAAGTTCCTCATTGGCCCCGAGGGGCAGGCGATCATGGAGGAGCAAGGCCAGCCGCCCATCGTGCCGCCGGTCGCCGATGATAGAAATGCTCTGCCTGCCGTGTTGCAGACGTTGGTCAGGTAGACGATAAGCAAGTACATGTTGCGTATTCCGTATTGCGTAACAATCACCCATACGGAATACGCCGTACGAAAGACGGAATAGATATGAGAGCCTTATTTGCCGACAAGATGCGCGTATCGTTCGTCGGGCTCGGATCGCTGCTGATCCTGTTCGTCGCCTGGCCCCTGCTGCGGACGATCACGGCCTCCGGCCCGGCAGTGCTTTGGCGGACGCTTTTGGACGAGGAGGTGCGCCGCTCCATCGGCTTGACCTTCTACGCCTCCTTAATCGCCACCGCTATCGCCTTCGTCTGCGGCGTCCCGCTGGCCTACCTGCTGGCGCGGGCGGACTTTCCGGGCAAGCGGTTGGTCGAGGGCATCATTGACGTCCCCATCGTCGTCCCCCACTCGGCGGCCGGCATCGCACTGCTGATGGGCTTCGGGCGGCACACCCCGCTGGGCAAAGCCTTCGGCCTCGTCGGCCTCAAGTTCGTCTCCGCGGCGCCGGGCATCGTCATCGCTATGCTCTTCGTCAGCCTCTCGTTCCTGGTCAACGCAGCGCGGGAGGGGTTCGAGGCGGTTGACCCCCGCCTGGAGAGGGTGGCGCGCACGCTGGGCGCATCGCCCTGGCGGGCCTTCTGGCGCGTCTCCTTCCCGCTGGCCTGGCGGAGCATCCTTTCGGGCATGATCTTGATGTGGGCGCGGGGGCTCAGCGAGTTCGGGGCCGTCGTCATCCTGGCCTATCACCCGATGGTCGCCCCCGTCCTCCTCTACGAGCGATTCGAGTCTTTCGGGTTGAGTTACGCCAGGCCGATAGCCACATTGATGATTCTGATCTGCTTGACTACCTTCGTGGCGTTGCGGTTGATAGCCGGAAGGGGGGAGAAAAGGGCGTGAAGGGTCGCGGAAGCGTAGAGATAAGATACTTGTGGGTTGACCTCGAGGAATTCCGCCTGTGCGACATCAACCTCGACATCACCGACGGCGAGTACTTCATCGTCCTCGGCCCCACCGGCGCCGGCAAGACTGTCCTCCTGGAGACCATCGCCGGGCTGCATCAACCCCGCAAAGGGCGCATCCTCCTGGCTGGCGAGGACGTAACCCACGCCCCGCCCGAGCGGCGCGGGACCGGCTTCGTCTACCAGGACTATGCCCTGTTTCCTCACCTCAGCGTAGCAGGGAACATCGCCTTCGGGCTGAGACTGCGGAGGATGGGGCGGGGCGTCATCGAGGAGCGCGTGACCGCCATCGGCCGGTTGCTGGGCATTGAGCACCTGCTCCACCACATGCCGGGAACGCTGAGCGGCGGTGAGGCCCAGCGTGTGGCTTTGGCTCGGGCCCTGGTCGTCGAGCCGAGGCTCCTCCTCCTCGACGAGCCCCTGAGCGCCCTCGACCCTGAAACCCGAGAGGCTTTGCAGCGGGAGCTGGGGCGGATCCACCAGGAGCTGGGCACCACCACCATCCACGTCACCCACGACTTCGAGGAGGCGGTGGCGCTGGGCGATCGGATAGCCGTCCTCAAGGCTTCGCCCTTGAGGGCTCTAGCCCGAAGGGAGGATCGCGTGGGCGATTCGAGGCGCGAGGGCCGGATCGTGCAGGTGGGGACGCCGGAGGAGATCTTCCGCCGCCCGGCCAACGAGTTCGTGGCTCGCTTCGTGGGGGTGAGGAACATCTTCCGGGGCGAGGCGCTCTCTGAGGAGAGCGGCTACAAGCTCGTCTGTCTCGACCCTTCGGCAGGCCCTTGGTCCTCAGGCACTTGTCCTGGACCCTTTGTCCTTGGGCACCGTACTGGACCGTACGGTACAGTGCCAAAGGACCAAGGGCGACAAGTACAGGGCCCGAGGACTGAGGGCTCAGGGCACCGTGGGGTGGAGATAGTGGCGGTGACTGAGCTCGAGGGCCCGGTGCACGCCTCAATCAGGCCGGAGGAGGTCGTCCTCTCCAGGGAGCCGCTTCTCAGCAGCGCTCGCAACGGCTTTCGGGGTCGGATTGTGGGCATCTCGGACAGGGGGACGGTCGTTTACGTCACAGTTCGCATCCCGCCCGACTTCATTTGTATGATCACCAGGAGGTCCCTGGAGGAGATGAGCCTAAGGGAGGGGATGTGGGTTCACATCGCTTTCAAGGCCTCGGCAGTGCATGTGTTTTAGATGAGGGATCTTCTCGATTTCTTCTAGGGATAGTAGAGTGTGACCTCGGGCATGGGGTACTCCTTGACGTTATAGGTGAGCAGAGTCAGACCGTGGATTACAGCGGTGGCAGCAACGATGGAGTCAACAAAATCAAGCGTTATGCCCCTGGCTCGGCAATCTCGAATGAACTTGCCCGCCAGGTTGGCGATGGCCGATGTGACGTCGTAGGCTTTCAAGGAGTCCAGGAGGGCGTTGGTTTTCTTCTCCTCGCCGCGCCTCACCCCTGCCTGGATCTCGACAATGGATACCACTGAGCAAGCCAGGATGCCCTTCTTTGACAGCCTGGCAAGCGATTCCACCGTCTCCTCTTGATCATGCAGTTGCCAGATCAGAACATCAGAGTCCAAGAGATATTCGATCATCGCCCATCCCTTCTATCGTGATGTTGGTGGAGGCGCGGAGTTCTTTAAGCCAGTTCCTCATATCCTCTTGCGTTTGCAGCTCGGGATGGTTCTCGTCGGTCCATGCACCTCTTGACTCCCGTAGGGCTTTTTGCTGCTTGAGTTGAAGGAGCCGCTGGGCGGTGGCCTCGGCGATGAAGCCACTGCGCTCGCGGGGGGGGTACCAACTCTCTAAGTTCGGCCAGGAGAGAGGAGGGCAGAAGGACGTTGATCCGTTCTTTTTTCTCTACTCGTTCAGCGGTGGACATATGGACACCTCTCTTTTACACATTGATTATACGAAATTTTTGTGGTTAGTCAAAATGCTCGATAGGGTGGGCGTGCGCAGCGAAAGCCCGGGGACTACGAGGGTTGCCCCCTCGCTTCTCTTCTCAGTCTTGTATGTAGTGGCTTGCGCCGAATCACTGCGCAAGCCCTAGGGTAGAGCCATATGCCATATTTGGATAACTTCGATCGCCCCATCAGCTATCTGCGCGTCTCGGTGACGGACCGCTGCAACCTGCGCTGCATCTACTGCATGCCGCCAGAGGGGATTCCGTGGCGTCCTCACAGGGAGATCCTGCGCTATGAGGAAATCGAGCGGGTGGTGCGGGCTGCGGCCAGCCTGGGCATCAGCAAGGTGCGTCTGACCGGCGGTGAGCCGCTGGTGCGCAAGGGTCTGGTGGGCCTGGTGTCCATGATCGCCCGTATCCCCGGCATTGACGACCTGGCCATGACCACCAACGGCATCCTGCTCGCCCGCTACGCCGAGGAGCTGAAGGCGGCGGGACTCAACCGGGTCAACGTCAGCCTGGACACGCTGAGACCAGAGCGGTTTCGCCGCATCACCCGCCTGGGTGAGTTATCCGACACTCTGGAAGGCATCGCCGCGGGCAAGGACGCAGGGCTTGTGCCCGTCAAGGTCAACACGGTGGTGATCCGGGGCCTCAACGACGACGAGGTGGTGGACTTCGCTCGCCTGACCCGCGCCCCGGACTGGCACGTGCGCTTCATCGAGGTGATGCCGCTAGGCGACAACGCTGACTGGGCTGGCAATGGTTACGTGCCGATGGGCGAGGTGCGGGAGAGGATCGAGAGAGAGCTAGGCGAACTGATCCCGGCCAGGCTGGGCGGCGGCGGCCCGGCCCGCTACTATCGCCTGCTGGGCACTCAGGGCACCATCGGCTTCATCACCCCCATCAGCGAGCACTTTTGCTACCAGTGCAACCGCCTGCGCCTCACCGCCGACGGGAAGCTGCGCCCCTGCCTCCTCTCGGATTACGAGATAAACTTCAGGACACCCCTGCGCCAGGGGGCAACCATTGAGCAGATCAAGTGCCTGATCGTCGAGGCCGTGCGCGCCAAGCCGGAGAGGCATCACCTGTCTGAGCAGGTCATACCTCAGGGGCGTACGATGTCGGAGATTGGGGGATGAAATTTTTGACAACCTAATTCAGGTGTGATATAGTTATCAGCACTTTCGCTGGAGGGAGTGGATATGAAGTACGGCGTCTGCAATTGGATCTTCGGAGATGAGTCGCTGGCCGAAACTGCGGCTCATTTGGCCTGCCTCGGCTACGACGGGTTGGAGCTGAAGGGCGATCTGGAATTCTATGATCCCGCCGAGGTCAAAGCTGTCCTGGACGATCACGGGCTGGCGGTACTCTCCCTCACCCCAGGCGACGCGGACCTGCCGCATCCCGACCCCGAAGTGAGGGCCAAGGCGGTGGATTATTACCTGCGCCTGTTAGACTTCGCCACTGAGGTAGGAGCCCCCATCGTGGGATGCCACGGAGAAGTGGGGCGTATCCGGCCAGTGACCACCTACGAGCAGGAGTACGTGAACTATGTGGTGGGAGCCCAGCGCGTCGCCGCGCGAGCTCAGGAACTGAGTGTGCAAGTGGCGGTCGAGGTTCTTAATCGCTATGAGTCCCACTTGCTAAATACCTCCGAGGAAGCAGTGCGCTTCGTTGAGGAAGTGGGAGCGCCCAACGTTGGCATTCTTTTAGATGCCTATCACATGAACATCGAGGAGGCGGACCTGGGCAGTGCCATCCTCGCGGCCAGGGAGCATCTGGTCCTTTTCCATGTCGCCGACTCGAACCGCCAGGCGGTCGGCCGTGGGCATACCGACTTCCTGGGTGTTATGCGCGCTCTCAAGGAAATCGAATACAACGGTGCTATCATAGTTGAGTGCACGGCCTCCGGCCCCGACCCCTTTACTCCGGTGAAGGGACAAGGTTGGCGAGAGGAGGTGGAGCGCTACGTCGAAGAAACCATTAGGTTATTGCGTCATTATGAAGCCATGACTCATGGCGAAATCGCGAAGGGGGGGGCAGATGATTGAGATCAGAGAGATCAACCCAGGAAACATCGCTGATTTCTACGTGGGATGCATCCCTCCAGAGAACGAGTATCTGCGGGCAGGGAGGGAATCGGGCACCTGGTTCATTGAGAGAGCAGGTCGGGGTTCAGGTGGTTTCGTGGCCTACGAGGACGGAAACCCGGTGGGCAGGGTGGAGTTCCATCGCCTGGAGGAGAGCTTTACGGCGGTCTCAGGCGATGATCTCTACTTCATGCCCTGCATCAACGTCTTAGCGGAAGCACAGAGAAAAGGTTGCGGTCGGACGCTGATGGAGAGGGTCTTTGAGGCGACCGCGGACAGGAAGGGCCTGGTGACGGTAACCGCCGAAGGCTGGATGCCCAGGGAGTTCTTCCTGAAGATGGGCTTCGAAATCGCCCAGCAGATGGGGTCTACCTACCTGTTGCTGAAAAAGCACCAGAGCGATGCCCAGTGTGCCTGGATGCGGCCTGTTTTCTCTGCCCGTGACGAGCCGGACAAGGTGAATGTGGAAGTGGTTATGAGCGATCAGTGCCCTTACATGGCGGCAAACTACCGCAGGCTGATGGCCAAGGCTGGAAGGCTCGCTGAGAAAGTCGAGGTCACCTAGTTCTTTCTCAGTGACAGGGAGAGCTTTCGTAGGTACGGTGAGATGAATTCC
>Ga0209991_10001394_pt1 | contig 10954 bp, 21 predicted proteins | sample ChitaG_FD_183167 | JGI IMG/M metagenome (GOLD analysis project Ga0209991, IMG submission 183167) | Deep subsurface microbial communities from South Pacific Ocean to uncover new lineages of life (NeLLi) - Chile_00310 metaG (SPAdes)... | ecosystem: Environmental > Aquatic > Marine > Oceanic >...
GGAGATGGTGATGCCCGGTGATAATGTCACCGCGGAGGTGGAGTTGATAACGCCGATAGCGTTGGAGAAGGAGTTGCGTTTTGCCATCCGGGAGGGTGGCAAAACTGTCGGCGCCGGGGTCGTAACCGAAATCACGGAGTAGGTGGAGAAATTGATTGAAGGTCAAAAAATAAGGATCCGGCTTAAAGCGTATGACCACGCCGCCTTAGATAAGTCCGCACAGGAGATCGTGCGCACCGTGACTCGAACCGGCGCCAAGGTCTCCGGTCCGGTGCCGCTGCCCACCAAACGGACGGTGTACACGGTCTTGAGGTCCCCGCACGTTGACAAGAAGTCCCGGGAGCAGTTCGAGACTCGCATCCACAAACGACTGTTGGACATATTCGATTCCAATCAGGAGACCGTCGATGCCCTGATGAGACTGGATCTGCCTGCGGGAGTGGATGTGGAAATAAAAGTTTGATTTCTCTGAGAGGATTGATATATTTAAAGTTTTATTATGCAGACGATCTTGGGACGAAAAGTAGGGATGACTCAGCTGTTTGACGAAAATGGTGAGGTAGTTCCGGCCACTGTTATCGAGGCCGGGCCATGTCATGTGGTTCAGGTGAAGACTCCGGGAAAGGACAGCTATGCCGCGGTTCAGCTCGGTTTCGGGAAGATACGGTCGAAGCTGGTCAATAAACCTTTGGGCGGACATTTCAAGAAAGCTGGACTGGAGCCCCGCAGGTGGCTCCGAGAGGGAGAGATCTCCCCGGAGGAGGCAGTCAAAGTTGGAGAGACGCTGACGGTGGATATTTTCAAGGTGGGGGATAAGGTCAACGTCACCGGCACCACCAAGGGTTTGGGCTTTCAGGGGGGAGTTCGTCGGCATCATTTCCGCGGGGGCCCCAAGACTCATGGGCAATCCGACCGCCTGCGAGCGCCGGGATCGATTGGGGCCAGTTCCTATCCCTCCCGAGTCTGGAAGGGTACCCGGATGGCGGGGCAGATGGGCAACGTCCGTCAGACCGTAAAAAACCTCACCGTGGTCGCCGTCGATCCCGAAAGCAATCTGCTTTTGCTGAAAGGCTCAGTCCCCGGAAAGATACACAACCTGCTCAAGATAACGCTCACCAAAAGGGGGATAGGGGGATAGATGGCGGAGGCGATTTTTTACAGAAGCGATGGCAATCCTGGGGAGAAGGTGAAGCTCCCGGATCAGCTCTTTTCTGCTGAGATCAAAGAGGCAGTTGTGCACCAGTATGTTAAAACCTACCTCCGCAATCAGAGGCAGGGCACCCACTCAACTAAGACCAGAGCCGAGGTTTCCGGTGGAGGCAGCAAACCCTGGCGGCAGAAGGGGACCGGCAGAGCGAGAGCCGGCAGTAACACCTCCCCTATCTGGGTCGGGGGTGGGGTAACGTTCGGACCCAGACCTCGAGATCACCGCAGCTCTCTGCTCAAGAAGATGAAAAGGGCGGCCTTAAAATCCGCCTTTACGGACAAAAGCAATCAGGGGAAGATCGCGGTGGTGGAGGTGCCGATATTGGAGCAACCTCAAACCAGGGTTATGGCCGAATTTCTGGGGAAGCTTAATCTCCTCGATAAGAAGGTGTTGCTGCTGGTGGAGGGCAGGGATGAAAACCTGTTCAAATCCTGCAATAACATAAAGAACCTGAGGTATAAACGAGCGATGCTGGCCAACTGTTACGATGTTTTGAATGCTGAGTACCTGCTCATATCGCCACCCGCTCTGGAGTCACTCCGGGAGGTGTATTCGGAATGAAGTCGCCCCGAGATATCTTGGTGACGGCCATCACCACCGAGAAGGCCACCTCTTTGAAGGAACGAGAGAATCGCTACGCCTTCGTGGTGGCGACGGGTGCCAACAAGCTGGAGATAAAAGGGGCGATCGAGACAGTTTTCAGCGTCAGGGTCCTGGACGTCACTACCATGAGGCTGAGGGGCAAGATCAAGACCATGGGGCGCTTCCGGGGAAGAAGGCCAAACTGGAAAAAGGCGATCGTGAAGCTTGCCGAGGGGGACACCATAGAGCTTTTCGAGAAGGTATGAATCGCCGAGGCAACTGAATGGGACTTAAGAAATTCAAACCGACCACGCCGGGACTTCGCTTCCGTTTAGCCCCGGATTTCGCGGAGCTTTCAGGGAAGGGTCCGGAGAAGTCGCTTCTGCGTCCCCGGAAGGGTAGCGGGGGGCGCAACAACCTGGGACGGATAACCTGCCGCCATCACGGTGGGGGGCACAAGCGGCGTTATCGCCTGATCGACTTCAAAAGGGACAAGTATGGTATCCCCGCCAGAGTGGCGACGATCGAATACGACCCCAATCGTTCGGCTCGGATAGCGCTTCTATTCTATGCCGACGGCGAAAAGAGATACATTCTGGCTCCTTTGGGATTACAGGTTGGCGACCAGATTGTGTCTGGCGAGGGGGCTGAGATCAAGATAGGCAACAGTCTGCCTTTGGCGAAGATACCCGCCGGGAGCTCCGTTCACAATGTGGAGCTGAAGCGTGGACATGGGGGTCAACTGGCCCGGGGGGCGGGCAGCATGGCGCAGCTTTTGGCAAAGGAGGGAGACTTCGCACATCTCCGTCTCCCCTCTGGGGAGGTCAGGTTGGTGCGGCTGGAGAATTACGCCACCTTGGGGCAGGTTGGCAACATCGACCATGAGAGCATTTCCCTGGGAAAGGCGGGGAGATCACGCTGGCTGGGAGTGCGTCCCTCGGTTAGGGGGGTGGCGATGAACCCCGTTGATCATCCCATGGGGGGTGGTGAGGGGAAATCATCCGGCGGCCGACATCCCTGTAGCCCCTGGGGAAAAATCACCAAGGGCCTCAAAACCAGGAGAAAGAAGCTGTCGGATAAACAGATAATCAAACGTCGGAAATGAGTTCGAAGAGATGGCTAGATCGCTGAAAAAGGGTCCCTATATCGACCCGAAACTGCAAAAAAAGATCGAGGCTTTAAACCAGACCGGAGAGAAGAGGGTCATTAAGACCTGGGCCCGGCGCTCCACTATTCCTCCGGAGTTCGTGGGGCATACCCTGGCGATTCACAACGGGAACAAGTTCATCCCGGTGTACCTCACCGAGAATATGGTCGGCCACAAGCTGGGAGAATTCGCTCCCACCAGGATTTTCCGGGGGCATTCCGGGAAGTTGACTCATCGTTCGGTGGCGCTGAAATAAGACATGGAGTATCAGGCCCAGTTGAGATTCTTGCGGATGTCGCCTCGCAAGCTGCGGCGGGTGGGGGAGCTTGTGGTTGGCAGCGGCGTGGATGAGGCTTTGGATACACTTCTGCTCACCCCCAAGGCCGCCGCCCAGGCGATCGCCAGGGTGGTGAAATCGGCGGCCTCCAACGCCATCGCCAGGGAGGGAAGCGCCAAGATCAAATCTGAGGACCTGTTTGTCAGGTCGATCACGGTCGACTCCGGACCCACCTTGAAGAGAATTCGACCGGCCTCCATGGGGAGAGCCTTCCGCATCCGCAGGCGCAGCTCCCACCTGAAGGTGGTTATAGAGGCGAGGCGGAGCGAAACCGACAGGCGGAAAACGTAGTCGAAGAGGAGGACTGTTTGGGACAAAAGACCCATCCATACGGCCTGAGGTTGGGGATTATCAAAAGCTGGCATTCGAAGTGGTTTACGGACTCTGGCTTCGCGGAGCTGTTGAACGAAGACCTTCTTCTGCGTCGTTACACCGAGAAGCGTCTGGAGCATGCCGGGATTGCCAACATCGAGATTCTCCGGGCGCCCCGAAGGGTCACTATCGACATCCACACCGCCAGGCCGGGGATTGTCATCGGTCGTAAGGGTGTGGAGGTCGACAAACTCAAAGGGGAGCTACAGATGCTCACCGGCAAAGAGGTTGTCTTGAACATTATCGAGGTGAAAAAGCCGGAGCTGTCCGCCAAGCTGGTCGCGGAGAGCATCGCCAAACAACTGGAGGGGAGAGTCTCCTTCCGGCGAGCCATGAAAAGGGCGGTCTCGGCCGCGATGAAATTGGGCGCCGAGGGAATCAAGGTGATTTGCGGGGGACGGCTGGGAGGGGCTGAAATCGCCCGGAAAGAGAAGTATCACGAGGGGAGAGTTCCCCTTCACACTCTCAGAGCGGACATAGATTACTCCACCGCCACCGCCAATACCACTTATGGCACCATCGGAGTGAAGGTCTGGATTTGCAAGGGAGAGATCCTGGGCACTCCAGAATACTTAGAGGCGATCGATAAGAAATTCGAGCCCCTCCCCGAGGATTCCCTGGTGAGCAGAAGGAGGGAGGCAGACAGGGCCAGACCCAAAGAGGCTCCCAAGCGGAGGCGGCGCGGTCGCATTCGCAGGAAAAGACCGGGGGCCTCCACCTCCGCGGAAGCCAAAGGGGCAGCCACGAAAGAGGCTCCCGGCCGCAGCCCCAGGGAGGGAGACAGAGGAGTGAAGGAGGGCGGGTCGAAGTGAGCGGAGGTCGGCTGAAATGCTAATGCCCAAGAGGGTGAAGTTCAGAAAGCAGCAGCGTCGGAAGATGCGCGGCAAGGCCTACCGGGGCTCCCGGGTGAGCTTCGGGGAGTATGGGCTGAAGGCCCTTCAGGCGGCCTGGATCACCAATCGCCAGATAGAGGCGGCCCGGGTAGCTCTGACCCGTCACATCAAACGTGGGGGGAAGGTTTGGATCCGCATCTTCCCCGACAAGCCGGTGACCAAAAAGCCCGCCGAGACCCGTATGGGTAAGGGTAAGGGGGCGCCGGAATCCTGGGTGGCGGTGGTCAAACCTGGACGGGTGCTGTTCGAGCTAGAGGGGGTCTCAGAACAGCTGGCCCAGGAGGCGATGAGTTTGGCGGCGGCCAAGCTCCCGATCAGAACCAAGATCGTAACCAGAAGCGAGCAGTTCGGAGACTAGTAAATGAAACCGCGGCAGATTCGAGATCTGACCACCGAGGAGATTCTTCAAAGAAAGAGAGACTTAGAGGAGGAGCTCTTCAATCTCCGCTTGAGGCGATCGACTCAGTATCTGGATAACCCTCTCAAGGTCAGGACCTTGCGCCGGGAACTGGCCCGGCTTAACACCATCCTCAAGGAGGGTGAGCGGGGAATCAGGGGAATAGCGGCAAATTCTGAAAAATAGAGTGGTGTGTTGAAGATGGAGGAGAGAAAGACCCTTAAGCGGGGCAGAAGGAAAGAGCGGGTCGGCCGGGTGGTCTCCAACAAGATGGACAAGACCGTGGTGGTGGCAATCGAACGTCGGATGGCCCACCCCATTTACAAGAAGGTGATTACCCGCACCACGAAGCTGTTTGCCCACGATGAGGAAAACCGCTCTATGGTCGGGGATTTGGTGAAGGTCATGGAGACCCGTCCGCTTTCCAGAAACAAAAGGTGGCGTCTGGTCGAAGTCCTGGAGAAGGCGAGATAAGATGATTCAGGAGCAAACCAGATTGAACGTTGCCGACAACTCCGGAGCCAAGAAGGTAATGTGCTTCCGAGTTCTGGGAGGCTCCAAGAGGAGATATGCTCGGGTCGGAGACATCATCGTCGTCACCGTGAAGGCTGCCATCCCCGGTGGAACCGTCAAGAAGAGCGACATCTCCAAGGCGGTGGTGGTGCGCACCACCAAGGAGACCAAGAGACGTGACGGCACTTACATCCGTTTCTCGGACAACGCCGCGGTCCTGATAAATGAGCAGGGAGAACCCCGCGGCACCCGCATCTTCGGGCCGGTGGCCCGGGAACTTCGGGAGAAACAGTTCATGAAGATAGTCTCCCTGGCCCCCGAGGTCTTATAAGGTTTTAGGCGGTAATGAGGATAAAGAAGAACGACACCGTGATGGTGATTGCCGGCAAGGGGCGCACCCAGAAGAGCAACATCGCCAGGGTGCTTAAGGTTTTTCCGGAGGAGAGACGCATTCTGGTGGAGGGGATAAATATGGTGAAGCGTCATTCGCGTCCCACCAGACGCAACCCCAAGGGGGGGGTCATCGAGAAGGAGGGGACCGTCCATATTTCCAATGTGATGCTTTACTGCAACAAGTGCTCCTCCGCCACCCGGGTCGGCTATCGTATCTTGGAGGACGGCACCAAGGTGCGAATCTGCAAAAAGTGTGGGGAGATCCTGTAACTGTTATGAGTCGGCTCAAACAGAAATACCTTGAGCGGGTGAGGGGGGAGCTGCAGAAGCGCCTGGGTTATGAGAACATAATGCAGGTGCCCAAGCTTGAAAGGGTTGTCGTTAACATCGGGGTTGGCGACGCCATCTCCAATCCCAAGCTCTTAGAGGTGGGGGCGGAGGAGCTCGGCATCATAACCGGTCAGCGGGCGGTCCTCCGTCGGGCCAAAAAGTCGATCTCCAATTTCAAGCTTCGAGCCGGGATGGCCATCGGTGCCAGCGTCACCTTAAGAGGCCGGAGGATGTATGAGTTCTTCGATCGGCTGGTGAACGTCGCCATTCCCAGAATCAGGGACTTTCGCGGCTTGCCCAAGAAGTCCTTCGACGGACGAGGGAACTACACCCTGGGTTTGGAGGAGCAAATCATATTTCCGGAGATCGACTACGACAAGGTTCAGAAAATCCGGGGGATGAACGTCACTATTGTTACTACCGCCCAGACCGACCGCGAGGCTTACGAGCTTTTAAAGGAGTTGGGGATGCCGTTTCGGGAGAAATAGAAGGGGATTTCGTGGCCAAGAAATGTAAAATAGAGAAGTGGAAGAGGAAACCCAAATTTCCGGTGAGGTATCACAATCGTTGTCGGCGCTGCGGGCGACCGCGAGGCTATATGCGCCGTTTCGGATTGTGTCGCATCTGTTTTCGAGAGTTGGCCTTAGCCGGACTTGTCCCGGGAGTGGTGAAAGCCAGCTGGTGAGAGCTTAGCTATGACGATGACGGACCCCATTGCTGACATGTTGACTCGGCTGCGAAACGCTTGCCGGGCCCAACACAAAGAGGTCGAAATCCCGGCCTCCAAAATCAAACGCCGGATCGCCGAGATCCTCCTGGAGGGCAACTACATCTCCAAGCTGGAGTCTGTTGACGACAACAAACAGGGGACTCTGCGTCTTGGTCTGAGCTATACCGCCTCCGGGGAGAGCATCATAACCGGCTTGAAAAGGCTTTCCAAGCCAGGTCTGCGCATCTATTACGACAAAGACCGGATTCGGAAGATGACTCGGCACCTGGGGATGTTGATCGTCTCCACCTCCTCCGGGGTTATGACCGACGCCGAGGCTCGGAGGATGGGTATTGGGGGAGAGCTTTTGTGTCGGGTCTGGTAGAGAAGGTGATAAGCGGTGTCTAGAATCGGAAAGATGCCCATAGTCATCCCCGAGGGAACCAAAGTCACTTTGGACGACCGCAGGGTCACGGTCGAAGGTCCCCGGGGGAGCTTGGGACACCAGTTGCCAGAGGGGACGGGCATCGAGATCGATGATTCCCGCATCCTGGTAAAGAGAGCCACAGACTCTAAGAGGCATAAATCCCTCCACGGCTTGACCAGAACCCTTTTGGCGAACATGGTCACCGGAGTCACCGAGGGTTTTCAGAAGAGGCTGCAGATAGTGGGCACCGGTTATCGTGCCGAGATGGTAGGCAAAGTCCTCTCGGTGGAGGTTCAACTTTCGCATAAGGTGGTGTTCTCGCTTCCGGAGGGGATAACGGTAGAGGTCGGTTCCCCCAAAGGAACTAAGCCCCCGACCCAGGAGATGGTCGTCTCCGGAATTGACAAGCAGCTGGTGGGAGATGTTGCTGCCAAGATCCGCTCCGTCAGGCCGCCGGAGCCGTACAAGGGGAAGGGGATTCGATATCTTGGGGAGGCCGTTCGTCACAAAGCTGGAAAGACCGTTGGAGCTTGAGCCGAAAGATGCCTGACAGATTGAAAAAGATCAAGTTGAGGGCCGAAAGAAGGAAGAAGCGATCAAAGAGGAGGCTTTACGGGACTCCCGAAAGACCGCGGCTGGTGGTGTACAAGAGCTTGAGACAGATATACGGACAGTTTGCGGACGATGCCTCCCAGAAGACCATAACTGGAGTCTCCTCTCTCTGTCCGGCACTCCGGGAGAGCTTCCAGCCTGGTATGAGGAAATTAGAGATTGCCAAAATCGTGGGAGCTCACTTGGCCCGGATGGCCAGAGAGAGAGGAATCGAAAGTGTGATCTTCGATCGTAACGGTAATGCCTATCGGGGGAGGGTCAAGGCCCTGGCTGAGGCTGCCAGGGAAGGCGGTTTGCAGTTCTGAGGCATTCGTCATTTGGAAGGTTTGAGGCGAAGATGATTGGGAATCTTGGGGAAGCAGTTCTAGAATACGAGGAGAGGGTAATTCACATAAACCGCGTCGCCAAGGTGGTCAAGGGGGGGCGGCGTTTCGGGTTTACGGCATTGGTGGCCGTCGGCGACAAGCGCGGTCGAGTCGGAGTTGGTCTGGGAAAGGCCAAGGAGGTCGCGGTTGCGGTGAGAAAGGGGACCGAAGCGGCCCAGAAAGCTCTGGCCACAGTTCCCCTGGTTGGTGGTACCATCCCCTATGAGATTGTGGGAAAGTTTGGCGCTGCCCGGGTGCTTCTGAAACCGGCGGCCCCCGGGACCGGGGTTATCGCGGGAGGTGGGGTCAGGGCGGTCTTGGAGGTCGCGGGGGTGCAGGATATACTGACGAAGTCCCTCGGATCTCCCAATCTGCACAATGTCGTCAAAGCCACCATGAACGGGCTCTTGGAGCTAAAGAGGATTGGGGAGATCGATAACTTCAGAAAAAGCGGCCTGGGCAAAGAGAGGGCGCCCGAAGAGAAGAAAGCTCGAAAGAGGGCATAGACCTTTTAGTCGGAGAGCAGTTCGTTGGCGAAGAGATTGAAGATAACGCAGGTGAGAAGCTCCAACGATTCTATTCAGAAACAGAAGAGAACTCTCCAGGCTCTGGGTTTGAGGAGGATACGCCAGACTGTAATCCATCGGGACACGCCTCAGATTCGGGGAATGATATCGAAGGTCCGTCACCTGGTGGAGATGGAAGAAGAGTAGCATCTATGAAGTTGGGAGAACTCAGAAAACCTCCGGGTTCCACCAGGAAGCGCAAGCGGGTGGGGCGCGGACCTGGAAGTGGTCACGGCAAGACCTCCACCAGGGGCCACAAGGGGCAGAAGTCCCGCTCCGGCTACAAAAGCAAGGCCTATTTCGAGGGGGGGCAGATGCCGCTCTCAAGAAGGCTCCCCAAAAGAGGTTTCAGATCCCCCTTCAAAAGGGAGTTTGTGATAGTCAACTTAGATAGGTTGGAAGCTCTGACCGGGTTGGAAAGGATCGACCCTGACATCTTAAAAGAGAGGGGAATCGTAAGAAAAATCGATTTGCCCCTAAAGATCCTCGGCGGCGGAGAGATGAAGTTCGCCGCCACCGTCGCCGCCAACGCCTTCAGCCGGAGCGCCCGGCAGAAGATCGAGGCCGCCGGGGGGAGGGTAGAGGTCATCTGATGATTCAGAGTTTCAGGAACATCTTCAAGATTCCAGAGCTTCGAAAGAGGATTCTCTTCACCTTGGGGATTCTGATTGTCTACCGTCTCGGCGGACACATCTCCTCTCCGGGGATTAATGCCGCGGCGCTGCAGGAGTTCTTCGAGCTGGCCAAGGGCTCCCTGTTCGGCCTCTACGATATGTTCGCCGGTGGAAATCTCAGTCGTGCCACCATCTTCGCTCTGGGAATAATGCCCTATATATCCGCCTCCATCATAATCCAGCTTTTGAGCGCGGTTCTTCCCTATTTCCAGAAACTGCAAAGGGAGGGGGAAGAGGGGCGCAGGAAGATCACCCAGTACACCCGCTATGGGACCGTCTTGATCTCGGTTATGCAGGCCTTCGGCACCAGCCTGTGGCTGGAGAGCCTGACCACCGCCTCCGGGGCCACGGTGGTTCCCAACCCCGGAGCTGGCTTCAAGCTCTTGACGATGATAACCTTAACCTCTGGCACCATCTTCATCATGTGGCTGGGAGAGCAGATCACCGCGCGGGGAATAGGTAATGGGATCTCGCTCATAATCTTCATCGGAGTTATCGCCCGACTGCCGGGGGCGGTATTGGGGGAGGCTCAGCAATTCCTGGCGGGCTATCGAAATCTGCTCTCGGAGCTGTTGATATTGGCTGTTGTCTTTGCGGTGGTGGCCGCCATCGTGTTGGTCACCCGGTCTCAGAGGAAAATCCCGGTTCACTATGGACAGAAAATCTACGGGCGGAGAATGCGGAGGTCTTTCCGTACTCACCTGCCCCTTTCGGTGAACACCGCCGGGATCATCCCGATAATCTTCGCGCAGTCGATTATGTTTGCCCCCAGCACCGTCACCACCTTTTTCCCCAATTCGGAGGTGATGCAGGAGTTCGCCGGCTATTTTCAGCCCAACGCGCTTCTGTATAACATCGTTTACGGATTGATGATCGTCTTTTTCGCCTATTTCTATACTGCCATTGCGGTTAACCCCGTTGATATGGCCGACCGCATCGCCAGGGAGGACGGAAAGATTCCCGGAGTCCGTCCGGGAAAAAAGACCTCCGAATATATCGATCGGGTTCTGACGCGGATCACCCTCCCGGGGGCGATTTTCTTCGCCCTGATAGCGGTAACGCCCACCCTGATGGCGAGCAGTTTTCACGTCGCTTTCTATTTCGGCGGGACTGGGCTTTTGATTGTCGTGGGCGTAGCCTTAGACACCTTACAGCAAATCGAGGCCCATCTCTTGGAGAGACATTACGACGGTTTCATGAAGAAAGTGAGGCTGAAAGGAAGACAGGCTTAGCTGCCAGAGGGCTTGGAGTCGAAAGTGACTATGAAACCGAAGTTGATAATTTTAGGACCCCCGGGCTCGGGAAAGGGGACGCAAGCGAGACTCTTAGCGGAGAAGTTCAACCTGGTCCACATCTCCACCGGGGATATCTTGCGAGCTGCGGTCGACTCCGGCAAGGCTTTGGGGCAGGAGGCGAAGGGGTATATGGAT
>Ga0209991_10001395_pt1 | contig 10954 bp, 8 predicted proteins | sample ChitaG_FD_183167 | JGI IMG/M metagenome (GOLD analysis project Ga0209991, IMG submission 183167) | Deep subsurface microbial communities from South Pacific Ocean to uncover new lineages of life (NeLLi) - Chile_00310 metaG (SPAdes)... | ecosystem: Environmental > Aquatic > Marine > Oceanic >...
CATACTGCTCACCTGTCATAACAAAGACGGTTTCTATCCCGGACACAGCCCGGTTGGTCATAGCAAGCTGAAACTCATACTGAACGTCGGTAAGGCTTCGCAGACCGCGGAGGATGGCATTGGCCTTCTTCTTGGCGGCGTATTCGACCGTTAGGCCATCAAAACTCTCTACCGAGACGCATGGTATGTCGGCTACCAGTTCAGCTATCATTTCCACCCGCTCTTCGGGTGTAAAGAGCGGATTTTTAATCGGGCTTCGCCCGACCGCAATGATAAGCTCGTCAAAGAGTTTTATGCTGCGGTTGATGACATCGAGGTGTCCGTTTGTAATCGGGTCAAACGTGCCGGGGAAAATCACTCTTACAAATTTTTTAGCCATTATTGCACCTTTTCCTTTCAGGCAGCTATTATACCTTAATCGCCCGATGGGTCAAATAGTTAGGGGGTCGATTTAGATTATGCTAATGACATGGCATTGTCAAATTATAGGCGAAAAGCAACTTTTATGGATTGGCCCCGAAGTGGAATTTATAGTCAGCCGGGGTATCGATACCAATCAGGATTCCACTTTCTGATGTTTCAAGTTCAAGAATTTTTTCTTCGTTTGAATATAAGACATATCTTGCCCCTTGTTCTTCCGGGGCGCCGAGGAGTTCATTGAATAATGACCTTGAGAATAATGTGGGATGCCCCCTTTCTTTATTGAAGACAGGAACTATGATTGGATTATTCGTTTCTTTGAATTTGCTGATGATTTTATTAACAACCTCTTTGGTAATAAAGGGGCTGTCAACCAAGCAGATAAGCATCGCTTTTGTCTGTTCCGGCGTATCCTCTATTGCCGCAATCAAAGATGACAGCTGTCCTTTTTGGTAGTCTTTGTTTATCACAATGTTTGTTCCGGATAAATCAATCGATTTCTTTATAGTTTCAGCCTCTGCTCCGAGAACCACAGTTATTCTGTCGGCATCAGAAAGTTTAAGTACCGAGATAATTTGCTCCAAAAACGTTTTATCTTCAAATTTCAGTAAGGCTTTTGGCTTTCCCATTCTTTGTGACCGGCCGGCTGCCAATATTATTGCATCTATCATAGTTTTCCTGCCCCAAACTTTTGATTAAGCTATTGTCATATGATTCGCTTCGGGCCTGTGCCCCACTCTTCTTATCTTTGTAAGTTCGGCGACTATGCTTAAGGCAATTTCTTCAGGTGTAACTGCGTCTATTGAAATACCAATAGGAGAATAAACCCTCCTCAGTGCTTCTTCCGGAATTCCTCTTTCGCTCAGTCTCTTTAGAATAGTTAATGTCTTTCTTTTGCTTCCGATCATTCCAATATATTTTGCGTCTGTCTTGAGAGCCTTTTCAAGAATGATCTCATCCCATTTATGTCCCTTTGTAACGATAATGATATATGAATTTTTGTTGACATCGATTCTATCGAAAACACTTTCAAAGCTTTCAACAATGATATTATTCGCATCTGGAAATCTCTTTTTATTTGCAAATTCTGCCCGGTCGTCACATACGGTAACTCGAAAATTTAACGATTTTGCAAATCCTGAAATATAGTAGGATAAATGCCCTGCACCGAAAATAAAAACCGTCGGTTGTTCGCAAATGGTTTCTATAAAAATCTGCCCTCCGTCCTCCAACGTTCTCTTTCCTGCTTCTTCTTTGGCAACCAGTTTTTTTATAGATTCGATGACTTCAGCAGAAAAATTAACATTGGTAGAGCTGTTAATCTCATCAATATTTTTCAGAAAGATTTTTTCAGGTGGTTTTTTAGAAGAAATAATTGAAACAAGCGCGCCCTTTTCTCCGTTTTCGATAACCGTTGAAAGTTCTTCGAATAACGGCAGACTTCTTTTATCAAAGGTCTCGATGAGAAATTCAATTGAACCTCCGCATAATGGTTTTCCATCGTTTTCAATACCATCGAGGTCAAATCTGAAAATCTGGTTTTCAGTCTTTGGCAGGATGTCTTTAGCTGTATTAATTACCTCGGCTTCAACTAACCCTCCCCCAACGGTGCCAAAAGTTTCTCCGTTTTTGCCCCAGACAAGCATCTTATAACCTACTTTTCCAGGGGTTGAGCCCGTAGTAGATATTACCGTTACCAGAGCAATATTTTCTCCTGTTCCAAGAACCAGTGCGGCTTTCTTATATATTTCAAAGTCATTCATAGTTCGGGAATGGTTAATCTAATTTTTAAACTCAGATTCCTTCAAACGTCCAACTTTTCGCAAGTGCTCTCTTCAAAATACAGAACCTATTTTGTATATTCTTCTAAAACTGTTTTCTAAATTTGATTTTTGTCTTGCATTGTTCGCAACTAATTGTATAACAAAATCTTGCAATAAGAAACCGCCTTTTTTATGAACAACTTTTGTTAATTGTTCTGCTAAAAAAGTTGAGTATAAAGTTGTTTAGACCGGCTCATTGAATATTTTCCGGCAATCTCTGCCAAAAGGAGGTCGATATGATAGAAAACGTTTCTTTCAAACTTAATGGTAAACCCAAAACATTAACCATAGATAGTAAGCGAATGCTTTTATGGGTTTTACGAACTGATATGGGGCTTACGGGGACCAAATACGGCTGTGGAGTGGGTTTATGTGGTGCCTGTACTGTTCTTGTGGACAATAAAGCTGTCCGCTCGTGTCGATTCCCGGTAAAAGATGTTAAAGGAAAAGATGTTATTACTATTGAAGGATTGGCTGAGAATGGAAAGCTCCATCCAATTCAACAAACTTTCATAAAACACGATGCCCTTCAGTGCGGCTTTTGTACACCGGGTATGATTCTCAATGCGTATAGTTTGTTATTAAGAAATCCTCAACCAAGCCGGGCAGAAATCGTTAAGGATATGGATTATAACTTATGTCGATGTGGATCGCATACCCGTATCATTCAGGCTATCCAAGCCGCTGCCAAAGAAATGAGAGGAGGTGATTCGAGATGAAAGAAGAAGAATGCACAGACCTCGATTTCAGTGATATAACCACTGGCGCTCATCTTAGCCGTCGGGAATTCCTGAAGCGCTTGGGAGGTGGAATCATAATCTTTTTCTGTATCGGAGATTCCTCGCTGTTGGAGGCGCAAAGGCGCGGTAGAGAATATCCCGATGATTTCAACGCTTATCTTAGAATCGGAGCCGATGGCAGAGTCGCCTGCTTTACAGGAAAAATTGAGCAGGGCCAGGGTGTGATAACCTCACTGGCGCAGACCTTGGCTGATGAAATTGATGTATCCTTAGACTCGGTTGATATGGTTATGGGCGACACGGCTCTGTGCCCGTGGGATATGGGCACTTTTGGGTCCCTGACCACACGTTTTTTCGGGCCCCCTCTAAGAGCAGCAGCAGCAGAAGCCAGGGCGGTTTTGATAGAATTAGCATCTGAACATCTCAAAACACCTGCCAAGCGCCTAATAACAAAGAACGGAGTAATATTCGATAAAAATCGAAGACAAAACCAGGTCACTTATGCCCAACTGGCTAAGGGGAAAATAATTGAAAGGCACCTAAAAGAAAAACCTGCGGTAAAGTCTGTATCTGAATTTAATATTATTGGCAAACCTGCCTTACGCCTGGATTCTTTGGAGAAAGTCACCGGCAAGGCTATATACGCGGGCGATATCAGACTTGCTGATATGTTGTATGCAGGGATTTTAAGACCTCCTGCTCACGGTGCCAAATTAAAGAGCGTTGATACCTCAGCAGCCGAAAAAATCAACGGTGTTCGATTAGTCCGGGACGGCGATTTGATCGCTGTCTTGTGTAAGTATCCCGATCAGGCGGAAAATGCGTTAACAAAAATCAAAGCCGAATTTGATGTGCCTGAAGTGGAGGTTGACGATGAGAATATTTTTGATCATTTAGTTAATAACGCTCCGAGAAAGGAAGTGGTAGACCGTACAGGTAACATCACAAGTGGAGAAAAACTTGCTGACTCTGTAATTGAGCAAACATACTTGGATGGCTATGTTGCCCATGCCGCGATAGAGACCCACACAGCTTTGGCAAAAGTCGAGGATAATAAAGCCACTGTCTGGGCATCAACTCAAACTCCTTTCGGGCTCAAAGACCAAATAGCAGAGGAACTGGACCTTCGCCCTGAAAATGTCCGTATTATCACCCCGTTCGTTGGAGGAGGATTTGGTGGAAAAACCCGAAACGCACAGGCCGTAGAAGCAGCGAGACTGGCAAAATTAACCCGAAAACCTGTTCAGGTTGCCTGGAGCCGCGCAGAAGAATTCTTTTACGATACCTTTCGGCCTGCTGCCGTGGTTAAAATAAAATCGGGAGTTACGAACTCAGGTAAAATTGCTTTTTGGGATTATGGTGTTTATTTTGCGGGACAAAGGGGTTCTAAGCTATTTTATGATGTGCCGCATCATCTCACCGCTACCTTCGGAGGTTGGGGACGAGGCTCCGAAAGTCCACATCCCTTTGGCACAGGAGCCTGGCGCGCGCCAGCCAATAACACCAATACCTTTGCCAGAGAATCACAAATCGATATTATGGCTGCCAAAGCAACAATAGACCCCGTGGAATTTCGCCTCAAAAATCTCACCGACCACAGAATGATAAGGGTTCTCAAAGCTGCAGCGGAGAAATTCGGCTGGACTTCTGCAAAATCGCCAAGTGGCCGGGGATTCGGTGTAGCCCTTGGTATTGATTCGGGTAGCTATGTAGCTACCATCGCTGAAGTCGAGGTAGATAAGAAAAAAGGCCGTGTCCAGGTAAAGCGTCTCGTATGTGCTCAGGACATGGGCCTGGTGGTTAACCCTCAAGGCGCTAAATTGCAGATGGAAGGTTGTCTCACAATGGGATTAGGTTATGCGCTGTCCGAAGAAGTCCATTTCAAAGGTGGTGAAATTCTTGACTTAAACTTCAACACTTACGAAATACCTCGTTTCTCATCCGTACCAAAAATCGAAACAGTGCTGATAAAAGCAGATGACATGCCTCCCCAGGGAGGTGGGGAACCGGCGATTATTTGTATGGGTGGCGTTGTTGCCAACGCTATTTATGATGCAACTGGTGCCAGAGTGTTCCAGCTGCCGATGACCCACAAACGCGTAAAGGAAGCAATGGCGAACCTACAGGAGACTTAACTTCTTGCTTTATCTTCGGAGTAAAAAAACGGTTGCCCCAACCGTAAACTCCATCTGAAAATGCGTACCGGTGATTTACACTTTGGGCTTTTGGGTTATATCTGTCTGCTCAATCCCACATTGGCGTAAATCTGGTGTAATTCTTTAGTGTGTTCTAAGTGTGTGGTGAGTGTGTAGTTGATTAATCCGATGATATTAAAAGACACATATTCCTATCTCGTGAGCAGACACTCTTTTGCGGGGTCCCCTCCAATAAGCCACAAAATGGGAACTCTGAAGAGTATTTCGAACGAAATAACAAGATACGGTTTCTATGCGGCTTAATCTTTTTCTTTGGTGAGCGTGATGGGGATATCGAGCCAGAAAGTTGAGCCTTTGTCGGTTTCGCCTTCGATTCCGATACTGCCGGCGAGCATAGCGGCTAATTCCTTGCTGATGGCAAGGCCAAGCCCACTGCCGGTAGATTGCCTTGTAATAGAGCCGTCGGCCTGGCGGAATTTCTCGAATATCTTTTCCTTGTCCGTCTCGGCAATACCAGGGCCGGTATCAGAAATGGCAATACGGACTGTCTGTTCGCCCTGCATATTGGCTCTAATCTCAATCCTGCCCTTCTCAGGCGTGAACTTTACAGCGTTACTTAGAAAGTTGTAGAGTATCTGCTGGACCTTGCTGGCATCTGTTGAAAGAGGCGGGATATCGTTGTCAAGCTGGAGTTTGACTTTGATTTTTTTCTTTTTTGTGAGTGCCGAGAAGGAGGCCACCAGTGCCTTGCAAAGCTGGGGCACAGAGGTCTTTTCTATATGCAGTTTCATTTTGCCCGCCTCTGTTTTTGCCAGGTCGAGCAGGTCGTTAATCATATTTAAGAGGTTTTTTCCTCCGGCGATAATGTTCTCAGCGTATCTTCGTCCCTTTTCCTTCTTTAGGGTATCCGGCTTTTCGCGCAGGATTTCGGCAAAGCCCAGTATAGCGTTTAAGGGTGTTCTGAACTCGTGGGAGATATTGGCCAGGAATTCGCTTTTTATTTTGTTGGCTTTGAACAGTTCGATATTTCGCTCGGAAAGCTCTGCGATTTTGTCGTCGAGCTGCTTGTTTGCCTGCCGAAGTTTCTCTTGAGCGGCCTGCAGTCCATCGAGCATATGATTAAAGGCATTGGCGAGCTTCTCATATTCGTCGCCGGTCTTTATCGCGCTTCTAATATCAAGATTTCCCTCTGCGACGTTGTTTGCAATTGCCCGCAGCTGGCGGATGGGCCGAAGGATTACCCGCTGAGTAATCCAGTAAAAGGTAACGATTGCCCCTGCTCCGGCGATTAGGCCGGCAACAATTATCCAGACCCTGTTTAGGAGGACCGTTCTGCTGATGTCAGCGGCTGGGCGTTGAATAACCACAGCCCCTATCGGCTCATTTTGGTTAAATGGTCCGGCGGAACCCTCCGGATTATGACAGCTTATACAGGTATCGGTTGCTCTGAATATTCTTACATAGTTGCTTTGCAGGATGTTGTCATATTTAGCCAGCAGAATATTGTCGTCTCTTTCGGCCTGGGCTTTTAGAGATTCAATCATCTCTTTCTGCTCGTCGGTCAATGCTGTCAGTTGTTTTCCATTTTCTTTTGTGAACCGAATCCATCGCATTTCGGGATTGTTTACATCCAGCACGGCCCCTGTATTGTTCAGTGTTGGAAGGGCCGTTTCGCTGGCATCTTTTTCCTGGAAGTGCCGGGCAAACAGCATTTCAGTTTTTGCTCGCCCGGCATCAAGCGAGGCCTTTTTTGTCAATTGGCCCATCCAGATATAGGGTAGAAGAAGTGCCAGCATAAGGACCAGGACCACCGCCGCCCCAAACGTAACTCTGCATTTTTCCGCAAGCGAAAGCGGTCTTAACCGCAAAAGCTCCAAAGATTTCCACAAAATGTGCCGTAAGTTAATCCGCATAAAATCAATACCTACCGCCAGCTATCCGGGGTTTTCTGCCATTTATCGCTTCAACTTCGGGTGAAGCTATTGCTTTTGCTCTTCTGTTTTTTGCTCGATTATGTGCGAGTGTCTTTGTGTTCGAAGGTTCAGCTCGTCTAATTGTTTTTGGTCCACTTCGCTCGGCGCATCAGTTAGGAGGCACTGGCCTCGCTGGGTCTTCGGAAACGCAATGACGTCCCTTATATTTTCCGTGCCGGTTAAGAGCATTATAATTCTGTCCAGGCCCAGCGCTATTCCTCCGTGCGGCGGAGCGCCGTATTCGAGGGCCTTTAAGAAGAAACCGAACTGCTGCTGGGCCTGTTTTTTAGAGATTTTTAGTAGTTCAAAGACTTTTTGTTGAACTTTTGGGTCGTGGATACGAATACTGCCGCCGCCAATCTCGGAGCCGTTGACGACGACGTCATAGGCCTGCGAGCGGATGTTAGCAGGGTCGGTATCGAGCTTGTCCAAATCCTCCGGCACAGGTGCGGTGAACGGATGATGCAGAGAGTCGTAACGCTTAGCATCTTCGTTCCATTCGAACAGCGGAAAGTCCACTATCCAGACAAACTCGAAGGCTTCTTTCTCATAGAGCTTTAGGTCCCTTGCCAGTTTGCACCGCAGCGGTGCCAATGCCTTATTGGCATTTTTTTCACTGTCGGCGACGAGTAAAAGCAGGTCACCGTCTTTGGCATCGAAGCATTCGATTATCTGCTGGTGCTGTTCGGGGCTGAAGAACTTGGCAGTACCTCCTGTAAGTGTGAGTTTATCGTTTTCTTTTTTGGCTTTGGACCAGGCAAGGCCCTTTGCTCCGTAGTCTCCGACAAATTCGGTCAATATCTTTTCGATATCGCTTCTGGAATATCTTTCGCCGCCCGGAGCGCAAAGGCCTTTTACAATCCCACCTTTTTCGATGGCTGTGGTAAACACATCGAAGGTGCTTTTCTTTGCGATATCGGATATGTCTTTTAGTTTCATATCGAATCGCAAATCCGGCCTGTCGGTGCCGTAATCGTCCATCGCTTCTTTGTAGCTTATTCTGCGCATCGGTGCCGTTACATCCACATCCAGAATCTGCTTCCAGATTTTTGCTAATAAGTTTTCGTGAACGCCGATAACGTCGTTGCTGTCGACGAAGCTCATCTCGACGTCGATTTGTGTAAATTCAGCCTGTCGGTCGGCCCGCGGGTCCTCATCGCGGAAGCACCGCACTATCTGGAAGTATTTATCGACGCCGCTTACCATTAGAATCTGTTTGAAGAGCTGCGGCGATTGCGGCAGGGCGTAGAAACAGTTTTTGTGCAGTCTGCTGGGCACGAGGAAATCTCTTGCACCTTCCGGCGTGCTCTTGGCCAGCATCGGCGTCTCAATCTCCAGGAAGCCTAATCGGTCGAAGTAGTCACGTGTGATTTTGGTTACCCGATGGCGTATGCGTAGAATCTTTTGCATTTCGGGCCGGCGCAGGTCGATATACCGGCTGGCCAGGCGAAGCTCCTCGCTCGTTTTTTCGGCGCTGTCAAATTCAAAGGGCGGGGTTTTGGAAACATTGAGGATTTCCAACTGCTGCACGAAGACTTCGATTTGGCCGGTAGGCAGCTTGGGATTTTCCAATCCCTCGCCCCGCGGCTGAATAATTCCTTTTGCAGCTATTACCCATTCATGGCGGGCTGTCCTTGCCAGCTTGTGGGGATCGGGTTGGGTTTCGGGATTGAAAACCAACTGGGTCAGGCCTTCTTTGTCCCGCAGGTCGATGAATACCAGATTGCCGTGGTCTCGATAGGAATGGACCCAGCCGGCCAAGGTAACCTTTTTGCCGGCATCTTCAAGCCGAAGCTGCCCGCAATTGTGTGTTCTTTTCAACATCGCAAAAATCTCTCTAAAAAGTTCCGCCGCCCGCCGCTCTGTAAAGAGACTGCGAACGAACAACGCACTAACACAATAATTACAGGGGAATTAGGATAGTCTACGGTGGCTGTTTCGTCAATAACGGCTTTTGATATTTGATATTAGCTGCTGCAGGGGTATAGCGGGGTATAATTATTGGTTGGCAGGCTGATAATTGTTACGTTTGCTTCTGGGTTTCATCCGTTCAAAACGCTGACGGAATAAAAAGTACAACCCGGGTCCGAAAGCCATCGCCATAATCACCAGACCCGCTGCTATACCGAGGTAAGTGAACCCCGGTGCAGAGCAATCATTTCTGCGCCTGACAATGATATGACTCGGCACCGCCACCAGCAGTTCGACAATACTGCCGCGAATAAGCCAGGTCGTAATACGCCGGAATAAAGTCCTGGCCTCAACACCCTTGTAAAAGCGATAAAAGACAAACAGCCAGGCAATCCAGCAGAATATCACAAATGCGAAACTGGCCCAGTTGAAATAGTCGAAGAGAATATCATCACCCCAGATTGCCATCAGTATCGACCATACTACGCCCAGAACCAGGATGGAAAATAGTAGTGCCGCCGTTACTATGGGGACCCAAATCAGCCGCTGTGGCTTCGGTGCCTCTACAGCTGTCTTTACCGGAAACAAAAGCATCAATGCCTGTATCGCCGTTATAATCCCGCATAACAGCCAAAACTGCCAGACCGTGTACGCTTCTAAGATATCAGAGATACTGGCTTTACCCAGGAAAGGCAGCCACCCGACTAATGGGACAAAGACAGTCACCACCAGGCATATATAAAGCAGCACCGTAACAAATGCCCATTTTGCCATTTTAACACCTCTCATATTTAAGGGTTTTTAGGTTGTTTACCTGACCATGGTTGCGCTACAGAATCGAATGTAGATGCCTGCCAGGGCTGTGATGCCCTCTTAACTATCCATTCTATAAGTATCGGCAATTTGTTAGCTCTTCGACCAGTAATGTAAGGGAAATGCGCATGGCTTACAATAGTATGTTTGGCAAAAAATTGTAATTATTTTCCGGTTAACAGGCAAACTACCCTGCCTTCCGCAGCAGCGGCGAAATGCAGAGCAGGCGTAATGGTTTGTCAGAACCTGAAAAAATTATCTTTGTTTCCAGCTATGGCCGCAGTTGTTACATTTATAACTTTTCTATAAGAAGGGAAGAGGAAATCTTAAAAATAATATCGACAGGTAAAACAGTTTTTTTGAGAACTTTTCATATTCTACATCGTTACAATGGCATTTTGGACACTGGGGATTGATTGGCTCCGGTGTTAAATTTTTCTCGATTTGCTCGGTATCTACCTTTTCATCGGTTCCGAGTATTTCCAAAGCTCTTTCAGCCTCAGATTTTTTGACCTGAAGTTTTATTCCACGCTCAGCGTTTGCCAAAAGCCAGTAGGTAGCCACGAAATTTTCACCGGCCAGAAAGCATCCTGTGCCCTCAGACTCCAGTTTTATTTTTGCCATATTTGCTTTGAGGGGCTCATCGAAAGTGGCGATTGTTATAAGCCTGTCAGCCATATTTAAATCTCCGTTTGCCTTTGCTAAAATGTATCATTATCGTTGTTTTTTGCCATATAAAATCCAGGGTCGAACCGGCCGGCCTGACGAGAGAGGCAAAGCGGCATTTTTGGTAATTTCTGGGTTTTTCAAGGCCCGCAGGAAATTTTTCCCAGCCACCCGTTTTTTTATTGCAACCTCTGATTTTTCTGTTAGACTGCTATTATATGGCCTCGGTTATTGGGAATTATTGATATTATTTTTTTGTAAAACTGAACTTTTTATAAGTCGAAGTCGTAATAAAATATGTGCTTACTACGGGCTGGGGTTTTAAACTCCTCTTTCCTCCCTCCGACCTCAGCCCATTTTTTTATAATTTGGTACTACTCAACGGCGTTTTTGGCCTTTTAAGTCGATTCCGCACAAAATCAACCCTGCAAAGTTTTGAAGTGGTTTTATGC
>Ga0209991_10001396_pt1 | contig 10953 bp, 7 predicted proteins | sample ChitaG_FD_183167 | JGI IMG/M metagenome (GOLD analysis project Ga0209991, IMG submission 183167) | Deep subsurface microbial communities from South Pacific Ocean to uncover new lineages of life (NeLLi) - Chile_00310 metaG (SPAdes)... | ecosystem: Environmental > Aquatic > Marine > Oceanic >...
CAGAGCCTACTAGCCGAGGCAAGGAAAAAGAACCCCGATGTTCTTGTGCTCCTTGACGCTGACTCCCAACACAACCCTGATGAAATTCCCAACCTTATCAAGCCCATTTTGGAGGGTTCCGACCTTGTCATCGGTTCCCGGGAAGCACAAGCCAATAAGACGCCCCGCTACCGACGGATTGGCCAAAAGATACTCTTACACTCGGCTCGCATCCTCATAAGGGAAAAACTTGCTGATTCAGAATGTGGTTTCAGAGCTCTTTCCCGGAAAGCAATATCTAACATCCGCCTGATGGAGAACGGATTTGCTGTAGCAGCAGAGATGATAGTCAAAGCAGCCGACGAAGGTCTTAAGATAACCGAGGTTCCAATTTCAAATGTATATACCAAAGACGGCTCAACTCTGAATCCAGTGGCACACGGATTGGAAGTTCTCGCTCGGATAATAGCCATGATTTCAGAGAGGAGACCCCTCTTCTTCTTCGGACTGGGTGGAGGCATCCTAGTAATTCTCGGCATCATGGCTGGCGGCAGAGTGCTTCAGATTCTTTCTACCAGTGGTGTGATGTCGGTTGGTACTGCCCTGGTATCAGTACTCCTGCTCATTATCGGAGTATTCAGCATATTCACTGGGATAATACTAAGTGCATTATCAAAACGAAAGGGTAGCTCGTAATTGAGTGTCCTTGAGGGGTAGTGACCGGAAGTGAAAACAGTGCTTATTAACCCGCCACAGAATACTAAATATCCACAGCCACCTCTTGGACTGGCAAGCATAGCTGCTGTTTTAGAAGGAGAAAACTATCAAGTCGAAATTCTAGATGCCAATGCATTACGGCTATCTGAATCTGAGGTAGCTAAGGAAACCGGTAATGTTGATATTATTGGTATTACGGCGATGACCCCCTTTATCAACTCTGCCATCAAGGTGGCAAAGGAAATCAAAAAGGGGAAACCTGGTTCTACGGTAATAGTGGGAGGAGCGCATGTAACCGTTCTTCCTGAAGAGACATTAAGAAATGTCCCCGAGATAGATATAATTGTAAGAGGTGAAGGTGAGGAGACAGTTGTAGAACTGTATGAGGCGCTGAAGAGTAGTGACAGCTTGCAAAAAGTCCGTGGAATTACATACCGAGACAATGGGAGGAGCAAAAGCACGCCGATGAGACCTCTCATAGCTAATCTGGACTCCTTACCGTTTCCTGCATATCATCTTCTTCCGCTGCATAAATATAAGCCGCACCCGCCGCATGGTAGAAGGCTTCCATTTATGGCAATGGTAACCAGCCGGGGATGCCCATATAATTGCATCTTTTGCTCAAAGCCAATTTTTGGTCGTAAGTTCAGGTCTCAAAGTCCGCAAAGAATCGCCAGCGAGGTTGAGTATTTAGCGGGAAAATTTAAGATTAAGGAAATAGCCTTCTATGACGACATATTCACCCTCGATAAGAAACGAATTGCCAAGCTAGCCAAAGAGTTTAAGAAACGTGACTTGAGCATCCCTTGGACGTGTGAAACCAGGGTAGATTCGGTTACCGAAGAATTATTGAAGGAAATGAAAGAAGCTGGTTGCTATATGATTGCTTATGGCATCGAGTCTGGAAATCAGACCATTCTAAACAGCCTGAGAAAGAAAATAACCATCGAGCAGGTAAGGGAAGCAGTTAAGGTGACGCGTGACATAGGCATTCAAACCATAGGTTATTTTATGCTTGGTTCTCCCGGAGAGACACCACTAACCATACGCCAGACGATTGACTTTGCCAACTACCTGCCCCTGGATTTCGCACAATTTTCAGTAACGATACCATTTCCCGGAACCGACCTATATAACTTATACCTTGAACAGGGTATCGGAAACGAAAATTGGGATAATTTTATCTATGCCAATCGAGGGTCAGTAAGCGCACCGGTATTTGAAACGGCGTTGTTGTCAAAAGACGATTTGCAAAAATGGAATATAAAGGCATACAAAGAATTCTATCTTAGATTCTCTTATATCTGGGAAAGGTTGAAAAAGACAAGCTCAATCGGGAATTTAAAGACCAATATTAGAGGACTTGGAATGTTTTTGCAGATGCTGCGTGGAGGTTAGACACACCCTAAATCTTAGGTTGTTTATTAAGGGGATTAAAAGGGGCGAAGCCATGATAAGAAGACATTCATATCATAATTCCCTTCCCTCTCCCCTTATCAAGGGGTCTGAATGAGAGTTTAAGAGAGGCTTCGCCTCTCTTAAATAACCAATTCCCCCTCCCTTATAAAGGGAGGGGGATAAGCCCTTCTTGGAAGGGTAAAGGGGGTGGGTTACCTAATAAAAACTTAAAGGGTGAGGGGTTGGTAAACAATCTCTAAATCTATAACTTGTAGTAAGGTTATTAATATGAAAATATGTTACGTTGTGCCCTGGTTCCCATCTTTAAATGTAAGCACCATAGAAGCTCGCCAGGCAATTTTTGGCTATAGGGAGATAATGAAACTTAGTCATAGGGGGCACCAATTTAAAATTATCTCACTCAAATGGAAGGGTCAGTCTGATTATGAAGTAATAAGCGATAGTGTTGAAGTATATAGACTGCCATATATTTTTAAATTCTCCCAGATAAGGTATCCAATACCCAATTTGTTTGCCTTTACTCGCAGAATAAAGAGTTTATGTGACAGTTGGAACCCGGCTCTGCTAATTTATAGCCATATAAATTATTTAACTGCGTTGCCTATCTTTTACCTCAAGCCTAGATTAGAAGTTCCTTCACTAGTTACTACCGACAGCTTCCTTGGTATATCATGGTTTTATGGTGATAAGGTGGTCGATGCCATTGGTTATTTATACTCTATGCTTATCGGCAAGAGAATCTTTAAATTGGCAGACGGGATACAACTGATGAGTTCGCCATTGGTAGAATATATGAAAAAGCTTGATATAGAGGAGCATAAAGTTTTCACCATACCAAGGGGTGTAGATACTGACCTGTTTCAACTGAGAGATGGCAATGAGCGCCTGAAAAATGAACTGGGCATTAAAGAAAATGATACTGTGGTACTCAATGTCGGGCGCCTGGATCTGGTTAAGGGGGTAGATTATCTTCTCCAGGCGGCAAAAGAGATTCTCACTAACCATGATAACGCTGATAGTATCAAATTCCTGATAGTTGGTGATGGAAGCTTACGGAAACAATATGAAAAATTTGCCCGCCCCTTTTCGGAAAACATTATTTTCTTGGGTTTCAGAAACGATGTTCCCAAGCTAATGAATATTTCCCATATATTTGTCCTTTCGTCATTATCAGAGGGTGCGGCTAATGTGGTTATGGAGGCAAGTGCTTCTGGCTTGCCAGTAGTTGCCACCGCAGTGGGAGAAGTGCCCCAGATTGTTGCCAACGGGGAAACCGGCATACTAGTAAAGCCGAAAGATGTGGATGGTTTAGTTAACGGAATAGAAACAATTATAGATAATCCCTTATTGGCGGAAAAGATGGGAGAGGCAGGAAGGAGAAGGATGGAAGAGAAGTATAGCTCGGAAATAATTTGCGAGAAGCTGGAAAAGGCTTATCAGGAGGTGATTAATAGGTCAAGGTGATTGACTACCATGCTAGATAGAGCATAAAATAACTAAAGAAATCCCAGTAATTATGTGAAGAGCCAAATAGTAAGCTATGCAACCAAAGGAGTGTAATGAAAGGCAATTTAGAAACACAATCGGTAATTTCAAGTGCTGTATTTTCCCTCCCCCCTCTAATGTTTGCCGCTTATAACATTCACGCTTATATTGACCCAGGAACTGGTAGTTTGATTATTCAGGTGCTAATTGCTAGTTTTTTGGGGGCACTTTTCCTGCTTAAGGTATTCTGGGGAAAAGTTAAGGTATTTTTAAATAATCTCTTTTCGCAATTTAGAAAAGGCAATGGCTAATCTAAATGTTGCAGGCTCATTTCGAGACCCAAGTGGGTTCCTTTTTCTCCAAGATGGGATAATATATCGCCAGGTAAACCGTGTATATAAGGAACATTATGACCATCTAATTAACTCTGGCCTCTACAAAAGCCTCGTTGATTCGGGATTATTGATTCCCCATGAGGAAGTTGATATCAATTATGCAAAATCTGACAATACTTACAGAGTACTCAAGCCCGAACCAATAGACTTTATATCCTACCCATACGAATGGTGTTTTAGTCAACTGAAAGACTCAGCATTAGTGACACTTGAAATCCAAAAGGAAGCGCTTAAATACGGAATGACCTTAAAGGACTGCAGTGCTTACAACATACAATTCAGGAAGGGGAAACCTGTATTTATTGATACCCTTTCCTTTGATAGATACCATGAGGGAGAGCCTTGGGTTGCCTATAGACAATTCTGCCAGCATTTCCTCGCCCCTTTGGTGTTGATGAGCTACAGAGACATACGCTTAAATCAATTACTTCGCGTATATATAGATGGCGTTCCTCTAGATCTGGCTAGTTCGCTCCTGCCGTTTCACAGTCGCTTTAATTTTCATTTGTTACTCCATATCCATTTTCATTCCAAAAGTCAAAAACACTATGCCGATAAACCGATGAGAAAAGAAATGATAAAGAAAAGAGTTAGTCTTACCTCATTATTGGGTCTGATTGATAGTTTAGAGTCGTTGGTAAGAAAACTAAAGTGGTGTCCTAAGGGCACTGAATGGGATGATTATTATATAAGTAATAATAATTACATTTTGGAAGCTATTAATCATAAAAAACAGCTTGTTAGCGGCTTTTTAGATAGGATTAGCCCTAAAACGGTTTGGGATCTCGGTGCAAACACAGGTTTATTTAGTCGTATTGCTAGCAAAAAGGGAATACAAACAATCTGTTTTGATATTGACCCGGCATGTGTTGAGATAAACTATCTTACTGCTGTTGATGAAGGGGAAACTAACATTCTTCCTCTTTTGCTTGATTTGACCAATCCAAGTCCCGGAATTGGCTGGGAGAATGAAGAGAGAACACCCTTTTTGAAGCGTGGTCATGCTGATACCGCGCTTGCCCTTGCTTTGATTCATCACTTGGTAATATCAAATAATTTGCCCTTGGACAGAATAGCTAGTTTCTTTAACAAAATTTGTAATTCGCTTATAATTGAATTTGTCCCTAAGAGCGACTCGAATGTTCAAAGGCTTCTAGCAACGAGGAAGGATATTTTCCCAAATTATACCCAGGGAGCCTTTGAGAGCGAGTTCGGTAAGTTATTTTCAATACAAACTTCGGAAAAGATAAAGAATTCTGAAAGAACTTTATACCTTATGTTAGCTAAGGAGGCGTAACCTTGAAGCAATTCTCGGTTTTCCACCCGTTTCTATTCGCTATATTCCCCATTCTTTTTCTGTTTGCCTATAATATAGATGAGGTTCCGGCTACCGACCTGCTATTACCTATGCTTGTTGTTATCATCGGCACATTAATTCTTTTATTATCATTGAGATTAATCACCAAGAGCTATAATAAAATTGCAATTATTGCCTCCTCTTTTCTGATATTGTTTTTTTCAGCCGGATATATTAGGGATTTAATTTCTTCAGAGATAGAAGGAGGATTTAGTGGAAGCATCTTTTTTTGGGGACCTCTTTGGGCGCTTCTTTTCATTACTGGAGGTTTTTTGGTTATAAAAGCCCGTAGTAATTTTTTTACTCTTACCAAATTTTTAAACGTTGTAGCTATTACCTTAGTTATAATTTCTCTGGTCAATATTAGCATTTACGAAATTAAAACAATCATTCTTGGACAGGAGGAGATACATAAAGAAGGTAATGGCTTTGATCTAGACAATCTAGATAGTTTGCCAGATATTTATTATATCATTTTGGATGGATATGCAGGGGAATATGCTCTTAAGCAAATCTATAACTATGATAATAGTGAATTCACTGATTATTTAACTAATAAAGGCTTTTATATAGCTTCTAGGAGCCGTTCCAACTATGGACAGACTGTTGAATCAGTAGCATCTTCTTTAAATATGGAATACGTCAACGATTTAAAATCATCAGATATATATGAAATGCTTCCAAATAATAAAGTCTCACAATTTTTAAAATCTAGGGGATATCGCTATATTTTCATAACTACTGGCTTTTTCCCAAAAGGTATGAGCAAATATGCAGAAACATATCCACTGCGGCGAAGTATACCCGAACTCATATTTAGCGACTTTACAACTCATTTAATTAAAACTACTGCATTAGCGCCTTTAGTATATTTTATTACAGCTCTTACCAGCACTCCTGCTAGAAGCTATATGTTACTTACATGTGATATGTTAGCTGATATGCCTAACATTAAGGAGCCCACGTTCGTTTATGCCCATATAATGGCTCCTCACCCCCCATACATTTTTGACCGTGACGGAAACCCCGTTTCAATGCAAGATAATTCTTTTGAAAATAAAGAAGGATATCTTGGTCAATTAATCTTTATTAGTAAAAAGGTTGAAACACTTGTGGATGAAATATTATCAAAATCCGACGTTGAACCAATTATTATTTTGCAGGGAGACCATGGTCCAAAGCTCACGGTCAAGGCCCTTGGTATTCCTAATAGCGAATTCATTAAATTTAACATACTTAATGCATATTATCTGCCCGGGAAGGATAACCGGCTTCTATATGAAACCATAACTCCGGTAAACTCTTTTAGAATAGTCTTTAACCTCTATTTCGATACGGATTATGAGTTACTAAAAGATGAAAGCCAGTAAATTCCCTGCTGCGATACCTTCACTAAAGAAAAGCTATTTAGCATTACCAATTTTGAAGGAACTTCATACCTTATGCTAGCAAAGGAGGCGTAACCTTGAAGCAATTTTTGGTTTTCCACCCGTTTCTATTCGCTATATTCCCCATTCTTTTTCTGTTTGCCTATAATATAGATGAGATTCCGGCTACCGACCTGCTATTACCAATGCTTATTGTTATCATCGGCACATTAATTCTTTTATTATCATTGAGATTAATCACTAAAAACTATAATAAAATTGCAATTATTGCCTCCTCTTTTCTGATATTGTTTTTTTCATACGGGTATGTTAGAGACCTAATCTGGTCTTACCCGAGGTTACAGGGACGAACTAGTGTTACATACTTTTTGGCATATCTCTGGGCATTTCTCCTCATCACCTTAGCTTTCTTGATAATAAAATCTCGTAGGAATTTTTCTATTTCTACCAAATTCTTAAATATTGTAGCTGTTGCCCTGATCGCAATTTCTTTAATCAATATTGGCATTTATGAGATTAGGGCATTCACTGTTACGTCAGAGACAACAAGTGAAAGACCCACCAGTTTAGATTTAGAAAATTCACCTAATTTGCCGGATATTTATTATATCATTTTGGATTCCTATGCAAGGCAAGATACTCTTAAGGAAGTCTATAACTATGATAATAGTCAGTTCATTGATTATTTAACTAACAAAGGGTTTTATGTGGCTCCCAAGAGCCGTAGTAACTATAGCCATTCTGCCATCTCATTGCCATCTTCTTTAAATATGAGATACCTAACACAGAAAGAGCTAAGTTTTGCGTGGAAAAGTTCCCTGATTTTAGATAATGAAGTCTCACGGTTTTTGAAGTCTAAGGGGTATCGCTATATTTTCGTATCTGGTGGCCTCGTCTCAAAAGATGCAGCCAAATATGCGGATGCCTATGTGCCGTCACGAGGTCTATTTGGAGACACAATATTTACAATGAGTGACTTTACAATTAGTTTAATTGAAAGGACGGCATTCGATCCTATTGCAACCCTGTTTATCTCTAGCAACATCAGAAAGGGTACTTTATATGCCTTTGATAAGTTAGCAGATATGCCCAATATCAGTGGTCGCAAGTTCATTTTTGGCTATATATTGCCTCCCCACCCACCGTATGTTTTTGACCGCGATGGGAATCCTCCTGAAGGAGCAGGAACATATATCGACCAATTAGTCTTTATTAACAAAAAGGTTGAAGCACTTGTTGATGAAATACTAATGAAATCCGATATCCCGCCAATCATTATTATACAAGCAGATCATGGGAGAGACGCACCTAGGCATAACATACTTAATGCATATTATCTACCCGGGAAGGATAACCGGCTTCTATACGAAACCATAAGTCCGGTAAACTCTTTTAGAATAGTCTTTAACCTCTATTTCGATACGGATTATGAGTTACTAAAAGATGAAAGCAACTGAAGACCATGGAAGATATTCAGGAGACGTCGTGAATTCAGGAAGCAAAGTGTTACCCTTCATCAGAGACAATCTAGATAGCATTATAGCCTTAGCTGGTGCTATTTTCTCTCTTATTTTAATCGCCTATCTTCAAATATACTTCGGGCGACCTATTTATGTAGTCACTGGCATCCTTGTTTTCCTAGCCTGTGTGACTTATCTCGTATTAAAGCACCGCCACAAGCTATCGCCTATCTCTTCTATCCTAGATTTACAGGCTACTCCGTCTACTCTATTGCTTGCAGACATTGCGTTCTTCGCTCTTTTCACCTATAGCTTGTGGTCTTTTGTTTTTAGCTCTGAACCATATGTAAGACCCCTGGGATACTTTATCTCAATAGCGGCTATGAGTGCCATTCTGGCAGCCAAGATATTATTCTTGCCGTCTAAGAAATCATCAATACCTTTTACTTTACTTCAAATAATCCTTATTGCCTTAAGTTTGCGATGGTCAGTCCTTCTTTTGTTCCCAAGCATTGTCGGATTGGACCCTTGGGCATACCAGTTGAGGACACTAGATCTGGTGGGTATTATGTATTCCGAGTATGGTGGTCCTCACGGGTATGGTGATATTTTGAATATACCGGTCATGTATCTTGCTACCGGGTCAACTATATTGATAACTGGACTGAGTTACAAAATGGCTACTATGTTTTCTATTTCCTTTTTGCAGGTGGTTGGTGACCTACTATTTATCTTCCTCATCGGCAGGCTCATTTTTAACGCCAAGATTGGTATGCTAGCTGCCTTATTGCTGGGAGTAGCCAACTGGCATATTTTTTTCGGCTACTGGACTATCCCCAACTCACTAGGAGCTACTTTTATAATTCTCATCCTCTATCTATTGCTTAAGTTCCACAGAGACAGGGCAACCATGGTCATCCCTCTTGGTGTGCTTGCCATGGTGGCTTTAATTTTGACTCATCCCATAGCTACACTGTGGTTGGCTATATTGCTTCCTACTTCCTGGCTGGGCTTTGTAGCTTATAAAAAGTTGTTTAAAGAGAGATTAGCTACCCTTTCCCTTTTAGCGGTAGTTCTCATCTTTACCATCGCTGTGTTTGGCTGGTGGACTTTTGGTACAGGATATGCAGGTAGTTTAGTCCGGATGGTAACACAGGGGTTTGACCCTAGTATTACGGGGTACCCCCAGGCGCCAGGGGGAGGGATATCACCACCAGCCGAGGTTACACCACCGGCAGAGGTTACACTACCAGCCGAGGTTACACTACCAGCCGAGGTTACACTACCAGCCGGGGTTACAGTAACAGTCGAGGTTACATTACCAGCCGGGGGTACAGTAACAGCCGAGGTTACACTACCACCTGGGGTTACATTACCAGCCGGGGGTACAGTAACAGCCGAGGTTACACTACCACCCGGGGTTACAGTACCAGCCGGGGTTACATTACCAGCTGAGGTTACATTGCCAACAGGGGTTACAGTACCAGCTAAGGTTACACTACCAACCGAGGTTACACCACCAGCCTGGGAAACGCTATCAGGGGCACCATTTGAATTCCTATTTAATAGTTTAGGCATGTTCCTGTTTTTTGCTGTATCTCTTATCGGCTGCTTTTATATGCTCTCCAGGAGATTTGGCAATCCTTATGCTTTTTTTATAGCAATAGCCGGGGTGTTGATTCTGGCTATCGGCTTTTTCCCCATGCTAACCGGGCGGTCAGTTATTGAGCATAGGTGGTGGTATATGGCACAGATTTTATTATCTATCCCACTGGCGGTGGCATTCTCCCTCTTATTCGGGCTGTTTAAGAAGAGATATTTGAAAGCCGGCTTAGTGATAATTTTGATTTTCGTTCTAGCCTTCCTTTCCATTATCGGTTTACCATCTAACCAAACTAATCGGACTTTTTCCAAGAATCAGATTGTTCGTTATGCCTTTACCGCTTCTGAAATTGAGGCTCTTGATACTATCTTGACGAATTATGAGGCAACTATAGCTGCTGACTTCGTCTACACCACCGCGACGCGCACACCGAGGCTTATTGAGTTGTGGGGTAAACAGAAAGGTATATCCTTCTTCCTAACCAAAGATTTTAGTCAGTTTTCTGACCAGATGATTCTGGTCAGAAAAGAAATTGTGAACCATCCTATCGCCCGGGGCGCAGGAACCATCCACAAGCTAAATTATGACCCGCGGCAGGAGCTTACCGAGCAGGGGTTTTCTAAAGTCTACAACTCTGGCTCAGTTAGTGGTTTTATGAGATAATTGTCGGGAAGGTAGATATGTGTGGCATTGTTGGCTTTAACTGGCAGGATGAGAAATTGCTTAGAGAAATGATGGCTACGGTTGAGCATAGGGGTCCGGATGAATCGGGCTGTTATTTAGATGAGCGTGTTTCATTAGGTCATCAAAGGCTGAAGGTAATTGACTTGCTTACCGGGAAGCAGCCTATCCACAACGAGGACGGTTCTATTCAAATCGTCTTCGGTGGTGAAATATATAACTACCTGGAACTGAAAGAAGGCTTGCTTCAGAAGGGTCATCGCTTCTATACCAATACTGATACCGAGGTCATCGTGCATGCCTATGAAGAATATGATACTGGCTGTGTTAAACACCTTGAGGGCATGTTCGCTTTCGCCATCTGGGATAGTAACCAAGAGCGACTATTCTTAGCCAGGGATAGGTTGGGAATAAAGCCCCTCTATTATTACATCAAAGGTAATAACTTTATTTTTGCCTCTGAACTGAA
>Ga0209991_10001397_pt1 | contig 10946 bp, 11 predicted proteins | sample ChitaG_FD_183167 | JGI IMG/M metagenome (GOLD analysis project Ga0209991, IMG submission 183167) | Deep subsurface microbial communities from South Pacific Ocean to uncover new lineages of life (NeLLi) - Chile_00310 metaG (SPAdes)... | ecosystem: Environmental > Aquatic > Marine > Oceanic >...
AGCGCTATGGTTATGAGGAGGTCGAGACTCCCATTTTCGAGCAACTCAAGCTGTTCGAGAAAAAGAGCGGCGAAAGCGTGGTGAAGCAACTCTATGCATTCAAGGATAAATCCGGTCGCGACCTCGCCCTGCGCCCGGAGCTAACCGCCCCAGTCGTCCGCCTTTACATTAACCAGCTCCGATCCGCACCCAAACCCGTGAAGCTCTGCTACTTCGGTAACTGCTTTCGCTACGAGGAGCCCCAAGCGCAGCGGTGGAGGCAATTCTTGCAGTCGGGCGCCGAGATCATAGGTTCCGCTCGACCTGAGGCAGATGCAGAGGTGATAGCCCTTTCCTATGAAATCATGCGGGAGCTCGGTTTGTCTGACTACGAGCTCCGCATAGGCCACACCCGTCTGCTTCGAGAGGTGCTTGCCCACACGGGGATGAAAGGGGATGTCCAAGACCCCATCATGCGGGCGATTGACAGCCGCGAGGAGACAAGGCTTCGAGCGGAGCTTGATCGCGCACACCTCAAAGCAGGGGATGAAAAAGTGCTTCGCTCATTGATTACCCTGCGTGGGGGTATGAAAGTGTTGAAGCAAGCGGAGAAACTTGTCGCGGATCTACCGAAGGCCAAAACAGCGCTGAAGAACCTGCATGAAATCCTTGAGCACACTCGATCGTTTGGGGTCGAGAAATTCACGGTTGACCTTGGAATCGCCCGCGGGCTGGAGTATTACACGGATCTCGTGTTCGAGCTCTACGTCGATGGGGTCCAAGTTGCGGGGGGCGGCCGGTACGATGAACTCATCGAGCTCTTGGGAGGCGACCCCTGTCCAGCCGTCGGTGTCGGGTTCGGCGTCAATCGCATTGCTCGGGCACTTTTGAAGCGGGGGATGATAGTTCCGCGTGAGCGATTGGATTGTGTGGTCCTCCCTGCAGGCGAAGAGGTGCTCAGCGAATGCCTAAAAATTGTGGGGGAGCTGCGCAGAGCTGGCTTGCTCGTCGATGTCGACCTGATGGGACGCAAGCTGAGCAAGGCGATTGCATACGCGAATGCCAGAGGGGCCAAAAGTGCCATCATAGTCGGGGTGAAAGACCTCAAGGAAGGAAAGGTGACGCTTCGCGATATGCGTACGGGCAAGCAAGAGCTAGTCGCGCGCAAGGAGCTCGCGGGTAAGCTAAAAACGGTGCCCTAATCTCTCGAATGTGCGTTTCATCTCGAGGGAGTCCTTTTCCAGAATGGGTGACTCGGAGATTAGGGTGATGTTAACTTTTCGCTTGAGCACTTCCCTAGCGAGTGGCTCGAATGGTGGCTTATCCACTTTGAGCTCGAGGTGACGTCGCTCGTTTCCCTGCCACGGCGCTTTGGCAGGAGCCCACTCCATGCCGGTGAAGTGCGCGTGTAGGTGCTTCAGCTTCAGCGGCTTCAACTTTTCGAATACTTCGCTGTAGTCTATCCTCCCCGCCTGCCTCGCGTAGATGTGGGCGAAATCCACCACAGGTGCACATCCCTTGAGTTTCTTGCAGATCTCGATTATTTCATCGAGTGTCCCGAATTGGCTCACCTTGCCGGTCGTCTCCAGTCCCAGCCTTACCCTTTTTATCTCCTTCCCGCGCATCCGGTTGAGCATATCCCGGCAAGCCCCTTCGATTGCGTTGAACGCGGTTTCAGGTATTAGATCCCCGTAAAAGCCAGGGTGGAAAACAGCAACTTCCGCGCCCATGTGAAAAGCCCGCTCGACGGAATCGAGGATGCGTTGCTTTGAGGCATCAAGCTTTTCTTTTTCCTGTGAGCACAAGTTGACGAAATATGGGCAATGGACCGATAGGAGGATGCTTAGCTTCTTCGCAACCCTCCCTGTTTCCTTGGCTATCTCGTTGCTCATCCCAACTCGGCGGACAAACTCAACTTCGAACGCGTTTAGCTTGAGTTCGGCCGCACATTTAATGCCCCCGATTGTCGTTCTTTCATTGCTCACGGTTGGGATGCCCGCGGGACCCAAGTAAATCATTCATTCCCCAAAACACTTATGACTGCAGGCAAAAACCTTGCGCTGGGTATGAAGTGGTGCTGAGCAGGGTCCGAGATCGAGTAAGTCGTTTAATGGAGCCCGTGGCTAAAGCCTTTGCAAGGACGGGCCTCACCCCAAACGCTTTTACTTTAATCGGGTTGGTTGTGGGCGTTGTTGCGGCCCTCCTTTTCGCTTACGGGATGCAACTTTGGGCTGGGTTTGTTCTCATCATCTGTGGGTTTTTTGACATCATCGACGGCGCTGTTGCTAGGGTGATTGGCAGGGAGACAGCGTTCGGGGGAGTACTCGACTCAGTCGTAGATCGGTATGTGGATTTCTTGATTTTCGCGGGCATCATCTACGCTTTCATCAACGGTGAGATCGCTGAAGCGGGTCTTCTGTCTGGTTGGGCATGGGGAATTCTAGCCATCGTTGGAAGCTTGATGGTCAGCTACACTCGCGCCAGAGCAGAGGCAGCTGGCTCAGGTAAGCTCGATGTGGGAGTGGCCGAGCGAGGGGAGCGGATCATCATTCTAGCCGTCGGGGCATTGATTGGATATACGCAATACGCAGTGGTTCTAATCGTGATCTTGACCCACCTCACCGTGGCTCAGAGATTGTTCGCCGCGAAGCTCCGCCTGTCCTAACTACTTTCCCAAAAGTTTCGAGCTGAATTCTTTTAGGTACGTTATCCCTTCCTCCAGCAAATCCTCGCCTTTCCTCGTTATTTTGTAGTACTTGCGCGCGGGCTTGCCTCGTTGCTCTCGCCACTCTATCGTGACGTAGCCCCCGCGCTGGAGGCGGTAGAGCACAAGGTAAGAGGTAACGGTCGCGGGTTTCCACCCGAATTGCTTGATTACCTCTTGTCGTAGTTCATACCCGTACATCTGGCGCTTTTTCAAGAGCTTTAGAAAATAAGGCCATAATAGTTCCACAGTCGTCTTTTTCTTCAACCTCCGAATCGCCAAAAGACCCCCTGCTTCAATCAATCACAAGCCTTAAATAGTTTATTTCATGAGCTATCTCCAAGGTTGAAATATGGTTGTAACAAATATACATTGCGAAAATTGTGGATACGAGTGGCGCCCACGGGGGAAACCTAAAAGGTGTCCTTCATGTCAAGCTATGCTGGGTGAAACGAAGGTCCGCAAGTGGAAACGCGCAGAGAAAAAATTGGCAGAGTTACTTGCTTTACGCGGTTGGCGCTTGGAGCCCACAGGTGAACAGAAAATAATAGATGTCCACGCCAAGCGGGCTGGGAGGAAACTGTTCATTGATGTTAAGTCAGGTCATAGCTATCACATTAGACGTTCACAGCTAGAGGGCTTACTCAAGTACCACGGCAAAACATCAGATGTAGGTTTCGCTTGTGAAATGGATGGAAAGTTTTATCTCTTCATGTTAGAATATATCCTCTAATCTTAGATTAGATATGGGGATTCAATGTCTAAAATAAAGGTCGCGATTGTAGGTGTGGGAAATTGCGCTTCCTCGTTGGTGCAAGGCGTCGAGTATTACAAAGATGCACGCGAGGATCAGTTCGTGCCAGGCTTGATGCACGTAAACTTCGGCGGCCACCACATCCGAGACATCGAGTTCGTCGCTGCCTTTGACATCAACGCGAACAAAGTTGGCAATGACCTCGCGGAAGCAATCTTCGCCCCCCCAAATTGCACAATTAAATTTAGCGACGTTTCAAAATTGGGTGTTGAGGTGATGAAGGCCCCGGCATTGGATGGCTTGGGCAAATACCTTAAACCAGTGATTCTCGTCGACCCCACGCAGAAGCCGGTGAACGTTGCCCGAGCGCTCGAAGACGCGGACGCAGATCTCTTAGTAAGCTACCTGCCAGTCGGGAGCTACGAGGCATCCCGCTACTATGCTCAGCAGGCAATCGAGGCGGAATGCGGATTTATCAACTGCATCCCAGAATTCATAACATCTAACAAGGAGTGGGCGAAGCGCTTCGAGGATGCTGGGCTGCCTTGTGCGGGTGACGACATCAAATCTCAGGTCGGGGCAACTATCCTTCATCGCGTGCTCGCAAAGCTACTCATCGACCGGGGGGTCAAGCTCGAGGAGAGCTACCAACTTAACATAGGGGGAAACACCGACTTCCTTAATATGGTCGAGGAGGAACGCCTGATTTCGAAACGCGTGAGCAAGACGGAAGCAGTTTCAAGCCAAGTGCCATACGAGATCCCCCTTCGAATTGGTCCCAGCGATTACGTTCCCTTCCTGAATGACAACAAGGTATGTTATATTCATATGCGGGGCAGCAAATTCGGTAACATACCCCTTAGCATCGATGTAAAGCTCTCGGTCGAAGACTCCCCGAACAGTGCGGGTGTCGTGATCGACGCCATAAGGGGCGTGAAACTCGCTCTAGATCGGGACATCGCCGGACCCCTGATTGGTATCTCGGCATATTTCTTCAAGCACCCACCCGTTCAGATGTCAGATGAGGACGCGAGGCGGGCCGTTGAGGATTTTATAGCTGGCAGGAGGGAGCGATAGCTTGCAGTTCGACACCATCGTGGTTGGGCATATAGCGATCGATATGAACGTGCTACCTTTGGGTGTCATCGAAAATGCCCTTGGCGGGGCGCCGACCTATGCGGGCCTCACATTTGCGGCCCTGAGAAAAAACATTGGCATTGTTTCAAAAGTTGGCGCCGATTTCCTTGAGAAGTTTCCCCCGATTTACAGCAAGCTCGGCCTGGACACCGAGGGCATCTTGGTGGCGGGTGAGTATACCACGACTTTTGAGAACACCTACGACGAGGCGGGCAATCGCAAGCAAGTTTGCAAACACGTGGCGCCGAGAATTTCCCCCGACGATATCCCAGCCGCTTATATCGACGCCCAAAGCTTCTACGTTTCTCCAATCGCCAACGAGATAACGCCTGATATGCTCAAGGCAATCAAGCTTGAGTCGAACCTAGTCATGCTCGACCCCCAAGGGATTCTGAGGGAGATAAGCAAGGATGGAAAAGTTGAGGTCAAATCCCGTGAGCTTGGCGGGTTCCTGAAACATGTTGACATAGTAAAAATAGGGAAGGAGGAAGCGGGGGCACTCGGGGGCGGTGCCAAGGAGGTCCTCGAAAGCCTTAGAGCGATGGGGCCAAAAATTGCGATCTTGACTAGGGGGAGGGATGCTTCGATGCTGCTCAGCGACGAAGGATTGGTCAAAATAGATTCCCTGAAAGTCGATGCTAAGGATCTGACAGGCGCTGGCGATGTCTTCGGTGCGGCATTCCTAACCAGGTATATCGCCACGCGTGATACGTTGGAGTCGGCAAAATTTGCGACCGCTGTCGCGGGGCTGAAAATAAAATACAAAGGCCCCACCGGCTTCCCTTCTGAGAAAGAGACTCTAAGGGCTTTTAGGAGCTTTTAATAGGTTCGAGCAATCAGCACACTAACTTTCGCCCGTTTGGAGCAAATTGGACAAGCACCAGCCGGGGCCCTACCATCGAATTCCTCTCCAAGCAGGTCCCATCCCGTTTGCTCATTTAGCGCCTCCCCGCACGCTTTTCCTCCGCACCAAGGCGCGCGGACTATCCCCCCGCGCTTCTGTATCACTCGCTTAATTGTCTCCGTGTCGGGGGCTTCCTTTATGGACTCGTGGAAGAGCTTCCATGCTCGTTCGCGTAGGTCACCCGTGACTCCTTCCAGCAGTTGCTTGACCTTGGTCTTGAGCACCCCTCTAGGAATCGCTTGTTTTTCACCAGTGTCGCGTCTGACTGCGGTCACCTGCTCCTTCTTCACGTCTTCGGGCCCCACCTCGAGCCTCAATGGGACCCCCCGGCGTTCCCAGTAGTAGAACTTGTTGCCGGGTCGGAGGTCGCGCTCGTCGAGATGAACCCTCAAGCCAGCTGCTGCGAGTTCGTTTTTGATCGCGGTTGCAACCTGCTCGACTGGTACTTCCCTGTTTTTGAATGGGATCGGCACAATCACGACTTGAATTGGCGCGATATGGGGTGGTAAGCATAGGCCAACATCGTCGCCGTGTGCCATCATCACCGCGGCTATCACCCGCTCGGAGACACCGTAGCAGGTCTGGTAGACATAGTGTTGTTTCCCGCCAAGGGCCTCGTACTTGAGTCCATATACCCTAGCAAAATTCTGCTCGAGGTTGTGGACCGTGCCTATTTGTAACGCCCGTCCATCTGGCGCCAGCGTGTCGAAGGCGATCGAGTACTTGGCGCCAGCGAAGGTATCCCACGGGGGGCGCTTGGTCACGACATAGGGCACACCGAGCTCGTCGAAGAAGCGCTTGTAAATGTTCACAGCCTCCTGCACTTGGGCCTCAGCCTCCTCGGACTTGGCGTGGGCGGTGTGAGCTTCCTTGAATGTCGTCACCTCTCGCAGCCTGATCATTGGTTTGGTCATCTTCGTTTCGTAGCGGAAGATATTGACGATCTGGTAGATCTTGATTGGGAGGTCGGCATGGGAGCGAATCCAGAGCGCGAACATGGGGTAAATGGAGGTCTCACTCGTCGGGCGCAACGCGAGCTTGACATCAAGCTTGTCCCGCCCGCCGTGCGTCACCCAGTAGACCTGCCCCTCGAACCCCCGGATGTGCTCAGCTTCCTTCCTGAAGATGTTTTCGGGGATGAGCTGGGGAAAGAGTACCTCTTGGTGGCCGCTCTGCTCGAGTAGCCCGCGCATGATTGCGAACACGTAATTGCGAAGCTTCAGCCCGTGGGGGAGCCAGACGAAGAGCCCTTTAACCGGGTAGCGGGTCTCCATGATGTCGGCACTGCGCAAGATGCCGCTGAACCACTCGCTGAAGTTGTGTTGCAAACGTTCGCGTTTCATACAAATTTCACCAGCTTATATTTATTGAACTTGGTTTTAAATACAGACCGAAGATTTAGTCGTAATCAAATATGTAATAGGAATCATGGTTGTTTTGTGAGTAGCTTACACTTGCCTTTTGTCACCAGCACCATATCCTCCCAACGGGCGCCACCCAAACGTGGCACATATATGCCGGGCTCGACGGTGATGACCATTCCCTTGCGCAAGATGTCTTTCGAGTCCGGGGCTAGACCCGGTGGTTCGTGGATCTCCGTACCGACGCCGTGCCCCATACCATGCGGGCAAAACTTGGCGTAGCCGGAGCTGGAAATCACAGCACGCGCGGCCCTGTCGACCTCTCTAACTTTCACACCATCACGAACTCGCGCTATCCCAGAGGTCTGCGCATGCTTGACGATTTCAATCAGCTTGAGCTGTTTTTTGGTCGGCGAAAGGGCAAAGGTCCGCGTCATGTCGGAGACGTAGCCTTCACAAGTGGCACCCAAATCGATGACCAAGAGATCGCCACGCTTCAGCCGTTTCCTCGTCGCGCTAGCATGGGGTAACCAAGAATTTCTGCCAGATGCGACAATCGTGGGAAATGGCGTACCTTCGGAGCCAGCTATTCTCATCTCGCGCTCGGCTTCCGCGGCAACCTCTAGCTCGGTTCGGCCAACCGCGACCAACTCCTCCGCGCAACGTATGCCATTCACAGCTATCTTCGCAGCCCTTTGCAGCAAGGTCACTTCATCCTTCGACTTTATCTTTCGGAGCTTGAGCATGAGTTCTGGTAGCTCGCGGTAGCTCGCGGCGTGGGCAGCCCGCAATTTCCGCACGAACTCTCTCCCCCCGCAATCGTAACCAACGGCTCGGGTACCGAACTCTCGCAGGCAATCAGCGAGGAGTTGCCGGGGCTCGCAAAAGCTTACCCGCTCTCCGGGTCGCAGGGGGGCCCTCCACCTTGAAAAGGCCCGAACATCGCGAATCCAGCTCTCTCTCTTGGCTTGGTCGAGCTCGAGCCTGCTGCAGATGAGCACGGGAGCTCCATCGACGGGGACGATCACCACCTTTGCTGCCGTCGTACCCGCCAAGTAGCGGGTGTTCTGGATGGCTAGAAATGCGTCCAGTCCACGTTTAACAAGTTCAACCTTCAATTTCCTAATGCGCTCTCTCAAATTTCAACCCGCTCAAGCTTTAGGCTGCGGGGTAAAAAATGTTCTCCGATGGTCGCTCGCAAACTCGAGCTGAGACGACGTTACGGCGAAACCGCGTCCATGTATGAACGGCGTTACGAGCAAATCCAGCGCGAGAAGTACGAAATCGTCACCCAGAATCTCCCTCTAGTTAGTAAAGTTCTCGACTTGGGTTGCGGGACGGGTATGCTCTTAAACGAACTTGCGCGGCGAAGCGGGTTTGTGGTCGGCATAGATTCATCGCCAGAGATGTTGGAGCTGGCGAGGAAACGGAAGGGTAGCACGGCGCTCGTGCTCGCCGATGCCGATCACTTGCCGTTCGCCAATCGCAGCTTTGATGCGGTGGTCTCAGTAACCCTGCTTCAGAACATGCCGAGTCCAGCGGCTACGGTGCGAGAGGTCGCGAGGGTCACAAAGCCCGAGGGGATCGTGATCATGACTACCCTCAAGCACAAACACTCGCTAGGCGAGCTTGAGCGTTGGATTCGGACAGCTGGTTTCAAGCCGCTTAGTTCAGGTGGGGTTGGTAGGGAAGATGTCTTTTGCATCGCGAGACGATAGCTGAAGTTTTTATGCTTTGGCCTAAACTTTATTGAGGGATGCGATTGAAGCTAGCCATTATCGTGATCGACATGCTCAAAGATTTCGTTGGGGGTAAGTTGGGATTTGAGCGGGCCAAGGCGATAGTCCCAAACATCAGACGATTGCTCGATTTCGCCCACAAGCGAGGCGTTGCAGTAATCTACGTCTGTGATGCCCACTCACATGAGGATCCCGAACTCAAACTGTGGGGGGAACACGCAATGGCCGGGAGCGAGGGTGCGCAGGTGGTACCAGAACTCAAGTCCACGAAAAAGGACAGCGTTCTAGAAAAGCGTGCCTACGACATCTTCTTTAATACGGAACTGGATGAGATGCTTCGCGGGATAGGCGTGAAGAGGCTCGTGCTAACGGGCGTGGTGACTGAAATCTGCGTACAAAACTCCGCCGCCGGGGCATTCCTCCGAGGTTATGAGGTAACGGTGGCCAAGGATTGCGTGGCATCTCCAGACGAGAGTGCCCACCTAGCCTCGCTCGAGTACATGAAGCGCATTTACGGAGCAAGGATAACCACCTCGAAAGAGTTCATTAAAAGCGGGGGGGGATGAGGTGCGACCTTTCCATGTGGCGTCGGATGAAGAGATCAAGCGCGGCAGAACAACTGATGTTTACTTCGCACGTACTAAGCAAATCCTCGACGCCAAAGGGTTAAACAAGGTCAAAGTCGTTGCCGAGGTGACGGCGAATAACTTGCCGCGCGATTGGCAGTGGGGGGTGCTCTGTGGAGTCGATGAGGTCGCCAAGCTTTTTGAAGGTCACTCCGTCGATGTTTACGCGATGCCAGAGGGAAGCGTCTTCCGCCCGCATGACCACCGTGGGATGCGGATACCCGTGGTAGTGATCGAGGGACCCTACGGGGAGTTCTGCGAGCTCGAGACACCCTTGTTGGGGTTGCTCTGTCAAGTCTCGGGGATGGCGACGATGGCAGCTAGGATAAGAAAAATCGTCGGTAACAAACTCCTCGTATCTTTCGGTATCCGGCGAGCGCACCCGGCACTCGCCCCCTTGCTCGACCGCACTGCTTACATTGGGGGGTTCGATGGGGTTTCGAGCTTGGTAGGGGCGAAGGCAATCGGGAAGGAACCGATGGGTACGATGCCCCACTCCTTAGTGGTAGCATTCGGCGATCAGGTCAAGGCTTGGCGAGCGTTCGACGAGGTGATGCCCCAGAGGGTACCCCGGATAGTGCTTGTGGACACCTACTTTGATGAAAAAATTGAGTCACTCATGGCAGCTGAGGCACTCGGCAAGCGGTTGCACGGCGTTAGGCTAGATACTCCAGGCTCGAGGAAAGGCGATTTTGCGGAAATAGTTAGGGAGGTCCGGTGGGAGCTCGATATCAGGGGCTATGGTCACGTCAAGATAATGGTTTCTGGAGGGGTTGGTGATGATAACATAAAGGGTCTAGCCGAGGCCGGAGCTGATGGTTTTGGTATCGGGACCTCGATAACCAATTCACCGACAATCGATTTCGCGATGGACATCGTCGAGCTTAAGGGCAAACCGGTTGCAAAACGCGGGAAGCTTGGGGGCCGAAAACGGGTGTGGAGGTGCCAGAAATGCTTGACGGACGTGCTTCTGCCGGCCCGCAAGTCATCCCGTAGGTGCCCGAGCTGTGGGGGGAAAACAAGACCGGTTTTAGTTCCCTTGATTAAAAAAGGAAAAATTGTCGAAAAGCTTCCTTCGGCAGATGAAATACGGAAACGAGTTCTTGCACAACTCGGGAAATTGGAACCGCTCTAGGAGGTCAATGATGGCGCTTAAAAAAGAGAGGAAGATCCTTCCCAAGGCAAGGCGAATCGTGGTGAAGATTGGTACGAGTAGTATCACCGACAAACGCTTTAGACTCGACCCCCGCAAGATCGGGAAGCTCGTCGAGGAATCCATGAGGCTGCGCGCGCGTGGGAAGGAGATCATCATCGTTTCGTCGGGCGCCATAGGTGCTGGGGTGGGGCGCTTAAACCTAGAGCGACGACCTCGGGATATGTCTTCGCTGCAGGCGGCCGCAGCCGTAGGGCAGGGGGTTCTGATGCAAGTCTACTCGAAGTACTTTGGAGAGTACGAGCAGCCCGCGGCACAGATGCTGCTGACGGGGGAGGACTTCACGGACCCCAGGCGATATCGGAATTTCAAGAACGCCCTCGCCACCCTGCTCAAGTGGGGGGTGGTTCCAATCGTGAACGAAAACGACAGCGTAGAGGTTGAGGAGATAAGACTCGGTGATAACGATACTCTTTCCGCGCACGTGGCTGTAGGGGCAAACGCCGACCTACTCGTAGTCCTCTCAGATGTTGGGGGGCTCTACGCAGGCTACTCGAGCAAGGGGAGACGGGGGAGGCTCATTCGAACG